>Ga0105046_10009581_pt1 | contig 15141 bp, 12 predicted proteins | sample MAT03_FD_78385 | JGI IMG/M metagenome (GOLD analysis project Ga0105046, IMG submission 78385) | Freshwater microbial communities from Lake Fryxell liftoff mats and glacier meltwater in Antarctica - MAT-03 (megahit assembly) | ecosystem: Environmental > Aquatic > Freshwater > Ice > Liftoff...
TCGCCGGCGTCATCGGCGCCGAGCGTAGTCAACGCGGTGCTCGTTCCGCTTACCGGTGCGGGCATTGTGTTCGGCTCGGCGACTATCGTCGGAGCCTGGTTGATCGGATTCACTGATCCGAAAAACAACAGATCGTTCCCGCTCACGCGGCCGAGGCCGTTCGCTTCGTAAGCGAGCGATCCGAAAAAGTAGATTCGAAAAATTACCGGTGCCGTCACCGATTGGAGCAAAGGTTGCCCGGAAAGATCTGCCTCCCACTGGCTCGTTCCGACCTTCGTCGTCGGCGCGTCGGTGAAGTTCACGCCGTCCGTGCTGTAGCGGACGGCCGTGGCGAACGTAGCGCGCCCGTTCTGGTTCCAGGTGCTGTAGGCAAGCCTTGACGCGATTATCGCCTTGCCCGCATCGGGGGTCAGCGTAAACGTATCGTACTGATTCTTCGCGATCGACCCGGCTAGATCCGTGCCCCAAAAGTTACCACCGGCAAAGCTGACGAAGCCGTCGGGGTAGATGTTGCTGGTCAGCACGCGCAAACCTGGCCCACGCACGATGTCCCCGAACGACACCCCCGCCACGACCGAGTCTGCCGGCGCGGTGACCGCAGTCGAAGGTGTGCCCGCAAGCTCCACCACCGCCAGCGCGGGGCCGCTGAGTGCGGCGTGTCCTTTTTTCACGGTGATAGCGCTGACATTGAACGATCCGCTGGCCGACTTCACGCGGATCGAATGCATCCCGCGCGTCAGCACAACTTCGGCCGGGGCGCGGGTCAGTGCGTTGGCGCTTGCGTAGGTATCGATTATTTTTCCGTCGACAAGAATCTGAAGCTGCCCGCCTGCGGCGGCTTCGGCGAACACGTTGTACAAACCTGCTTCGCTCGCCTGAACGTTCCAGCTGATCCAGGATCCGCCGTTCAGCAGATCGTTCGTTCCCACGCTATTCCCGAGCGATTTCTGCAACCCGGTGAGGCGCAACGTCTCTCCCAGCGCGTACCCGTTGTCGACACCCGTGGGCAGCCCCGCGAAGTAATTCGCCTGCCCCTGCATGAGGGTGACCGACGCCAGGTCCAGCAATCCTTCGCGCTTCGCGGTGCTCGACCAGCTCGGCCACTGCGCGTAGGTGCCCAACGTATGAAACACCCCGCCGGCCGAATCGAGCATGCGCAGCGCCGACGCGTTCACTTCGGCTGCGCGAGGGTCGTTGTACTTTGCATGATTCTGGAGCGGCGAGCCGCCGGTGTCGGAGCCCAGCGCCCATCCGCCTTCGTAGGTGATGTAATTGAGCCCGTAAGCGGCCGCCCATTTCGCCTGGGTTTTCAATCGATCTGCATACGCACCCGAGGGCGTTTGTCCGTTGGCAAACGCGCCGCCGCTGGGCATGCCGGCTTCGAAAATGCGGTCGACGCTGCTCAGTCGAACGTCGTCGATGAATGCGGTTTGATTGGCGTCCTTCGTGCCTACGAACTTCACGGTATGGGTCGAGCCGGCCGCGCCGGTGAAGGTGAGCGTCTGGTAGTATTCGCTTTTCACCCACGGCGCGACCAGCGCGTTCCACGGCTTCGACGCGCTGTACGCTTCGGGCTGATACCCGCCGCTCTGGCTGTACGATTTTGCGTTCACCTCCACGCCGTCGACAAACACCTTAAACTTCTGCGTGTCAGCGATGCTCGTGCCGAGTTTTGCTCGCTGCACCGATTTAAAGCTGATTGCGTAGGTGTCCGATGTCTGCGACGCCGGAAGCGTGAAAGTCGTTTCGACCGCGCCAGTGCCGGTGACGTATGCCATCTGGCTGCCGCCGCCCTGCGCCGCCGGCGGGATGTCATCGGCGCTTCCCGCGTCGCGCGCGATGCCGGCCGTGCCGCTGAACGTCCACGCCGTGCCCGCGGGGGCTTCGTTGTAGCCCGTGGGCAGCGAGACGTTTTCGAATGAGTTGTCGACAATTCGGCCGGTCAATCCCCATTGATCCGCAGATCCGTAGTAAGAAGCGCCGCCGCCGCCCCACAGATAATGGCTTACCGGTTTCGGGGTCGTGACGTGCGCAATGCCGTCGCCGTTGTTGAAGTAATTTTCGACGAAGTTCAGCGCATCGCTCGTGGTACTATTGGCGTTTTCGTACTGCCACATGTAGAGCGTGCGGACGCGCGCGTTGATTGCATCGTCGCCGAACACGCCGCGGAAAATATCGCTGATCTGCACCGACCGAAGCGCCATCTTGCGCTTCCGCCAGAGGTTAAGATTGGTGTAGTTACCCGCGCCGTCCTTGGTGAAAGCTTTGTTGTCGTAATTGAAGATCGGCACGTCCTGCGGCCGGTCGCGCGGGTCGTTCGTGGGGTGCGTTCCGCTGTTCAGGTAAGCATTTACGTCGGCATTCACTAGCGCGTCTAAATCCCAGTACTGCCGGAACGCGTCGGAGCCAAAGTTCCAGTATTCGTTGCTCAATTCGACATAAACTTTGAGATTGGAATTGAGCCCCGGGTATACCGGATTTTCCTTCGCCGAAGTGTACGGCTCGACCCCGTCGGATCCGTACTTCACCAGGTTCGCGAGCTTGACGACATAGCTCTGCAAATCTTCCGGCGACCAACCCGTCGCCGCCATCGGGATGTTGATGTACAGGTCTCGCCCGGTCTCGTTGGCGAGCATGATTTTGTACTCCCACGACGGCCCGGAATTTTTGTACGACCCCGTCGAGTAAAGCCGCGGAAGCGCGCGCCCGTTATCCTGGTTAAAGTAGTTCGGCAGGGTTCGGTCGGCCCAGGTACTTTCCTGATTCCCATTGTTCAGGTGCGTGCGCAACACGGTGTAACGAGACAGCGCGTCTTTCACCTGCGGCTGGAAAAGCGAATTCGGCGCGAAGCTGGTGGCCGCATCGGGCGCGGTGGGCTTCATCAATTTTAGATTGGTAATGCCGTCTTTGTCTGGCAATCCGTCTGCACCGTAATCGCCGTCACGGTCGGTATTGATGAACTTAAAATTGGATGCGTTGGCGTTGTTGTCTTTGCTGTAGAAAAATCCGGTGGTGAGGTTGGCCAGCGCGTCGTAGCTCGAGGTCACCGAACCGACCACGTAATTGAGGTTCACGCTGAGGCTGGCCCGGCCGTTGAAACTGAAGCTGATTTTGCCGCGCGTCAGCGGATCCAGACCGAGCCCCTGGTTCAGGCTTTCCATCCAGACGTACTGCGCGTCACCGGTAGGCCAGCCGAATGAATCGGTCGGCGGCGCGGGGTTGTTGTCGATTCCGACCCAGGAATTGCGGCTTGATTCAACCAGATCGGTAAACGCCTGCGGCCAGGTGCCCTCGACATTGAATCCCAACTGCGTTGCCGGCTCGATCACCTCTTCGGGGGTCGATGCGCTGGCCCAAAGCAGCCGAACGCTGGCGGCGCCGTTGAGCTCCCGGTACTCAAGTTCGATGTCATACTTCTGCCCCGCAACCAGATCCGCCGGCGCGACATGCGTCGATACCGTGCCCGTTCCCGCCCAGTCTTCAATCAGCGTCTGCCACGTGTCCGAGCCCGCGGGCTTGATGCGCACGTGCACGCCGTCGTCGGCAATCGCTTTAATCGTGTACGTCTCGCTGAACTTCGGAATGATCTGACCCGCCCACCGCGCCGAGAAGTTGTCGACCCCGACGTCCGTGAAGCCCGGGCTGATCGACCCGCCGGGTGTTGAAAACGTACCCCAGTCGAAGTCAATGCGCACGTCGCTGCGCTTGAACGAGGCCGGTCCTTCGAGTTCGGTGTTGGCGAAGTACTCCCCGCGCACCCCGCCGTCGACAAATCCCCCGCCGACCGAGAGAAAGCGGCGAACCTCGAGCGATTCCACCGCGGCATGAACGGCGCGGCGCGCGGATCCAGCGGAACGAGCGTGAGACAAACATCTGGACATCTATTCTCTTTCGGTCAAAAGCACTTGAGGAACTTCAAACATCGTCTCCCCCCATTTCCCAAGAGGAAGCGAATATACTGTCTTTTCGGCCAATTTAATTAGAAATGATCGGTCTTACCAAAACATTTTTGCAGCAGTAATCGGAAAAGCCAGCGCAGAATCTGCGCATCACCTGCCTGCACGTGTTGATTCCGGCTTTACACGCTTCGTACTGATAGATGTGCTTGCCAAAGACTCGGCGGGAATGACGCGAGTTCCAACGAGATCGTCGCTGCGGTCATTGAGGCATCGTCGTTGCGGGCGTGGAAGGCGGGATGGGCCGGCCGGCACCTTTGACCCACAGCCAGGCGAGGTGCATGGAGAAATCTCGCGTCTGGCTGTTATTAAACGTCCAGTTGTGGTCGGCGCCGCGCAGGGTCATGACGTTGCGCGGGGCTTTGTACGCGTTGATGATCAGATCTTGATACTTCGTCGGAATCATTTCGTCCGCGGACGATTGCACGAAGATCGCCGGTGCCGTGCAGCGCCGGGCGTTGGCGACGCTGTCCAGTTGCGCCGGGATTGAAAGCCCCACTGGCCCGGCGAGCAGCCACGCATTCCACCAGCCGTGCTCGCGCCAGATCATCTGTCGCAGCGGCGGCGAGTTCTGAAGGACGAGCCCCGCAACGGGTCGGGTCGCGCCTAAATGAAGCGCCGCCGTCGTACCAATGGAATTCCCCTCGACGAAGATCGGTCGATCCCCCGCGACCGCCTTCAACGCATCGAACGTTTTCTCCGCCGCCGGCGCGATTCGGCTCAGGCTCGCCGAACCCGAGCTCCCGCCGTACCCGGGATAGTTCATCGCCCAGATTTCAACCGGCAGGTTCGACCACCGCGCCGCCGAGTGCGAAGCAACGTCTTCGGCGCGGCTGGCGTTGCCGGTGAATTCCAGCACAAACGCTTCCGGCTCGCCGCGCACCGCCGGCGAGCGCGCGACCCAAACCTCGATCGTCTTGCCGTCCTGCTCGACGGTCAGCCGAGTGGCGCCGCGCGGGTCGCGCGGCTGGGTCGTTGGGAATAAGATCATCCGATCCGCACACCCGCCGAAAGTCATGATCAGCAGATATCCCGCGAGCAAAGAAGTGTAAACCGCGAATCGACGCTTAGCTTTTCGACTCATTCCACGCCCTCAGCCGCAAGCCAACGAGCCCCAACCCCGCCCCGCCACCGACCCACCTACGCGATGACGAAAGCGAATAATCATGTCGACTTCTTCGCCGCCACCAGCGCGTCCGCCCAGGCTTCCTCTGCCAGCCGCTTCATCACCAGGCTCTGCGCCCAGCGGTCCGAAATTTCCGCGCCGGAAAGATCGGTGATCGCATAGCCCGGCGGGCCGAGCTCCGAACAAAACGGCAGCACGTCGCCGGCCTTGGCTTTCTTCAGCCACTTGGTCATGCCGATCGTCCAGATTTTTTTGAATTGCTGACACGTCCGATCCGTACCGTCGCCGATGTCGTTCTGGATCTGCTCTGCGAAACCGATTCGGCCGTGGAAGTTCCCGCAACGCTCCGCGATGCGCGTGAACGCGTCCCAGATTTCCGCCGGCCATTCCCCGCCAATTTCACCGGCGCAGATGTAGTGACTGAAGTCGCCGGTGAAGCGCAACTTGCCGAGCCGCTCGATGACCTTCAGCGTTCGACGAAGGTCTTGCGTCACCCGCCCGCGGTGCGTTTCCACGAAGAACGGCAGGCCGGCATCGTTCACCAGTTCGTACATCTCCGCGAGTATATCTGCAATTTCCGGGGAACTTTTCATCGAGCCGAAAACCTGCGCGGTGATGTAGTCGGCGCCGATGCGATGGGCCAGTTCGATCGAAGGCAAAAGATCATCCGGATTCGTCGGATAAGCCTGAAACCCGATACCCAGCCCGCGGTCGCGGAGCATCGTGCGCAGCTCATCGGCCTCTTCGGGTTTCCCCGCAAACGCCTCGAAACCCGTGAATCCTGCGGCCCGGAATTGATCGAATTTTTCCGCCAACGACCACTCCGCCGCCCCGCGCGGCAGGCCGATCGCCGCCCAGCCGTTGTACTGCGTGCGGAGTCGCGAGGGATTGCTGGAACCGTCGGTAACTACGTTGCGAAATGCCATAGTCCGGCCATGTTACCACGAACGCCCGCGGATCACGAAAACCGGTCAATCCACGATCCCCGCATCGTGCAGGTGCTGGCGAATCTGAATCGTCGGATTGATTTTCGGATGGATCTGAAACGCCCGCCACCCTCGCGCGTTGGCGGCGGAAATGTTCTCTTCTATGTCGTCGAAAAAAATGATCTCATTCGCGCCGCGACCTGCGGTTTGCTCCACATGCGCGTAGCAGCCGGCGTCGGGCTTGCGATGGCCGATCAGGTGCGACGCGAATCGATGATGCAACCGGCCGAGCACCGGGTAATGCGGGCCGGACGGGTCGGTCAGGTAGATCCAATGGCTGGCGTTGGTGTTGGAAAGGCACGCGGTGGTAAAGCCCGCGTCGCCCAGCTCGTCGAGCAGCTCTGCCGCCCCGTCAAACGGCCCGAGCAAAAACGCGTTGGACAGCGCCACTACATGATCCGTATCAATGCCAAAGATCTTCGACGCCGCCTCTGCAAACCCCGCCAGATCCAGCGCACCGGTTTCCGAGCGGCACACCGCCTCGTGCAGAGCGCGCCTCTGATCCGCAGTCATCTCCCCGCGCGGCGCGGGCACCCCCGCGACCTCACAAGCGTGCCGCCAATCGTCACAAATCCGAATCAACACCCGACCCAGATCGAAGACGATAAGCGGAGGCCTGGCCGGCGAGCGGGGAGCGGCCAGCGGCGATTGGTCAGTGCCCAGAAAATGCGCCGCCATAACGATCCTAACTGGCCACCGGCCACTGATCATCCGCCACTTACTCCGGCGAGCCTTTCGCGAAGTCATACACCCAGATCTGCGACGCGGGTGTCCACTCCAGCAACTCTTCGGGCTTGAAGAACAGGCCGATTTCCTTCGCTGCCGCCTCGGGGGAGTCGGAGCCGTGGATCAGATTGAAGCTGTTCGACACGCCGAAATCCCCGCGAATCGTCCCCGGCTCGGCCTTGCTGCCGAACGTCGCGCCCATCATCTTTCTGCTGATCGCGATCACGTCTTTCCCCGCCAGTGCAATCGCCACCACCGGCGAGCTGGTCATGAACTTCACCAGCCCCGGATAAAACGGCCGCTCCTTGTGCGGCGCGTAGTGCGTCTCGGCCAGCTGCTGCCCGATGCGCATCAGCTTGAGCCCGACGACCTGCAAACCTTTTTTCTCGAAGCGCGTAAAAATCTCGCCGGCCAGGCCGCGTTGAACGGCGTCGGGCTTAAGAATGATGAGCGTGCGTTCCATGTCGTTTGAATCTCCTGTTGTTTTTGATGAGTAGCAAGTGTCACGTAAGGCTCAACTGAACGGGAGACCCTTACCTGATACTCGCTTGAAATAACGGGTTCAAATCTTCTTAAACAGCAGCGACGCGTTGTGGCCGCCGAAGCCGAAGCTGTTGCTCAGGGCGTAGGACACTTTCAGGTCGCGGGCGGTGCCGGGGATGAAATCCAGATCACACTCGGGGTCGGGGTCTTCGAGGTTGATCGTCGGGGGGACGATGTTTCGATGGACGCTTAAAGCAGAGATGACCGCTTCCACCCCGCCGCTGGCGCCGAGCAGATGGCCGAGCTGGCTTTTGGTTGAACTGATGGCCACGCGATGCGCGTGCGCGCCGAGCGTCTTTTTAACCGCCCGCACTTCTGCGACGTCGCCGAGCGGTGTGCTCGTGCCGTGGGCGTTGATGTAATCAACGACGTCCGGGTTCACGCGCGCGTCGCGGAAGGCGTACTCCATCGCGACTGAGGCGCCGAGGCCGTATTCGTGTGGGGCGGTGATGTGGAACGCGTCGGAACTCATGCCATACCCGGCGAGTTCTGCGTAGATGCGTGCGCCGCGCCGTTTGGCGTGTTCGTATTCTTCGAGAACCACCACGCCCGCGCCTTCGCCCATTACGAAACCGTCGCGGCCTTTATCCCAGGGACGGCTGGCGTGGGTGGGATCGGAGTTGCGGGTGGACATCGCGCGGGCGGCACAGAAGCTGGCCATCCCCAGCGGACAAAGCGCCGCCTCGGACCCGCCGGCGATCATGACGTCGGCCATGTCGTGCTGGATGAATCGGGCTGCGTCGCCGATGGCGTTGGAGCCGGTGGCACAGGCGGTTGCGACGGCGGTGCTCGGGCCGTGCAGCCCGAAGACGATCGACACATTCCCACTGGCCGCGTTGACCATCAGCCGAGGCACGGTGAACGGGCTGACGCGCGTCGGGCCGCGCTCGTTGAGGATCCTATTTTGTTCCTGGAGTGTTTCGAGCCCGCCTATGCCCGAGCCGATCAGCACGCCGCAGCGGAATCGGTCGGTCTGGCTGAAATCGATCCCCGAATCTTTCACCGCATTGACAGATGCAGCAATGCCGAACTGCCCGAAGCGATCGAGCCGCTTGGCTTCGCGGATGTCCACGCCGTAACGGGTGACGTCAAATTTAGCGACTTCTCCGCCGATCGTGGTGGGGAACGTTGCCACGTCCGGCCAGCGCGTGACCTGCCCAATGCCGCTCTTGCCGGCGCACACCGCATCCCACATCTCGTCGACCGTCTCGCCGAGGGACGTGATTACCCCAAGCCCTGTAATGACGATGCGTCTTCGTTGCATAGTGGCCAGTGGTTAGTGGCCAGTGGCCAGAAACCATTCGCTGGTCACTGGCCACCGGTCACTGGTCACTTGTTAGAGTGTTCCTTGATGTAGTCGATCGCCTGGCCGACGGTTTGGATCTTCTCGGCCTCTTCGTCGGGGATCGACAGCTCGAACTCGTCCTCGAATTCCATCACGAGTTCGACCGTGTCGAGTGAGTCGGCGTTCAGGTCGTTGATGAAGTGCGTCTCGCGGGTGATTTCACCCTTGTCCACGCCCATCTGCTCGCTCACAATCTCAATGACTTTCGTCTCAATTTCGTCCATATCTGATCTTCCTGCCCTGAACTTGTTTGCTCCGGCCACAAGGCACGGAACGATGACTATAGCCGTGACAGAACGTGATGCAAGGTTACGCAGTGAATAGTGCCAAGTACCGAGCGGTGAGCAATTACTTGCCTCACCACTTACGACTGGCCACCGGCCACTTCCGCAGGCTTACATCACCATCCCGCCGTCCACACAAAGCACCTGGCCGGTGACGTAGCTCGCATCGGGCGAGGCGAGAAACGACACCGCGGCGGCGATCTCTTCCGGCGCGCCGAATCGGCGAAGCGGAATATGACTCTTGACGGTTTCTTTAATTTGATCGTTCAGCACGTCGGTCATCTCGGTGGTGATGAACCCCGGCGCCACGACGTTGCACGTGACCGCTTTTCCGGCGAGTTCCTTGGCGACGCTTTTGCTGAGCCCGATAAGCCCGGCTTTGCTGGCGGCGTAGTTCGCCTGCCCCGCGTTGCCCGCCACGCCCGAGACGCTGCTGATGTTGATGATCCGCCCGCCGATGCCTTTGAGCCGAATCATCGACCGCGCCGCCGATCGAATGGCGACGAACGCGCTCTTCAAATTCGTGTTGATCACTGTATCAAAATCTTCGTCGTCCATCCGCAGCAGAAGCCCGTCGCGGGTGATGCCGGCGTTGTTGACCAGCACGTCCAGATGCCCGTGTTTTTCGATCGTATCTTCGATGGCTTTGGCCAGCGCCGCGCCGTCAGCGATGTCCACCCCGAGCGGCTCGGCCGAGCCACCGGCGTCGGTGATTTGATCGCACACCGCCTGGAGTTTGTCCATCGACCGCGCGACCGCCACCACGTGCAGCCCGTCCTTGGCAAGACGCTTCACAATAGCGGCGCCGATCCCACGAGACCCGCCGGTCACAAAAGCCACACGTTTTTCCGTCATCGGTCAGTCCTCTTCCACTGCTCGTGGCATGGATTAAACACCGTGCCACAAAATATCAACCGCCCAGCGTCGCCGCCGATTCAAGACTTTCAATCGGCTGCCGGCGGCTGATCCTTTTCATCAGCCCTGCCAGCGTTCGACCCGGTGCCAGTTCTACAAACGTCGTCTCGCCGAGGCCGAGCATCGCTTGAACTGATTGCTCCCATCGTACCGGTTTGACGATCTGATCAACCAGCAGCCGCTTAATCGATGCCGTGTCCGTGTGAGCGGCCGCGGTTACGTTCGAATACACCGGCCGGGTCGGGGATGAAAATTCTACCTTCTCAAGTTCGCCGGCCATGCGGTCCGCGCCGCTTCGCATGAGCGGGCTGTGGAACGCGCCGGCGACTTTCAGCGCCACCGCCTTGAGCCCGCGTTTTTCGGCTTCGGCCAGTGCCCGCTCGCAGGCAGATTTTGACCCGCTGACGACGACCTGCCCCGGCGCGTTAAAATTTGCAGGTACGAGCACATCCTCGCCGCGCGCGGCGTGGCAAATTTCGTTGATCTGATTCTCGTCCGCGCCGATGACGGCCACCATACCGCTCGGCGAAGCGACTGCGGCCTCCTGCATGTACCGGCCGCGCGCCGCGACGAGCTTCAAGCCGTCTTCAAAACCGAACACGCCCGCCAGGTGCAGTGCAGTGTACTCGCCGAGGCTCAGCCCGGCGTAGCCGGTGACGGATTCAGGATGAATCTTCCCCGCCGCTTGAGCGGCGCGAAAGCACGCAACACCCGTTGTATAAATCGCCGGTTGCGAAACGTCCGTCTGGTTCAGTCGATCTTCCGGGCCGGCAAAGCAGATTGACGACAGATCAAATCCAATGACTTTGTTCGCTACTTCAAACGTCTGGCGCGCGACCGGGGACGCCTCGAAAAAGTCCTTGCCCATGCCTACGACCTGGGCACCCTGGCCGGGACATAAAATGTAGTGGTTCGATGCCATCTTGAATTCGCGGGGCGAACCCCGCCGCTAAATGCGAACGACCGCGTTCGCCCAGGTAAGCCCGGCGCCGAACGCGACGAAAATCAACGCGTCGCCTTTCTTCACTTTGCCGAGTTTCCACGCTTCGTCCAGCGCGATCGGGATGGAGGCCGCCGAGGTGTTTCCGTACTTGCCGATGTTAACCATCGCTTTTTCCGCGGGCATGCCAAGTCGCTCCATCGCGCTGTCGATGATTCTTTGATTCACCTGATGGGGCACGATGAGCGAAACCTGCTCGGCGGACAACGCGCACGCTTTCATGCCGTCGAGAATCAGCTCTTCGAATTTGGAGACCGCGAACTTGTATACCTCGCGGCCGCGAATGGTCATGAACTGCCCTCGCGAATCTAACAGCGCCTGGTTGATCGGATGCCTGCTGCCCGGGGGGCATTTCATCACGTCAGCGCCGCTGCCGTCGGCGTGCATGGAGCTGTAAAGCAGGCCTTTGGTTTCGTCCGTTTCCCGCGAGAGCACGGCCGCGCCCGCGCCGTCGCCGAAGAGAATGCAACTGCTGCGGTCGGTGTAGTCGGTGATTCGGCTGAGCGTTTCCGCGCCGATCACCAGCACATTCTTGCACATGCCCGTGCGGATAAAATTGGCGCCGCTGACCATCGCGTAGATAAACCCGCTGCACGCCGCGGAGATGTCGAACGCCGGCGTGCTGCCCAGCCCGAGCGCGGCGGCGACGAAGCACGCGGTGGACGGGAAAGTCATTTCGGGAGTGATGGTCGCGACGATCAGCAGGTCGATGTCTTTGGCTTCAAGCCCCGCCGAAGTCATGGCCCGGCGCGCCGCTTCCGTGGCGAGCGTGGCGGTGGTCTCGCCGTCGGCGGCGATGCGACGTTCGCTGATGCCCGTACGCTGAACGATCCACTCGTCGTTCGTGTCAACCAGCTTCGACAGATCGTCGTTGGTGAGACGCTTCTCGGGGAGGCAGCTTCCTGTGCCGGTGATGTTGGCGTTGAACGGCATAGTGGTCAGTGGCAAGTGGGGAGTGCGGTGTGGCCATTTCTCGCCACCGACCACTTACCACGCTTTGATCAGTCGTCCGCGACCTGAATACTCTTGGCGATCAAATCGACGATCTTCGGATTGACGCCGCTGTTAACCAATTGCTTGCCGATGCGGATGGCGTTTTTGATCGCTTTGGCACCGCTGCGCCCGTGGCAGATCATGCAGTAACCGCCGACGCCGAGCAACGGCGCGCCGCCGTACTCCTGCCAGTCGTGCCTGGCGTGTACCTTTTTCAGCACCGGCTGGAGCTGCGGGAGCATTTCCGGAGCGAATTCCTGAAGCTCCGCGAGGATTGTCTGGAACAATCCTTCGGCCATGCCTTCGACGGTTTTCAGAACGATGTTGCCGACAAACCCGTCGCAGACAATGACATCGACTGTGCCTTTGAACAGGTCGCGGCCTTCGACGTTGCCGACGAAGTTCACACCCGCCTCGTCACGCAGGAGCTGTCGAACCTCTTTGGTCAGCGCGTTGCCCTTGGCGTCTTCTTCGCCGATGGACATGATGCCCACGCGCGGCTTTTCGACCCCGCACACGGCGTGCGAATAAGCACTGGCCATGAACGCGTACTGCTGTAGATGCTTGGCTTTGGGGGTGACATTCGCGCCGACGTCGCAAACAACGACCGGCCCGTGAACGCTGGGGAAGATGGCGGCGATACCCGGCCGGGCGACACCCGGCAGCGTCCGCATGCGCAACTGTGCGGCGGCGACGCAGGCACCGGTGTTGCCGGCGCTGATTGCGACATCGGCATCGCCTTTGGCGACGAGCTTGGCCATCACCGCAATTGAGCTATTGGGTTTGTTCCGAATCGCCTCGACCGGCGGGTCGTCCATCGCAACCACTTCGGTCGTGGGGACGATTTCGAAGAGCTTTTTTTGATCGGCGGTGAGTCCTGATGAATCGAACGACTCTTTAATAGCCTGCTCGTCGCCGACGAGGAAGATTTTGTCGGTGGGCTCAAGAAGCGCAGCGGCTTCCCAGCAACCTTTCAGGATGGCAGAAGGCGCATGATCGCCGCCCATTACGTCCACCGCTGCCTTCACGCGTGCCTCCGGGGGGAGGAAGTATTCCGTGGCGATTGGCGGATAGTGCGATTGATTCGCCATTCGCCGTTCACCACGCGCCACTCCTCACTACTTGGCCTCTTCCTCGACCGGCAATGCCAGTTTCGGATTGACGAATCCGCAATTGCCACACGACGAGTGCGGGAGCTTCGCATTGCCGCACTGGGGGCAACGCACGTAGTGAATCGGCTTGAGCGCGTGATGCGAACGGCGACGCCGCTTGCGGCCCTTGCTTGTTTTCTGAACCGGGAGCATGTCCAACCTCTGCTTCGATCGACTGGGTTACATTAAACCACGAGGACGGCAAGGCGATTGCCTGCCGTCCACGAAAAGACCGGTAAGTTAGAAAGCCGCAGGGGTTCTGTCAAGTACGCGATGACTTACGGTTTGACGTCACCGGCGTGGCCCGGTAAAGTCTGGGGCTCGACTGTTTCCAGCGTTTTCGGCATTGAATCAAGAGGTCCAACATGCGTGCCAGCGATATCCGCCGAGGTCAGGCCGTCGTCATCGACGCGAAGTTGTTTGTGGTCACCGCCGCCGATCACAACACTCCCGGTAACCTCCGGGCGAAGGTGCAGTTCAAGCTGCGCGACGTCTCCAAAGGCACGATCATCGACAAACGCGTCGGCGCGACCGACGACATCGAAATCACCACCCTCGACGCCCGGCAGATGGAGTATCTTTATTCAGACAATCATGGCCATATCCTGATGGATCTGGAAACCTTCGACCAGCAAACCATTCCGCCGGAAGTGTTCGGCGACGACATTCTTTATCTCAAGCCCAACACACAGTTTCAGGCGCACTTTCACGAAGACAAAATTGTCACGTACGATCTGCCCAAGACGGTAGATCTGTTGGTGACCGACACCCCGCCGAGCATCAAGGGCGCGACGGCGACCAATCAACTTAAGGAAGCGACACTGGAGACGGGTCTGAAGACACGCGTCCCCGGCTTCATTCTAACCGGCGAGACGATCCGCATTAGCACAGAAAGCGGCGGATACCTGAGCAGGTCTTAATTCGAAGCAAATATTTTTCGAAGATGAACGGCGGCCTGATCGGGCCGCTGTTTTTTTGGCGATTCGCGCATCAGCAGCGATGATTAGGCACGTTCATTTAGCCGAACGAAAATCTCGGAACGTCGGGGTGTAAACGACGCGGCGATCCGGAAAAATCAAAAGAAATTTTGGACGATATTCATGGCGGTAGAAGTTTCATGTAGTTCGTGCGGCAAGAGCTATCGCGTGACCGAGGACAAGCTCGGACAGCGCGTCGCTTGCAAAGGCTGTGGGAAGACATTTACCCTCGCCGCGGCGCCGGGACCGTCGATAGAGATTGATCCACTGCTTCAAGTCGCCGCCAAGATGGAGGCCGGCGCGCAGTACGTCGACCCGTCGCAAAAATGTCCGCTGTGCAGCGCGCAAATCTCCCCGGGAACGCAGGTGTGCGTGGAATGCGGATACAGCGCCCGTCACGGCAAGCTTCGGACGAGCATCTCCAAAGAAGGCAAGATCTTTAAACCCCTGAGGCAGGACGCGATGCCCGGTGCCACCTACGCCGGCGGAAATTCCGCATTGCTCGGCGACAAGCTGCGCGAAGCGGAGGCACAGGAAGCACACGGCTGGACGAATTTCGGCGTGTCGCTCGCGGCCGCGGGCGTGGTCATTATCCTTCTCTCGATACTCGGCCCGGAGGTCGGGCGGCTCACCGGCGCGGGTGATTCTCTGCCGCACATCGGCCTCGGCCTCGGTTTGCTCGGGGCGCTGATGCTTTTCGCGCGCCGCAAGGCGATGTGGGGAGGGATTGCTGCGGGAATCTCGCTGGCGGCGCTGCTGGCATCAATGATCGTTACGCCGACGATGGTCGAAGAAAAAATCGCCGACGCGACGCGCCCTACTGCTGTAGTCGAGCCCACCGTAACCCCGCCTCCGAACCCAGCCCTCGTGGCGAAACCGGTCGTGGCAATCGATTCGACGGCGCCGCCGGTCCCCAAACGCAAGCCCGTCCAGGAGCGCGGTGAAGATTCGATTCAGTTCCTCGCGCGGGTGTTGAGCAGCGACACGCAATGGAGCGCCGACGCCGGGCAGGATCTCCTGCGCATGAAGATTCCCGTCGAACGTCAGGCGGAGGTGCGGGCCGCGTTCGACACGCTCGTCTCCCACCCCAGGCCGGAGATGCGAGCGCTCGGCCGGCGCGGGGTGATGATCGTGGAAGA
>Ga0105046_10009583_pt1 | contig 15139 bp, 15 predicted proteins | sample MAT03_FD_78385 | JGI IMG/M metagenome (GOLD analysis project Ga0105046, IMG submission 78385) | Freshwater microbial communities from Lake Fryxell liftoff mats and glacier meltwater in Antarctica - MAT-03 (megahit assembly) | ecosystem: Environmental > Aquatic > Freshwater > Ice > Liftoff...
AAACCGGGCCGCGTTGAGGACTTCGCCAAACTGCAAGCCGAAGACAAGGGAGACGGGAAGGGCGGTATTGGTAACCATCGGGGTGCCGTCGCCGAGGCTCAGATCAAGGATGCCACCGAGAAGTTGAAGGAAGAGAAAGACCCCGCCGTGCGGGCGAAGCTGACCGAAGATGTCCTCCGCTTCCAACAGGCGAAGAAGACGTGGGACGACTCGAACACCGCGTTGAAGGGCCGCAAGGACGGCTACCAGAACGGCCAACTCGGCGTCGATCTGGCGTGCGCGTCGAACAACCTCCGCAACCAGGACCGCGTGACGCTCACGGCGAACCGGCAGGTGCAGGGGCGTAACGTCCTCGAAGTCGGCGGCGTGTGGATCGATGACGCCTACAAGGCGAACACGAAGTCGCTAACCGTGAAGGCCCAGAGCGACGCATACTTCCGCATCCTGGAGAAGCACCCCGAGATGAAGGACGTGTTCCGCCTCGGGAACCATGTCGTGTGGATCAGTCCGAGCGGCACGGCTCTTGTGATCGACCAGAACGACGGCAAGGACAAGCTCGAAGACACCGAGATCGAAGTTCTGTTCGTAAAGAAGTGATCGCCTTCTCTGCCCAGATGGGATAAACTTCCGGAGCCTGCTCATCGCGATGAGCAGGCTCCTCTCGTTCCCGGAGCGCTTTCCATGACCACCCGTTCCATCGACCGCCGGGCATTTCTCGGCGCGTCGGCCGCCACCGCACTCGGCCTCGCTGCCGGCACGCGGGCCGTTGCCGCCGAGGCGAGCAAGATCACCCTTGGCGTGCAGAGCTACACGTTCCGCAATTTCGACCTGGAACCCGCTCTGAAACGCATCAAAGAACTCGGACTGAAGTATGCGGAGTTCTACTCCAAGCACATCCCGCCGAACGCGAACGCCGACAAGCTCAAGGGGATTCTCGCTCTGTGCAAGGAATACGAAGTCACGCCGGTCGGGTTCGGCGTCTCGAACTTCACCAAGGATCACGAGGCGAATAAGAAGCTGTTCGAGTTCGGCAAATCAATCGGCGTTAAGTACCTGAGCGCCGGCCCGTCGATGGACAGCTTCGACAGCCTGGATAAGCTCGTGGAGGAGTACAAGATCGCCATCGCCATTCACCCGCACGGCCCAAGTGGCGGGAAGAACCGCGATCAATGGTGGTCGGCCGAGGTGATTCTCAAGGCCATCAAGGACCACCATAAACTGATCGGGACGTGTCTGGACACGGGGCACCTCATCCGCATGGCGCAACTCGACGAGAAACTCGACCCTGCCCAGCAAGTGAAACTGATGGGCGACCGCAACTTCGGCATGCACCTGAAGGACCACGACAACAAGCGGAAGACGGACGTAGTGTTCGGCGACCCGACGGGGGTTCTCGACATCGCCGCGGTGTTCAAAGCGCTCGAAGAGGTGAAGTTCACGGGCGCGGTGTGCATCGAATACGAAGCCAACCCGAGTGACCCATCCGCCGATATGAAGAAGTGCGTCGAGTACATCAAGAAAACCGTGAAAGACTTGGGCTGAGTTGGCGAGCCGCTTGCGGCTTCGCATCAAACGACAGACGGTTCCGTATACTTCCTCGGTTCCCGCTCTGTTCAAATCTGTCACGAGGTTCGCCCACTCATGACCCCCGAGGAAGTCGATGAACTCCGTGCGCGGAGGTACAACGGGACGGTCGTGTATCTCCACCGGGCACATTCCGATCTCATGATGTTGCGGGTGAAGCCGGACTCCCCCAGGCACGCACACCAACCGGGGCAATACGGAACCCTTGGCCTTGGCTACTGGGAACCGCGCGTTGAGGGCTGCCAACTCGAATCACTCAAGCCCGAAGACTTGCCGAAGATCGTGCGCCGGGCGTATTCGCTGAGTTGTCCGATCGAAGGTCACACCGGGGAGCTTTACGACCCTTCTGAAACGGACTGGCTGGAGTTCTACATTGTTCTGGTCCGCGAGAACGTCGATGGCCGCGTTCCCGCACTGACGCCACGCTTATTCGCGCTTAAGGAAGGCGACCGTATCCAGATCGGGGAGAAAATCACGGGTCACTACACACTTGACGCAGTGAAACCCGGCGACAACGTCATCTTTCTTGGCACGGGAACCGGTGAAGCCCCGCACAATTACATGCTCTGGGAATTGCTCCGGCGGGGCCACACGGGGAAAGTTTTGTCGGCGTGCTGCGTGCGCTACAGCCAGGATTTGGGCTACCTGACCACACACCGCCGACTGATGGGCCGATACCCGAACTACAAGTATTTGCCGCTAACAACCCGAGAAGCGACAGCTACCCGCAAGGTGTACATTCAGGATGCCATCACCAGCGGTGAACTTGAAGAACAACTAGGGGCCACGCTCGATCCGGCGGCGACTCACGTTTTCCTCTGCGGGAATCCGAAGATGATTGGGGTTCCCGTGCGAGACAAAGAAACTGGGGCGCTGACTTACCCACAACCGCAAGGCGTGATCGAGATTCTCGAAGCACGCGGGTTCCGGGCCGACGTGTCGGCCACAAAGTTCAAAGGGAACGTCCACTTTGAAGAGTACTGGTGAGGGCGATCCTGATGGCAGACGTCAACGAAATGGTCGGTGGCTATCGACTGCGGAGCCTGCTCCAGACGGGGCAGACCTCACAGGTGTTCGAGGTCGTGGAGCCACACAGTAATCGGCACTTCGCGATGAAGTTGCTACTTCCCGAGGCCGCCGAGAAGTCGGAACATCGCCGCACGCTGCTCAATGAAGCCGAGATTGGAGTCAAGCTCACGCACCAGAACGTGATTCGCATTTACAAGGTGAATCGCAGTCCGCAAACGCCACACTTCATCATGGAGTATTTCCCCTCGGGCGGTTTACGCCTTCGGTTGCAGGCGAAAGACACAGCTTTCCTCAAGGAACACGCCCGAAAAATCTTCAAGGAGACGGCGACCGGTTTGGCGTATATGAACGCAATGGGATATATCCACTGCGACGTGAAACCGGACAACATCCTTGTGAATGCCATCGGGGAAACGAAGATCATAGACTTCGCGATCTCGAAACGCATCCCCACGGGCTTTGCGAAGTGGTTCTACCGTCGGCCGAAGTCACAGGGCACGCCGAGTTTCATGAGTCCGGAACAGATTTCCGGTGACATGCCCGCACCCCAGCAAGACATTTACAGCTACGGTTGCACCCTCTTTGAACTGACGACCGGGCGGCCGCCGTTCCGAGGAACCTCGTCCAATGATCTTTTGGGACGTCACTTCAAGGAGAAGCCGGCACCGCCGTCGGCTTATAACTCGGATGTGACGGACGAGTTCTCGGAATTCGTGTTGAAGTTGCTGGCAAAGCGTCCGAAAGAGCGCCCCGCGACGTTCCACGAAGTGTTGATCTCCATGAAGAAGGTCAAGCAGATTTTCAAGTCGGTGGTGGAGAAACACGATGAGGAGATGTGACAACTCGATGTCACTCGTATGGCGCACCCCAATGAGGCCAAGATATGACGGTTCCGGCTCCACTGCCGTTCGAGCAAGATATTCACGACTTAGAGGAACAACTGGCTCGACTGGAGGCATCCGCTGCCGTGGATGGGGCCGAGGCGATACGTCGAATTCGACGGGAATTAACAACATTGAAGCGGGAACGCTACGCGAGGTTGACACCCTGGGAAACGGTGATGGTGGCGAGACATCCCGCCCGCCCGCAAACGATGGACTACGTCGGGATGATGTTTGATGAATTTGTCGAACTTCACGGTGACCGGGCGTTCGGAGACGACCGAGCGATCCGAACAGGGTTCGCCCGCCTCGACGGTCAGAAGGTGATGCTTATCGGACATCAGAAAGGTAAAACCCTCGCGGAGCGGCAGCAATGCTACTACGGCTGCGCACACCCTGAGGGCTACCGGAAAGCGTTGGGGAAGATGCGGCTCGCCGCGAAGTACCGGCTCCCGGTGATTTGTTTGATTGATACCCCTGGCGCGTTTCCGGGGATCGGTGCTGAAGAACGCGGCCAGGCCCAGTTGATTGCGACGAGCATTCTGGAGATGTCGCGGCTCGCCACGCCGATCGTGTGTGTGGTAATTGGTGAGGGTGGTTCCGGTGGTGCGCTCGGTATCGGGATTGGGGACCGCGTGGGGATGCTTCAACATGCCTATTACTCGGTAATCAGCCCCGAAGGCTGTGCGGGAATTTTGTGGAAGGTGGCGACGGAGGAAACAAAGCCTTTGGCGGCCGGGGCGTTAAGAATGACCTCGCAAGATCTCCAACGACTTGGTGTGATCGATCACATCGTGACGGAGCCACTCGGCGGCGCACATCGGGCACCGCGTGAGATGGCGAACTCGCTGAAAGCCTCACTGACACGGCATATCCGCGAACTCATATCTCTACCGCAACACGTCTTGGTGGATCAACGATACGGGAAGTTCCGAAAGATGGGAATTCTTGGGTGAGTTGGGTTGTTCAGGTGGTGATGCCTGGGACCAATGTCCGAGCGATTTAACAATACATAACATACATTATCGGACCCAACTGTTTATATAGTGAACGGAGGTCAATTTCGGGCTAATCGGATAACGTCCGATAATGGATATTATGTAACGTTAAAGGCCAAAGACATATTCCATCCTAGCCACTTATCCCGCCAGAACTTACGATTCCCAGATGGAAAACTCAACACCAGAACCTGCGCGATCCATCTCGGCCGGCATGGTCGGGTTTGGAATGATTTTTGACGAGACTTACCGGCCGTTTTTTGAGGCTGCCGCCCAAACGCCGTTATTCTCGATCTCCACTGGGCCTGTGCGCGTCGGCCTTTCCGCCGTTGCCTCTCGAACTGGAATCCGTGCCGCTCGCTTTTTGGCGTATCCCAATTCAGTTATCGCGCCATTTCAGAACCTCTCCGGGCCAGATGTCATCGACCGCCTTGTTACTTGCGGTGTTGATGCGGTTTGCGTCGCCACTCCGGACGACCGGCACTTCGAGGCAGCTCGTGCGGCCCTCATCGCCGGCAAACACGTCCTCATCGAGAAACCTTCCGTACTCAGCCTCACCGAACTCGATGAACTTGTCGCTCTCGCCGACAAAAACGGTGTTCTCGCCAAAGTCGTTTACCACAAACTCGCCGATCCCGACCACAAGAAACTCCGCACCCTCGTCGCCGAGGGCGTACTCAAGCATGTGAACAATGGTTACTGCTCACTCCTTGAACCCAAGTCCATCAGCGGCGGGCAGTTCGCGGAGTGGGTGCGCGGCCGCAACCCAGGCACCTATGTCGCAGTCCATTACCTCAAACTGATCGATTTCAGCTTCGGGCCTGAATGGGTGCTCGACCGCGTTTCCGCAACCGGCCAACGTGGGATTGTCGGAGTTGCCGACGGCCCAACCTGGGACTCGGTACAACTCCAGGTTGTGTACCGCTACCCCGATGGCCGCGAGGCCGCGTTCGATATTCACACCAGTTGGGTCACGCCCGATAACTTCCCCGGTTACGTCGAGCAGGAAGTGCAATTCCGCTTCGATAATGCGGTTTGGAATGCACACCAACGCAAGCGCGGCGTCGAACTCACAGTGGAAAATCGCACGCCAAGCGAACTTAAGAACACCCCGAACTATCACTACAACGGCACGTTCCTGGAACCGTGGGGTGAGCGGAGCCAGCGCGGCTACGGCGTCGAGGTCATCGAGCGTTTCTTCCGTGAAGTTGCCTTCGTCGAGTTCGGCGGCGTTCCCGAACAACGCGCGGAGCGACTTCGACAGATGCGGGCGCTCGCTTATAACGACTTGAGTGCCGACCGGAATTGCGTGGCCGTCGTGCAGGCGATGGAGGCGATCCTAGCCCGCGCCGCAGCGGGCGTTCCCGGTTCCCTCGTCAAGATAAACGGGGCGACCGGCGGTCTTGCACTCTACGAACCGGGAAGTGCCACTCCGACTATCCTTTACGCCGGCCCTGTGTGACCTCTAATGAATGACAAACGCCGAATCCACGTCAGCAAGTTCCTCTCTCGCGTGCTGCGCCACGCTCCCGAAGACATCGGGCTAACGCTCGGAACGGGTGGCTGGGTTCTCGTCGAAGACCTGCTCTCCGGAGCGGCCGCGCGAGGCGGAATGCGGATTCCACCGGAAGAACTCGCCGAGGTTGTCCGGGCTTGCGAGAAGCAGCGGTTCGCGTTCGATGAGACCGGGCGACGCATTCGAGCTAATCAAGGGCACTCGACCGAAGTTGAACACGATTTTGAAGTCGCCGAGCCGCCCGCCGAGGTCTTCCACGGCACCGCAAAACGCATGCTTGATGTCATCCTGCGCGATGGTGTCCTGAAGATGGCCCGGCACCACGTTCACCTCTCGGCGGATGCGGCAACTGCGGTAAAGGTCGGATCACGACATGGTAGCCCGGTCGTCCTGATCGTGGACGCCGCCAAAATGCGTACCGACGGCCACGTCTTTTTCCGCTCTCCCAACGGTGTGTGGCTTGTGGAACACGTCCCGTCGCAGTACCTTCGGTTGCAGACCCCGGAGAAATGACATGCCTACCCACGTTCAGCATCACGTTCAGCATCTGGGCGAACCCGGCGCAAATGCGCTCCGCGAACGCCTCGCAGCCGTCGAACCACGGTCGCTACGCACCTTTACGCCGACGCAGACCGTCATCGCTCGCAGCGCCGGGGTTTACCACTGGACCCCCGAAGGTCGCCGGCTATTCGACTTCACCTCGGGCGTTCTTGTCTCGAATCTCGGCCACAACCCCACAATGTGGATGCATCGGTTTTGCCTATACATGGGCTGGCCGACCGCCGGGTTCCCTGCCATCCCCTCTCCAAGTGCCACGGGTTTCACGACCGCCGTGCCGATGACCGCGTACAATGCCGTGACGCCAGTGGAAGTGGATGCCAGCGCTCGGCTCTTGAAGTCGCTACAACACAGCCCAGGCGGCGCACGGATGGAACGGGTGATGTGGGCCGCGTCTGGGTCCGAAGCGATTCAGAAAGCGCTCTGGGCCGCGATGGCCCGCGACAAAACCCGCCCGATGATTCTTGCTACCCGTCTGGGCTTCCACGGCAAGAAGGGTCTCGCGAACGCCGTCACCGGCTCCGAGACCGACGCCGAGCGCGACCCACGAGTACGGTTTATCTCTTTCCCGATGGCCGAGTGCCGCGATGTGTCGATGCGAGAAGCCGCGTTCGACCCAGTCCCGTACCAGCGCGAACTGGATGCCCTGCTCCACCAGTTTGGCCGCAAACTGGGCACGCTTATCACCGAACCGTACCTCGGTGGCGGCGGTTCTTATCATCCGCCGCGTGCGTATCTCCAACTGCTCGAACGCTTCTGCCGCGCGAACGACATGGTTTTCATCTTGGACGAAGTACAGGCAAACTTCGGCCGCACGGGTTCGCTGTTCGCCTTCGAGACTTACGGCATCGAACCGGACCTAATCGTGCTGGGGAAGGGGCTAGGTAACGGTGTGCCCGTCGCAGCGGTCGTCGGTCGCGCCGATATCCTCGATTCTCTCGAGTATGGGGAAGCCTCCGACACCTGGAGCGCGAACCCGCTGTGCTGCGCCGCCGTACTTGCCACATTGGATGAGTTCGAGACACACGATATTCTCGCTGACATGAAGCAACCCTCAGCCACCATCGAGGCGGCGTTGGTTGGGCTGAAGGAGTTTCCGTTTGTCGCGCACGTTCGTGGCGAGAAGGGCGGGATGGTATGGGGCGTCGAGATGCGCGACCATGCGGGGAAAACCGCGGCGGAGTGGGCGAACGACTTCGTGCTTGCTTGCTATCTAGGCGAGGGTCGCGGCGGCGATGGCGTCCACTTGCTCGGCCCGCTCTCCAAGAAGGTCGTCCGGATTTCGCCTCCGCTGGTCATTAAGCAAAACGAAGCCACTGCGGCGGTATCATTGATGAATCGCACAGCGGCACGAATCAACACGCCATCGGGTTGAGTTGCGAAGCTGCAAACGGCTCAATGTCGCTTGCGGCATCGCGGGGACGCAAAAAGTTTCCGACCACGGAGTTTCGTCGTATGCCCGTCGATTGGCTCTCAGATACTGTCGCCTGGCTCGCCGACACGCTCGGCACCGAACTCTTCGTCGTGAAGGGGGTGATGGCGGTTGTGCTAGTGTGCGGGCTGTGTGGAATGCTCGGCGCAATGGTCGTCGGGAACCGCATGGCGTTCTTCTCGGACGCGATGGCTCACTGTGCGTTCGCGGGCGTCTCGCTCGGTTACCTCAGCGTGCTTCTCACGGATGGCGACCGGACGATGGCAACGTGGGTTGTGCCGCTGGCAATGGTTGCGTTCGGCGTCGCCGTCGGGGCCGGGATGGTGTATGTTCGCGATAACACCGGGCTGGCACACGATACCGTAATCGGCGTGTTCTTCGCGCTCGCCATCGGCTTCGGTGCGATGCTCTTTCAGGTGCTTTCCACGAAGAGCAACTTCAACCCCGAATCCTTCCTGTTCGGAAACCTCGTGCTGATCCCGGAAGAAGACTTGCTCTTCCTACTCGCGCTGGTTCTGCTCGTCACGCCGGTCTTCGCCTGGAAGTACAACCAACTCGTGTTCGCCAGTTTCAACCCCACGCTTGCCCGGACACGCGGGTTGAAACTCACCCTGAACAACTACCTGTTCATCGTCATTCTCGCGCTGGTGGTGAATCTCTCGATCAAAGCCGTCGGCGCGATGCTCATTAACGCGATGCTCGTGGTCCCGGCGGCGGCGGCGGCGAACCTTTCACGGAACTTGCGACAGATGTTTTGGCTCACTGTTCTCTTCTGCCTTGGCTCGGGTTTACTGGGGTTCACCCTGCGGAACTCGTTCGAGGTGCGTATCGGGAAAGGCGACCCCGTTCCGTTCGGCCCGAGTGGCGTTATTGTGGTCACGAGCGTTGCGTTGTTCTTCCTCTCGATGGTCGCCGGCGCGGCCTGGAATCGCTTCGCCCCGATCCTCGGGCTAACCCCCCTGCCCCTCCGCCTCAACCGCCACGTTCACGATCAGAGTTACGCCACCGATCACGGTTTCGGACAGTGTCCCTAACGTTAAACGTTTAACGTTGCAGGTTTAACGTTTCAGGTTGAAGACAAGAAGGCTTCCGAGACCTCAATCTCGCCGGTTGCGGCATCGCGTTAAACGCTAAACGTGCAACATTAAACGTCGGATACGAACACGGTGGCGCGCAGCGGCGTAAGATATTTGTCCCCGCACTCGTAAACGGTGACTTGGTGGACCCCGCAATCAGCGACTTTTTGCTCACGTTCAACGCCATCCTCTGGGAGGCTGTGCCGTTCATTCTGCTCGGGGCAATCGTTGCCGGGTTGTTGGAAGAGTTTTTGCCTCAGCAAGCCATCACGCGCTTCTTGCCGAAGGCGGTCGTGCCGGCCGTCATGATCGGGGCCGTGCTGGGCATGGTGTTCCCGATGTGCGAGTGCGGCATTCTCGTCGTGATGCGGCGACTGCTCCGCAAAGGTCTGCCGCTGTCGTGCTGCATCGCCTATATGCTCGCCGGCCCGATCATCAACGTGGTCGTGATTTTCAGCACTTGGGTCGCGTTCAAAGACCACAAGATCGGTTGGGATATGGTGGGGTTGCGTGTCGGCCTCGCCTTCATCGTCGCGTGCCTTACCGCACTGGTCGTGCAGTACCAGTACAACCGCCACGGGAACGCCCTGCTGGCCGCGACCGCCGTCCCGAACACCGAACCAACGCCGGCGGGCGAAGATTCTCTCGTGCCTGGTGTTCCCGTCCGGAAAAAGACAGCGATGGACCGCCTTGGGAATGTCTCCGCGACCGCGCTGCACGACTTTGCGGACATCACCGTGTTCCTGATCCTCGGCGCGGTTCTAGCGGCCATCGCCAAACAGAACATCTCGCCCGACCAAATCGAGACCCTGTCGCGCGAGCAACCGTTCCTCACAATCCCCGCGATGATGTTGCTCGCCGTGCTGATGTGCCTGTGCAGCGAAGCCGATGCGTTCGTCGCCGCCAGCTTCACGAACATGCACGTTTCCGCGAAACTCGGCTTCCTGGTTCTCGGGCCCATGCTCGATCTGAAGTTGCTCCTCATGTACACGCGGGTCTTCAAACCCCGACTCATTTTGACTCTGGTGATCTGCACCAGCGTGTTCACACTCGCGCTGTGTTTGATCGTGCATGTTGTTTACAGGGCGAACGGCTGGACGGGTTTACCTGGTTGATCGCTGGCGACAGCGATTTTGGTTGAGTCAATGACGGCATCCGAGAATTGCGTAGATGCACGAGAAAACATCAACAATCGGGTGCGCCGGAGTGAGCCGTGACGGTTCGCGAGATCATCAAGTTGATCGAGAGCGATGACTGGTACCTGTCTCGGCAGCGAGGCAGTCACAGACAATTCAAGCACCCGACCAAATCCGGGTTGGTCACGGTTGCAGGGCATCTTCCGAAGATGTTGGCTCCCAAGACCGTGAAAAGTATCCTCCGTCAAGCGGGGTTGGGGTCGTGAAGTACTTGATCATTCTTGAACCGACAGACACGGGATTCTCGGCCTACTCGCCCGATCTCGATGGGTGCGTGGCGGCTGGGGACGACCGCGACGACACAATCACCCTCATGCGCGAAGCCATCGCGTTCCATCTGGAGGGATTGGCCGCAGAGGGGTTACCGATTCCGGTCCCGCTCTCCGAGTCCGCCATCGTCGAGGTTAACGCTTGAGTAGTGGCGATTCGCTGACTTTCACCGCCCTTCCCTACCCCGCACATTTCTCCACTGGAGGCAATTCCATGCCCGGCCACTACCATGATGCGGAGTCCGCGAAGGGTTACTTCGTCGAGCAACTGCTCTCCATTCTCGTTTGTGGGGCGTTCGGCTTTGTCGCCATCCGCCTGCAACAAACGGGAATGCTCGACAAGATTCTCGCCCCCCAGTTCCACCTTTGGGTTTACGTTGGCGGAATCGGCGTGTTGGTTCTCGTCGCACTCCGCGCGGTCGCGATTTGGAAAGAAGCGGGCGAACTCCAGAACCTCTCGGCTCAAGATGCCAACGGCCCCACCTGTGGTGTGAACCACCCTCACGGCCCAGACTGCAACCACGACCTCGGCATCGGTGGCGAAGACGATCACGGCCACAGTCACGACCTTTCGTGGGCATTCGCCCGCATGGGAATTCTCTTCTTCCCCGTCGCCCTGTTCCTCCTTGGCCTGCCGAACGCGAGTTACAGCAACGACGAAGTCGGCCGTCGGCTGGGAAAGGATGCCTCCATCGGCGCGGCGGAACTCAAAGAGTTGGCATCCGATGCGGAACTGACCAAAGAAGAGAAGCAACCGAACGGCGATGTCGTCCGCACACTTAAATCGAAAAGCGGATTGCTGATCCTGGCGACGACACCGGCCAACGGAGGCGAACCAACCTACAAACTGCCGCAATCCGTCGGTGGCGGCATCGAGATGAAGTTCAACGAACTCAACGAAATCGCCTTCGACGAAGGCAAGCGGAATGCCCAACAGGGGAATAACGTCACCGTCGAAGGTCGGTTCAAGCGCGTCGGCGACAAGGAATTCACCCTGTTCCGACTCAAGATGACATGCTGCGCTGCGGATACCGTACCCCTGAAGGTCCGAATCATCGTACCCGAAGCACTTGGAGCCAGCGATTACAAGGACTTCGATTGGGTCCGCGTGACGGGCCAACTCCAGTTTCTGAAGGTGCCCGATCAGGAACGCTACATCCCTGTCATCAGGGTCGCCAGCCTCCGTGCCCCTGATATGAAGAAGGTCGAGCCGACGAACCAATATGAACAGTGATCTCTGTCGCACTTCACAGAGTTGACAAACGAAAAGAAGCGACCCGACCGCATTCACGGTCGGGTCGCTCCGTTCGCATGTGAAGGAATCGAGTTCAATCAGGCAGCACGATTGGCGGCGACCCACAGCATGTAGGCGACGCGCTCACGGAGGTGTTCACGCTTGCGGCGGTGCAGGTACACATCGCGCCAGGTGTAGTAGAGGGCGGCGATGGCGAGGCAGGCGACGTTGCAAGCAATCAATTGGAACACGGGAAAGCCTCCAGTTTCACTGGACGTAAAAGGTTCTGGGAGAAGAGTTTGAAGGGGGCTGTAGCGGCGAGTGCTGCTCCCCGAACAACCGAACCCTATGTCACGGCGGGGAGTCGTCAAACGAATCGGTGCCAGAAATGCGGGTACGAGGGACATAACTGACGGGTTTTTCGGCAATTCCGGTCGAGCCGAAGAATTGCCTTCTCGGGGTGAGAAGGAACGTTACCAGTCGGTAACATTCCGATAACGTGAGCGAGTATTCAGGATGGGATTGCGTTTGTGGCTGAGTCCGGGTTTGCATCCAGTTCGCCGCGCAGGCCGGCAAGCCCCTCGCTGCCCAACCGGATGAGTCTTGGCCCAACTTGCACTTCAAACAGGTCGTCCAGCGGTTCGTAATGAAGGATTTGCACCTTCGTTCCAGGCGTTAACCCGAGGTCCCACCAATGGCGCAAGCGGGCCGGGTTGTCATCCTGAGCCTCGCGGATGATGACGGTTTCTCCCGCGCGGAACTCGCTGAGTTGGCGTAACTCACGATGTCGAAGTTCCCCCGTGCGGGACGGAATCGGGTGACCGTGCGGGTCTTCGAGCGGTTCGCCAAGGTGGTCCGCGATTGCCTGTTCCAGCCGGGGCGAGATGGCGTGTTCCAGTGCTTCAGCTTCGGCGTCCACTTCGCTCCAGTCGAGGCCCAGCACACGGGTGAGGAACAACTCCACGAGACGATGCCGGCGAATCACACGAAGGGCCTCGGACAAACCGGCCGGCGTGAGTTGCGCGCCGGTTTTCGGTGTGTAGGTAATCCAACCGGCTTCCGAGAGACGCTTGAGCATCCCGGTTACCGACGGAGCTTTGACGCCAAGCGCCGTGACGATCTTGTTCGGCGAAACGACACGGTCACCCCCGCCGAGTTGGTGGATGGTTTTCAGGTAATCCTGGACCGCTTGCGACGGCTGATCGGCCACGGTTCGGCCTCCGCGAGTCTGCGGTTGAAGTTCGCTTATCCTATCAGCCAGGGCCGCCCGTGCAGTGAGGAGTTCGTGAAGCATCACGCAAACCGCACGTATTACTGGGAGGCTTGCAGCGTATCCCCACACAATTCCGCGACCACGAGAGTCACGTCGTCACTCGCGGGCTGACTGCCCCGGAAAGCCCGCTGGTCGGCCAAGATGCGCTCCGCGAGTCGTTCCGCGGGTTCGGCTCCGTGTTCCGCGAAGCACGCAATCAGCCGATCCGTGCCGTAGGACTCGCCGATTTCGTTGCGGGCTTCTACGACACCATCCGTGTAAAAGCATAACCTATCGCCGGGCGCGAGTTGGACGGTCTTCTCGCGGTACTGCTCCTCTGGCATGATACCAAGCATGAAGCCTTGTGCGCTGAGGTTTTGAACTCGCCCCGTCTCGGCAACCCAACGCAGCGGGTACGGGTGCCCCGCGTTGGCATAGACAAGCGCCAGCGTGCGGCGGTTCAGGACGGCATAGAATGCCGTGACGAAGCGTTCGTCGGCAAGAGCCTGAAGGCGGCGGTTCATCTCAGTGAGAACCGCGCCGGGTGAAGTCGTGGAGCCGGAAACTTGTGTGAACGCCGTGCGAGACATGATGGCTACCATCGCGGCGGCGATGCTATGCCCACTTGCATCGGCAATCAGGAAACCCAGGTAGTCCGGTTCAGGGTGGGCGATATCGTAGTAGTCGCCACCGAGGTGGTCGAGTGGAGCGTAGTGCAGCCCCCAGCGGAGTTCGGCCCAGTCGGGTGGCGAGTTGGGAATCAGCAAGCGATTCTGGAACCGACCTGCCGCTCGCAGGTTGTAGGTTTGTTCGGCATCGCGGGCGAGGAGTTCATCGTTCGCCAACCGGAGTTCTCGTGTTCGTTCCGCGACTTCCCGGTCCAGGTGTTCCGCCCGCCGACGCATCAGGAGCCGGGTCGAGACAATGCCGATCACGCGGCCGGCTTCGATGACGGGCAAGTGACGAACGCGGAACCGATCCATCGCTTCCACAGCCGCGTCCCACCCGACATCTGGGCCTATGGTGTAGGGATTTCCGGTCATCCACGTCGAAACAGGCAACAAGCGCCAACCGGGATCGGCCTCGGCGACACGCTTCAAGAGATCGCGCTCCGTGAAGATGCCGGCGAGCGAGTCGTCGGCGTGGGTTACCACAACGGCCCCGATTCGGCAGCGGTTCATGACCTCAAGAACGTCGCGCAGCGGGCAATGCGGCGGAACGACCACGGGGTCGGACTGCATCACCTGCCGGACCGAGAGGAGGGATATGGCCATGTCCAAGAATACCTCAAGACGACTTCCCTGACCGAGCGTCAACCGACAGGATGATACGGCTTAAGCTCGGCCGAGGCATGCGGATTTACGGAACTGGCCGGAAGACACTTGACCTTCGCCTCTAATCGTGTCGAATTAAGGTCGCTCGCTCCGCCACTCCACCGGTGCCGCATGCCAATCTGGGTGAATCAGTCCGGGGTGATCCCGGTTCTCGACGGCCAACTGTGCATGGTCACCTCGCGCAGCGGCCGGCGGTGGGTCTTCCCGAAAGGGCAGATCGACCCTGGGCACACGCCAAGCGAAGCGGCGCTTGTAGAAGCCTGGGAAGAAGCCGGGCTGACGGGAATCCTCGACCCGGAACCAATTGGCAACTACGTTTACGAAAAGTTCGAGCGTTCCTACCACGTCCTAGTTTATCGGATGTGGGTGACTAAAGCCCTCGCCGTTTGGCCCGAAAGCGAATTGCGCGAGCGTGAGTGGATGACGGTGCCCGAGGCGCTCGACCGCGTCGAGGAACACGGCTTGCGTGAGGTGCTTCGCCGTGCCTTCTCCAACGGAACAACTGACCGGATCACGCTAGCCCGGGCATAACCAATTCTCGCATTCCGTGTACAACTTGCGAAGATAGCCCTCTCCACTATTCTGGGAGCTCGCATGTTAACCCGTCGCTGTGGGTCCGGCTGGGTGACCGTTGCCACGCTTGCGGGCCTGCTTGCCACGATTCCCGCGTGTGCCGTCCAGGCCGCCCACCCCCCCCCCGCCCCCCCTCCTCCCCGCAAACGAACGGCCGGCCCCGCCCCCCGCCTCGCACGCACTAAACCGCACCTGCACGACCCCCCA
>Ga0105046_10009584_pt1 | contig 15138 bp, 15 predicted proteins | sample MAT03_FD_78385 | JGI IMG/M metagenome (GOLD analysis project Ga0105046, IMG submission 78385) | Freshwater microbial communities from Lake Fryxell liftoff mats and glacier meltwater in Antarctica - MAT-03 (megahit assembly) | ecosystem: Environmental > Aquatic > Freshwater > Ice > Liftoff...
CTTCCGTGCTCAAAGGAAATGCTCCCAGATCTGATGGACATAATTGGACTCGGTGAGTCCGATGTACAGCAGGTAAAGGATGAAAAAGGCGTACGGTGCCAAAATGATCATGCGGATGTTCTTGCGCTCATCGCCCAAGTGCATGAAGCTCATCACGATGTAGGTGGCTTTGACCAGGGTAAGCACCACGTAGGTCCACTTGATCATGTTCCAAGCACTGGGGTCGAACCAATCCTTCCAATAGGCACCCAGGGTCACTTCGATGGTGGTGACCACTGCGAGGAACAGGGTGACCATCCAAATGTTACGGCGGATCTTCGCCCCCTCCTCTTCACTGTGGTGGGCATCCAAGCTGTATTCTATGATGTCGTCGCGCTCCATGTTCGGTTGTGCGGTTTATCGATCAGAGCAGGTAGAAGAAGGTGAACACGAATACCCAGACCAGATCCACAAAGTGCCAGTACAGACCGGCTTTCTCCACCATCTCATAGTGGCCTCGGCGGTGGAAGACCCCTTTGATGACCATGATCAATACGATCAGGTTGATGATCACACCGCTGAATACGTGGAAGCCGTGGAAACCGGTGATGAAGAAGAAGAAGTTGGCATACTGCGGAGGGCCGTACTCGTTGTGGACCATGTTGGCACCATCCACGTAGTTGGCGCGATCATTCCACAGCTTCATGGACGCTTCATGGTCCATATGATGAGCGCCTTCCTCGCCGATCAGGTAGTGACCTTCCAGTGCCGGCACCAAATGGAAGCCCGGAGCGTTCGTAGGGTCATGGGTATCGTGCGTGTCGTTGTGTACCCAGTACTTCACCCCTTGGTTGGTGGTAATGTAGCCGCCGCCGCCATGGATGAAGTGGCTCCACTCCCATGCTTGGCTGCCCACGAAGAAGGCCCCACCGATAACCGTGAGGAACAACCATTTGATCACGCCCTTTTTGTCCATCCGATGGCCCGCTTCCACCGCAAGCACCATGGTCACCGAACTGAATATCAGGATGGCCGTCATCAGCGCCACATAGATCAGCGGATAAGAACCCGTTAGTCCCGGCAATGCGCGGAAGACCTCTTCCCCAATGGGCCAGGCCTCGGTGGTACTATGGCGAACGAAGCCATAGGCGACCAACAACCCACTGAACGTGAGCGCATCGGACACCAAGAAGAACCACATCATCATCTTCCCGTAGCTGATGCTGAACGGGGAACGGCCGCCGCCCCATAGGACGTCGTTGCTCAAGGCTTTGGTAGCTTCTCCTGCCATTGTTGGTTTTCCGGGCGCAATGTTAGTGAACAAAGGTCAAGAACAAAAGAAGATAGACCCAAAGGCCCCCAAGAAAATGCCAAAACATGGTGCCAGCCCACAATCCGACGTGGTCCGCAGGCACGTACCTGCCCATGGCCGCCATGGCGATCATGACCAAAAGGCTGATCAGTCCAAAAGCGATATGGGCCAAGTGGGCCGCGGTAAGAGCAAAGAAAAAGGAGCTGCTGGTGTTCATCTGCTCCTCCAGATCAGCATTCAGGGGTCGCGCTCCCTCAACGTCGGTGGGTTGGTAGAAATTCCCGTTCTCCTTGATCAAGGGCACCCCTCTCAAAAGCACTGTATAATCCACACCATACTCGCCCGTGGTGTCGATCACCTTGCCGACCATGAAATTACCTCTTCGGACCAATTCCTTCCACCCCTGGAACTGGGACCATGTGAATACCAGGCCCAATACCAGCGTAATGGCCAGCATGGGTGTGATCATGGACTTACGCCCTTTGGCAGCGGACAGAAGAGCGATCTGGGCGAATACACTACTGGCAACTATGGCCAACGTGCTCCACAAGAAGGCCTTGGGCATGGCGATATCCACCCAATAGCCACTGCTCATGCTTACCACATAAGCACTGGTGAGGCCGGCGAAGAACATGACCACGGCCATCACGATCAACCATGTGAGGTTTTTCCGGGTACGGATGCTGCGTGCGTGCAGCTCTTCCTCGGTGAATGGCACTTCTTCGATCATATCACGTCGAACACATACGCCAACTGCACCATGGGCAAGTAAATGAAACTAGCGAACATCAATTTTCGTGCGTACTTGGTCTCTTGGCCAATGAACAATTGGAACGCAGGGACCAGCATGATCAGGCCACCGAGCATTGCGAAGACCAATGATACCGGACCTGTCAACCCAAAGACCCACGGCAGCATGCCTACTGGCACAAGGAACAAACTGTATAACAGGATCAAAGAAGCACTTGTACGACCTGGCTCCCCGCCACCGGGCAATAGTTTGAACCCAGCTTTGCGATAGTCCTTGTCCAGTACCCAAGCGATGGCCCAGAAGTGCGGGAATTGCCACATGAACTGCATGGCGAAAAGCAATCCCGCACCCAGTCCGAAATGTCCCGTTGCAGCCACATAGCCCAACATGGGTGGAAAGGCACCCGGAAAGGCCCCTACGAACACGGCCCAAGAAGTGAGTTTCTTAAGTGGCGTGTACAAGGCCACATACATGAACAGCGATATGAAGCCCAATATGCCGGTGAGCGCACCGAACTGGAGCCACAGCATGAAGGTGGCGACACCAGCGGCAATGAACGCTGCGATAACAGCCTCCATTGTGCTTAGGACACCCAATACCAAGGGCCGTTGCGCGGTGCGATCCATCAAACCATCTTCACGCACCTCCAACACTTGATTGAGGGCATTGCTTGCACCCGTGAGCAGAGTGCCCGCGAAGCAGAGACCGAGAAGGCCGGTCCAAGAAAATGCCCCTTGCGGTATGCCGAAGAGGTAGCCGAATGCCGCACTCATGACCACCAAGGAGGCCAATCGCAGCTTGAAGAGCACCGCCAAACTGCGGAGCTTGATCGCTACTGGGATCGGAAGAACTGCGGTGGTGCGGGACACGAGGCTGGCGCTTTGAAAATAATGAGTTACAAAGCGCCGCAAATGTATTGCACGGATCGGGAACAGATCTGTGGGCCGAATAGGACTACGGAAGCGAAGGTCAATGCTCAATTGAGCACGTAACGCGGCACCTGCTCCGCATGCCTCTCCCTGAAGTAGCACACCAGTCCTGCCTTAATGATGTGGTCCGTTGTGACCGGTGCCATGGAGGAGTTGAACGTGCGGAAGAGATAGCTCAGCTCCAGACGCATTGCGGAACGTGGGTCCAAGGTCCAACCGACCCGTGCTTCGGCCTGTGCCACGGTTGCCAACTTGTACTGACCAATGCGGTAGCCGTAGTCCTGCGGTTGTCCATTTTCCTTTAATGGCCGGTCGCGCTCCGGGCGGAAGATGTTGGCCCCATAACTGAACACGCTGTCCTCGCCCAACCAAGCCATGTTGCCCTTGACCGTGAATACCCAGCGATCGCGAACCAATTCCATGTTCACCAGTCCTTCTTGGAAGTTGCTTCCGTACGGATGCGCCAATGGCTGCCCCATATGCGCATAGTTCTGGCGGGTATCCGAGTGTGTGTACATGAATGGCCTTACCACATTGTATTCTGCCCGGACCTGCAAACCCTTCACACCGAAAGCCTCGTGCATGTTCATGCCCAACTGCAAGGCTTGTTTGTTCGCATACCAACCGTAGCCGTTCCGTACCTGGTCCAATAAGAACTCGTCCAACATGAGCTGACTGTAGAACAGGATGTGCTTTCCCACTTTTGCATTGATCGAAAGGCCAAGAAGCGCGTTGTCCGGAGACCCGATCTGGAATTCGCTGGGGCGGTAGAAGATCACCGGGTTCAGGTAGGTGATGTCGAAGCCGCGCGGGTATTTCTCATCCCCTTGGCTCCACACGATGGATTCGAAAACCGCCACGTTGATCCGCTTGCTCATGTTCCATGAGAGGTAGTGCATGCTGGTATACTTCGTACCGTACTTGCCCGGGTCCCCTCCCGCCCCACGGATGTCGTTCATCACAGTGAAGAGGTTGATGTATTGGATGTGCCAAACGGAGGTGCTGATCTTGAGGTAGGGATAGCTGTATGCTTCGCTGGAAAGGAAGAGGGATCTGTATCCATTGCCGAAGGCGTTCTTCCCACGACCCAAGGTCAAATTGATGTATTTGTGCGCATCCCAACTGATGTGGCCGTTCCAATCATAGTGCGTTACCATGGCTGTTGTGCCATAGGCATACCCTTCACCGGGTGTTACCTGGGTAGCTCTAGTAACCGTGTCCAAGTAGTTTGGCAACTGTTCGCCCCACCCTTGGCCATCCAGATGGAAGTTCAGTTTGGACCCTACATCCAGATCCGACCAAAACCCTGCGGAACCCCGATAGATGGTCTCGGAATGCGAGCCAAGACCGTAGCCTCCATTTGCCTCGAACAGCGGACCCCAACGGAATTTGTGCCCGTTCATCCGTCCCGCCCATTTGTCCAATTTCTTGATCGCAGCGGTCGGCAACAGGCTATCCGCCCCCAGGGAATTCCTCAGGTCATGCGCTCTGTATGGTCGGATCGCGGAATGCACATCGGAACCGTATGCTTCCACCTGTGTTGCATACGGCCTTTCCACTTCCCTGCTTAGTGGTGCCCAACCGGGTTGTGCATGGACCACACTACTGCACAACGAAAGGATCAGGACCGGACCTATTCGACCCATCACTCCGAACGCTTTGGCCAAACAAAAGGCAACATCGCCAATGCCACAGCCGAAGTTCCCAACACCATGAGACCGATGTTGGGGTGCCATTTGCGTGTGACCAAACTGAGCGCAATGACCACCATGGCATACAAGTACAAGATCAACGTGGTCTTGCGATGTCCCAATTTCATGTCCATGAGCCGGTGATGGATGTGGTTGCGGTCCGCCGCGAACGGGGAAACCCCCCGTACCATGCGATAGATGAAAATGCGCAGCGTGTCCACCAAGGGATAGGCGATGACCGCCATGGTGAAGATCGGGGTGGGTATCTGCTTCAGATAGGTGGGCAAGCGCGAGGTATCATGATCGATCACTTTGATCGCCAATACCGCGATGATGGCACCGATGATAAGCGAACCGCTGTCGCCCATGAAGATACGCGCAGGGTGCCAATTGAAGACCATGAAACCCACCAATGAGCCTGCAAGCACGAAGGCAAGCAATGAAAGGGCCACATCGCCGGCCAAGAATAGCCAGGTACCGTATGCTGTAGCTGCGATCAGGCCGATACCCGCAGCCAAGCCATCGACCCCATCGATGAGGTTGAAGGCATTCACCAGAACGACGTACACGAAGAAGCTGAGCGCAATGCTCACATAATCCGGAAGATCATACACCCCGAACAGACCATGCATGTCCGTGATCCGTATCCCGGCCATCATTACCAGGATGTAGCCCACCAGCATGTGTCCCACTAATTTCTTCACCGGAGAGAACCCGATGATATCGTCCTTCACCCCAATGAAGAACAACAACACCATGGCCGAGAGCATGAACTTGAAATCCAGGTAGGCGGCGCCCATGGCGAAGTACATCTGCTCGTAATCCGCAGCTCCTCCCACGTTGATCACTGCGGCCTTCGGGAACCATAGCGAGTAGGAGAATATGACGGAAGCGAAGATGATGATGCCCCCTATGGTGGGTACGCTGCGGTGATGCACTTTGCGCTGTTCACCGGGTTCATCGACCAAGTGTTTCATGCGCGCCACCTTGATCAATGAGGGCATGGTGAAGAGCACCACGAAGAATGACGTGATGGAGCCAAGAAGTAGGATGTAGCCGTGTTCCTTCACTTTGGTGCGCTCAAAGATCGTAATACCGGTTGAAGAGCGATGTGCGGATACCTATGTAAAGAAAGGTGCTCTGGACCTCATCCGGACCCGGGTCCAAACTTCGCCGTTGCATACCTGCCAGAATACGCAGGTTCGTGTTATGGTTGAGCAGGTAGTTCGCATTCACATCGTAGTAGAACAAGTTATTCCTGATCGCGCCAGCGGTGCCTTCCACGAATACATCCGGTTTACCCAAATTGCCTCCGTAGTTCGCCCCGGCGGGATCGCGATCGAAGGTGCCCATGACCAATTTCCCCTGGACCATGAAACGCCCGAACCCTGCATCCACAATGGCCACCACTTCATTGAAACTGGTGCCCAACGGATGCGCCAAGGGCAAACGCGCCTGGGCGTAGCTCAATTGGGTGGGGTTGTGCATGTACATGAACGGTTGGGCCGCGTTGTACTCCAACTGAACATGCAGGTCCTTGCGGAGCACGTCGAACCAGCGCGCACCGATCTGATAGGCGAAGCGTTGGGTTCCCGGATCATCCGTGGCGAACTGTCCGTAGACATATCCTTTCTCCGTGATCTTCACGCGCAGATCAATGCCCACCAAACTCTTCTCCCGACCATGGAAACCGCGCACCGCCGAATTCACGCCGATCAAAGGGTTCAATTCCAAGGCATCGAAGGGCCTTACACCAGTGCTATCGATATTCTCGAACAAGGTGCTCTCGAACAAACCAACTTGGAACCGACCAAGGTCCATGCTGAAGTGGTTGAAACGCCCATGCATCCAATAGAACAACGACTCACTCGATTGTCCAGTTGGCAATCTATCCACGTCGAATACACCGCCTTGCAATTTGGTCCACCAAGAGGTGTATTGGAATCGGCGGTTGGTGCTGAGCAAACTAAATTCCAGATAGGGTGTCCCGTTCGCGTTGTCGCTCAAAAGCACCGAACGATATCCGTGGCCTATGAAGTGGGACCCTTGACCAAATTGGATGTTTAGCCAGGGGGCCGGGGTGTAGGAGACGTTGCCCCTTGACCAGGCATAATCGTAGATCCGCTTCTTGGACAACTTGGTGCGCCCTTGGCCCGGAATCACTCCGGTGACCTGTACATATTCGAACAGGTATTGCGGCACGATCATCTGTGTCTCGTGGAACATGGTCTGGAAAGAGATCTTGCTGCCCAAGTTCCCGGTTACCCAAAAGCCACGTCCGTTGTTGTAATAGATGCTGGTATCCGAATAGGCAGTGTTGTTACCCAGGTCATCACCATACTGCAGATCGAAGAGTATGTCGGCTGTTAGGCGGAAGTCTTCTCCCTTGACTTCCATGAGGTGGTCACGGAAGATCTTTTCCGTTACGCCGTAGTAGTACTTCGTGCTATCGACGCGATGGCCCATAACGTTGGTGAGGTCGGCGCGAGATTCCAATACGGGTTTCATTCCACTGTGGACCCGTGCCTCGCGCTTTGCCGCATTGCGTTCCACATCGATATAGACGTCGCGCTGCAAGGGAATGTCGTTCTGTTGGGCCTGTGCGAACAGGACCCCTGCGGAAAAGCAGAGGACGGCTACGTACCGGACCCGGATCATACTGGACATGGCGTAATTGCGGGCGGAAAGGTAGCGGGAACCTGCCGTGTGGAAATGCCACACGCCCGGAGCTGGTCCGGGCGTGGTGCAACAATTGCTATGAAGGTGGAACTCCGCTACTGGGCCGCAAGTTCACTTTTGGCGAATTCGGCATAGACGCTGGTGATCCCTTCTCGCAGACCGATCTTGTGCTTCCAACCCAAGCTGTGGAGGCGCGATACGTCCATCAATTTGCGTGGGGTACCGTCCGGTTTTTCCGTGTTCCACTTCAATTCACCGGTAAAGCCGACGATGTCCTTGATCATCTCGGCAAGGGCCTTGATCGTAAGGTCCTCCCCCGTTCCGATGTTCACGAACAGTTCGTCGTTGTAGTTCTGCAACAGGAAGTAGCAGGCATCCGCCAAGTCGTTCACATGCAGGAATTCGCGCATGGGCGAACCCGTTCCCCAGACCTCCACACTCGGTGCGTTGGTCACCTTGGCCGTATGGAATTTCCGGATGAGCGCTGGCAGAACATGGCTGTTGTTCAGGTCGTAATTGTCATTCGGACCGTACAGGTTGGTGGGCATGGCGCTGATGTAATTGACGCCATACTGCCTCCGGTAGCTCTCGGTCATCTTGATCCCCGCGATCTTGGCGATGGCATACGGTTCGTTGGTCTGCTCCAACAACCCGGTCAAGAGGCTTTCTTCCTTCAACGGCTGTGGCGCCATTTTAGGATAGATGCACGATGACCCCAGGAACAACAATTTCTGCACCCCGTTCTCATAGGCGGAATGGATCACGTTGTTCTGGATCATCAAGTTCTCATACAGGAACTGCGCACGGTACACGTTGTTCGCATGGATACCGCCCACTTTGGCCGCAGCCAAAACGACATGGTCCGGCTTCTCGGCTGCGAAGAACTCCCGCACAGCGCTCTGCTCCTTCAGGTCCAACTCCTTGCTGCCGCGTGTTACGATATTATCGAAGCCTTCGGCCTTCAACTTCCGCACGATGGCGCTGCCCACCATACCTCGGTGGCCCGCTATGTAGATCTTGTATTTCTTGTTCATCTTTTCTTGGTTTGGGCGATGCATGCATCGCCCTTTGAGGCGATGCATGCGTCGCCCTTGCACGGTTGCGGCGATGCATGCATCGCCCTTGCACGGTTGAGGCGATGCATGCATCGCCCTTGCACGGTTGAGGCGATGCATGCATCGCCCTTGCTATCTGGTTTGGGCGATGCGTGCATCGCCCTTGCACGTAACAGGGTTGTTCGCCTATGGCGATCATTCCTGTTCGTGCAGGATCCTATGCCCTCCTTTCTTCAGGTATACGTCACGTTTGAAGAGGTCCAGATCGCTCAGGACCATTTCCTTCACCAAGGCCTTCAGGTCGTATTTGTGCTTCCAACCCAGCACACGCTTGGCCTTGGACGGGTCGCCTTCCAAATGGTCCACTTCCGCTGGTCGATAGTACCGTTTGTCGATCGCCACAAGCGTCTTGCCCGTCTTTTTGTCGATGCCCTTTTCGTTCACACCCTTGCCCTTCCATTCCAACTTGATGCCCGCCTCGGCAAATGCCAGATCAATGAAATGGCGGACCGTATACGTCTTGCCCGTAGCGAGCACGAAATCGTCCGGTTTCTTGGCTTGCAACATGAGCCACATGCCTTCCACATAATCCTTGGCGTGGCCCCAGTCGCGTTTGGCATCGATGTTCCCCAAGTAGAGCGCATCCTGAAGTCCCAACTTGATCTTGGCCACAGCACGGGTGATCTTGCGCGTTACGAAGGTCTCCCCGCGCAACGGGCTTTCGTGGTTGAAAAGGATGCCATTGCATGCGAACATGCCATAGCTCTCGCGGTAGTTCTTCGTGATCCAGAATCCGTAGAGCTTGGCCACACCATAAGGACTCTTGGGGTAGAACGGTGTTTCCTCGTTCTGGGCGCGTGGCAACACACCGCCGTACAATTCGCTGGTGCTGGCCTGGTAGAAGCGGGTCTTCTTCTCCATGCCCAAAATGCGGATGGCCTCCAAGAACCGCAGCGTACCAATTCCGTCCGCGTTGGCGGTGTATTCTGGCAATTCAAAGCTCACGGCCACATGGCTCATCGCGGCCAGGTTGTAGATCTCGTCCGGCTGGATCTCCTTCACCAAACGAAGACAATTGACACTGTCGGTGAGGTCACCGTAATGCAGGAAGAACGGACGACCCTTCTCATGCATGTCATGGTACAAGTGGTCGATCCGGTCGGTGTTGAACAACGAGCTACGGCGTTTCACGCCATGCACTTCGTAGCCTTTGCTCAGAAGCAATTCGCTCAAGTACGCACCATCCTGACCGGTAACGCCGGTGATCAAGGCGACTTTTCTGCGGCCACTGGTGGACTTGGGCGAGGCACTGCTCTTTTTGGACGACTTGGCCGAAACTTCCTTTGCCTTTTTTACAGATCTTGTGGCTTTCGGCTTCTTGGCCAATGCCATCTTCTTAGCGGCCGGTGTGCTTGTTGGCTTTTGTTTCTTGATCATGGTCTGTTATTCTACTATGAACCAATTGTTCACGAGTTCGTTCTTGTTGTAACGCATCGGTGCGTTCGTGGTCACGTCGATCAGCTCCTTCCCTGCTTCGTTGCAAACGATCTGGCCCGCTGCAGTGTCCCACTCCATAGTGGGTGCGTACCGCGGATAAACGTCCGCGGTGCCTTCGGCCAACAAGCCGAACTTGTATGCACTGCCCATGGAATTGATGGCGATATCGCTGTGCTTCACTTCCATGCTCTTGATGAACGCATCCGTTTCGGGGCTGCGGTGGGAGCGGCTCGCGAGAATGGTGTACGTGCTTCGGGCCGCTTCTGCGGGCAGTGGGGTGCTCATGGCGATCCGTTCATACGCGGAAACATCCTTCTTGGTTGCCGCCTCCTTCTGCCGGAATGCGCCGCCGCCCTTCCACGCGAAATAGAGCACGTCGGTGTCCGGAGCATAGAGCAGGCCCAGGATCGGCTTGCTGCTGCCCATCGGGCCTGCGGGCAACTCGTCCCGTTCCATCAAGGCGATGTTCACCGTGAACTCACCGTTGCGCTTCACGAATTCCTTGGTGCCATCCAGCGGATCCACGCACCAGTAGCGTTGCCACGCCATGCGCTCTTCGCGCACGATCTCACCACCTTCCTCGCTCAACACCGGAAACCCAGTGCCGCGCAGGATGTTCGCAATGACCGTGTGCGAGCGCCGATCGGCCTCGGTGAGTGGAGAACGATCGTCCTTGTGATCAACAGTAAAGGAGCCTGCATAGACCTCCATGATCTCCTTTCCGGCCGCCAAACATGCCTCAATAGCGATACCGAGGAGCGGGTGTACCTCTTCTTCTTGCATACGTGGCGGCAAATGTAACTGGGGTAACGGGCGTTTCTCCGAACCGTGCCCCGAGCTATCAACGGGGCGTGTTCAAGACTGCTTGGAACGACGAACGGACCCGCCCCGTTCGTGCGGGAGGGGTCCGTTCCAAGAACAGTGCGATGTCCCGATCAGGCCTTGCCCATGATCTTGAACATGCCCGTGTTGCACTCCGGACAAGTTCCCTTCATTGCCTTACGGCCATTGGCCATAACGACCTCTTTGGGCTCTTTCATGTTGCGCTTCGCTTTGCACTTTACACAATAAGCTTCAACTGCTGCTGCCATGGTAGTTTCGTTGTTTTGGTTGATGAGTTGTGGATCACAAGGTAATCGCCTAGTTCGGAACAGTCTTAAAGGGTTATCAACAGGCAAGCCACAATAACCGGAAAAGGCACTACGCAAGGTTCCGTTGACCCGCTACCGTTCTTGTGGAGAAGGAGATATCCCCACGTTGGTCCATTTCCTCTTTCGCACCGAGCTTATTCTTCATCCTTACGCTGTCCGTTCCTCCGACAGCGGCTATATTCGATGCCAACAACGATCCGATCATGAAACATACCATTACCCTTTTCCTCTGGGCCATTACCCTGCTACCATTGCATGCACAGGTCTTGATCGACAGCATTCCCTATTCTGGTTCGAACTTCAGCTTCTGGGGTATTGAGGTGAATGCGGATACCCTTTTCCTGGGTGCAGATGGACCTGGGGATATCGTCTTCAGCGACCACGCCGGGAACATACTTGGCCAACTGGCAACCGGTCATACCTTCAACCACGGGCTGGTACGCAAACCGAACTCATACTTGATCGCCGAGGATTATACTTCCAACGGTGCCTCACTTTACGAGATCGGCAACAATGGTGAAGCATTGGGCAGCTGGATATTCCCGGATGTGAACGGTGGCCATTCCAGCGGTATCGGAGACCTCTGTCCGGACGGTGAGGCGGTCTGGTACACCTTGTACTATCCGGACAACGACGTCGACCCTTTTGCATATGCCTATAAATGGATACCCGGCACCCCAAGCCCACAGAATTCCGTCCCGTTGCATGGCGAACAACCCTACGGGATCGCGTTGAAGGGCGATACGCTGTTCTACGTTACAGACAATTTGAACGGAGACCCTGAACGCATCTATGCTTACGACCTGACCAACGGAACCGATATCGGATGGATAGAGCTACCGGATACCCCGATCGACAATGACATGTCGCCGCGCGGGATGTACTACGATGGATCACATCTTTTTCTGATCGCGAATCGACAAGGGGGAAATGCATTCGCCTACCAAACCGTCTACATCTACGCTTTCGATGCGAACGTGGGATTTGCTGAAAGGGTGAATAAGGGATCCGTCCTCGTATACCCGAACCCGACGGCGGAACAGGTGACTTTGGAGTGGCCGATAACAGGGTCCGCCGCCACGGTCACAATCGTGGATGCAAGCGGCAGAACCGTTCTTCAAGACCGAACATCGAATTACAAGGTTCGGCTGAACGTCTCAGAGCTAAAGACAGGGACCTACCATTTCAATGTGACCACAGCGGACAAGGTGTTCGATGGGTCGTTCGTGGTCCAGCACTGAAACGCCGTCAATCCTTCAGTGTTGCTTGCTCCAAGGAGCCAACAACGATCGGCGCTTTTGCCCCTTTGGCCCGATCGAAGCGGAACCCGAATTTTTCCGCGTTCAAGAGGTCATCAGTGCCAGCACTCCCTTTTAGACCATTGTTCTCACGAACCCTGAATTTGATCCCGACAAGATCACCCGCATCATTGAACTTCACATTATCGTACTGGAGTGAGATGCCCTTTCGGGACATGTCAAACTTCAGCTTGTTCAAGTCATCCATCCGCATTTCCGGAGTGAATACCACTTCGACCAAGTCGGCTCCAGGACCGTTGGTCGGCTGCTGTGCCGCACTTTGGACCGTGGCCATGAAGAACAGTAGAAAAGAAAGTGCCGGAATGGCAAATGGGTTCGTTCGCATGTTGTAAGGATCAGATCCACGGGAAAGGTACGCAACGAGTTGGATCCGACGGCCTCGCTTCGATCCCTTTGGATCTACATTTCGATGAATAGTATCCTAATTTTGTTCCAAGCAGCCACGATTTGCCAGCCCCTGTACCACAACGCCGTCTGGACAGCAAATGGGTCGAAGCACGTTTCGACCGGATCGCTGGATCATATTGGGTATTCGAAATGCTTTTCTTGTTGCCGCCTAAGGCTCGCCAACGTTCAGTGGATCTATTGCAATTGCAGCCCGGCGAGCGAGCACTTAGTGTGGGTTGTGGACAAGGGAAGGCACTAAAAGCACTTTCGCGCGGTGTTCAGGCATCCGGAAATGTGGTGGGCGTGGACCTGAGTGCCGAAATGCTGAAAAGTGCCTACGCCCAAGTGATCGAGCACAGCTTGGCGAACGTGCTTTTGGTGAAGAAGGACTTTCTGATCTACGAAACGGATCATAAGTTCAACGCAGTGCTTTTCAGTCTGTCCTTAACAAGTTTCGGGGAACCTTCCAAGGCATTGCAACACGCTTGGGACCTGCTGCTGCCCGGTGGGCGACTGGTCGTGCTTGATGCGCAATTGCCTCCAAAGCTGGACCGCCTGACCAAGCCGGTGCTACACATCATCCGCAAATTCTTGGAGGCCACCGTATTGGGTGATCCGGATATGCGAACACTGGCCGAATTGGAGCAACTGGCACCGATCGTTAAACTGGAGTACTTCAGAAAAGGCACCTATTTCGTGGCGCTGCTGAAGAAGCCCGAACTACCAATTGCGTAACCCGGACTAGAAATGGTAATTCACCGAAAGTGTGCGCAGTGGATTTGCGAAGTGGACGAATTCAGCTTGGCCGTTGGTGGCCTTTACATTGTCGCGTGTGTTGCTGACACCAACTGAGTAGCTTGCTTCCGCAGCAACCGAGAACCGGTCCGTAGCACGGAACCGCATTCCGAACAAAGGAGACAACAAGAACTGCCGAGTTGCGGTGTTGATCGCCTCGGAAGTTGGCACGGCCAAAGGACCAGTGTAATTACTGTACTCACCGATATTCCTGGAATTCCTGTAGGCCATGTCCACCCCAACGAATGGCTGCAACCTCGAACTACAAAGCGTTCGCTCAACACCCAATCGCGCTTCAACTGTTCTCACTTTTCCTGCTTTGTAGAATTCCGGAACGGCTTCGTTGGAGGCATTCACCTTGCTGCCCACTTTGTAGTTCGTGTGGAACAGATCCAGCCCAGCACGCAACGCGCCTTTGTCGCAATGGGCCTTGTAGAGCAGGCCGTTCCCATAGCTCCAGCTACCGCCCTTGGGCCCCTTGAAGCCAACATCCGCATTGATCCACGAAACCGCATTCAGCCCGATCTCCTGTTTGCCGGACTCCGGCGCATGCTGGGAAAAAGGGCAATTGCCACCAGACAACGGACATGCTTTCTGCGCGTTGGCGCTGATCTGGAATGTGCCGACCAACAGGCCGAAGGTGAGAGTACGTTGCACGTAGCGCATGGTCGTTCAGGTATTCGAATTGAAGGGAATGAGGCGAAGTACGAAGATAACAAACCCAAAGCTAGAATGTTCGACTTTGTTCAGATCAATCGGCTCCCATTGGGCAGAGGTCGTTCCACTGTCGTTAGCACGATATCACCATTCGCATCCGGAAAACCAGTTACCAAGCATTGCGACATGATGCTCCCGATCTGCTTTTCGGGAAAGTTGATCACGGCCACAACCTGCCTTCCGACCAACCCTTCCTTCGTGTAGTGCTTGGTGATCTGCGCACTGCTCCGCTTGATGCCATGGGGACCGAAATCGATGGTGAGCAAATAGGCCGGCTTGCGTGCATTTGGTAGATCATCCGCATCCAACACGGTGCCGACACACAGATGTACGCGTTCGAAATCAGTCCAAGTGATGGGTTCCATGGATCACAATGCAATGGTTCATGCGTTGGCAAGAAGACGCTTGTACTCGGCGTTGAGCATGTTGTGCTTGTCCCAAAATGCCGGTGCCACACGACCGTTCAAGTGGTCCACAAGGACATCCAAGTGCGTGTGCCAGCCGCCCGAAATGCCAAGCAGGTCCTTGGTGTTCGGCAAGCGATGATGCGTGAGTACGAGCAACACTTTATCTCCTTGTTTTGAAAGTTCGAAGACCACTTCGGAAAGTGCTTCAGCGCGCGCACCCCACGTGAACCCAAGCGCATTCGGTGGTTCGCAGCGCGTGATCTTGGCCTTCATCCTATGCCCTTCTGCATATTTCTCCGGTGTTTCGCTCGGGGCGGCATCCAAGGTGCTGTGCAACCAGAAGAGGTCCACTTCCCCGCCAACGCGCAGGTCCATGGCACCACTGGCCAACCACTTGGCGCGCTTATCCGATTCGGACAAGAAGGCCCATACGCGCTCTATCGGGCCGGGCAACAGGCGTTCGAAGCGA
>Ga0105046_10009585_pt1 | contig 15138 bp, 9 predicted proteins | sample MAT03_FD_78385 | JGI IMG/M metagenome (GOLD analysis project Ga0105046, IMG submission 78385) | Freshwater microbial communities from Lake Fryxell liftoff mats and glacier meltwater in Antarctica - MAT-03 (megahit assembly) | ecosystem: Environmental > Aquatic > Freshwater > Ice > Liftoff...
GAAACCACGGAAACCACGGAAACCACGGAAACCACGGAAACCACGGAAACCACGGAAACCACGGAAACCACGGAAACCACGGAAACCACGGAAACCACGGAAACCACGGAAACCACAAGAAGGCACGATCGCGACACACGACCACTTGGGGTTCCAGCATCGCAGGCGAACAGGTAAGACCAGCGCAAAGAAGCCTCGGACGGAGCATGGTGAACCGCACGAGGGGACACAAGCGCCGTTCCACTGGCCCGACGTCACGCGACATCTTGTCGCATGAACCTGACCGAGGGCTGAGCTAGCAATCTCGAATGGAAAGCGAGCTTTCGCCTGGGACCTCCGCGGGGAGCGCATTCGTCGTCGTGACGCCTGCGACGAGCGCACTCGTCGCGGCCGCGGTCGCTGGCCTCGTGTTTGCGGGCGCGTGCGGCGGGGAGGACGATGCTTGTCCGAGCGCCGGAGGCGCGTCCGGCACCGGCACGACGGCCGCGTCGGGAGGGGGCGGCAGCCACGCGGGAGGCGGGGAAAAGGTCGTCACGTCCGAGGTGGAGGACACCTCGATGCGTTATCAAAAGTTCTACGATCTCTGTGTGGAACGCGGCGGGATGGTACAGACTCACGCCGTTTGCGCTGGCGTGAATGCTTGCAAAGGAATGTCGTACAACAAGTACGACTACATCCTCATGGAGCACACCTGCAAGGCCATGAACAGCTGTGGTGGAATGAGCTGTGTGGAGCTTCCGGCGGACAGCGGCAAGACGGGGGAACAGATCTACAAGGACAGCTGCGAAGGGTGTCACCTTCCCACAGCAGACGGCGGGTTCAAGCTGTTTGTCCCGCCCGGCACCGACTTGGACCAAGCGGCCGAAGACCTCTCGACCACGCCACGCGAGGCGCTCCTCGCCGCGGCCGCGTTTGGTATCTTCACCAGGAACTCCAACGGCGTATCGGGCGCGCACATGCCCGCCTACCACGAGCGGTACGCTCGGGCCGAGCTCACTCGGGTCATCGACTACTCCCTGACGCTGCCGGTCACGGCTGAGGAGTACGGGGTTCTCGGCGTCAACGAGGACATCGTTCCGCCCTGAACCGCCCTGAACCCAGTGTCCACCCTCGTGTCCCTCCCCTCGACGTCGGTCGGACTCGGCCTCCGACCGGTTCACTATGCCGATGCATGTGGAGATCTAGCTCGTACGGTCGACTATTATGAAGTGATCGCGGACAACTTCCTCGGTGATGCTGAAACGCCGAGAGGGTGGCTCGAGCGACTCCGCCGCGACAAGCCCATCGTGTTGCACGGCGTCGGCCTCAATCTCCTTGGTCACGAACCGCTCGACGAGACCTACCTTGCGCGACTTCGCGACCTCGCGGATTGGCTGGAAGCGCCGTACGTCACAGACCACCTCTGCTGGACCGGGTCTCATGGCCTGCGCCATCATGATCTCCTCCCGTTGCCGCATACGGAGGATCTCGTCGTCATGGCTGCGGCGCGTGCTCGCCATGTTCAGGAGCGGCTCCGGCGCCCCTTCGGCCTCGAGAATCTGTCGAGCTACATCTCGTTTCGAACGTCGACGCTCTCGGAATGGGATTTCTATTCCCGCGTCGTCGCGGAAAGCGGCTGCTACGCGATGCTCGACATCAACAACGTCTACGTCTCGTGCCATAACCACGGATGGGACGCCATTCAATACCTGAGCGGCGTGAACTTCGACCGCGTTCTCCAAGTACATCTTGCCGGGCATGAGGAGCTCGCGAGCGGCGGATTGGTGGACACTCACAATCGAGCGGTCTCGAGTCCGGTATGGGATCTATACCGCTATGTTTGGGAGGCCCACGGGCCGTTTCCAACACTCCTGGAATGGGATGATTCGATACCGTCCTTCGAGACGCTCGTCACCGAGCTCAATCGAGCCAAGGTGGTGCGAGGCGACATGGTGCCAGCCGACATGGTGCCAGCCAAGGTGGTGCGTGCGTGAGCCCCGTTCCACCCTGGCTCGCGCCCATTCAGGCCCTCATCGGTGAGGTGGTACGCACACCACTCGATCGAAGCTCGGGGACGTTCCGACCCGAAACGAATCGCTACGGATGCAAGCTCGTCGAGATGGTGAGCGATACGCCCTTTCATTCCGCAAGAGAGGCGCTGGGCATCTACAATCGACAGTACTGGATGCGCCTCTTCTCGCTTTCGCAGGAGCAATACCCGCTGACCGCGCGCATCGTGGGGCTCTTCGAGCTCAACAAGGTCACCCTTCGCTACTTCGAGAGGTTCCCGCCGCGCGGCTTGGGTTCACGCAGCGGGGATCTGGGGGCCGCAATGGATGGATTCCTCGCGTTCCTCTCGAGCTCAGTGACTGTCGAGGAGGTGCCGCACGTGCCTCGAGAGGCTCTTCTGCAAGCCGCGCAGATCGATGAAGCATGGCGGAGCCTGGGCGCAGGCAGAGACCACAATGCGTGGAGACCGGACGCACACCTGGCTGCCAGGCTCGCGAGCGCTCACCTCGTTCGCAGCGACGGTGTCCGATGGATCCAGCAGAACTGGCCCCTCCTCGCATTGCGCAGGAGATTGTCGGGTATCGTCGGCGAGAGCCCATTTGCGCTTCCACCGCGGGGGGATACAGTGGAAGCCTTCGCGCTCGTGCGGACCGGCGGCGCGATCGTGGAGCTGCCATTGACGCGCATCGAATGTCGTCTTCTCCAGCTCCTGGAGAGCCGCACGCTGGGCCACGCCCTGGCCGTGCTCGAAGCCGAGGAGGGTGCCAGCGACCAGCTCGCGGCGACGATTCGCCAATGGTTGGGTCGTACCGTGCAGCTCGGCTTCTGGTGCGATGCGCGGTTCGATTGAGAACGTTTTGGCTTGTTTACCCGCCCGACCTCGCCTGGACACGCCCGGACATATCGGTCGGGCTGCCTCGCGTCAGCTCAGGCCGCGCTTGCGGCGTATGAGCCAATGCGTGCCCATCAGCATGGCGGCGACTCCGGTCCACGCCCAGGGCGGTGCGACGGGCTTCACGCTGCGCTCGGAATCGATGGGCGTGGCCTTGGGAACGTCGAGCGATCCGATGGCGCTCGCCGCGACGACCTCGCCGCCGGTGGCCTCGGCGATCGCTCGCAAGCGGTCGACGTCGGGGCGCGGATCGGCCCACTCGTCGCCGCCCTTTTCGCACGCGAAGTCCTGGCGGACGGTTGGCGCGCGCCCCTTGCCCTGGCGGATCTCGACGGTCGCGCGGTAGCCGCCCGAGGCGAGCTTGCCGATGGGGATCTGGGTCGGCTGGCCCTTCGGTGCCACTGCGACCTTCGACTTGTGCGCGACCTCGCCGGTCCCCAGCTTGGCGACCTCGACGGTGAGCTCGGCGCCCGGGGCGGGCAGCGATTTGACCAGGAGCGTGGTGTCGATGTCGGCGATGCAGGGGTGGGCTAGCGATATGCCCGCCGACTCGAAGCGCGGATCGCGCATGAGCCAGCCGACGACCCCGTCCCAGAACGCGCCGTGCGCGCGGCCGGCAGTGTTCGCCGCGAACGAGCTGAACGCCAGGCGGTGGGTGCCGTCGATGGTCAACGCGACCGATCGCCCCGTGCCCACTTCGAATGCCGAGAGGATCGGCATGGGCTGACCCCCGGATTCGAGGGTGGGATGCTCGATGAGGACCGTCGCATCTTCGCGGGCGGGGCCGACCAGGTTGGTGCCGGGCATCGGCGGAAGATCGGTGCCGATCACGTCACGCAGCGGGCCGAGCATCGGCGCGAAGCGACCGGCCTCGGTGAGGCGAGGGGTGAACCATGCGAGGTCGACACCCGGCCGCTCGTGCTCGCGCCCGAGCTGCACCGGCAAGACGTCGGCGAGCGGTGATGCGGCATAGCGACCCGGGCCAAAGGCGTCGGGACCACCCACCATGACCAAGCCGCCGCCCGATTGCACGTAGCGCGCGAGCGCGCCGAGGTGCCGGGTGAGCCCGTAGACCTCGGCGTTGAAGTCCTGCAACACGACGGCGTCGAAGCTCGGCAGATGCACGCTGAACAGCTCGTCGACCGGGAACGGGATGAGCGCGAGATCGTCCTGGGATGCGCCGACGTCGTCGGTCGGCGACCGCAGGATGAAGAACGCGACCACGTCGATCGACGCGTCGGACTTGAGCCAGGTGCGCAGCGCGCGAACGTCGTAGGTCGCGCGACCGGCAATGTGCAAGAGACGGACGCGGTCGCGCGAGACGTCGATCGTGACGAAGCGCTGATCGTCGTCGGGGAGCGTGTCGCCCTTGGGGGACTTGATCGACACCTCCAGGATGCGGGCGCCAGTGCGGTGGAGCATCAGCGGCAAGGCGACAGCGCCGGTCTCGCCTTCGACCTTGGCAATGCCCTTGGCGAGCACGACCGGCTCGCCCTGATCGCGCAGCTCGCGAACCACCACCGGGATGTCGCCGCAGGGGAGACCGCCGTGGCAACCGACCTCGACGCGCAGATCGAACGGCTGATGCGCGACCGCGGCACCGGCGACGCGCACCGCGCGCACCGTGGCGTCGGCCACCGTCTTGGTGGCGACGGGCACGACGTGGATGGGCACCGCGAGCCCGCCGAGCGCTTCGCGAATCGCGATCGCCACGCCCGTGTCGGACGGGCGATCGAGCCGACCGTCGGAGACGACCACGATCGCGCTCGGTCGCTCGCCTCCGCCACGCGCGAGGCTCTCCAGCGCGGCGACCAGATCGCTGCGCGTCTCGGGAGGCGCATCGAAGGACTTGCCCGAAGGTTTGTAGGGCTGCGGCTCGCCTTCACCGAAGGTGAGGAGCGTGGTGCGCACGTCGCCCGAGCGCGCGTTGATCGCGTCGATGGCCTGGCTCACGACCGCGCGGCGCGTGCCGCCGTCGTCGCCGGGCAGATCGACCGAGCGCGACGCGTCGAGCAAGGTGACAATCCGCGGACCGACAAGCGATCCGGAGCGGCTGACCCGCACCGGCCGAAGGAGCGCGCCGAGGAGCGACACCAGCGCAAGGACACCGGTGAGGGCGACGAGCGGCGCGGCGCCACGGCGCGGCGCGCGCATGAGCTCGAAGATGAGCAGGGCGAGGCTCGCCGCGGCGAGCACGAGCGCAACCGTGACCCACGACGTCGCGAGATCGCCGCTCGCTTCGAGGCTTTCGGTCACGAGACCCGCGTCTCCCTCAGCGACCGGAGCCGCGACGCCGCATGAGGTGCTCGGCGTGGACTTGATCGTCCTTGTAGTTCGAGCACAGGACGTACATGGCGATGTTCACGGCGAGGCGGATCGCCTCCTCGCGCTGGCCTTCGCCGCCGCCCTCGATGCTCATCGCCGGCGTGCCGCCGGCAGCGGTGGCCAGCGCACCGAGCACGTCGTGTTTGGAGAAGAGGATCTGCGCGGCGCCGCCGCGCACGATGGCCTCGAGCTTGGGCGGCCCGGCGACGCGCCCGGCGGCGCGGCGGAGCAGATAGAACGAGCGGAACACCACGTTCTCTGGCCCGATCGCGATCGGCGTCTGATCGGGAAGGACGCGAGCGAGCTCGCGGCGCGCGCGCTGCGAAAACGCGCTGGTCGCAGGGTCGAAGTCGTCGACGAAGAGGATGCCGCCCAGAAGGACGAAGCGGCGGATGTTCGCCACCTCGCGCGGCGTGAGCGCAAACGGGTCTCCTCCACCGTTCCAGATCGCGAAGGGCTCGGCGAGCAGATCGGGCGAGTCGGCGCGCACCGTTGCCGGACGCAGGCGTGCCGGGGCGCTGGTTCGTCGCGCAAGCTCCTCCGACCAGCGCGCGGGGGCGGTGGCGCGCACGCCTTCCCACTTGGCGGGGCCGGTGAGCATGACGCGCGGGTGGAACGCGCCCTCTTCACCGAACGCGAAGGCCGAGCCCGCGACCGCGGCCGTGGCGGTGGCTGCGGACAGCGCGACCGTCGCCTCCAGGAGCGAGCGGCGACCGAGCGGGGTGGAGCGGGGGCTCATGCGGTGGGGGCCTACCCTAGCGCGCGGCGCAGAGGGCGGCGACCGCCCTGGTCGGGCGGGAGGCGGGAATTGATCTGTCGCGAGCGCGCCGAGGGCGAAGGGCGGGCTGGAGGCGGTCCCGACCTCGACCGAGTCGACATCGACCCAACGACCGACGACCAATCGACCAATCGACCAATCGACACAGAACGGTCTTGGGTTGATGCGGCCGATGAGGTCACCGAGGTCGCGACCAGGACCGCTGAGCCCGTGCAGAAGGTTCTCGCGCCCTACTCGCTTACCGGGCGCAGCGAAAGCCGCGGTTGTCTTCCCGAGACGTGCGCGCGCTCCCGTCGCGAACCGACGCGCGGACGAACGACGCGAGGGGCCAGCCTCCGCCGCGGACGACGCGGGCTGCTTCGGCACAGTTTTTGTTTGCGTACGGGCAGTAAGCGCTCGAGGTCCATTCCCAGACGTTGCCGGCCATGTCCTGGAGCCCGAACGGGCTCTTGCCCGCAGGAAACGAGCCGACTGCGCAGGTGCCTTGCTTGGAGTTCCAACGATTCCAGCAGAGCTGCGAGCCAGGCGGCGCCGAGCCCCACGGGTAGGTCCGGCTGTCAGTCCCACGCGCGGCGTACTCCCATTCCTCCTCGGTCGGCAGGCGCCGGCCCGCCCAGCCGCAGAACGCTGTCGCGTCGTCCCAGGAGACGCAGTTGATGGGGTGGCCCTGGCGGTCGCTCTTGCCGGCGTTGCAGAAGACGGGAATGTACGACGCGAGGCGGGTCAACTCGTCCGTCCCGGCCGCCGGGCAGGCACCGGCGCGCACGCAGGCCTCGTATTGCGCCGTGGTGATCTCGGTCACGTCCATCTCGAAGCTCGCCACCGAGACCTGGTGGACGGGCATCTGGTTGTCCTCGCCGTTGTCGGCGTTGCCGTCGCTCGAGCCCATCGCGAATCGACCCGCCGGGATGTGCATCATCGCGGGGCCGCGCACTCCGGCGGCCGCTGCCGGCGCGGGGGAGACGACCTCGGTGCGCCTTCCCTTCTTCACGCAACCGGTGCCGTCCCAGTCCGACCCGGCGGGACACGAGCCGCTCGCTCGGCCCTCGATGGGCACGAGCCCCACCCGCAGCGGCACGCTGCAGAGCGGCTCGGGCTTGCCCTCCCTCTGCGCACGCTCGCATGCCTCCGGGTTGCCCTCCGTCGCGATGCGCTCGGCCTTGCGGTCCTGGCTCACGCCGGCGCCAGCGCCGAAGACGCTGGCGCTCGCCTCCAGACTCTCCGTCACGAAAGCGACCATGCCGAAGCCGCCGACGTACATCTTGGAGACGACGTGTGTCGCTTCGGCGCAGCCCGCGCCGCGGAGCTTCGCGACAGGGAACGCCTCGTAGGAGGTCATGCGATAGACGCCCGTCAGCATGTAGTCGGTGCGCAAGGCGCGGCCGCCGCCGACCTTGCTCCCGAGCCTGGCGGCGCCGATGGGCAAGTCGGCGTAGAGATCGCGGGCACTCTTCGCCGTCTTCGATTCGGTCGCCGAATACGGTGAAAAGACGTACGTCCCCTCGCCGATGCAGTGGAGGACCTCGAGCTCGACATTGCAGCCCTCGGCCTTGTACCGAACCGCGACGACGCCTTGCTCCTGGTTCGATTTCAGGTTGAGGCGCGAGCCCGAATCCCAGCCCATGAGATCCGGCTCGGTCGGCGGGCGGATCGCGCTGCACTGCGCGCCCTCGAACGCGTCGCCAGTCTTCGGCGCGGCGAGCATGTCCGGCGTCACCGGGCTCGGCTCCGGGCCGCAGCTCGAGGCGAGCCCCACGAGCAGCGCCGAGGAGATGGCCCAAGGAGTCCAACGGAAACGTCGAGCTTGCGAAGAGAAGGCCGTCACGATCGCCCATCCTTTCAGACGGCCAGCGCCACGAAAAGTCCGGCCACATGGCGCGGCTGCTACAGCGCGAGCCGGCGCGGCGCCGCGGGGTCGGGCCGCGGGATCTCGTCGGCGATCTCGCGCAGGCGGGTGATGTCCCGGAGCGGATGCAAGCAACCGCTCATCCAGCACCACAGCGCTCCATTCGAGAGGGCGCACGCGCATCCGTGCGCGAAGAACAGCCGCTCGGCGGGCGCGAGCCCAGCGACCCGGGCGGGGGCCCGCGTGATCGTGCCGGCCACGTCCCCCCAGCAGAAGACGCCGCCATCGAGCGTGCGGCCGCACGTCGTCGCGCCCTGGGCGCCGATCTCCGAGAAGCGCAGCCCGGGCACGGCGCGCGGGGTGTCGTCGCGTGGACCGTCCGCGTCGCGACCGAGCTGTCCCTTGTCGTTCGCGCCCCACGTGAGGAGCGTGCCGTCATCCAGGAGCGCGGATGCGTGCGCGTCACCCACGGCGATCGCCTTCGTGTCCCGCTCAGCGCGCTTCACGACGACGGGACACTCGACCCAGATGCTCCCCACGCGCAGCGGCTCGGCGACGGGATCGAGCGCGAGCCCTTCGAGCTCCTTGTCATCGAAGCGCCCGCCTCGCCAGCACGAGACGGTGCGATCCGGGCGGAGAACGCAGCCGTGCTCCGTGACGCGCTTTCTGTCCTCTCCGACGGCGAGCGCCGCGACAGGCCCGATGCGCCGCGCGTTGCAGCCGGGGGTCTCCATGTCGTCGTCCGCGAGTTCGAGGAGCGTGTCGTTGGCCACCGCGAGGACGTCCTCGTGGTAGGTCAACGCGAGCGCCGAGACGGGCCCCGGAGCGGCGGGTAGCGCGTCCGCGATCGAGGAGCCGGAGCACGAGACACGGCCGTCGCGCAGGCCGCAGATCTGACCGTTGAACGTGATCCGTGGCGCGTCCGGCACGTCCACCGCGCGCGCTCTCCGGGCATCGTGGAGGCCCCAGCAGATCCAGCCGCCGCGCTGGTAACGTACGCAGCCGGTCGCGTCACCCGGTGCGATGGCGTCGACGATCGGCCCACCGACGCTCGGGAAATACGCAGTGGCGGTCACGGCCAGGGAAGCGAGCCACGCGCCCACGAGCGCGAGACGCCATCGCGGGCGCGTCCTTCGCGCCGCGACGGCATCCGCAGCGAGCCACGTGGTGAGCAGGAGCAGCGCGATGTACATCGCCTCGTACGGGACCGCGCTCGGCGGGCGTTCGAGCGCGGATTCGCACGCGATCAGCGTGACCGGCACCGAGGCGCACGCGAGGAGGACGACGACGACGGCCGTGCGCATCCACCGAACGACGAGGCGAGCCACCACGGCGAGCGCGGCGACGACGACGAGGAGCCACGTCGCCGTGCGAAAGGAGGCGAGGTCGCTCTGGGCCTGCTGCCGGGCGATCGCGTTGAGGACATCGCAGCCGGTCGCGAGGAGCGAGAGGACGCAACCGAGCACCCTCGATGAGCGCCAGGGCCTCATGAGAGCAAACGATACCATGGGTCCGCAGGGGGGCGGCTCCGGGGCGGCTCCGCCACCCCAGAGGGCGGACCAGCGACGTTCGGGAGGTGAGCTCCGGCCTCGTCGGCGGTATCGTCGTCGCTCATCTCCGGGATGACCTCGACCAGCCAAGCCTCCGGCTGGTCGGTCCGGATCCAGATGGCGGCGGTGGTGGCCTCGTCGAGGTTCGCATGGGCCGTCGCGAGCTCCGGCTGCGCGGGCGCCCACCACCCGAGTTCACCCGCGATAGCGTCGCACCAGCCCCTCGCTCACCAGCTGTCGCCAATGGCCCGCCAGCTCGGACGAGAAGCTAACGTCTTCGATCAGCACGCCGGCCTCGATGTTCCGCGTCTGGCCGCGGTCGGTGAAGTTGGCGGAGGTCATGAGGCAGCGCTCGTCGTCCACCACGATGCACTTGGCGTGGAGTGTTGCCCATTCGTGACCGGCGATGCGCCCGTCGATCGCGGTTCGCGGGTCGAAGTACACGTCGGGCTTGGGCGAACCGAAGGTCCAGACCTCGCGGAAGAACTTGTCGATAAAGGCGCCGGCGAAGCGATCGACGTCGTCGGGGCGCGTGCTGCCGTCGATATCGACGAAGAAGGTGGCGGTGACGCCGCGTTCCTTCATCACCTCGTGCAGCGGTTGCAGGATCTCGGCGGTGTCGAAAACGTAGCCGCCGACGATGACCGATCGCTGCGCCGATTCGAAGAGGCGCTGCACGACCAGCGCGGTGTCGCGTGCGGTGCTGGCCCGCGTCTCGGGGCCGGTCCACACGAGGTCGAGCCGCGGCGGCGGCCTGTGAACGCGTTCGGCGATCGCCACGCGCAGGGCCAGCGCGACGCTGCGCGCGTCTGCTGTGCTGAGCGTCTCGAGGATGGCCTCAGTGGAACCGCGGAAGCCGGCGTCGAGGAGGTCGACCTCGGTGAAGGGACAATCCAGGCGGCCGCGCTCCACCGCGGTAACTAGCTGCTCCAGCATCGGGAGCGGCACCCCGCTGAGGCCACGCGACGCAGTCATGGGCGCGTCGGGAAGAACGCCAGGTCGGCCGGGTGGCCCATCGCGGGCACGACCAGCGCGCGGTCCAGATAGCGGTTGAAGCGCTCGCAGCTACACTCCGCGACGAAGAGGCACCCATGGCAGGCGGCGCCCTCGAGGTAGCGCTCGGACAGATCGTTGTCGGGCGAATGGCTCGCGCAGACCGGGTCGTTCGAGCAGAGGCGACCCATGTCGAAGGCGCGCTGCAGGTGCGCGCGCAGCTCGCGGCCTTGCTCGACGAGGCCGCCGAGGGTGCCTTCACTGCCGGTGGTTCCGGTCGACAGAAGAATGGCGGCCATCGGCGTCGGGTCGCGGTGCGAGGGACCGCAGTAGATGCGCTCGCGGATGGCGCTCGCGGCATAACCACACTCCAGGCTGATCGCCGACGACAGGAGATGCGAGAGCGAATGCAGGAGGTAGAAGCGCACCCCGGGAAAAGGTGGAGCCGATTCGACCGTCTTGGCCCATTCCTCGTAGCCGGCGAGCAGCTGGCCACCTCGCTTCTTCACCGAATCGCGCCTCTCCCACTCGGCGACGTCGCCCTCCTTCAGCTCGATGAACACGCCTTCGCCGCGGATCTCCGAGGCTGGGAGCCAATCCTTGGTGAGGCCCAGGGCCGCGGTCTTCACGCCAAGGTCGTATTCGCCCTGAAGATCGGGGCTGACCGGCTCGAGGCGCGTGAACCCGATCTGCGCCACGACCTCGCGCAGCTTGGTGGCGACGACCAGACGCCCGATTCCCGTCGGGAGGCCACCTTCGAGGGCGACCTCACGCGCGAAGTAGTTCTCACCCACCGGGGCGAGGTCACCGCGCTGCTCCAGCTTGGCGGCGGTGAGCTGCCTGAACTCGGCGGTCCGGATCGGGCCCTGGGTGAGGGGCTTTTCGTCGATACGCGCCTTCACCGCCGCCAGCACGTCGGCGTCGGAGTAGGGCTCCAGGGCGACGCGCACTTTTTCGATCTGGCGGAAGTGCGGCAGCAGCTCTGGCGTCACCGACTTCACGACATCCCAGACGCTGCCGACCGCCTCCTGCAATGCGCCCGCCGGATCGGGGATCGACAGCGCGCTGACGACCTGCGGGAAGTACGAGTTGCTGGCGGTGCGGACGAGCAGGCGAATCTTCTCGGTGCACGTCTCCTGACCTTCCGGCCCGAGCCAGGGGCGGGCTCCGAAACACGGCATCTCCAGCCCGCTCGACACGTTGAGCTTCTGGGATTGGCCGCACGCGCAGCGGATCCGAATGTCGTTGAAGTCGCCGGTCGGCCCTTCTTCGAAGGTGAGCGACGGCGCGGGACAGCGCTCGGCGTCCTTGGCCTGATCGGCGTGAACGAACGTGATCCAATGAAATTCGTCGATATGGCCGCGCTTGCAGGCGGAGACGAAGCGGACCGGAACGCACTCGAACTTGTGATCGCGATCGCATTGGTGCCAGTAGCGATGGCTCTTCAGATCGAGGCCGTCCTTGCGCTGCAAGGCGCGGCACGCTGGGTTCTGGCAGACGAACCAGTGGGGGAACTCGAGGACGCCCACGCCCGAGAACTTGGAAGGCTCGCGATCGTTGCCGACCGGCGGCGCGCGGAAGGGGTTTTCGCGGCTGAGGTCACGCCCGACCTCGCGAAACCGCTCGACGATCGCGTCGCGCAGACGGGGCTCGTCGATCTGGTGCGGCGCAAACTCGCCGTAGCTCCAAAAGTCGAGACCGCCCACGAGCACCGCGTCGGCCAGGAGATCGACCATCGCCCCCGGGCCGAAGGTCGTGACCATCTGGCTCTGGCGCACGGTGCCGTCGGGCTGCTGGGGAACGCGCGGTCCATGTCCGCCCGATTTACCTCCGAATGCCATATCAGCGCTTCCCACCGAGCGCGCGGCGCTCGAGCCAGAGGTGAACCGAGGGCTCGACGTCGCGCATCGACGTCGGGGCGGCGAAGCGCGCCTCGGCGGAGTGTACCGGCGGGACGTCGTCATCGACGATGGTGAAGAGCAGCGGCCTGCCGGCTGTCTTGTCGCGATCGAAGCGCGAATAGGATCGTTTGGTAGCGCCTTCCTCGCGCGCTTCGCGGGTAAGCTTCTGCCAGGCCTCGAGGATCTTGGTGGCCCGATCGTGGAGGCTGTCGGTCAGGCGCGTGTGCTCCCCTGCCCCTTTCACCTGGTCGCCTCCGCGCTTGGAAAGCACCGCAATGCATTGCTCGGCGAGCTTGCGATGCTGCTCGATGTCCATCGCGGATGCGGCGGCGGTGAGGACCGGGTGGCCGAGCCGAGCCATGGCGATGAGCGTCCCGGCGAGGCCGCGCTCCAGCGCCGGTCCCGAGAATGGCGTGAGGCTGGTGGCCTCGACGTAGCGATAGAAGCTATGGTGGTAGGCGGCAAATCGCTCGTAATGGGAGCGATCGCGCGGCCGGCGCACGTTGAAGCAAGTGACAACGAGCCCGGGGTGCTCGCGGCCGACGCGGCTCGACGCCTGGATGTATTCGCTTGTGGATTTGGGTTGGCCAGCAACCACCATGAGCCCGAGGCGATCGATGTCGACGCCGACCGAGATCATGTTGCTGGCGAGGAGCACGTCGACGTGGTCCTTCGCCGCGTGCGGGCGGGAGAGGCGATCCTTGGCCTCCTTGATGGCGCCGGCCTTTTCGCGCGACGTCAGCTCCACCGGCATCTGGATGGTGCGGTTGCGTCCCCAGGGGTGCCCGCTGCGATGGCCGAAGGGAACGCGCTCCTCGATGATGGAGCACCAGCGCTTCACGTCGTCCTCGACCAACCGGCGCATGCCGCCGAGCTCGCGCAGGCTGTTGAAGTAGCCGGCGAGCGTCATGTAGGGGTCCGCCGAATCCTGGCTGCCCGGCGCCCGCTGAGCGTAGGCACGCTGCGCGGCAGCCTGCAGGGCGACGTAGGTACGCAGCAGGATCGTCTTGAGCGGGCGGCCGGGCGCCGCCACACCGACGTAGAGTCGGCCGGGCTGATCCTCTCCGGCGAGATGCGCGAAGAAGGTCGCGGAGGCGTCGACACCGGGCGGAGGGAACAGCGACATCGAGGGCCGGCCGAAGAGCGCGCGGACCTGGGCCTGGGCGCGCCGCACCGTTGCGGTCGAGGCGATGACCTTGGGCAAGACCGGCTTGCCGGTCGCGTTGCTCGTCGAGAGCCACTCGATGGCGGTCTCGTAGAGCCCGACCATCGTGCCCAGCGGGCCGGAGATCAGGTGCAGCTCGTCCTGCACCACGAGATCCGGCGGCTGGAGGCCATTGGGCAGCGGCAGTGCCCCCTTGGGCGCGCGATCCATCGGGCCATAACATTTTTTGCCGTCACGGGCGGACGCGCGACCGAAGAGCATGCCGGTCTCGCCGCGCCAGGGCAGCATTGCGAACTTGTCGACGGTCGCCACGATGAAGCACGGCAGCTCGCGGTAGATCTGATCGTCGACGAAGACGACGGGGATGCCTTCGCGGTTGTTGCGCGGCGCGAACGGGCAATCGCTGGGCGGCTGGCCGGACGTGGAGACGCAGCTGGCAATCACTTCTTCCGGCGCGGTCTTGCTCGGAGAGAGCACCAGGCTGTCGCGGCCCAGCTCACGCCCGCACCAGGGGCACGCAGCGAGCGGGAATGGCGAGGGCGCATTCTTCGATGCGCTGTTCTTGTAATCGATGATGAGCTTCTTCACCTGCTCGAGGGTGTTGGCGGTCGCTGAGCGACCGACCCACAGCCCGACCGAGAAGCGCACATCGCCCAGTCGCTCGTCGGCCTTGCGCAGCAGCTCCAGCGCGCAGATCAGGGTCGCCGCGCGCCCGAGCTGATCCAGGGTGAGCAGGCGCAGGGTGTAGCGAAGGAGGACCGCGACCCCGAGCCCGGCATCAGGCCGGGTCTGCCCGCGCAGGCGGCGCAGGAGCAGCGTGAAGCCGATGACGCCGAGGTACGCCTCGGTCTTGCCGCCGCCGGTCGGGAAGAAGATGAGCTCGACCTCGTTGCGTTCCTCCTCGTTCGACGAATCGGAGACGCCCACCAGATTGAGGAGGACGAACGCCAGCTGGAACAGGCGCCACGCCGGCCGCTTGGTCTCGCTGTAGCGATGCGGGCTGCGCTGCAGCGCCGAGCGCGCCATGGCCTGGTTCATCAGCTGGAACGCTTCGCGAACCTGATCGCCCGTGGCGAGCAGCTCGATGCCCGCCGCAATGCGACCTTTTGCGCGATGGGCATTCTTCAGGAGCCGCGTGCGGGTCTTGCGGCGATCGGTGCTGTCCAGGGCGATGCCCGATTGCGCTTCGATCCACACGGCGTACGCGTCGACCAGCGGCGATAGCGCGCCTCGGAGCGCCGCGCCGTCGGGGAGGGCCGCGAGCACCTCCATACTCGTCTTCACGTTCGGGTCGTCGTGAGTCTCGACCTTGCGCACCTCGCTCTCTGGGATCCACGTCGTCGACACCCGGGTGAGCGAGCGCGCACCCGCTGGCACCTCGACCGCCACGCCGTGCCCGACCGCCCACTCTTCGTGCTCGCGGAACTGTAGATCGGCGGTCGCCTCGTCGGGCTCCGTGGCGCCTTCCCCGGCGCGGTTGGGCCGCGGCGTGAAGCCGGGGGCGAACGACACGGTCATCTGCACCTGGAAGATGAACTGCTCGTCTTGCCGCCCCTTTTCACCAGGCGTGCGCTCATTGACGACGAAGAGCGACAGACCGCGCGTCCCCGGCGCCAGCCCCGGCGCATCCGCCTCCGAAAGCTTGCCGCACACCCGGATGCCGGGCGTGTCGGGCAGCGCCGCGCCCTTGTCGATCGCC
>Ga0105046_10009586_pt1 | contig 15137 bp, 14 predicted proteins | sample MAT03_FD_78385 | JGI IMG/M metagenome (GOLD analysis project Ga0105046, IMG submission 78385) | Freshwater microbial communities from Lake Fryxell liftoff mats and glacier meltwater in Antarctica - MAT-03 (megahit assembly) | ecosystem: Environmental > Aquatic > Freshwater > Ice > Liftoff...
AGAACCTCTTGCCCCGCGTAAATACCGCAAGACACTGCCGCCACATGATCCATCATCGGATCGCTGATAATTGCGCCTGATTTCAACAGCTTGTTGAACGCCAGCCGTAATGCCACCCAACCGCCGGTGATCGACGCACAGCGCGTGCCGCCATCGGCCTGCAACACGTCGCAGTCGATCACGATCTGCCGCTCGCCCAGGGCCGATCTATCGACCCCGGCCCGCAGCGCCCGCCCGATCAGCCGTTGAATCTCCTGCGTCCGGCCAGACTGCTTGCCCACCGCCGCCTCACGCCGGTTGCGGCTGTGGGTGGCGCGCGGCAGCATGCCATATTCCGCCGTCACCCAGCCTAACCCGGTGCCCTTCAGGAATGGCGGGGCCTTGTCCTCGATGCTCGCCGAACACAAGACATGCGTCTCGCCCATCTTGATCAGGCAAGACCCTTCGGCATGTTTCATCACGCCGATTTCCATCGAAACGGCGCGCATATCGCCCAACGAACGGCCAGAAGGTCGCATCTCTTCATCCTACCTGTTTTTGCCGCGCCAGATACGCAAGGCCACTGCCCTAATGCAACCCCTCACCCCAACGTCGATTGACGCGACGACCGTCGCCTCCCTACAGTGGCCTGCCACAGGAAATATCGAATGCCCGACACCGCCAGCCTCCTGTCCGAAATGAACGACCGCTCCCGCGAGGTGTTTCGCCGCGTCGTGGAAAGCTATTTGACGTCGGGTGATCCGGTAGGCTCCCGCACCTTGACCCGCAGCATGACTGAAAAACTGTCCGCCGCCACCATCCGCAATGTGATGCAGGATCTCGAACTCCTCGGCCTGCTCGATAGCCCCCACATCTCGGCCGGTCGCATCCCGACCCAGCTTGGCCTCCGGATGTTCGTCGACGGGTTGCTCGAAGTGGGCACCGTCAATGACGCCGATCGCGAAAAGATGGATGCCACGCTGGGGTCAAACGAACAAGGCGTCGGCCACCTGCTCGACCATGTCGGCTCGGCCCTGTCGGGTATCACCAAAGGGGCCAGCCTCGTCCTGGCTCCGAAACAGGAATCGCCGATCCGCCATATCGAATTCGTCAGCCTCGCCCCCGACCGCGCGCTCGTCGTTCTGGTCTTCGCCAATGGCCAGGTCGAGAACCGCATCTTCGCCCCGCCTCCCGGCCAAACCCCCAGTTCGATGCGCGAGGCGGCCAACTTTCTCAACGCCCTCGCCGAAGGCAAATCTCTTTCCGATCTGCGCCGCACCATCGGGGTCGACATCGCCGCACGCCGTCAGGAAATCGACGGTCTGGCGCAAGCACTGGTCCAAAGCGGCCTCGCGGTCTGGGAAAATGGTGGCGAGCGGTCGGAGCGGCTGATCGTGCGGGGCCGCGCCAATCTGATCGACGAGGCAGGCGATTCCGCCGACCTCGACCGCATCCGTACCCTGTTCGACGATCTCGAACGCAAGCGGGATATCGCCGATTTCCTCGAATTGACCGAGTCTGGCGAAGGTGTGCGCATTTTTATCGGCTCCGAGAACAAGCTTTTCTCACTTTCGGGTTCCTCTCTGGTGGTCTCTCCCTATATGAACGCGGATCGAAAGATCATCGGCGCAGTGGGCGTGATCGGACCGACTCGGCTGAACTATGGCCGCATCGTTCCGATTGTCGATTACACCGCGCAGCTCGTCGGGCGGATAGTTTCCGAGCGCGGCAAGGGATGACGGCGGCAGATACGAAGGAAGACGACAGATGGCGCAAGACCCCAACATGGCCGAAACCGAATCCGCGTTGGAGGACTTCGAAGAGTTCATCTCCGCCGATGATCTCGAAGCCCTGCGGGCCGAGCGTGACGACCTGCGGGATCGCTTCATGCGCGCCTTGGCCGACGCCGAAAACGCCCGCAAGCGCAGCGATCGCGACCGGCGCGAGGCTGAACAATACGGCGGTTCCAAACTGGCCCGCGACTTGTTGCCGGTCTACGACGCCCTCAAGCGCGCGCTGGACGTGGCAACCGACGACACCCGCAAGGACGCGGCCCCGCTGATCGAAGGCGTGGAACTGACTCTGCGCGAACTGACCAATGTGCTGACCAAACACGGCGTCAAACCGATTTCCCCCGCCATCGGCGACGTTTTTGACCCGCAGCAACATTCGGCTATGTTCGAGGCCCCGTTGCCCGGCACCAAGGCAGGCCAGATCATTCAGGTGATGACCGAAGGATTTCTGCTGCATGACCGCCTACTGCGACCCGCGCAAGTCGGTGTGTCGTCCAATACCCAAGGCTGATCCAAAGCGGGCGAGGATCTAATCGCCCCACGCCAAACAAAAAGCTCCGTGCCTGTGGACCTTTGGTTGCCGCCTGGAAACAGGCGAAGTTGCGTCAAACCGCCCGGCTGATCCAAACTGATGTGATCTGAGGTGTTTTGGCCAGATTACATCGGCAACAGATGCTAGATCAGCAGGGCCGGGCCGCAAACCCACTCAACACGCACAACTGCCCAACATCACACACAGCATGACCCCAGCAAACCCTAATCCCCAACCGGTCCCCCGCCGGACCAGCAAAACCTGACCCATTGACATGGCACAGCTTTACGGCAGATCAATGGATGCGGCGACAATCGCCACCCATACCGGCAGCCTTTCCCAATTCGGCGGCGTGCGCCTCGTCACGCTGGGCGACGGGGTGGAGCGCGGCCAGAGGATGTTGGAGTTTCGCACGGGGTCAGGCCTGTGCTTTTCGGTCCTGATCGACCGCGCCATGGATATCTCGGAGTTGTCGCACAACGGACGGGCCATCGGCTGGCATTCCCCAACCGGCTTCCGTCATCCCGGTCTGCACGACCCCGAGGGCGAGCAGGGGCTGGGCTGGACACGCTCTTTCTCGGGGTTTCTCAACACTTGCGGCCTCGACCACATCCTGGGCCCCGAAGAAGTGCCCGCCGAAACCTACAACTATCCCCGCCGCGCCACGGCGCGCCACGGCCTGCACGGAAGGATCGGCACGATCCCCGCCCGACTGACCGGCTATGGAGAGCGGTGGGACGGCGACCGCTGCATTCTCTGGGCCGAAGGCTTAGTGGTGCAGGCCGCCGTCTTTGGCGAGGTGCTGCATCTCCACCGCCGGATCGAGGCTGATCTTGGTGGCAACGAGGTGCGGTTGACCGACCGCGTGGTGAACGCAGGCTTCGCCAGCACACCGCATATGTTCTTTTACCACATCAATCTGGGCTATCCGGTGATCGACGACGGCGCGCGCTATGTCGCGCCGATCCGGCAAGTGGTCTGGGCAACTCATGCCGACGCGCTAGAGGCCCAAGGTGTCGGCTATCGCCATTGCCCACCGCCGATCAGAGGCTTTGGCGAGCAGGTCTGGGAACACGAGATGGCCGCCGACGCCAATGGTCTGGTCCCCGTCGCGGTGATCAACGACCGCATCGGATTTGGGATCGAGATCGAGACGCAGGCTGCCCAACTGCCCTGCGCCTATCAATGGCAAAACTTTCAGGCCGGGCATTATGTGATGGGGGTAGAGCCGTCGACCCATCACGCCCTTGGCAATCTGGCGGCACGGGCGCGAGGCGAGATGATCTGGCTCGAAGCAGGCGACGCGCGCGATTATGTGACCCGCTTTCGCGTGCTGGACGGTGCGACTGCCATCGCGGATACCGTAGCCCGGATCGCCGCCATCGCCTGGCAGCCCGACACCGATTATCCCCCCCCGACAGGGCAGTTCGCCCCCCTTCACGGCGCAGCACAGACCGGCAAGGAGCCTGCATGACCGCCACAGTCACCCCCTACACCCCCCGCGACTACAGCCTGACTGGCCCCGAGGCGCGCCATGCCATCGACACAGGTCTTGCTTCGGCGGAATGGTATCACTCGGACGTTCCTCGCAAGGCGATGAAAGACCTGATGCAACGGCGCGACGGCCCCGCCCTGCGCGATACGGCGATCTGGATCGGGCTGCTGGCGCTGTCAGGGATTGGCGGCGTGTTGACCTGGGGCACCTGGTGGACAGTGCCGTTCTTTGCGGTTTACGGTGTGCTCTATGGCTCGGCCTGTGACAGTCGCTGGCATGAATGTGGGCATGGCACGGCGTTTCGCACCTCCTGGATGAACGATGCGGTCTATCACTTTGCCTCGTTCCTCGTGATGCGCAATCCGGTCAGTTGGCGGTGGAGCCACGCGCGCCACCACACCGATACGATCATCGTGGGCCGCGACCCCGAAATCGGCCATTTCCGCCCGCCGCAACTCGCCCTGACCGCGCTGCATTTCATAGGGATTCCCGATATCTGGCTGCATTTCCGGGTGCTTCTGAAAAACGCCGCCGGGATCATTACCCCGGACGAGACCGACTATATCCCCGAAACCGAACGTCCCAAGGCGATTTTCTGGGCAAGGGTCCATGTGGCGATTTATGCGGCCACTGTGATCGCCGCTGTTTCGATCGGGTCGATCCTGCCGCTGATACTGATCGGTGGGCCGCGCATCTATGGGGCGTGGCATATGGTGATGACGGGGTTGATCCAGCACGGCGGGTTGGCCGAGGATGTACTGGACCACCGTCTGAACAGCCGGACCGTTTACATGAATCCGATCAGCCGCTGGATTTACTGGAACATGAACTACCACATCGAACACCATATGTTCCCGATGGTCCCCTATCACGCGCTGCCGCGCCTCCATGCGCTGATCAAGGATGACCTGCCGCCACCAGACCACTCGATTGCGCAGGCCTATGCCGGGATGATCCACGCGCTGTGGCGGCAACGGACCGATCCCGGCTATTCGATTCCGCGCCACCTGCCCGCCGCCGCCCGCCCCTACCGCGCTGAACTGCATGATGTGGAGGTTGCCCGCAGCACCCGTTCCGACTGGAAGGAAACCGCATGACCGACTGGATTGACGTCTGCGATGCCGATGAAATCGACCCCGAGGACGTGATCCGCTTCGACCATGACGGACGCACCTTTGCCATCTACCGCTCGGCCAAGGGCGAGGTTTTCGCGACCGACGGGCTGTGCACCCACGAGCGGGTCCACTTGGCGGAAGGTCTGGTGATCGGCGACACAATCGAATGCCCCAAGCACAACGGTCGCTTCAATTATCGCAACGGTGCACCCCTTCGCGCGCCAGTCTGTGTGGCGCTGGCCACCTATCCGGCCCGTCTGAACGGCGGGCGGATCGAAATCGCACTTGGTGCAGCATGACGCGCAAGCGATTGACTGTCGCCGACCTGAGGGCCCGCAAGGGCAAGGGTCAGATGACCATGCTGCGCTATTTCACCCTGGATGAGGCCGCCGCCGCCGAAGCGGCAGGCATCGACATCGCTTCCGTCCCGCCCGCGCTGGTCACCCATCCCCACTATCGCACCGCAGCCCCCGGCGTGTTCAGCATGACTGGCAAAACCCATCTTGAATATGCCGGAGCCGAAGAATACCTGCGCTTTTCGGGCCAGATGATCGAGGCGGGGGCCGATGCGCTGTATTGTTCCGGCAGCCTGCACACGGTCGAACATCTGGCGCGCGAATATATTCCCATCGTCGGTCACGTTGGGCTTGTGCCGTCGCGCGCCACCTGGACCGGCGGCTTCCGCGCGGTGGGCAAGACGGCAGCGGATGCCGTAGCCCTGTTCCACGAATGCCGCCGCTATCAGGACGCAGGAGCCTTTGCGGTCGAGATCGAGGTGGTGCCCGTCGAAGTTGCAGCCGCGATCAGCGCACGGCTGGACCTGCTGCTCTGGTCGATGGGCGCTGGCTCCGGCTGCGACGCGCAGTATCTGTTTGCCGAGGATATCCTCGGCGAAAACCGCGGCCACCTGCCGCGTCACGCCAAGGTCTACCGCAACTTCGCCGCCGAATATGACCGCCTGCAAGCCGAACGCATCGCCGCCTTTACCGAATATCGCGACGACGTGGCAAGCGGGGCCTTCCCCGAGGACCGTCATCTGGTCAGGATGGACCCGGAACAGCATGAGGCGTTTCTGCGGGGAATCGGCGCGTGAAGATGGGGCTGTCGGACAAGGTGGTGGTCGTGACAGGTGCCGCCGGCGGCATCGGCCGCGCCATCGCCCGGCTCGCGGCGGAGGAAGGCACTGGCGGGCTGGTCCTGACCGACAAGGACGCCGAAGGCTGCGCCCGCACCGCCGCCGAACTGGCGGTCCGGACGCAAATCGAATGTGTGACCGCCGATCTGATGGATCAGGCATCGCCAACAGCAATTACCCGCGCCGCCATCGCCCGCTTTGGCCGGATAGACGGTCTGGTGAATGCGGCAGGGCTGACCACGCGCGGATCGGTCCTCACCGGAACCCCCGCCCTCTGGGACGAACTTTTCGCAATCAATGCCCGCGCGCCGTTCTTTCTGATGCAGGCTGCCATTGCCGATATGCTGGCGCGCGGTGCGGCGGGGTCCATTGTCAATATCCTCAGCATCAATACCCATTGCGGCACCCCCGAACTTGCCGTCTATTCGGGCAGCAAGGGGGCCTTGGTCACCCTGACCCGCAACGCCGCCCACGCCCATATGGCCGACCGCATCCGGGTCAACGGCATCAATCTTGGCTGGGTCGCCACCGAAACCGAGCACCGGATGCAAGCAGACATACTCGGTCGAGGTTCTGGCTGGTTCGCCGAGGAATCGGCGCGCATGCCGCTGGGCCGGCTGGTTACGGAACAGGAATGCGCCCGTCTGGCGATCTATCTGCTGGGCGAGGCGTCCATCCCGATGAGCGGCACGATGATCGACTTCGAGCAGAAAGTGACAGGGGCCGTTTGACCGATGTCGAACCGCAGCGCAGCCCAAAACCCGCACCGGGGGATAGCATGACCCACCCCAACCCGTTTGACTTCAGCAAAGCATCCGCTCTTGTCGTCGGTGCCAGCCGCGCAGGCATCGGTGCAGCCATCGCCCGCGCCTTTCAGGATGCCGGGGCCACCGTCGCCATCACAGGGGCAGAACCTGAACCCGCCGAGGCTGACCGCGCACGGTTCGCCTATACCCAACTGGACGTAACCGACCTTGCGGCAGTTGAAACACTGGCCGCCAGCACTGCAAAGCTCGACATTCTGGTAAACTGCGCCGCCATCACGGCGCGGGGCGAGGAAATGGCGCCCGCCTTCTTTCAGCGCGTCGTCGATGTGAACCTAAACGGCACGTTCCGCACCGCTCTGGCCTTTCACCCGCACCTGAAGGCTCGAGGCGGTGTGTTGATCAACATCGCGTCGATGTATGCCAGCTTCGGCAGCCCGCGAAATCCGGCCTACGGGGCCAGCAAGGCCGCTGTGGTGCAGCTGACCAAATCGCTGGCCATCGCCTGGGCGGCGGACGGCATCCGGGTCAACGCCGTGGCCCCCGGTTTCATCGTCACCGAACAATCCGCGCGCAGCCGCACCGACCCGGCCCATGTCGCCGCCGTCAACCTGCGCACTCCGATAGGCCGCTGGGGCCAGCCTGAAGACATCGCCGGCCCTGTCCTGTTCCTCGCCTCGCCAGCGGCAAGCTTCATGACCGGGGTCTGCCTGCCGATCGACGGGGGATATTCGATTGCCTGACAGCCACCGGATCACCACCGATGCCGCCGGGACGATCCTGCTGCATCATGCCAACGGCGTTCAGGGGCGGCAGCCTCGACCTGTGCAGGTTTTGAAGATCGCCCCCACCGGACGCAAATCTGCGACGCCCTGCTGCACGCCCCCCGAAACGCACACCGCGTCAACATCGCCGCTGTGCGAAGGGAAACTGCCATGAAACTCGGACTGCTGACCGCGCCCTTTGCCGATGAAACCCTGATGCAGGTCGCAGACTGGTCTGCCTCGGCGGGGTTCGAAGCGTTGGAGATCGCCTGCTGGCCCACGGCAGGGGCAGAAAAGCGGCGTTACGCCGGAACCGCGCATGTGGCGGTCGAAGGCATGACGCCTGCCCATGCCCGCGATATCATGGGTGCGCTGGACGACAAAGGACTGTCGGTGTCGGCCCCCGGTTATTACCCGAACCCGCTGCATAGCGATGCTGCCCACCGAGACAGCGTGATCGACCACCTGAAAAAGGTGATCACGGCGGCGGGGATGATGCGGGTCGGCGTGGTGAACACCTTCCTCGGCGGCGACCGAAGCCTGACGGTGGACCAGAACTGGACGCGGGCGATCCAGATTTTCCCCGCCATCATCGCGCACGCCCGCGACTGCGGGGTTGTCCTCGCCTTCGAAAATTGCCCGATGATCTTTTCGCAGGACGAATGGCCCGGCGGCCACAACATCGCCTATGCCCCAAAACTCTGGCGGCGGATCTTCGAGACTTGGGGCGATGCGGTCGGCATGAACTACGACCCCAGCCATCTGGTCTGGCAAATGATCGATCAGCCGCGCTTTATCCGCGAGTTCGGCAGCCGCATGGTGCATGTTCACGCCAAGGATCTGATGATCGACCGCGACGGGCTTTACGACAACGGCATCCTGTCGCTGGGCGTCGGTTGGCAGGTGCCCCGGATACCGGGACTGGGCGAGGTGAACTGGGCCGACTTCTTTTCGGGCCTGTATCGCGCCGGATATGATGGCCCGGTGATCATCGAACACGAGGACCGCAATTTTGAAGGATCGGACGCCGCCGTCAAACGCGGCTTCCTGTTGGCAAGAGACATCCTGCGTCCTTTTGTGAAATAGGATGCGCGCGTGACTGCAACGACCGGACAGGCATCAAGATGGCCGCGACCCAGAACGACTGTATCAAGACCGGACGGGCAGCGGGTGCGAAGGCACGGCTACAACCGCGCCGGAGGAAGAACCGCCGTGCTGTCGCGCAAGATCAGCTCGAACGGCAGCCTGATCGACGGGGGGGCCTCGTTGGCGATGATCGACAGCAAAAGCCGCATCCCCGCCGCACCCATTTCGGCGCGCGGCTGGCGCACTGTGGTCAAGGCCGGAATGTAGGATTGCGCAAAGTGAATATCGTCGAATCCCACGACCGAAATATCCCGTGGCACTTCGATCCCGGCATGATGCGCCGAAGAAATGAACCCCATCGCGGTTTCGTCATTGGCGCAGAAGATCGCGGTCGGTTTGAGGGTCAGGGCGCTGTAAAAGTCAAACGCCGCGCGTCCGCTTGCCACCCCGAAGTCGCCCGGCAGTTGATAGTCCGCGCGGCATTCCAGCCCCGCATCGCGCAACGCGCGGCGATAGCCGTTCAGCCGCTCGCGCGTCAGGATGTTGGTGACCGGCCCGGTCAGATGGGCGATCAGGCGGTGGCCCTGACCGATAAGATGCGAAACCGCCGCATAGGCCGCCGCCTCGTTGTCGATCGTGACTGCTGTGGTCGGATGGTGCGGGCCCACTTCGGAAATGGTGACGATGGGCTTGATGCCCAGATCGTTCATTGCCGGAAATCCGAACCAGGCAGCCAGAGGTTCGGCCAGAAGAAGCGCGCCATCGGCCCGTCCGTTCAGCAGATACCTGACGAAAGCCTCTTCCCGCACCTTTTCGCGACCCGAATCGCCAATGAGGATCGTCAGACCGGCGGCAGAGGCTTCGCGTTCGATCCCGCCCAGAATCTCGGAGAAAAAGGTGTTGCCGATGTCCGGCACCACCACAAGGACGGTGTTGGACCGGCGCTGGCGCAGCGATTGCGCGGCGGAATTGAGCGTGTAGTTGGTCTGAAGCACCGCCGCCAGAACCCGCTCACGGGTTTTGGCCGCCACGAGTCCGGGCATGTGCAGACAGCGGCTGACCGTTGCGATGGAAACCCCGGAAAGTCGGGCGACATCCTCGATTGTCGGTCTGCTCATGCGCTGTTTCACCCGAATTGGCCCTGCTGTCCATCTGGCTACTTTCGGCAGATTATCATAAATGTAAAGCTTTACAATTCGACTGAAAAGCATTACATCCAGAAAAAAAGGCCATCAAGAGCCAATGCAGGCGAATTGCGTCCCCAGCCGGTAAACAGGCCGGACGTGCGCGAATGAATGATATCGTCAAGCGACACCATGATCGGGAGGATCACCTATGAAAAAGCTGCAGATGGGAACCGCATCGTTGGCCATGGCCCTTGGGCTGGCCGGAATGGCGCAAGCCGAAGGCTACAAGATCGGCATTTCAAATACCGTTCAGGGCAACGGTTGGCGCGAAGAAATGGTCTGCGCGATGAAGGCCGAAGCCCTGGCATCGGGCAAGGTCGCCGAGTTGAACATCGCTCACCGCAACACCGACGCGGCAGGCCAGCTTGAGGATATCCGCAACCTGATCCAAGCCGGTGTCAACGCCATCGTCGTCAACCCGGCCAACGCCGAAGGCATCAACTCGGCAATCAAGGAGGCCACCGACGCGGGCATCGTCGTCGTCGCCGTCGATCAGGCGGTGACCGAACCCTCGGCCTATATCCTGTCGAACAACCAGGAAGAATACGCCTATATCGGCGCGAAATGGCTGTTCGAAACCATGGGCGGCAAAGGGGCCGTAGTCTATATGCGCGGGGCCGCCGGGGCAGGGGCCGACAACGACCGCGACGTCGGCTTCAAGCGGGCGCTGGCCGAGTTTCCCGATGTCAAGGTCGCGCAAGAGGTGTTCACCGGCTGGCAGCAGGATCAGGGCAAGCAGCAGATCAACGACATCATCGCTGCTGGTGTCGCCTTCGACGGCGTCTGGACCTCTGGCATCGACAACGTGATTGTCGACGCTTTCGTGGAATCCGGCGCCCCTCTGGTGCCAATCGTCGGGGCCGACAACGCGGGCTTCGTCAACCAGTTGATCAGTGTCGAAGGTTTGCAAGGCGCTGCCGTCCCCAATCCCGGCTCGGTCGGCGGGGCTGGTGTGGCATTGGCCATTCAGATCCTTGACGGCAACGCCCCGGCGGAAAAGACCGTGCTGGTCGATCCGGTACTGTGGGACAACGTCAGCGACGCAGGCAAGGCCCTGATCGCAGCCGGACAGAACCCAAGCCTGTCGCCCGAATGGCCGGTCAGCGTCTCTATTCCCGGCTGGACTACCTACACGATGGAACAGATCATCGCCTGCAAAGGTCCGGGCGAATAGACCTGCCCACCTGAAACAGTCGGGCCTCCGGGGCGATCCGGGGGCCGCTCCCGCACGAATGCCCGGACCTTATCCCTGCCATGACCCCGCCAGACATCATCCTTGACGCCAAAGGCATCGCCAAACGGTTCGGCGCGGTCGTAGCCTTGCGTGATGCGTCGTTGCAGGTCGGTCGCGGGCAGATCGTCGCCCTGATGGGCGCGAACGGGGCGGGCAAATCGACCTTCGTCAAGATTCTGACCGGCGCGCTCAAGCCCAGCAGCGGCGATGTCCGCATCAAGGGCCGCGTGGCTACCTTCAGCTCTCCCGCTGCCGCGCGGAAGGCCGGGATGATGCCGGTGTATCAGGAGCCGTCGCTGATCCCCGACCTGTCGGTCGCCGACAACCTGCGGCTGGGCGGCACGCCGGCCGACAAGTTCCGCCATTGGGTCGCAGCACTGGGGATATCCGACCTGCGGATGGATGACATGATCGGCCGCTTGCCGCTTGCCAGCCTGCGAATCCTAGACCTTGCCCGCGCCCTGGCGGCCGAACCGGACGTGCTGCTGCTGGATGAAATGACTGCCGCCCTGCCCGCCGATCTTGTGGACCGCGTGTTGCAGGTGGTGCGCAGTCAGGCGGATCAGGGGCGGTCGGTCATCTACATCTCGCATCGCTTCACCGAGATTGCAGCGATCTGCGACCGCGCCACCGTGCTGCGCGATGGCCTGACGGTGGGCGATCTGGCCATCGAACCGGGGATCGAGGACCGGGTTGTGGAACTGATGCTGGGGGTTGCGGCCAGTGCCGCCCTCACGGCGGGTCGGGCCGCGCCCAGACTGTCGGACCAAGCCACCCCCCGCTTGCGGGTGCGGGGTCTGAAAACCGGCACGCGTCTGTCCGATGTGTCGCTGGACCTGCGCCGGGGCGAGGTTCTGGGGGTGGTGGCGCTGGAAGGTCAGGGTCAGGACGAATTGTTCGACGTGCTGGGCGGCCAACGCCGCGCGACCGCCGGAACGGTCGAGGTGGACGGCAAACCCCGGGTGTTCCACCACCCCGCCGATGCGATTGCGGCAGGCCTGACGCTGGTACCCGGCGACCGCGCCCATGCCTTGCTGATGGCCCGGTCGGTCCGCGAAAACATCGCCATCCCGCTGTTGGCGCGGGTCGCGACATGGGGTGCCATTCCGATGCGTGACGAGGCCGTGCGGGTGAACTCTGCCATCGAACGGTTGCAGATCGACACCCGTGCCCAAGGCGAAGTGCGCCGTCTGTCGGGCGGCAATCAGCAAAAGGTCACCATCGCCCGCTGGATCGCGCGCGGCGTGGAAACCCTGTTGCTGTTCGACCCCACCCGCGGCATCGACATCCGCACCAAGCGGCAGATCTATACACTGGTCCGCGAACTGGCCGATCAGGGGGCTGCGGTGCTGTTCTACACCTCGGAACTGGCCGAAGTGCGGCTGGCCTGCGACCGGGCCGTGGTAATCTTTGGGGGCCGCGTGGTGGACGAGATCGACGCCGCCGACGCCGATGAACCCACCCTGATGCGCGCCGCCTATGGCCTGAGCCGCGAAAAGGCCCCGGAAAATGCGGTGCAGTCATGATGCGGGTTCTTTCGAATAACGGCTGGACCGTCGGGCTGGCGGGCCTGCTGGTCGTCCTGCTGATCGCGACCAAGCTGATCCAGCCGAATTTCGGCGTGTCGGGTCTGGACAGTCTGGCCCGCGCCGCCTTGCCCTTTGCGCTGGCGACGGTCGGCATGGCGGTGGTGGTGATCGCGGGCGGCATCGATCTGTCGATTGCCGCGATGATGTCGGTGGCCAGTGTGACGGGTGCTGTGCTGATGGACGGGGCCACGGACGGGCAGGCGGGTCTGGCCGTCCTGGCGGTTCTGGGCGTCGGGTTGGCGATGGGGGCGATCAACGGCGCGTTGATCGTCCTGACGCGGGTGCCCGATATCGTCGTGACGCTGGCGATGCTGTTCGTCTGGCAGGGCGTTGCGCTGCTGATCCTGAACGCGCCGGGCGGGGCTGCCGCGCCCTGGCTGCGCGGGTTGATCGTGGGGGGCGTCACCCTGCCCGGCGTGCCTGCGGCTCTGACCGAGTGGCTGCCCAAGGCGGTGGTCTTCCTGCTGATCTGCGTCGCCGTGATCTGGTTGCCGATCCGGCGGTCCAAGCTGGGGCTGAGTTTCTATGCCATCGGGTCAGACACGTTGGCCGCGTTCAGGTCGGGCGTTGCGGTGGGGCAGACGCGCGTTGCGGCCTATGCAGTCTGCGGGTTGTTCGCGGCACTGGGCGGACTGGCTGTCACGATGAGCACAGGGATAGGCGAGCCGATCCCCGGCCCCTATCTGCTGGCCTCGGTCGCGGCGGTCGTGCTGGGCGGAGTGGTGCTGGGTGGTGGTCGGGGCGGGTTGCTGGGGCCGATATTGGCGGTTTTCGTGCTGCGGCTGGTACGGCTGGACCTGACGCTGCTGTCGGTCGACCCAAACGTGGCCGCGATTGTCGAAGGGTTGATCATGGTCGTCGTGGTGATGTTGGGCGGCGTGCTGGCGATGCGGGGGCGGCGGGCATGACGATGGCAGCCGACCCGCCGTCAGTCTTGTCGCGCTTCAGCCGCATCATGGCGGACCGGCCGCTGATCCCGTTGATCCTGCTGCTGATCGGACTGGTTGTGGTCTTGCAGATCATGCAGCCCGGCATCCTCAACGAGCGCTGGATCAGCAACACGATGAAATTCGCCATTCCGCTGGCGATGCTTGCGGCCTGTCAGACACTGACCATGCTGACGGGCGGGATCGACCTGTCGGCAGGCACGGTGGCCACGATCGCCGCCTTTGTCACCGCCACGCTGACCCCGCTGATCGGCGCACCCGAGGCGATCGGGATCGCGCTGGCCGTCGCCCTGGTGGTGGGGCTTCTGAACGGGTTCGGAGTTGCCATCTGCCGGGTGCATCCGCTGATCATGACGCTGGGCACCGGGCTGATTGCGACCGGTTGCTTGCTGGTTTACCAACGCTTCGTCATCTCGACCGGGACCGAGATTCCGGGGTTTCTGGTCTGGCTCGGCACCGGGCGCACCCTAGGCATGCCGAATGGGCTGTTCGTGTTCGTGCCTTTCGCGATTCTGCTGATCTGGGGCCAGCGGCGCACCGGGTTCGGTAGGTTGCTGTATGCCGTAGGGTCCAACGAGGCGGCGGCGCGGCTGTCGGGGGTGCGGGTCTGGCAGGTGCATCTGGCGCTGTATTCGCTGTCGGGCTTCATCGCCGGGTTGACCGGACTGTTGTATCTGGGGCTGGTCAAGACCGCTTCACTGTCGCTGGCGTTGCCGTTGGACCTGCCGTCCGTCGCGGCGGCGGTGGTGGGGGGTACGTCGATCTTTGGCGGGCGGGGCGGCTATGGCGGCACGATCATCGGCGCGCTGATCCTGACGGTGCTGGCCACCATGCTGACGCTGCTGCAAATGCCCGAGGGCGGGCGGCGCATTCTGTTCGGCGCGATCATTCTGGCCGTAACGGCAGTGTATATCCGGCTGACCGACCGGACCTAGGAGGGTTTCATGGCAAAAATCAAAATCGTCGGCATCAGTTTCGATCATATGCACATGGGCGACCTGCTGCGTCTGGCGCATGACCACCCTGACGCCGAAATCGTCGGTCTGTTCGATCCTGACCCTGCCCGCATGGCCCCTGCTGCGGCTCAGTTCGGCATCGCGGCGGACCGCCTGTTCACCGATTTCGACACCTGCATGGCGGCGACCAGCCCCGATCTGGCGATCCTCTGCGCCGCAACCGCCGACCATGCGGCCTACACCGAACGACTGGCGGCCTGCGGCGTTCATGTCTTTGTCGAAAAGCCCTTCGCCGCCTCGATTGCAGAGGCCCGCCGTATGGTGGCGGCGATGGAACCCACGGGCAAGCTGTTGGCGATCAACTGGCCGCTGGCATGGGTCGAAAGCCATGTTACCGCCAAGCGCCTGATTGATCAGGGCCTGATCGGCGATCTGACAGAAATCCATTACTACGGCGGCAATCGTGGCCCGCTCTATCACCTTGCCGACAAGATCGAGGTGACACCCGAAGAGGTCGAGCGCCAGAAGCCCGGTTCGTGGTGGTACAAACGCGCCTCGGGC
>Ga0105046_10009587_pt1 | contig 15137 bp, 11 predicted proteins | sample MAT03_FD_78385 | JGI IMG/M metagenome (GOLD analysis project Ga0105046, IMG submission 78385) | Freshwater microbial communities from Lake Fryxell liftoff mats and glacier meltwater in Antarctica - MAT-03 (megahit assembly) | ecosystem: Environmental > Aquatic > Freshwater > Ice > Liftoff...
CATGGTATGAACACTCTCAGTTTTCGTGATCATGGCTCTTCCAGCAGAAACACCAACGACCGCCCAGATTCACCCTGCCTGAAAAGAATAGCAGCCCGAAAATCAGCATTATCTGCCGAAGACTTGTGTGGTACAGTGAGGGCGTTGCCCTGGGCTATCACCTTGTGGGCCTTCGGCCCGGAATCGCAATAAGTGGATGAAACACTATGTCGCAATCTCTAGCGTGTCTTCTGGCTCACGTTGTGTTCTCGACTAAACATCGACAACGAATTATCGCGGACGATATTCGCGACGAACTGCATGGTTACATTGGGGGAATCCTGCGTAATCTGAGAGGAACACTGCTACACTCGGGTTCCGTCAGCGATCACATCCATTTGCTGGTCGCTCATCCGCGAACGTCGTCACCGGCTGAGCTTGTCGAAGAGATCAAAACCGGATCCTCGGCATGGATCAAGACCATGGGACGACGCTACGCGAACTTTCACTGGCAGGGTGGTTATGGAATCTTTTCGATCAGTCCATCCCATCGTCCGGCTCTTGAAAAATATCTTGACAATCAGCGCGAACACCACCAGCGCGAACACCACCAGCAAGTCACATTTCAGGATGAGTTCCACCGGTTGTTGCGGAAGTACGGAATCGAGTTTTATGAACGGTACGTGTGGGATGAGGTTTATAGAGTTTCGGCAATAGATCAAACCCACATGGCTGCTTTTGCCCCCTTCGATCAAAAGGAGTGCGAAATACGAACACTCTCCGGCAACATTCAATACATGCAGTTTTCGCCTCGCGCATACCTGGGAACGCAGGACTGCTTTGACGCAGAAACGCGAGCAGTAAAAACGGAGCAAACGAAATCAGGCGGAAAACGGCCCGTTTCATCCGCCCCGGGAGCTTATTTTTCAAGCTTCGAACCAGCTCTCAGCCAATACCTCGCAATTTGCGAAGGTGGAAATGCGGCCTCACGACAACGCTCATACTGATTGCCGACGAGTGTTACGAATTATTCAACCCGATAGATATGCATACCAGCACCGACAACAAAGTCAGCAGAACGGTTGCGAATTTCCTTGCAGGCATGGCTACGCACCATTTCTTCTGTACTCTGTGGGTTACCGAAGACTCGGAACCCCGTCTCGCGATAAAGCACATTTGGACTCACGGCGTACCACCCCGGAGTCAGAGATTTGGCAGATTGGCTCGCAAACTCATTCGGAAAAGACCACCTGACGCCATAAACCGATGGATCGTTGAGTCCGCAGTACAACAAATGGATCGGCTCTCCGATGTTGTGCGTCTCCGACCAGTTTCGCAAAGCCACTAAATCCTGACCCCAGTCAAACTCGCTGCCCAACAGATGTCGATGGAGCTGCGTTCGGCCACCACTGATCTGATTGGCGAACGCCAGCGTATTTGGTGTTGCCGTTAATGTCGAAATCCCGCCCCAGAGACAAAGCCCTGCGACTACTGAACAACGCCAGCGTGACTTGCGATGATTTTCCGAAACGACACTGCCGAGCCAAACAAACAGAAATGGAAGACAGGAAATAGCATATCGGCTGTGGTCATCCATGCGGACACTCGCAGTAATGATCGAGAGTACGGTCATGCCCGTCAGAAGAGGTAGCCATGCTCGTCGAAGCTGGGCGATACCAGACAACAGGGACAGAACGCAGAGAAGCAGTGTCGCGTCCGGCAACTTGATGAGCATAGCATAAAAGACGTAGTACCATCGTCCGTCGGTACTTTCGGTTCCGGCCATGTAGCCGCCACGAATATGTTCGAAATCATACGCCTGGAGGTCGCACCCTCGTACAAAGTCATCCGGGATTGGAATTGGTATCGCACCCGCCCATGTTGCAGAGAACTTGCTATTGATTACTCTACCTGCTTCATCAGAGGACTTGGCTGCCAGCCATCGGCTTCTCAGCGGTATATCCCCCAGTGGCGTCCCCGTGCCATGCAGTCCATAGCCCAGATTTAATACTGTAAGAGTGATGGAAGCGACAAGAATCGAATCGATGATCGCCGGACGCCATGTTGTTGTCCGGGTGAGAACCGCGACCCACGCAGATATCATCCAAACGGGAAGAAACAAGACCCATGTGGATTTTGTCAGCAGGGCAAATCCCCAGGCAATTCCGCACAAGACTGCAGTCAGGCCACTTGGCCTTTGAAGCCAGCGCCAGAATAAAAATGCCGCTAAAACTCCGACTGAAGCTCCCGGAACGTCGCAAGTGATGAGCGAGCCGTGACCAATAACATACGGAGAAAATGTCCATAGGCTGCCCGACACAACGGCCGCCGGGACTCCCCAAAGTTGCTTAGACCATTGAAAGCATACAGCCAGTCCCAGCAACGCAAAAGGAATCAAAGCATATCGTCCAATCCGGACCAGGTGCGGAAAACGTTCGCCGTTGGCATTCGCAAAATCTTTCCCAACTCCAAACTCGCTGCGGGTGTATCCGTCCTTGTGGTAGAGATTCCAATTCGTTTTGCATCCCGTGCAGTAGGATGGCAATGCAGCCACAAGTCGGACGAGCGGCGGGTTGACGCGATACAGTCCAAAGTTGTGCAACTCGTAGTAGCTGACTCCGGCTGCAAGATGGGCTGGCTCATCGAAAGTTGCTGACGTCGCATTCGCTGTAACGATAATTAACAACGTTTGCAACAACATCAAAAGTCCGAGTACGGCCAACGGATGTTTGTTGATATTGAATGAACATGGCAGTTGGATTGACAAAGCGTGCGATTGCGAATCCGGCTCGCGTAGATGATCAGACGATTGTGGCATGGTGATAGATTTCAACCGATCACTGGCGACTCGACAAGCCGCCATTTCTATGTTCCACCAAAAAACTGACAACATGCTTCATCGTCCGGCATTGTTCTGCAGCTACCACCGCCAAAGAGATCGGCATTGCGTGTCAACTCGTCATGGCTGACAATTCGAGCATTTGCAAAAATGAATGTCATTTTCTCACTACAATCGTTGACGCTCGCGTAAATGATGTTACACTTGCCACCCGGAAGTGGTCGTTGCCGTCACACCAGTTCACATGCTCATCATGTAGTGATTCACGTCAAGGAATACGCAGATGAAACGACTTGCCCCCCCCCATTTTACTTCTCTTGCTTATAGTCTCAGCCTCCGCGCTCACGTCGCCGAAAACTGTTCCGTTTTCATATCGAATGGAGAGCCCTCAGATCACGCAAGCGGGGGACATGGTGACATTCGATGTAGAACTCGTTAACACGGGAAATCGTCCCCTGAAAATTGAGAAGGTTCGACCGGGATGTGGCTGCACGATTGCCACTTTTACAGAAGGTTCAATTTCGCCCGGCCATTCGGGAAACGTATCCCTGAAAATGAACCTACGCCGCTTGGACCGCATTATTTCTCAGCAAGAATTCGCGGGCGGTTTCAGAAACGTGGATGTCACGGCAGATGTTTTTGGTGACTTCGTGCAGGACACCTCCGCGAAATTCCTGCCAATTCGCGTTAGACATCGCGTGCGTATGCCCGTCCAATTGACAACTCCGCTTGGGATCGTCGTGGGACCGTTGGACCTTGGTGAACAACATTCTGAGCATGAAATTCCCGTGCTGCTCGACGCTGGTGTCATCAAGATCGACGTGGACTCTTTGATTGCCGGATGCCGAGTTGAAGTGGATATTCACCAACTCAGTGACGGTGAAGTCGGAAAACCCAACGATACCGATGGTCGGCACAATGCGTTGATCCGCGTCTCCTGTGACCACGCAATGATATCGGAGGTCATGAAGGGCGACTCCAGTGTCATGCGTCTCATGGCATTTCATTGCAGCGACGAACAGGGGCAGGCATTTCCGGAGGTGAAATTGCCTCTGACAGTTTCAGTGGATCAGCCTCTGAAGATTAGACCGCGACACGTTTTGTTTGGCCCGATGCAACCCGCGCAACTGATCACCCGTACGATTCATGTGGAATCAGACCAGCCAGTGGCTTCTTTGAGCGTCGAGCGTGAATCCGATGCCTGCCCGGTGCAGTGTGAGATTAAGACTGTCGATCTCGGAAAGGGCAACTTTGATGTGTCCGTTGCGGCTGTGGCCGATACGGCTGGCACGTTCCCGATTCGTTTGAGTGCAATCGCGGAACTGACGGATGGCGGCGTTCGAACGAGTCCGATTTTTCTGACAGTGCATGTTCGGGGAGAGAAGTGATGAGGCGGATTTCGGGGGTCATGATCACGATTGTAGCTCTAGCCGCTGTTGGAGTCCCTTTTCAACCCTTGACATTTGGTGACGATGCGTTCGCCTTTGAAGCCGCCTGGAACCAACGCCGGACTGTGGCTCCGTACGTGCGATGCCGTACGGAGACAGTGCGGGTTATTCGGGCCAATAGTCTTGGGGAAGACTTCAACTTCCCCGCCAAAGAAATGATCGTCGATGAGGATCGCGAGTTCCTTGTCGATACGGCCCGCCGACGCATCCGAAGTGAAAGCAACTATTTCATTTGTGTTCATGGAAAGTCGTTACAAAAACGACATGCGATTACGCTCTTTACGCCGGAGCGTATCGTCAGTTACACGCTTTCTATGGATGGCACTGCGGCTGCTATGTCTATGCCAACAATCTATGAAACGCCGGACCGGACCCGTGGGCGCACATTAGATGCCTTGTTTTGCTTTGAACCGCCGATGTGGGCTTTAGGCTTTATGACTTCTGCGGACATCGATCGACGGAAAATGGAAAAACGGGACTTGGAGTTCTTCACGGACAGTAAACATGGCATGGTCGTGAGCCCGAAAGAAAATCCACTTCTTCGCTACGATGTTGACCGCGATATGGGCTTCGGGTTTACGCGATGCGTTCTTTACGCACCAGATTCAAAAACTTTTGAGGCAGATACCGCTGGTCTTTCCATCGACGTCACATGGCAACGGGTTGATCAAGGCTGGTACCCACAGAATTGGCAATGTAATATTGGCTCCGAACAAAGGAGTACCAAAGTGGCGGCATGGGAGTTTCTTGATCACGTCCCCGATGACCTCTGGGAGGAACCAAAGGGTGTTAGAGAACCGGGGCGGCTGATCTACACCAAGGATGGCGCTCGGCGGCTGGACAATGACCTGGTGATTATCCCGGCGGGGAGTTACGAAAAACCCAGATCGTGGTTCAATAGTGTGGTTGTTCTGGCACTGGTTGGTGTCGTCGCCAGTGTAGTGTATTGGCGTAGGAAAGCTCATGCCTCTGCGGGAGATCGCGTGAAATGAGATCAAGTCGAAACCAGCGATTCGCCCTGTTAGCAGCCGTATTTTCTGCGATTCACGTCGTTGGGATGACCAGCGCTGTATCGGACGAAAATGCGTCCGCATTTGGAGCCGCCTGGAACCAACGCAGGACTGTGGCTCCGTACGTTCGTTGCCAAATGGAAACCGTCAGGGTAATTGGTGCCCGGAGTCTTGGAGTGGATTTTGATTTTCCGCTTGAGGAGATGACCGTTGACGAAGAGAGTGAGTTTCTGGTCGATACTTCGCGACAAAGAATTCGATCTGAATCGCGTTACTTTTTTATGGCTGGAAAGACCTTGCAAAAACGACATGCAGTAACACTGTACACGCCGAAGAGTATTGTCAGCTATACACTTTCGATGGACGGAACGAGCGCGCCGATGTCTATGCCAACCATCTATGAAACGCCGGATCACAGTCGCGAACGTAGACTGGATGGGATTTTTCATTTTGAACCCCCGATATGGGCACTGGGGTATTTGAACGCCGCTGACATCGACAGACCTGAATTCGATGGACGCTCTCTCGATTTCCGCCAGCACGGTGCGCACACATTAATAATTAGTCCGAAGAAAGTGCCATTTCTTCGCTATGACGTGGACGCTACAAAGGACTTTGCATTAACGCGATGTGCTCTTTATTCGCCAGACTCAACGACATTTGATGTCGGTCAATCGGATCTATCAATTGATGTAACGTGGCAGCAGCTTCCAGAGGGGTGGTATCCCCAGAGTTGGCAGCGTGATTTAAGCAATGAAACGAAGAGTACTCGCGTTGCGAAATGGGAATTTCTCCAGCATGTTGCCGATGACCTGTGGGACGAACTGAACGGTGTGCGAGAACCAGGGCGACTGGTCTACACAAAAGACGGTGCTCGTCGACTGGATAATGATTTGGCGATTATTCCAGCGGGGAGTTATGAGAAGCCCGGATCGTGGTTCAATAGTGTGGTTGTTCTGGCACTGGTTGGTCTTGCCGCCAGTGTTCTGTGGTGGCGTAGAAAGACCCGGTCTGCATGACCAACAATTGCATCGGTCATCCGGCAACCGCAGTGACGGCGGCAATCAGCCGTGAGTGGTCCGGCTTCGATCGTGTCCTGGTTGCGACGACAAATGACCGACCGCAAATTCCAACGGTCTGTGGTCTGGTTGTTGGTCTATATTTGTCTATGTCTGTTCATTTTTCGAGAGTCTCTGTCCTCCCCATTCACGACGGTCCCTACAGGACCCACTTATGCTGCGACTGTTCCACTTCTGAATATGTGGACGATTTGGTGGAACTGCGAGCAACTTCGGCAGAGCTTCCCCGGATACTGGGACGCGCCGATCTTCTTTCCGGAACGTGGCACGTTCGCATTTTCTGAACCCCAGCCGATCTTAATGTTGTTCGCGCCTGTGTACTGGCTCACCGGATCGCTTGCGTTCACTTACAAGGTTTGGTTGATTCTCGGATTGTCATTGAATGGCCTGCTGTCGTACCTGTTTCTCCGGAGCCTGAAAGTCGAGAGTTTTCTGGCTGGCACCGGCGGAATCATGATCGTAATGTTGCCTGCCATATTCCGGGAACTGGATGCCGTACAGATCACTCATATCTGGCCCGTGATCTGGACTCTGCTTGCGTATCGTCAGTTACTCCAGTACCCAAGTTTGTGCCGCGGCATTCAGTCAGGATTTGCGTTTGGCGCTTGCTTTCTTGTAAGTGTCCACCAGGGATTATTGTTCACCATGATCATAGGAATTGCTGGGATTATTCCCTAGTGCTTCCAGCGCCGTCAGAAAGTGTGGAAGTCGGCTGCCATCGGCGTGTTGGTTGCCACCGCAATGATTGCTCCATTAGCAAATTCGATGCGAGGCCGCCTTGAGAAACAGAGTTTCGTGCGTTCCGAATCGACTGTGGCTCGGAATTCGGCGGCGCCACAGGATTATCTCCGAAGACCTACACGAGTCATGGAAGAAGAGCATCCCAAACGCGGACGTTCGCTTTCTGTCGGCGTTACGAAATACTGTTTAGCGATTGTTGCAATGGCAGGCATTCTTCGTCTTCGGAAGCGGCCATGGACATTGGTGCTGTTCGCGTTAGCCACAACATCGTTCGCGTTTTCACTGGGACCGAATCTGTCTGTTTGTGGTATCCAACCGTGGTCTGTTATGTACGACGCGCTGCCTTGGGTGCAAAAGATCCGTTCGCCGATTCGATTCGCAATTATGGCTCAGATGTCAATCGTCTTCCTCGCGGTGATCGGGCTCCACAAAATCTGCATCATCTTTGGCAGGGGCTCGGGCCGAGAAGTTCGAAGACTCGCAATGTTCTTTTGCGCCGCTGTTGCAACTCTTGAGTCGCTTCCGCCTTCAATCCCAATTGTCCGCGTGGGCGATGATCGTGTCCCGATTAAATGGGCCGGTGCCCTCGAACAGTTAAGCCGTCCGGGTGATGGCGTGTTGTGTCTGCCGATGACATCGGGGCCATCGGTGAGATCCCTTGAGGTCGAGGCGCGTTGGATGCTTGTCGGTACGCAACATCATTGCCACCTTGTGAATGGGTATTCCGGTTTCTTTCCGGCACAATACGTTTCATTCGCAGCGGAAGTGGCAGATCGCGGTCTTACTCAGAAGTCTCTTGATCAACTTCGCGGTTATGGAGTTCAATGGATCGCGGTTGAGCGGAGTTGGAAATGGCGTCCGAATCTTTTAACCCTGATTGGGAATCCCAAGCCAGTGTACACGGGAGACGGCGATGTGGATCTTTTTCGGATTGGACTACCGACTCTGTAAGGCAAGATATAATGCTGCTTTACGCCGGACGTCAAAAAATGTCCAAGGCCAGCAAGGGAGCAGCACAAGCCGACGAGCCGTGCATCGCAGCATGATAAGCAGCGGCGGCTTGGCACGCCGAATCCTCAGCGAAAGAAAACGTCGAAGGCGAAGGTCCCGCTGACCGGCGCGATGGCGAATCTGGTTAAGTCGATGGCGAGCATACTGGATGCCCGCCATGGCGTTCCGGCTTTCGATCATCATGGCCGAGATGATGCTGGCGGATTCTCCTGTCCTATGCGGTGGGTCCGATTTGCATGCCGATCTCCAGTCGCTGCTCTTCGAACCATCGTTATCTCGTCACTGATGCGGATTCTTCGCCGATCAGTGCTTCGGTCACCGAATCGCTGGCGACACGCAATCGCAGACGCTGGTTACCTTCGCGAGTACAGCGACCGTGGATCACGAATTGGACATCAGTCGCGGCATCGATCGTGGGGATCGATCGGAAGATCAGCACGCCGTGCTCCGCGATATGTTTCGTCGGACCTTCTGCATCGATAAATTCAAAACCGGCAGGCAATTCGCAGGACACGCCAACGTTGGCTGCCTCGCGAGTTCCCGTGTTCCGAATCTGGACTTCCCAACTGATTTCTTCACCGACGCGAAGTTCACGATGGTCAGCGACAATCTTCATGGCGAGTGCGGCGGTGCCAATCACGTTTGACGTCAACTCGCAGGTCGTCACCTGGCCATGTTCTGAAATTACTCCGGCCTTATGAGCCACTTCGCCGGTTTCGTTGGCCTTCATGGTCACAATGAAGTTACTGGAATCATTCGGCTGCAACGTGCCCACGAACCATTCGACCGCGTTGTCAGTCTCAACAAACTTTCCGCCGCGATCAGCCGACACGAAAGTAAAGCCGACAGGAATAATGTACTTCGCACGCACATTGGTCGATTGCACATTGCCGCCGTTGCTGACTGTCAACGTGTAATCCTCTGAACGTCCGGCGATTTGCTCCTGCGGTCCGGCGAGTGCGATGGCCAGTTGAGGTTCTGCCACGACGATTGCAGTTGTCGTCTGATCCGAAAGGCCGCCATCCGCCAGAACGCGAACTGCCAGTTGCTGATCTCCTCCCTGAACCGCAGTCAGACTTAGTCGAGCTTGCCGCGATTCACCGGGATTGAGTGTACCAATTTCGATGGTGAGCAAACTGCCATTGCGGTGTTCCAGACCTTCCGGAACCGCCGCCTGAATGACGACATTGTTCGCCAGCCCGGTGCCCGGATTGCTGACGCGAACGATGTAACCAACCTGCTGACCGATTTCGACGTTGTCAGGGCCGGAGACGACTACGCCTATCATGGGCTCCTGGACTGCGAACTGTGACGACGATGTTCCTGTCAGGCGGACATAAGCATCCAGTCGCACATCGCCTCGTGTCTGCGGAATAACTTTGAGCATTATGGAACGCGACTGGCCTGGCTGCAATTCGCCAAATGTCCATGTCGGCATTTCCGAACCTTCGACGGCTGCCGGTCGAGCCTCGACAACTTCCACATTCGGCGGAATCACGGCTTCGGCCACTACGCTGCGGACAATCGTCTGGCTGGTGTTCTTGACCACCAGTTCAACGTCACATTCCTGCCCAACGTTAAATCCACCGTGCTTAATCCATTGAACCGTCACACCGGGTGACTGAGGACCACTGTTTTCGTCGGACATCACGGGAGCAGGCTCAGCGACATCCGCCGCAACGCCGTGCGATGCCCCAGTCGGACGAGCGGGTTTTCGAGGAGCACCTGCCACATCGGGTCCATGGAGCAGCGGTGCGGCGGAATCATCTGGAGAATCAAGGTCGAATTCAGCCGGAGCTTTACCTTGTTTTGCAGAATTTGCTGTGCCGAGAAATTCTTCGAATTGGCTTGCTCCATTGGTGGGATTCGGCTCAGTCGCGACCATCCTGACCTTCTTCGCGGATGATGGTTCCGCGTCCGGGGAAAAAGCGGCGCTGCGAACGCCGCCTGTCCGTGGTGCGTCAGATTCGTCCGGGGAGAAAGCGACGGTCGAGATCTGAGCAGGCTGTGCTTTCTGAGTGGCTGTCAGAGCAGGCTGAAGCGGTTGAGGCTGTACGACAGCGATGACAGTATTCGGAGCATTATCCTGGCGCGCGGCGGAGACAGGCTGTTCCCCATCGACTCGTGTTTTCGCCCTTTCCCGCATCGGAATTGTGGCGGGCGAGTCAGGCTTTGTTGAAACATCGGCCGCCGACCCTTCGGCGGTGGGCGAGAAATATGTCACCGAAGATTTTTCCGGAGCTTTGACCGCGGACTTTTCCGCGCGCCTTAACGGACGACTCTGCGCCGCTGTTCGATGTTGTTCGCGACCCCATGCGCTAAACGGATCCTTTTCCTGAGCGACACTCGGAATGGTTCCAAAAACTGCAAGGCAGAGAACTGTCAACAGAGATCGACGAAGTGGCATAATTCATCTCCGGTAAGCGCAAGGCTCACACAGTGGTTCGACGTGTACTTGAGAATGGCTGGTAAAACCTCTACTCATCAATTTTTCGACCGGATTGAAGATGCCGCTTGAAGCAATTTGTCAATATGTATCGATTGTGACGGTTGTGACAGTCCTACCGATTCTGAGGTCAGTGGCAGATCGGCAGATGTTGCCGACGTTTGTGGCATTCTCTGGCAGGGATCAGGCGCTATTCCGGTGTTGTTGCGAGCACGACCCCGACAAGCAGGTCGTACGCAGCATGACAGCCGACCGTAATCCCAAAACCGCGGAGCAGGAAAATCCCGGCAAAAAAGAGGCCAGCGGCGGCGCGGAAGGAAAACGCGAACAGGTTCAGTGCTTCCGCAGACGGACCGACGTGATGCGCCACCGCAAACAAAAAGCTCGTGCAGATCGCCGCCATCACCGCCGCCCATTTCGATGGAAATTCAAACATTCGGAAGAGCATAAAGGCTGCTGGAACCAGCAGCAGACGGAACATCACCTCTTCATAGACGCCAGCACCGATATATGAGACGGCTCTTGTCACCGGCCCGACGGAATTCAGCAGTGCCGCAGAAGGCGCCTGTTGCATGGCCAACTGTCGGAACAAAATGTCGTGACACTGGCCGACTGCTACCAAACCGATCGCCAGGAGCAAACTCTCGGCCAGCATTCCGAGCTGGGTCTCAAATCGGACCTGCCATGGATTCTTGCGCAGGACGTGCCATGTGAGCAGCATCGTGACGACAATTCCGGGCAGCAGCACTCCCTGTCCAAAACCCAGCTGTGACAACACGGACCGCATCCAGGAATCCGCACCGTTCCGCACGACATCCGGTTGATCCTGTCCCATCACCAGCACGCCAAATTCATAGACCACGATCCACGGCATCAGGAACAGCAGACTGGACAACGGCGTACGCGCGTCGCTCCAGTAGTCCGGAACTGCTGGTTGAGAATCTTCGTCGTGCATAAAGGAGGTTATCGGTTCTTTTGCGACGCTTGCGACGGGAGTCGCGCATGAACCGTTTCAGACACTCGCACAGACAGGCCGCAGACCGGCAGATACTGCCGTCGGTTGTTATTCATCACGTGCGAACAGCGTAAGTGAGGCTGTCGGAGAATTGGGTAGGGCGAAATGTGGACGTCTCATCCGTGCCTGGGTGAATTGCGGTAGTTCGGCCGCGTCGTTCGCTGTTCCATCGTGCCAGCGAAGTTTGTGTGTGAGCACAATGGCGGCATCGTCCGTGACCGCCGCATCTTCAATGCGCGTCTCAGAATTCTTAAGTGGCAGACCCAGCGTCTGGCAGATAGCACGAGCCATGGCAATGTCTTCAACACCGATGGAGTTTGCTTCGATCGCAATGGAAAGGCCTCCGTAAAATTCCTCAATCGCCGGTGGCAAAATGCAATTCCCAGCGGTCTGAGACAAAGTATCGATCGCCGTCAGGACATTCCCGGCAAGATTGATCAGCCGCGACACTTCTTCGGCCGGACCAGTGATCGCCGTATGCTGCATCCACTGCGGTTCCGCAAACACGGAGGTATTGTGATCCCGCCCGGCAAACTCCAGCAGATCCGACGACTGGGCCTGCAGCGTTTGAGCGACAATGTCAGCTCCTCGCACATCCGGCAGCAACGTCACGCCTGAAAAAACAGCCAGTCGCGCCTGTTCCAGTGACCATGATGCCCGCAACGATATGTGATCATTCGCGAGCAGGATTCGATGGCCAGGCTCCGGCAGCAGCAGCATGCCGGACGGCAACGCCTGGGTTTCCCGAGCGATGACGTCGCAAAGTTCCCACAGGCCGTCGTTCCCGGGCGAGCGGTCCAGCAACAGTCGCTGAAGGTGCCGCATCAGCGATGCCTGTGATTCCAGACGCCAGATCTGATTTTCCAGGCGATCGGTCCACCGTCGTTGAGTCTGCAGCAGGCTTCTGATATCGGCACACAATTCGCTGATTCGCTGATCGCTGGCTGATTCGGCATTCAGCATTACGGCATCTGCGACGCGCGACACGTCTCGAATCTGTTCTCGAAGCCTGGACAACGATCCTCGCGTCGCGAACGGATGACTGAAGGGCCCGGCAGCGCGGCGATTGGCGAATTGCAGCTGATCCTGCAGGACCTTAAGTCGTCGCGAACGACGCATGGTCTCGGGAGTCTGCACGAATTCTTCCGCCAGTCGCAGGCAAGCAGTTTCGGTCACGGGCAACCTCAGGAAAAGTGTGCTCTCGCCGCAACGTCTCTCCGCTTGTGTCGCAGACGAATTCCAGGTCCATGGGCCGCCGTTCCCAGTTCGCTGATTCGGCAATCACTGCCGGACCGCCGCAAAGAATTCCGAAGAAATAGCTTTGGCAGGATAGAAGGCAGTTTGACGTGGTTGCCTGTTGAATGAGCTGATTCGAATGAACCACCTGAGTCGCTCAAAGCAAATGCAGCTGTTGTGCCTGGTATGCAGAACTCCCCGCAGATGTGCCGATGCACTTAGCCAGGTCACTTACCTGAATCCTTATCGAGACACCTCCATGCGCGAAGTCGCTGTTGAGCTGCGGACACTGGACCAGATTGCAACCCTGCTGATGGAACAGCAGAGTTGTTGTCCGGCGTCCAGCGATGCTGCGACGCTGCCGTCCGTCGATGGTGTGATGTCCATTGTCCGCGATCTGCGGAGCCTGTTGTTTCCGGGGGTGCATGCCGCTGATGGCGTGAGTCTGATGCCAGGCGTCAAGGGCGTGCGACTGCAACTGCTGCCAATTCAGACGAGAATGAATCGTGAAATCGCGAGGGCGCTGGAACATTCACGACAGGCTCAGGTACGAATTCACAATGCAGAACCACAAGCATCCGTCGGGACATACAACAATTTGTCCGCAGCGACATTGCTGACAGCAGCATTCCTGAGTCGCCTGCCGGAGCTGCAGCAGACGCTGGCCAGCGATGTTGCTGCGGCTTTCAACGGAGATCCGGCGGCGAAGACTCAGGAAGAAATTGTGCTGTGCTATCCGGGGATCGAAGCCATCACTGTCTATCGCATCGCCCATGAGCTCCTGGTGCTGGGCGTTCCATATCTTCCCCGAATCATGACCGAGTGGGCTCATCGCGAAACAGGCATCGATATTCATCCCGGTGCCAGAATTGGCGGATCGTTCTTCATTGACCACGGGACGGGTGTCGTCATCGGCGAGACGTGTGAGATCGGTTCACAAGTCACGCTGTATCAGGGGGTGACTCTGGGAGCCTGGTCGTTTCCGCGCGATGACGAGGGAAACCTGGTTCGAGGGACCAAGCGCCACCCGACGCTGGAAGATCGCGTCACTGTGTACAGCAACGCCACAATTCTGGGAGGCACAACGGTGGTTGGTGCCGGTTCGCTGATCGGTTCCAGTGTCACGCTCAATCGCAGCGTACCGCCGAATACGATCGTGACAATTGAAAAGCCATCACTGAAGTTTCGCGAAGCCGCGTAACGTGCGATGGTTGTTTTCGACAGACATTGATGTCCGCAAAACAGGTAAACTCCCTTATGCTTTTCTGACCATTCAACGACAGAGGATTGGTGACGGACCGCGTGTAATAAAGGTGGGTAGAACCTTTATTCCGCCAGCACGGCTCGTTCGTCGTAGGATCCGCCTCTGTCAGGGGTCACGTCAATTCGAGTCGGGACGCCGCGAAGCAGTTCGAAATGCGTGTGCAATCGCCACTTGACCATGCCGCTGCCGGTCTTAGCTTTTCGGAACGACGCTTCCATGATTTGCAGCAAAGCGGCGATCCGGTCTCATTCTTTGGCAGGTTTTATGGTGAACTGTGATACGCATCCACAGTGCCATGCACTTACAGAGAACAGTGCCATGCACTTACAAAGAACATTATCTTCGTCGGCAATCGCAGCTTGATGGCCCCTCAAATACCGTATGCGGTTCCCGACACCTTTGCCGCCGCACAATTCAATTGTCTCTAAACCCTCAGGAGTTCTTAATCCAATTCTCGCGCTTTGATTGGTTCCAGCCCATAATTGTGAACTGCTGTGCAACCGCGCTGATCAGAAGTGAGCTGAGCTGTTGCCCGGTGAGGACCGTCAACCACGGTAATCATGTTAACCTGGCCTGGAAGTGAATCGACCAGGAACCGGCATTCGATGGTGAGTTCTTCGGGCATCGAATAATGTGGCACAGAGACGACAGTTACGTCCGGCATACGATCTTTAGGGTCGATCGAGGTCCTGTCAGGGCTGGATGATACACCCCGCATTGGTGCGCTAGCGCTCTCTGGCCTGGTCGGAATCAGGTTGGTTCCCTGCACGTCGCCGCCGGAAAGTTCTAATTCGAAATAGGCCCACACGTTGCGCGCGTCGATCTCCATGCCGACCCAGTGCAGCCGGCATTGATCCAGTCCTTTCCCACTCACTGAGAACCGGGACTTGATGTACTCCTGCAACAGCCGTTCGGAGTCTTCGGCTGTTTCCAGATTGATGCGTCGCTTGTGGAGCTGCGAAAGTTCGTCGTCGATCTGTAATCCGGGAAGCTGTAATGCGACCTCAAAGCGGCCGTAATCCCGATTCCATTCCATTTCTGTAAAGGTCGAATGGAATGGATGTCCTGC
>Ga0105046_10009589_pt1 | contig 15132 bp, 10 predicted proteins | sample MAT03_FD_78385 | JGI IMG/M metagenome (GOLD analysis project Ga0105046, IMG submission 78385) | Freshwater microbial communities from Lake Fryxell liftoff mats and glacier meltwater in Antarctica - MAT-03 (megahit assembly) | ecosystem: Environmental > Aquatic > Freshwater > Ice > Liftoff...
ACAACACAAAAAAGACCTCGCGGGTTTCGTCGCCATCATTGGCGCAAACCCGCGAGGTCTTTTTTGTGTTGCGTCGTCGCTAAAAAGAAGTCAGACGTCTTCCGAGACGTCTGACTTCTAGTGTGAGATTACGACGGGAACATCAACGCGGCCAGGTTGACGAACGCGCGCTTGCCGTTCTCGGTCATGTTGATGGGGCCACTGCCGAATCCCCACAACGCATAGCGCGTATTCTCGCGGCCCACGTTGATGAGATTGGGCGTGCCCGGGTCGGTGCCGATGAACTCGACGCCGACGGGTGGGGCGGTGCCCAGGTCCAATCGTAGGCCGGGGCTGCGGTCGAACACGGTGTAGGGCGAACCCCCCATCAGCACGAACGGCTGCGACCACACCGGCGCTCCTGGGCTGAAGGCCTGTGTGCGAGTCATGTTGGCCGTGCGAGTGACGGCGCTGGTCGAGCCGAGGTTGAGCCCCAGATCGTTGAACAGCGCGTAGCCGCCTTCACCCAAGCCCAGGATCGGCAACCCTGCGGCGTTGAGTGCATTGCGCAATGTCGCGGTGGCCCAGTCCTGGCCGGCCAGCGCGCTGTCCGAGGCGATGATGAAGCCGCGATAGTCGCTGAGCTGGGTCGTTGTGAGAGCATAGGCCGACAGCGGCATCAGATCCAACCCCGCGTTGTTCAACAAGCTTTGATACAACTCGAACTGATCGAGATCGCTCTGCTCGTTGAAGACATAGGCCACCGGCTTGCTTTGCACGAAGGTGCCTTGCAGGAAGCGCGCGAACGGCTGGCCGTTGTGCGTGCCGTTGACGACGACGCGCACCTGATACGCGCCGGGTAACGCCGCGGTGAACGGCTCGGTGGCGTAGATGCCGGCCCCGCGCTCGATCAGCCGGGTGTCCTGGGCGCTGCCATCTGGGCCAAAGATTTTGGCCAGCACAGTCGCGCCTGGCACCGGCCCCGTGCCATCGGCCAAAGCCAGCGTCAGGGTGATCGGGCAACCCGGCACGCCATCCTGATCGCAGCGGCCGAGTTTGCTGCGGGCAGCCGCCTCACGAATCTTTTGCACGGCCGGCAACAACAGTCCTACCAATGGCGTCTCACCCGATGAGAAGGTGGCGAAGTCGACAGGTGAACCGGCCGGTGAGATGTTGCTCAGCACCAGCTTCCAGATGCCCCGAGCCGGTTGCTGCACGCGCACGCTCATGGCGCGCTCGTCGGTGTAGAGGGTAGTGCCGGGATCGGTTGTGGTCACGACGCTGCCATCAGGTTTGACCACGGCCATGGCCCACGCGCCTTCGCGATTGAACAGGGCATTGAACACCACTGAATCGCCATCGACAGGGATGTTGCGGGTGACGGTGGTGCTCACGGCCAGGATGCCGAAGCCCTCATCGAGGCGAACCTGATGCAGCATGGTGTCGGCGGCACCGAGCAACTGGTCGGCCAGCACCCAGTCATTGCCCACTGGGATTCCGTCGATGGTCGGTGACAGCGGCGCGTGCCGATACTCGGACGTGTCGCCGAAGCCTTCACTCAGCTGGCGCTGAAAGTCGGCCCCGCTGTTCCCTGCGCCGATGATGATGATGCCGGTCTCGCCAAAGCCGGGCAGCGGCGCGCCCAACACATCCAGGGTGGGGTCATCCGGTTGTGCGCCATTGACGGCGATGATGAAGCGGGCCTCATCCGGCCCTGGGTCGGTCTGGCTGATCTGGGCCTGGGCTGCCAACAGGGCGGTGCCCAGGAAGTTGGTGCCGGTCGGCGTGGTCGATGCCAGCGCGGCATAGCCGGTGCTGATCACGCGCTGGTCACCCAATGAGGTCTTGGGCAGCACGAGCGTGGCCGTGGCACCGGTGGTGATGATGTTGAGCGTGCCACTGGTCGGCAACTGCGCGCCAAACAACTTGATGGCGTCGATCTGGCCGGGCGGCACCGGCACAGTGAGTGGGTGCAAGGGGTTGGCCAATGAGGTGTCGAATGACAGGCCCACATTCGGCTTCACCAGGAACTTGGTGTATTTGATGCCGTCGATGGCCGAGACGTTGTAGACGCCGCTAGGGGCGGTGTGCTCGACACGGACGGTGTATTTGCCTTCTGTGGGCTGGGTTGGCAGGTTGACAAACAGGTTGACCTGATCGTCAAACGGTTGCACGAAGGCGTATATGCTGGCTTGCTGTGTCGCGCCGGGTGAGCCGGGCTTGTCGATGAAGACCTTGAACTGGCCCTGCGTGTATTTCTGCACGGGGTAGGCGTCGGGCAGGATGAGCTGCACGCGCACCAGCAGCGGCGAGGGCTTGTTGATGGGGCCGATGTCGGTGGCCGAGTTGTTGAGCGGCGACACCATCTTCAGGTCTGGCTTGCAGCCGATGCCGCCCAGGGCTTGGAAGTTGGAGGACTCGCCGAAATCCAGCTTGCCGTTGCGGTTGGCATCCTCGCAGCCGTCCAGCGCCTTGTCATTGTCGTTGTCGGGCTTCAATTCCATGCGCCGGAAATCAAACTTTGGCGGGAAGATAGGCAGCAGGATGGGGAAGGAAGTGGCCGAGCGCTTGGCATAGTTGTCGGCGCTGTTAAACACGTAGGAGGCCACATCTTCTTTATCCTTCAGACCATCGCCGTCGGTATCCTCGTTGAATGGATCGGTGTAGAAGCGCTTGATCTCGTCGAAGTCATTCATGCCGTCGTTGTCGCTGTCTTTGTTAAAGGTTGCTTCGCTGAAGTGTGCTTTGACGGTGACATTGTCTTTGACATATAGGCTGCGCTCGACCGTGTTTTGGAAGGTCTCCCACGGCTCCCAGCGCGCGCCGGTGGTGCAGAAATTGCCAGGGCCTTCGCACGAGCCATTCGGCACCGGGTCGGCGATGTGAATTTCAATGTTGCTGCCATTTGTGAAGCGATAGCCATCCACCACACGCATGTGCGCGTTCTTCAGGTTGACTGAGGCAAATGGGCGGCCGCTGTCGATCAGGTCTCGCACAAACGAGAATGCGATGGAACTGGAGGTGCCAGCGGGACAGGCGTAGTCGTCGTCACTGTCATAGCCCTTGATGCCCGCACCCACCGGGTCGGGGCAATGTTTTACCAGCTCGATGTTGTCGGTGCCCACCCCGAGCGCCCAGCCAATGATGTAGCGCTGGCTGGTCTCGCCACCAATGCCCTTGTTGAATCCGAGATCACCTTCGGGGACACCCGGCACATCGCTGTAGTCGGCAGAGATGCCGAATACCTGATAGGACAGACGGTCGATCGAAAGCTGGCCGCCGTAGTAGCTGGTCAGCATGCTGGTGGACGCGCGCACGCACATCATGTTGTCGTAGCCGTTGAACGACATGAGCGGTTTAAGGGTGCCGGCCTCGTAGTGCGGGCCATCCCAACGACCCGTGTCGCCCAAGCGGGGCAGCCCAAACGGATTGCCCTTGCCATCAATATTCCACTTGCCGCCGCCAATGTCGAGCAGGGTCGTGTCTTTGCGCTGAACCCGATAGTTGCTGGTCGAGAGCAGCACTTTGGTGACCAGCGGCCCATCCGCCGAGAGCGGTCCACTGGTTCCAGCTGCGGATGCCGGAGACATTGCGGCACTTTCGAGCTGGAACGGCCCAAAGTAACTGCTGGTAGCGCCCTGCGCATTGACGCTGCGCACCCGCCAGTAATAGACACCGCTGGGTTGAATGCCAGTGGCCTTCCAGCCCGAATACACGGTGCGGGTGTGAACCAGGACGGTGCTGAAATCGGCACTCGTTGCCAGATCGAAGTCGTAGGCAATGGCGTTGGGCGACGGTGTCCAGGCCACGCCGAAGGTCTCGCCCGAGACGGCACCGCCATTGGGAATGGTGCTGCCCAGGGGTGCGGGGAGTTGATTGACTTTGCCGCGCGTGCTGCCGCCAGCGCGGTAGCTGGCCCATTGCTGGTTGTAAACGCCAAAGCTTTGATTGGGCGCGTCGGGGCTGAGCGCCACCTCGCTGCCAAACCCCTGGTCGAACAGCAGGTGCTGGCCATTGGCCCATAAGCCGGCTGCCACCGCCGCATCATCGTCCGTGTCGGCATCCTTGCCCCAGGCCACAAAATCCACCAGCGTATTGCTGGTGTTGTAAAGACTAATCTGGTCGCCGTCGGCTTCCAATGCTGCTGCCATTGCGGGTGCGTACAGAGTCAGTGTGCCGTTCTTTACGGCGACATCATCAGTGCCTGCGCCAAACTTGATCACGACATAGCCATTGAGCGGCAGGTCTGGTAGTGTGGATGGCAGGCGGTAGGTGTTGCCATCTTCGTCATTGAGGCTGAAGCCGGCCAGTGACACGCCGGCTAAAACTGCCTCGGCGGTGGCGTGGCCCAGGGTCGTGGCCGTGCCCGTGGTCGTTGTTTGGGCCGAGTTGTATTGCACGATCGGCAACATCAGCGTGTTGGTCAACAGCGACTGAATCGCAATCTCCACCCAGGCGGGTTTGCCGGGGGCACTGGCCGGTGCAATTTCGTTGAGTACGGGTTTGCCAATCTGAATGGCTTGCTGTTGGGGTGCTGCCAGCGCAATATCGGCCGGGGTGCCAAATTGGCTGCGGTCCCAAACCCCGGCTGCGGCCACTCGAACGGGTCCTGGCTGGGTGAGCAGCAAGACGGCCGCGGCCAATGTAGAAGTGATGCGTGTGGTCGTGGTTGCTGCAATGCGTGATTTTGATTTCATAATAGCCTCCTGTGTCAATGCCTTCTTCTGGGAAGTGTGATCGGCAGGCTAACATGGCCGCGTCCATATAGCGTCCATAGGAATCATGAAATTGGGATAGGTTTTAAATCCATTAATCTGGTTTGAGAGAATTCATTCGTTGGATGGAGAGCCGAATTTGGCGTGCGGCAATCATGCCTTAATGGTTCAGGCGGGTGCGGCGATCCTCTCCAAGCTCGCGGCGACATGCCTGAAATTTCCACGCCGTTGCCTTCAATAGAGCGCGATGTCTATTGCGATCTCGTCTTTAATTCCGAAGCCAATCCCGGTGCAGTGGCTACAATCAACTCACATGCCACTCAACATGCAGAATATCGCGATGCCGGACACCGCGGTATCCGAGATCGAGCTTCGCCTGCTGGGCTGTGTGGACGTTCGGCGCAATGGCAGTCCGGTCAGCGGCTTTCGTGCCTACAAAGTGCTCGCGCTGCTGTGCTATCTGGCGATTCAGAACAAGCCCGTGTTGCGCACCTTGCTGGCCGATGTGTTCTGGCCCCGGTTGGATGCGGAAAAGGCACGCGCTGAACTCCGGCGCGCGCTGAACAATCTCGGCACCCTGCTGCCGGGTTGTGTGCAGGCCGACAAGCTGAATGTGACGTTTTGCCACGGCGCTGCCAGCCTGTATTTTGATATGGCCCATGCCAGGGCGTTGCTGGCGCAGGAGTCGTTGCCGGCGCTGGCCCAGGCGGTGGAGCTGAGCCGTGGCGAGCTGATGGCCGGCTTTGCGCTGGCCGATTGCCCCGAGTTCGAAACCTGGCTGACTGCCGAGCGCGAGCAGTGGCGGCAACGCATGGCTCAGGCCTATCCCGTTCTCATCGATCACCTCATCCACCAACGCCAGCATGGGCGCGCCATCGCGATTGCGAGACAGGCCGTGATGTTGGACCCGTGGCGCGAGGATGCCCATCGCACACTGATGTTGCTGCTGGCGCGCACTGGCCAACGCACGGCGGCGCTGGAGCAATATCAGAAGTGCCGGGCTGTGCTGAAAGCCGAACTGGGCGTGGAAGCCGACGAGGAAACGACTGCGCTGTATGAACGCATTCGCGCGCAATCCAGCCATGCGACCCGGCTGATTGCATTGCAGGCCTCGCACCATGCCGCCCACGAAGCCGACTTGATTGGCCGTGCGGCCGACCTGGCCCATGTGCTGGCGCGATTGGATTCGCCAGAGGGTCGGCTCATCACCCTCACCGGCCCAGGTGGCATGGGTAAAACGACGCTGGCGATGCAGGTGCTGGCCGAGCGCGGCCAGAGCGATTTCATCAACGGCACCTACTTTGTGCCACTCGCGCCGATTTCACCGCGCGAATTTTTGCCGACGGCGATTGCCACGGCCATCGCCAGCGTCATGGGGCTGAGCTTCACCGGCTCTGACGAACCCAGGGCGCAACTGCTGCGCCTGCTGGCCAACCGGGATGTGTTGCTGGTGTTGGATAACTTCGAGCATCTGAGCACCGATCCCCACGCCAGCCAGTTTGTGGCCAATGTGCTGGGCCATGCGCCGTGGGTCAAGGTGCTGGTTACCTCGCGGGTGCGGCTGGGGTTGCCGGGCGAATGGGTGATTGAGCTGGATGGGTTGAGCGTGCCGCCGGCAGCGCCATTGGCAACCACACGCGAGACTTTGGAGGCCAGCGGGGCCGGCCAACTGTTTCTGCGCAGTGCCGCCCACATGCAGCCGGCGCTGGTGCGAAATTTGAGCGATGGCGATGTTCAAGCCATCGCCCGCATCTGCCAGCTCACCCTGGGAATGCCGCTGGCGCTCGAGATGGCGGCCAGTTGGGTGCGCGTGTTGCCGTGCCGCGAGATTGCCGATGAGATTCAACGCAACCTGGACTTTTTGGAGAGCACGCATTCGGGCACGCCGGCGCGCCATCGCAGCATGCGGGCGGTGTTCAACCATTCGTGGGCACTGCTGGGCGAGCCCGAGCGCGAGGCGTTTGCGCGGCTCTCGGTATTTCGTGGCGGCTTCACCCGCGAGGCGGCTGCACGGGTGACAGGCGCAACTCTCACCCAGCTGCTGGCGTTCATGGATCAATCGCTGGTGCGCCGGAGTAGCAGCGACCGGTTTGAAGTGCATGAGTTGTTGCGCCAATTTGCCGAAGAGAAATTGACCACAGCCTTGCCCGAGCCCGTGCACAGGGCCGTTCGTGACGCGCACAGCGCCTACTACGCGGAGTGGCTGCAAGCGCGCGAAAGTGAGATGAGCAGCCGCCATATTCGCGCCGCGTGCGAAGCGATTTTGGGTGAGTTGGAGAATGTGCGCGCGGCCTGGTATTGGGCGTGCCAATATCGGCAGGCCGATGTGTTGCTGCGCATGACCGACACGCTTATTTTGTTCTACGACGTGCGCTGTCTGTTTGAAGAATCGGAGCGGATGTATGGCCTGGCCGTAGACGCGTTGTCCGCAAGTTCTGCAAGTGCAGAGGATTCGCCGCTGCACCCGGCAGCGCTGGGTACCATGCTCGGCGCGCTGGCGTGGGTGCGCTGGCAGCGGTTGCGCTACGCCGAGGCGCGTGAGCTGGCCGAGCGCGGCCTGGCGTTGTTGCGCCAAAGCGGTGACCGTAAGCATCTGGCCCAGGGCCTGTTTGTGCGCGCGGCCATCGCCGCCACCAGCGGCGACTATGCCAATGCCATGATCTGGTATCACGAGAGCAATGCGCTATTCACCGAGCTGCAGGATGCGTGGGGCATGGCAACGACCCTATTCTCGCTGGCGCAATTTGCCGTGGCGCAGGGACAACCCGTTGTGGTCGAGTCCTATTTGCAGCAGAGTCTGGCCATCTCCAACCGGACCGGCGATGTGCGCAGCCGCGCCTTTGCACTGATGGCCCTGGGTAATAAGCACACTGAGGAAGGCCAGCATGCCGCGGCGCGAGAGGAGCTGCAAACGGCGCTGGCCCTGTTCGAAGAGATTCAGGCTCGTCGCAATATTGCCAGCGCACAGGCCTTGCTGGCGCGTTTGCTGGTGAGCCTGGGCGAGCTGGACGCCGCGCAACATCATGCCCAGGCCAGCCTGGATTTGTGCGCGACGGATCAATATGATTTGGGCGCGGCACTGGCGCATCATCATCTAAGCGTCGTTGCCACGGCACGTGGCCGTGTGGATGAAGCGATGGTCCACGGTCGGCACAGCCTGAAGCTGGCGCAGTGCTCGGGTGATGGGTCTGCGATGACTGAAGCGTATAACGCACTGGCCGAGGCGGCACTGGCGGCCGGCCAATGCAGCGATGCCGGGCACTTTGCAACCCAGGCCAGCGAGGCCGCGCGCACGGCCAACTTCCCACTGGGTCTGGCGCGGGCCGAGATGAATTTAAGGTTGGTGAGTGAAGCAGTTGGGAACGCGTGCACGTGACACGTATGAAGTGCCCGCGGCACGTATAGCGTGCCGTGCACGCATCATTCGCGAAATGCAACAGGCCCGCTTTGGTTTAGACTGCCAATATGAGCACGGACCCCCACAAACAATTGGTGCAGGAGCGATTTGGCCCCAGCGCCGCCGCATATGCGACGAGTACGGTTCACGCCAAAGGCAATAGTCTGGCCCGCCTCATTGAGCTGGCGCGGCCGCAAGCCCACTGGCGCGTGTTGGACATTGCAACCGGTGCCGGCCACACCGCGCTGGCGCTGGCGTCGCATGTGGCCGAAGTGGTCGCCAGCGATCTCACCCCGCAGATGTTGGGCGCGGCCGAAAAGCTCGCCCGCCAACGCGGCTTGACCAACCTGCGCACCCAATGGGCCGACGCCGAGTCATTGCCGTTTGAGGCCGCGTCGTTCGATCTGGTGACCTGTCGGATTGCCGCCCATCACTTTGCCAATGTGCCGAAGTTCCTGGCCGAATGCGCGCGCGTGCTCAAGCCGGGTGGTCGCGTCATCATCGTCGACAACATTGCACCGGACGATGCGGCCCCGGAAATCGATGCGTTTGAGCGCCGGCGCGACCCCAGCCATGTACATTGCCTGTCTCCACGGGAATGGGCGCAGGCGATGGTGGATGCCGAGCTGGCCTTGCTGCACGGCGAGGCGATGAGCAAACCGATTGTGTTCAATGTGTGGGCGGCCAATCAGAATACGCCGTCGCAGGTGATGTTCGAACTGGCCAGCACGTTTCGACAGATGTCTGCGCCGGCCAAAGCTTTTCTGACCCCGGTCTATAACCCGGATGGCTCTGTTGCGCTCTTCACGCTCAGCGAGGGTATTTACGTGGCTCGGCGAGGAGGGCGTGTGAAGGCCGATGCGCTGGCGGGATTTTTGGGCGTGTGGGAGTTGGATCCGGCTCAATCTGCGTATGAGCTGGGCCAGCCGCCGCAACAAGGCACTTACGATTTGCAACCTGTGCCAGACGCGGCTGAGACTGTGAATGTGCAGATGAGTTGGCGAACGGCGCAGGGCCAGCCTGGGCAGATGCGGTATCAGTTTGTGGCCGACGGCCTCTCGCATCCCATGGATAACCCTGCTGTTGATGCGACCACCGCGACCTTGCTCGATGACCACATGCTGGTGACTGCGGCGTATAAGGCTGGCCGGCTGATGAGCTATGGCACGCGTGAGTTGTCCGAAGACCAGCACACGCTTTACATCAACCAGATTGCGTTTGGGGCCGATGGCCGCTGGTTCGACAATCGCTCGGTGTATGTGAAGCAAGGGTAGTGATCGGGCACGAAGTTCTTTTGCCAGCATGGTTTTGCGCTGGAGATTTGTCACAGGACCCCCGACCCCTAAAGGGGAGTCGTAGACTTCATCAGCGACTCCCCTTTAGGGGTCGGGGGTCTCTTACGCGTAACTCGAAGATAGATCGTGAATTCCACAACAACCCAATCCCCATGAACATCGGCGATGAAGTGACCTTTCGCGCGTTGCATGCCGACGGCGAGTGCTATCGCTGGTGGCCTAGCATGGTTGAAGCTGTGTATGCCGACCGGATTGTGGTCTGGACGCCCAAAAACCAGATCATCCATCAACCGAATGGCGACTGGCTGACCGAGTGGGATGCGCGCATGGTGGTGCTGCTCGACCGATGGTATTCCGTCGAAGAATTACTGGAGCCCGATGGCACCTGCGTCGAGCTGTATCTCAACATCAACGCGCCTGTCATCGTCGAAGGAAATCAAATCACCTACACAGACTACGAGCTGGATGTGAGCAAGGTGATGGGGCAGCCGGCCCAGATCATCGATCAGGATGAATTTGCCGAGGCGATCGTGCGCTATGGCTACTCGCGGGAGCATCAAGCGGCATGTTGGGCGGCGGCGCATGAGGCGCTACTATTGGCCGAATCGTGGACACCACAACCCTAAGCCAAAATAAAATCGCCCCTGCGCCGACGGCGCGGCGCCTCTTCCAACACTGGTTTCGCATCGGCGCGCAGTCGTTCGGCGGTGGCGTGGCCACCCAGTTTCTCATCCACAAAACGTTCGTGCGCGACACCGACTGGCTGAGCGATGATGAGTTTCTCAGCCTGTTTGCGATGTGCCAGATCGTGCCCGGCATCAACCTGTTTGCACTCGCCATTTTGATTGGGCGCAAACTGGGCGGCGGCCCTGGCATCGCGGCATCACTGGCCGGCTTCCTGCTGCCCAGTGTGTCCATCACCGTGTTGATGACGGCGCTGTATGCCAACTTCAAAGACTCACCCATCATGCGCGCGGCGCTGCGAGGCATGACGCCGGTGGTGGTGGCGCTGGGGCTGGCCATGTGCTGGCGGCTGGCGAAGCCGGTGTTGCTCGCGTTGCCCAGGCGCAAGCTCTTCCCCACTGCGTTTGCGATGGTGCTGATGGGGCTGTGTCTGGCGGTGATGGCGGTGCTGAATGTGTCGCCGTTTGCCGTTTACATTGGCGCAGGGGCTTTGGCCGCGCTGGCGGCGTGGTGGGTGCATCGCCGGGCCAGACAACACGCGAGGGTGACCCAGGAGGTGGCATGAATCTGTTCGAATATTTTTTGCTCATGCTCAAGTCCTCGCTGTTGAGCACCGGCGGGTTTGGGCCGCTGCCGATTTTGCACGAAGACTTCATTGCGCGCGGCTGGGCCACCGAGCAATCGTTCACCGAGGCACTGGCCGTGGGCCAGACCAGCCCCGGCCCGAACGGCCTGTGGGTGGTGAGCTTTGGCTATCTGACTGCGGGTCTGCCAGGCGCATTGCTCGCAACAGTCGGGCTATTGTTGCCGCCGTTTCTGGTTCTGTTCGTGCAGCGGCTGTATCAGCGCATCGGCGGGCATCTGCTTACCCGCGGCTTTCTCGACGGCATGGCGCTGGCCATTGGCGGGGCCGGCATCGTGGTGTTTGGGCGATTGCTGCTGGCCAATGGTTTACAAGCCGCGCTGGACTGGCGCTCGCTGGTCATTCTGGCCGGTGGGCTATTGCTGACGCAGTTCAACAAACTGCCGGTGGTGGTGGTGATTGGGCTGGGGGCGCTGGCCGGTATCGTGCTGTATTCGTAGAAACTGGGATAAGAAAGACTTTGGACAGAATGACAGAATTTACAGAATCAGACACACTGAAAATAAGTGTATTTTGTTCATTTTGTCATTCTGTCCAAATCCGTTCCGACGACTGAGCCGCTGTGTTTGACTAGGATTTTTAACGACTGATTCTGTCCAAAACTCCGTCTGCTCAATCGTAGAACTCGGGCGATTTCTTGAGGGTGGCCCACTGCGCGCTGTCGTGGCCGTGAATGAGCAGAGCGTGTTCGCGTCTGGCGATTTGCATGAGCTTGCGGGTGCTGGCGCGGGTGGCGGCCTCGTCCATATCGGCTGGCTGAATTTCGCGCGTGTCGGCGTCGGTTAACGTTGCGCGCGGGATGGCATCGATGGCCAGCAGGACTGGGCCGGTGTTGGGCAATCGCACCAGCACCGACTGATGCCCCGGCACGTGGCCGCTGGTCTCGATGAGATCGACCCCCGGCACCAACGTGGTGTCCCCGTTGATCTGGCGATAGTGCAGCTGCGGGTCCCGCCAATGTGCGTGGGGCGGCCCCACCCGTGGGTGGCCGCTGGACTGCGCAAATTCCTCGTGCCGGCGTTGAATGATGAACTCGGCTGTGGAGAACAGATTATGACTGCCGGCATGGTCGGGGTCGAGATGGGTGCAGACTACGTAGTGAATATTGGCCGGCCGCAGTCCGATTTGAGCCAGCCGGTTGACCACGTGATCCTCCTCGCGCACCAGCCAGCCACTTTTGCCGACCGTGCCATCCGGGCTCACAAAGCTTTTGGGGAAGCCCGAATCGACCAGGATAGTGCCGTGGGCGGTTTGAATGAGATAGCCAGGCACCGGCACGCCACCCACGGGCCGTAGCGCCAGTTGCAACAGATATAAACGCATGGCAGCGATATTACTCTGGCCGGACGCTGAAATTCTTGTCCTGCAAATTGCCCCTTGACTCTCAGGTTGCCTGAGACTGCATCATGACCCCAGACAACTGGAATGTAATTGTGATGCAGCGAAAGAGAGGCAATCAAATGGTTATTTCGAACACAACGACGGCAAATGCGATTTTAAACTCCCCTCGAAACATCGGCACCTGGCTACAGCGGGCCTGGCGGTTTAACCCAATGTTGGTATTACTGGTGGCGGCCAATCTCGTGCTGCTGGCGGTGGGTCTGATTGGGCTGGCAGCCGACCCGCGCACGGTGTTGAATGCGCCGGTGTGGGCCAAGACCACCAAATTCTCCATCTCCATCATTTTGTATGGCGGCACCCTCTTGTGGATCTTGAGCCATATCAAGAGCCGGCCCCGCGTGGCCCAGTTTGTGGCCAACGGCACCGGTGCCATTTTGCTGTTGGAGATGGGGCTGATCGTGCTGCAGGCGGTGCGGGGGGTGCCGATGCACTTCAACCAGGCGACGCCGTTCGACACCGTGGTGTGGCGAACCATGTCCGTGACCATCTCCATATTCTTTATGATCGACCTGATCGGCGCGATCGTATTGCTGCGCGAGAAGATGGCCGACCGCGTGCTGGCCTGGAGCCTGCGGCTGGGGCTGTTGGTGGCGTTGCTAGGGATGGTGCTGGCGTTCACGATGTCGGTGCCGACAGCGCCACAGATGGCTGCATTGCAAACTGGCCAAACCATCGACATGATGGGCGCGCACAATGTCGGCGCCATGGTGGATGGCCAGACCCGGATGTTGCCGTTCCTGGGCTGGAATATGGACGGTGGCGACCTGCGCATCGCCCACTTCATCGGCCTGCATGGCCTGCAGGTGATCCCGTTGCTGGGCTGGTTGTTGTCGCGCCGGGCCACAGGCTTGCGCGAGGGGCAGCGGCTGGCCCTGGTTGGTGTGGGTGCGGCCGGCTACACGGGTCTGGTGGGGGTGTTGTTCTGGCAAGCCCTGCGCAACCAATCCATTATTGCGCCGGATGCATTGACGCTGCTGGCTCTGGTGGGGTTGGTGGCCGGGGTGGCCGTGGCCGGCACATTGGTGGTGAGGGTGGGCCGACGGGCGCAGGCGGCGTGAGGATCGGGCCGAGTTTGCGTAGTAGAAGAGGCGGGCCTTGGCTCGCCTCTTTGCATGTTGGTGCTAGAGCGTAGGTACTGCCGCAGGGGTGACATTGGCCGGCGATGTGGGGGTTGATGCGTTGAAGCCGGGTGGTGGGGTTGGAGTAGGGGTGGCAGTGGCCGGTGTTGTAGGTGTCGGGGTTGGGGTGTCGGTGGGAGGGGCTGTGGGGAAGGGTGTGTCGTAGAACGGCCAGGTGTCTCTGGGGAACGGGCCGCCAAATGGTGTGGGAGCCGGAGCTGCATTTGATGCTGGTGCCGGTCTGAAAAATCGGGGTAAACGGAAGAGATTTCCTATTCGCACGATCCAATCGCCGGGAACAAAATTCAGATACAGCGATGGATTGAAGGCAAATGAAAGGGATAAAGAAAGCGACAAGGCTAGTGCAACAATCGTTTTAAGATCAAGTGCGATGGTTTTCCCTGCTTTTGGTGATGTGCCTATTATCAAAATTACTAAACCAATAATGATTATGATTACAAGCACCGGGCCTCTATTATCCAATATTAATTGGAGCAATTCTTGAATCAGTCCTCTATCCCAAGCAGCCTTTAGAAAAAGTCCCAATAATATTCCTGCGACTATGGGCTTCAGATATTTATCTATCATTCCTTATTCTCCTTGAGGCAGTATTCAATTCCTGAATATCAGTCTAAAAACTAGCAAAAGAAATCAAAATCCCAATTAAGACGATAACCAAAACTATTGATGCGATTGTGACTTTGCGATTCGCCGCACCTGCTGCCCTAACAATGTCATTCGGCGTTTCTTTCGTTTCAAGCTTGATGGATTGGCGTTCATTTGGTCTTTCAGCAACAGATTGCCACTCATCAAACGTGTTTAATAGAAAATTAATTATGACGGCCACACCTAAGCCGGCCATATATGAACCAAAGTCAACTGGGTAGTCTAAAAACTCGAGAGCCAACGCTGCAATACAAATAACTGGAACAACTATTAATAAAAATCTAAAGATTTTCACGGTAATTCTTGCTTGAGAGAAGGAGGCTGTCTTCTAGACAAATCTTTGCTAACTAAACTACAATAGAACATATGTTCTATCGGAGTGTGAAACCAAATGGACTTGTCTGACATTCCCTTGACCTTTGATCTTATCAATCGTATAGAAGGCGCAATTTCAACTTTTTTGAATGCAGATTGGGACGGAGCCTATCAACGCGCCGGCATCTACGGCTTAATTTCCGAGTTCTTGGACTGCCTCACCTCTCGCAATGCGCCAACAATTCGTGTGTCACGTTACTCTCTATGGAGCGGCATCGAAATTGAGCGGCTTCTATACCGTCATGGTGTGAAAGTTTGGGATCGTGGCCGGTCTGGCGATGACCTGTACTTTTGTGTCAAACTTCGTCAAGTCAAATGGGCAGAGTATTTGTTGTTGCGTGCCGGCGTGCCAGTGACCAGCACGTTGGTCGAGCCACGCAATCGTGAATACACCCAGGGTTATGCGCCGGGCTCTGAACCGCCCTCTCGCACAAAACCTCGTAAGTGGTTGGGATTGTTCTAACAAGCAAAGCCAAAGTTCTATTCACGCACCTCTGGCTGGTCCAGCCGAAGCAGCGCGGCCTCAACCTCTACACATTCGCGGCGCAACCCCAGTTGCTGGAAGCGTTGCATGGCGTCAACATAGGCGATGCGGGCCTGAGCGGGCTCGCCGTGTGCTTCAGCCAGTTGGCCGGTCAAAAAAATTGCATCGGGTTGGTGCCGCTCAATCCCGTTCGCGGCGATGGTCGCGTGGCATTGGGCCGCAAGGGCATGGGCGTCCTGCCACAGGCCTTGGGCCAGCACGATCTTGGCCAATACCAGCTTGAGCGCGACCGTGGCTCGCGTATTACTCCCATCATCGTGTTCACCCAGCGTGTGTTCGAGCAACGCTCTGGCTTCCGCGAGTTGGCCGTGTTGC
>Ga0105046_10009590_pt1 | contig 15131 bp, 10 predicted proteins | sample MAT03_FD_78385 | JGI IMG/M metagenome (GOLD analysis project Ga0105046, IMG submission 78385) | Freshwater microbial communities from Lake Fryxell liftoff mats and glacier meltwater in Antarctica - MAT-03 (megahit assembly) | ecosystem: Environmental > Aquatic > Freshwater > Ice > Liftoff...
AACGGACGGTAATCGAGCCGTCCTGAAACTTGAGAAAATCTAGCTCAAACAAAAGTGTTACCCATGTCCCCGAACGAGTGTTACCTATGTCCCCGGTCTAAATAGAGGGCTGGGGAGGGGGGCCGCACTCGTGCGGATTCGCCGACTCGCAGACCTCCTCGCCCCAACCCGCAAAGTTACAGCGCGACGCGGGGTGCCGCACTCGTTCGTCACCCACTATCCTGTCCCGTAGCGCAGCGTCCATTTGCGGTCAAGCCTCAGCTCGGCTCGGCGGAAGGGGCTCACCGGAACCACTTCTTTGAAAAGGGAACGGACAGACTGCGAAGCGGCCGGTTCCGCGCGGACATCGACCGCGTTCGCAAGAGAGGCCAGTGCGCCAGCTCCGTAGCGAGTTCAAAGGCCCACCGGCCCCTCGAGGCCGAAGACGCGGGGCGCATTCGCAGCGTTTTTGTTTCCCGGAATGAGCTCCGGCGAGCCCCTTCCACCTTCGCTGTCGCCTCGGCCCCTCGTCCCGACCGCGCCAGCGGCTTGGGGGCCGAGGCGATGGCGAAGGTGGTAAGGGCGGCCCCCTTTCATCGAGCTCGAGCCGAGGTACTCCGCCTCGCGGACAAGCTCACCACTCTTGAATGATGGGGCACCCGAAATTGCAACTTCAGCCCCCTTCCCGCATCGCCCGCGGTCAAAATGACGGTGCAATTGGACTCGGAACTGAAGTGTGTCGACTTTGTGTTCTTCGAACCGATGCCCGCCCTCGTTCCAGTGAACTATAGTAGGTACTCTGTGTCCCTCCCCACGAGGTCAGGATCCCGGTATCTCTCAGGTGAAGCGTGGATATGAACAAGGCGCCGCGCTACCCTTCGCTCTATCAGATCAACACCCGCGTCTGGCTGACGGAACTCTCGCGAGCGCTTGGCCGGCCCGCCACGCTCGACGACATCCCCGATGCCGAACTCGATCGCCTGGCACAGCAGGGCTTTGACTGGATCTGGCTGCTGAGCGTCTGGCAGACGGGACTGGCGGCGCAACAGGTCTCGCGCAAGAACCCCGACTGGCGGCGAGAGTTCCAGGAGACGCTGCCCGACCTGCGCGAGGAGGACATCGCCGGATCGGGCTTTGCCATCACCAACTACAAAGTTCATCAGAATCTTGGCGGCGACGCCGCGCTAGCCCGCCTGCGCGATCGGCTTCGCAAACGGGGTCTGAAGCTGATGCTCGACTTCGTCCCCAATCACATGGGGCTCGGGCATCCCTGGGTCGAAACGCACCCCGAATTCTTTGTCCAGGGAACGGACAGCGATCTGGTCCATGAACCGCAGAACTACATCCGGGTGCAGCGCAAGGTCGGCAGCCTGGTCTTCGCCTACGGCCGCGATCCGTATTTTTCGGGCTGGCCCGACACGTTGCAGTTGAACTATGCCAACCCGGCCACACAGCAAGCGATGATCGGCGTATTGACGAAGATCTCTGCCCAGTGCGACGGTCTGCGCTGCGACATGGCCATGCTGGTTCTGCCCGAAGTCTTTCAACGAACCTGGGGTAAGCGGGCCCCGCTGTTCTGGCCCACCGCGACCCAGCAGGTTCGGCAGGGCGTGCCGGGGTTCGTGTTCATGGCCGAGGTCTATTGGGACATGGAGTGGACGCTCCAGCAGCAGGGCTTCGATTACGCCTACGACAAGCGGCTCTACGATCGGCTGCGCGAGGGGAACGCCCAAAACGTCCGCGAGCACTTCCACGCAGGGCTCGACTACCAGGACAAGCTCGCCCGTTTCCTCGAGAACCACGACGAACCACGGGCCGCCGCGACGTTCTCGCTGGACGTTCATCAGGCCGCTGCGGTCATCACGTTCTTGTCGCCCGGCCTGCGATTCTTCCACCAGGGGCAGTTCGAGGGGCGTATAAAGCGGATCTCGCCGCACCTGGTGCGAGCTCCCATCGAACCCGTCAACGAGACCCTGCAGGCGTTCTATGACCGCTTGCTGGCGATTCTTCGCCACCCGACGCTTCGCGATGGCCAATGGCAATTGTTGGAATGCACTCTGGCCTGGGACGGCAATTGGACGCGAGACTGCTTGCTGGTCTTCGTCTGGCAAGGCGCACAGGGCGAGTCTGTGGTGGTGGCGGTGAACTACGCTCCGAATCAGAGCCAATGCCTGGTTCGGTTACCGTTTGCAAACCTGGCCGGCAAGAAGTGGCAGTTACAGGATCAGCTTCGCACAGCCAGCTACGACTGGCACGGCGACGACCTGCAGGGCAAAGGGCTGTTCCTGGATCTGGCGCCCTGGCAGGCGTCCGTATTCATGCTGGTACAGTGTGATTGAATCTCCTGCACCGCCGACCTTTTCCCATTCAAGCTCAGCGGTTCATCAATTGCTCGTAGACCAATCGATAGGGATCTGGCGTCAGGCCCAGGTCTCCGCGAAAGGGACGGTCCAGCGCGAAGATCATGAAAATGACCAACCCCATGAACAGCGCCAGCAGCGTCACCAGGATGGCGTGCAAGCGGAAGTCTTCTACTTTGAAGAAGAACGAGGCGCTTAGGCTGATGAACGCGCCGACAATGATCACGGCCCACATCACGCCGGGCAGTCCGGTGTTTACCGCATCCAGTCGCTTCCGCCGGGCCAGGAGCATATGGTTGTAAGCCCGCAGCGCTTCACCCTGCAGGATCTTCTGTCCCTCGGTCGTTGGTTCGTGGGCGATCAGTACCGCTTGAAAGTGGTCCATGCGTTCCACGCCTCCTTCGGGGATCTCGCCGCGCTGCTGCAGCGGCCAGGCTTCTTCGAACACATACTTCGTGTAATCTCGGAGTATGCCCTGAAGCTGAGGGCGAATCGGATCGGGATAGCCGCTCACGTCGCGGTACAACGCGGCCAAAGCGGTGGCCTCGTCGGATACGAGCTTCGAGACATCGTTGTAGGTCTCGGAAACGGTGACGGCCATCAGCGCGACGGCCAATCCGTAGAAGACCATGATGCTCTGCATCAAGGAGCCACTGAACTCGGAGTCCTCGGCCTGAATGCGCAGTCGAGGCAATACGGTCTTGCGAACTGCGTACAAGCCTCCCACTGCGAACAGGCACAGGCAGCCCAGCATCAAGAGCCCGCTGATCACCAACGGAAGATCGAACAAGAACTCAAGCATCAGCAATCCTTGGTGGCGGTCCGCTGCGTCTTAAAACAGCGGCTACTCGCTCGTCTTGTTGTTCCGCTGGGCAGCTTCCAGCTTCTTGATGTCTTCCGGCGTCAATTGGGGACGGTCTATCTTGATGGTCAGCTTGTTCAGCTTGGCGGTCAACGCGAAGGGCGGCTTGTAGTCCGTGTCGTTCACACCGGTCAAGGTGTCGGAGCCTATATCGAAGCTCTCGTCCCACTGCAGAATCATCGGCAGGGTGCGTTCCATTTTCCTGGTATCGACGACTTTGCCATCCACTTTCAGCGTACCCGTGCCGCTACGGCCCAGCCCACTCAGGTTGTTGAAAAGCAGCGTCCCCAGGCCCAGGCCGTCGTACTTAAATTCGAACTCGATCGTGTGCTTGCCGGGCGCGAGCGCGTCGGCCCCCTCCCACTTGATGCGTTCCAGATTCACCAGGTTCCAGAGGAACACCGGCTTGCCCTTGAGCAGGTAGAAGCCGTACCCGGCAAAGCGACCGCCCGACGTAAGGATCATCCCTTCCGCCCCGCCGGCAGGGATTTCGAGATCGGCCGTAATGAGGTACGAGCTGTCCAGCAGGAACGGAGAATCGCCCTGCGGCAGGCCGACCATGGGCCGGGTGTAGATAAACTCCGTGCGGCCGGCCGTAATATTCGGTCGTGGTGCGACAATTCTCGCGGCGACGGAAGCATCCAACGGGAAGACCTGATACTTGTTGGCTTCGGCGATGAACATCTGCTTCATCTCCTTCACCTTGTCAGGGAACTTGTCGGCAATGTTCTGCGACTGGGCGAAGTCTTTAGTCAAGTCATAGAGTTCGAGTACCTGGTTGTTCAGCGGGTCGGGATTGGCCGCGCTGAAGGCCTCCCATGGGGCGCGGTTCACCTTGGTGCTGAGCAGCCAGCCTTCGTGATACAGGGCATATTGGCCCATCATCTCGAAGTACTGCGTTTTGTGACGCGACGGCTCTTTGGCATTCTTGGCATCGAACGTGTAGAGCAGGCTCGTCCCCTCGATCGGGCTCTGCTTGATTCCGTCCACGAACTCAGGCTGCTGAATTCCGGCGGCTTCCAGAATCGTGGGAACGATATCAATGACGTGGCAAAATTGCTCGCGAAGCGCGCCTTGGTCCTTGATGCGGGCCGGCCACGAGATCGCCATATTCTGCCGGATACCCCCCAGCTTCGAGGCGTTCTGCTTGAACCAACTGAACGGCGTATCAAAGGCCCACGACCAGCCGGCCGACATATGGTTATACGTTTCCTCGGTGCCCCAGACGTCGTACCACTTCATCTGCACATCAACTGGCACGCTGATCCCGTTGAAGAACGCGACTTCGTTGGGCGTGCCCGTGGGTCCTCCCTCGGCGCTGGTGCCGTTGTCGCCGTTGATGTAGATGATGAGCGTGTTCTCGAGTTTGCCCATGTCTTCAACGGCCTGGATCACGCGGCCGATCTCGTGGTCGCTGTAAGCCGAGTAAGCGGCGAAGATCTCTGCCTGACGGATATACAGCTTCTTCTCCTCGGGCGTGCAGTCGTCCCAGTTCTTCAGGATCTCTTTCGGCCAGGGCTCCATCTTGGTGTCGGCTGGAATGACTCCCAGACGCTTCTGGTTTTCGAAGATCTTGTCGCGAACTTTGTTCCAGCCCTCGTCGAAGAGATGCAGGTTGCGAATCTTCTCCACCCATTCTTTGGTCGGATGATGCGGCGCATGCGTGGCGCCGGGCGCGTACTTGACGAAAAATGGCTTATTCGGGGCGGTCTGATGGATCCGGCTCAGGTAGTCGATCGCGTCATCGGCCATGCCCGTGACCAGATTCCAACCCGGCTTGCCTTGAAAGGGATAGATCTGGGTCGTGTTGCGGAAGAGGTTCGGCTCCCACTGATTCGAGTCACCGCCGACAAATCCATAGAAGTATTCAAAGCCCATGCCGGTGGGCCATTGATCGAACGGCCCCACCTGGCTGGCTGCAAACGCGGGGGTATTGTGATCCTTGCCGAACCAGGAAGTGGCATAGCCATTGTCGAGCAGGATCCGTCCGATGGTCGCTTTGTCCTTGCCGATGATGCTGTTGTAGCCGGGGAAACCGGTGGACTGCTCGGCAATCACGCCAAAGCCTGCCGAGTGATGGTTGCGGCCCGTGATCAAGGCAGCACGCGTCGGCGAGCAGAGCGCTGTAGAGTGGATGTTGTTGTAGCGCAGCCCGCTCTTGGCCACGCGGTCCAGCGCCGGCGTGGGGATGACTCCGCCGAAGGTGCTGGGCACGCCGAATCCGGCGTCATCGGTGATGATCAGCAACACATTCGGCGCGTCCTTGGGCGGAACGATTCGAGGGGCCCACCACGGCTTGGACTGAAGTGCGTCGTCCTTGATCACGCCGCCGAACTTGGGATCGGGGGCTGGCAGTTGCTTGCCATCGATGCTGGCCGTGGCGCCCGGCGACCCGACCGGATTCGTCGCTTGAGATTTTGCCTGCTGCTGGGCCATTGCAGCCAGGTACCCGATCGATGCAAAACCGCAGATAACGAACAGTGCGACCCACGTTCGAGATCGACGCATGGCGGCCCTCTATTTTGATTGGATCGCTGGGAATTAATGGCGGCATTGAGCATACCCCAGCCAAGCAGAGTGACAAGCACGCCGGCACGCACTCGGAAATGAATTCTTCGATTGTCATGAAACGAGCCGGCATGCCCGTTCGAATGGTGTCAGTTTCGCACGCTTTTCGCCTGAACTAAGTCTCCGCCGGGACCGTAACACCCCCCAGCGAAACCGCGGGATTGCCCCTCTTTTCCTCCACGCATCCAAGCCGCTTCATGGCTAGTCACCCCGTATTTCTCTCGCTAGAATGCACTCAGATCGCTCTGCGATACCTCCCCGATCTTTCCCCGCCGACGTGCCGCCTGGGCCAGACCCTTGAGTCTGCCGGCGCGCCGTGGCACCGGAGTTCCCCCTCTTGAGTGCGATGACCGAGAACCGTTTTCCGCTCAGCCTGGCCAGCGTCATTCTGCTGGTCGTGCTGCGCGTCGCCGTCGGCTGGCATTTCTTCTACGAAGGGCTGTGGAAGTACAAGGAGCCGGCTTTTTCGGCCGAACCTTACTTCCGCGCGGCGAAAGGCCCTTTCGCCGAGACATTCCGCGGGCAGATCCCCGACATCGACGGCCGCGTGCGGCTCGAAACACTCATGGGCCCCGCAGACGAGGCCGAGTCGGCCGCCCAGGCCAGCCCCGACTGGCAGGGCTATGTCGACCGCGCCGCGGCTCACTATGGCTACAGCGAGGAACAGAAGAAGCAGGCCAACGAATTCCTGGTCGCCCGCTTTGAGCAGGCCCAGCGGTACGTCGCCGACAACCGCAAGGACGTCGACGAGTACCTGTACGAATTGGAGCGGCTGAAGACCAACGAAAGCGATCCGCTGTTCCGCGATGTCCCCTTTCAACAGAAGCGGTTGTACGACAAGCGGACCGAGTTGTCCGGCAAGGTCGAGCCGTGGTTGAAGGAGATCGCCCGCATTCAACAGAAACTGGGCAGCGACCTGGATGGCTTGGGCGCGTCGGAATCGAAGAGCCAGGCCCCCGCGCCGGCGGCCAAGTCGCCGCTCGACACGGTGAACCGCATGACGATCTGGCTGACCCTGGGGGTCGGCTTCTGTCTGATGGTTGGCCTGTTCACGCGTCCGGCCTGTCTGGTGGGAGCGGGCTTTTTGGCTTTGGTGGTGGCCGTAATGCCTGCCATTCCTAACATTTATCCGCCGTCCCATCCGTCAGTCGGCCACGCGCTGTACATCAACAAAGAAGTCATCGAGATGCTGGTGCTGCTCTTCATGTCGACCACTGCGGTCGGCCGCTGGGGAGGCCTTGACTTTATCCTGTACCACAAAGTTTACCGGCCTCTGTTCGGCCGCAAGTCCACCTAAAGGTGATCCTATGAATCTGACAGCCGAAGAACGGGTAACGGGCAGCGCCAACTGGGACATGACCCGCCGGGATTTCATGATCGGCACCGCTGCGGCGGGCGCCGTCACGGCCTCGGGGCTGGGTGCGTTCTACTTTGGATACAAGTCGGTCGAGAACCCCGTCCGCGTGGGTGTGATTGGCACCGGCGACGAGGGCGGCGTGCTGATGTCCAACATCAGCCCCGATTACCTGCAGGTCGTCGCCATCGCCGACATCCGGCCGTACAACGTCTGGCGCGCCTTCCACGGCGACCAGACCAACGCCGATACGCTGGCCGCTCGTCAGGGCTTGATCAGCCGCTATGGCTGGTCGAATGAGGACGAAGCCCGCAAGAACGTGAAGGTCTACACGCAGGGCTATCAGGACCTGCTGAATGATCCGAACGTCGAGATGGTGATCATCGCCCTGCCGCTGCACCTGCACGCCCCGGTGGCCATCGAGGCCATGGCCAAGGGAAAGCATGTGCTGACCGAAAAGCTGATGGCTCACAACATCGGCGACTGCAAGAAGATGGCTGCCGCCGCCAAGGAGCATGGCAAGCTGCTGGCTGTCGGCCATCAGCGGCACTACAGCGTGCTGTATGATGACGCCGTGGCGTCGATCCGGGCCGACGTGCTGGGCAAGATCCATCACATTCGCGCTCAGTGGCACCGCGTGAAGGACACCTGGAGCCCGCCGCTGCACGACCGGCTGGCCCTGGACTTGGCCAAGCAGCAGGACAAGCTCGCCACCCTCAAGCCGGGGGCGGAATACGACGATGTGCACAAGAAGATCCGCATCCTGACTGAGCAGGTGAAGGACACCAACGAGAACGTGCAGCCCGAGAAGAACGGCTACCAGGCGATGGAGTTCCATGGCCGGAACCGCTCGGCACTGGAAGAGCTGATTCGCTGGCGATTGTGGAATCGCACCGGCGGCGGCTTGATGGCCGAGTTGGGAAGCCATCAGCTCGACGCCTCCAGCATCTTTGTCAGCGCCGCGCATCCCAAGGGCGCCGACGGCAAGTCGCAGAAGGTCAAGCCGCTCACGGTCTCGGCCACCGGCGGCGTCCATCTGTACGACAAGACCCAGCGCGAGTGCGAAGACCACGTTTACTGCACGTACGAGTTCCCCGCGCCGGGCGATGACCCCGACAAGAAGATCGTGGTCACTTACTCGTCGATCAACGGCAACGGCTTCGGCAACTACGGCGAAGTCGTGATGGGCGACAAGGGAACGCTGGTGCTCGATCGCGAGAGCGAAGTCCTGCTGTTCCCCAACGGCGGAGCACCGGCCCGTCCGGCGGCGGCTCCGACCGTGGCCAAGGTCGAGACCAAGGCAGCCGGCGCCCCGGCGGCCGACAGCTACGAGAGCGGCGGCGGCGGACCTGGCGCCAAGAAGTCGGGCAGCAGCCGCGGCTACACCGAAGAGATGGAGCACTTCGCCTACTGCCTGCGGAACAACCTGACGATCGACGATCTGCGTTGCAATCCCAAGGTGGCCATGGCCGACGCCATCATCGCCCTGACGACGAACATCGCACTGCGTCAGAACAAGCGGGTCGAGTTCAAGCCCGAGTGGTTCGATCTCGACAATCCGGCCACGCCGGAAGCCGACTTGAAGGCTTAGCAGTTCATCGCGCGCGTTCCGAGCGACCCAACCAAAATGCCCTTTTCAGAATGTCTGAGAAGCGCATTTTTTTGTGGTGCAGGCGACCCGCCTGCTTGAACTGGCGAACAGCGGCTCAGGCGACCATGCGCGGCGGCTTGGCCGATCCTGTCAGGCAGACGCTTCCCGCGACACGCTGTGCGACGAGCGATACGCAGCGTTCCGGGCCACGCCTGCCATCCACCAGACATTGCGGATTGCAAATGGTGGATGATTTAACTTCAAAGCCCAGGATTCCAAGCATCTCAGTGATACACCCACGCGACATGGCCCACCAAGCCATCGCCTCGCCGTTCTTGCGGCTTGGCATCAAGAGGCCCGTCGCTTCTTGGCCTTCCATCATCTGGTTCGTGACGATGATGGTATCGCGGACCAGCCGTGAGGCGGAATAGAGCGCCTGCATCGGGTCGCGCAAGTGCCCCAGAATCATTCCGAAAATCCCCACGTCGAATTCTCCCAACCCGCCCGGCAGGTCGTAGATGTCGCCGTAATAGGCGCGAGCCATGGAGCCGAGACGCTCGTGGGCGAACCAATAGGCGTTCTTCAGGCGGTGATTCGCGATGGAGTTCCTCCTGCGGACTTCGTCGAGATTCGCTTGGATCTTCACATGGGGGACCAGGTCCCATTGGCTTCCATCCAGCATGTCAAATGAAACGACATCGGCACCGCGTTTCTCCATCTCGAACGTCATGAAGCCACCCGCTGTGCCGACGTCCAGCGTGCGTTTGCCGCGGAAGTCGAATCCGCCCAGATAGCTGTCGATCGAGTCGCGCAAGTCCCACTGTCCGCCAACATCGCCAACGCCGGGTATGGAGATCTTGTGGTAGAAGGCGCAGTCTTCGACGCGGTCGATGCTTCTCGGGGCAGCGTACTTGAATGGCTCGTTCATTGCACTCCCTCATGCTCAAAGGAACGCGGGATCTAGGGGAGGGCGGCAAGATAAAGTCCGGTCGCCGTTCATGCAATCCCAAGTTTCAGCATGCATACGAGGGGAATCCAGCATGCAGTGCTGGCGAGCCCGCGCGGCCAAAGCCTAGATCCTCACCCCAATCGCTTTGCAGGCCGTCGGCAAATTCGAGTGCCCGCACTTTGCCCTCTACAGAATCGCCAGCGGCTGCGGCTCGGGTGTGCGGAGCGAACCGCCGGGCTGCGGGCCCAGGATCGCCTCGGCGTATTCCCAAACCTGCTCGGCAGTTTCAAAGTAGTGGTCGTAGACCCAGTCGTCGTCGTATTCGCAGTTGTCGGTGCTGTACTCGCGGCAGATCTGCGGCCGAGTGAAGTAAATTCCGCAGCGGTTGTCGTCCTGCAGGTGCTTACAGACCGTATGCACGCAGAGATACCAGTTGCCGTCTTCCAAAAAGATGCTGGAGTTGCCGTGCAGCAGGTACCAGCGGATGTACTCGAAGTCGGTCCACTCGGTCGGGGTCTCGATCGGCAGGGCGAAATACTTGCAGCACTTGGCCGAGCAGTGATCGCACAGCACCTCGCCCGGCTTGAGCGAAGTCCGAGAGACTTTGGGCGGAGTCATGGTGGCGGTCGACATACAAACCTCGTGCGAGCAGACCGATGAACTGAACGTGAACGCGGCGGAAACAGCACTCCGTCGAGGCCCCAAGTTAGCAAACCGAGCGGCCTATTGCACCCACCGGGGGAGGAAATATGAGCGGGCCTCTCAGTGAACCACGTGCACCTGGTGCGTGCCAAACAGATCGCGGCCGTTGGGGCGAAGAGCCGGAATCTCCACCACCGCGATCAGTCGGCCGTCGGGGCTGATGTCGGCCAGCGCAAAGACGGGCCCCTCGGTTGCGTAGTAGTAGTCCAACTTCTGGCTGCCGCTCCCTTCGCGCGCCAAGTCGAAGACCAGCGCGCCGTACTGGCCGGGCTCCGCAGCGCCGGGCAACTCGCGGCTGGTCGAGAGAAGCCAACGCCCGCCGGCGCGTGTGCGGTCGGTCCAGCTTCCCGAAAGGGAGAACGGCCCGCGATACAGCCACTGCTTCCGGCCAGCCAGATCGGTGGCGGTCAGCATGTTCGCCCCGCGGTGCATCGACGGTGGGGCGAGCGCCGCCTGCGAGCTGGCCAGCGGGATGTGCGTGTTCTGCGTCTGCAGATAGAGCCGGTCGCCGAAGATCCGCGCGTAGCTGGCCGCGGCCGCGATCGGAATCTTTCCCACCAAGACGGCCCTGCCCAGATCGAACTGCGCCTGCGGGGCGAGCTTCTCTTCTTCTACTCCGTAAAGAATCGCCCGGCCGTCTTGCAGGCCTAGCGCCACCCGATCGCCAGTCGGCGAAACCGCCACCGAATCCCACGACTCAGCCCGTTCGAAGTGCGGGTCGGGCGGGATCTTCTCCCCCGCAATCCTTCGGCCCGTCTTGCCATCGAGGACGTACAGCGTCCCCGAGTCCAGCTCCTGCCCCTCTTCGCGGGGCTGCGTCTGATGCACGAACGTCGCCACCCGGGTGCCGGCGGGATCGAGACCCAGGCTGACGATCGTCACCGGAGCAGGCTGCTCTGGGAAGCGCCAGAGCACGGCCCCCTCGGGATCGAGCGACACGATCTGCGAACGGTTGCGGGTCCGCGTGCGATCGCCATCCTGTACGCGCCAACTGTGGGCCCCGGCCACGAACAGCCGGCCGTCCTCGGCCACATGCAGATCGTACACGGCCGGCAGCGAGTACCGCCCATAGCTGTCGTCGGCTGCGGGCCGGCTCGTCTCCAGCGCGTCGGCCAGGCGTACCTTCCACAGCAGGCGATAGTTCTGCGTGGCATCCAGCGCGAACAGGTTGGCGTCCGGGCTTTGCTCGCCAACGTACAGCCGCTCGCCGTCGGGCGACCAGGCCAGCCGCTTGGCCATTCCTTCGGGGATGCGCATCTGGTGCAGCACTTTGCCCGAGAGTGCGTCGAAGACCCGCAAGTAGCCGCCATAGGTCCCGACCGCCAGCCGCTTGCTGTCCGGCGAAAAACGCACGCAGGCGTCGGGGGCAATCATGGCGGCGGCCGCCTGACTGACGTCCTCGAGCGGAATCTTGCGGACGACAAACGGGCTGGGCCGGCGCGGCGAACGGAGCGTGCGGCTCTGCCCAGCAATCCGTAAGGCGTAGTCCGTCTCGGGCTGCCAGTCGCAGGCCACGAAGAGCCGCGATCCCCACACAGCGATCTCGAAAGGGACCGCTTGCCCGGCCAACTCGATCTCGACCTTCGGCGATTCGCCCTGCTTGAAGGGAAGCTCAGCCAACAGCCCGCCGCGCACGAACGTCCACTCGGCCGCCGTGCAGGGAACCGCGGAGAGCAGCATGAGCGTGGAGAGATAGGCACTGCGGTACATGAGGACATCGTCGGTGATCGGGGAAGGAAAGTGAAGTACCGAGGGGTAGAGTGTGAGAGAGGGAAGGAATTGAACCACAGAGGCACAGAGACACAGAGGAAGAAGAAGAAGAAGAAGAAGAAGAAGAAGAAGAAGAAGAAGAAGAAACTGCGTGCGCGTCTTTCACGTCCTCAAGTGGCGAATTGCTTTCTTGCGTCCTTTCTTTCTTTCTTTCTTTCTTCTCTGTGTCTCTGTGCCTCTGTGGTTCATTTCCCCCGTCCCCTCCGTCTCCCCGCCACAAATCACTCGCATGCGACCTTTCCAGTTCTTAGAATGTCCCCTTCTTCAAGAACCTCGACTTCCCCTGCCTCTCCCCACCGACTTGCTCCCCCCGAAGGAAACACCATGGGTTCCGTCCGCGTCCGACTCTGCATCATGATGTTCCTGCAGTACTTCGTGTGGGGCAGTTGGATCGTCTCGCTGGGCGGATACACGTCAACGACGCTCAAGTTCAACGGAGACCAGATCGGCTGGCTTTACTCCACCACGGCCATTGCGGCCATGATCTCTCCTTTGTTCGTGGGTTATGTCGCCGACCGACTCTTCTCCACCGAGCGGATCCTGGCCGCGTTGCATGTGTTGGGCGGGGTGCTCCTGTGCCTGGCGGGGACGCTGAAGGATTTTGGCCCGCTGATGAGCGTGCTGGTGATCTATGCCATGTGCTACATGCCAACCTTAGCCCTGACAAACTCGATCTCGTTCCAGAACATCGGCGATCCCGAAAAGGAGTTCCCCCGCATCCGCGTGTGGGGCACGGTCGGCTGGATCGCGGCCGGGCTGACGGTTGGCATCTTCCTGGGGGGCACGTTCTCCACGTTCTTCTTTATGGCCGGCGGGGCCTCGATCCTGCTGGGGCTGTTCTGTCTGGCGCTGCCGCACACTCCGCCCAAGGGTGGCCAGGCGGGCGGAGACGTACTGGGCCTGGGCGCGGTGAGCCTGCTGAAGGAAACCCCGTTCGCCGTGTTTGTGATCTGCTCGTTCCTGATCTGTGTGCCGCTGGCCGCCTACTACGGCTTTGCCAACATGTTCCTGGTCGAGATTGAAGTCCCGGCGCCGACTGCCGTGATGGTGATCGGCCAGATCAGCGAAGTCTTCTTCATGGCCGCCATGCCGTTCTTCATCGTCCGCTTGGGGGTGAAGAAGATGCTGTTGGTCGGCATGTTCGCCTGGGTACTCCGATATCTGTGCTTCTCGAGCCTCAGCTTCCCGCTGGTGCTGTTGGGCCTGATTCTGCATGGGGTCTGCTACGACTTCTTCTTTGTGGCCAGCCAGATCTACGTCGACAAAAAAGCCCCGCGCGATCAACGGGCCAGCGCCCAGAGCCTGATTGCCTTTGTCACGCTGGGTGTGGGCATGTTTTTGGGGGCGATCGTCAGCGGCAAGATTGTCGAGATGCACCCGGCCATGACCGTGGTGGCAACGCTGGAAGAGAAGGAAGTGCCGGCGCCGCTCCCCGCCTGGGCCGCGACCGACGCCCACGAGAGCCCGCTCCGTTTTCTGGATCTGGCCAGCGTGATCCGGCCGATGCTGTTCGGCAAAGAGGAAGCCGCCACTGCTCCGCCCGACTTCGCCCTGCTGAACGACGAGAACAAGGACGGCAAGTTGTCGGTCTCCGAGATTCCGGCCACGTGGACCGAGGGGAAGATTACCTACTCGCGCGACAAGTTGACCGAAGCCTTCACCAAGGTCGACGCCAACGGCGACAAGATCATCGAACGGGCGGAGTGGCGCAAGGTGCAGTCGCACGACTGGTCGAAGATCTGGCTCTATCCGGCGGCCATGGCGTTGGGCACCTGCCTGCTGTTCGCCTTCGGATTCCACGACAAGGCCGTGGCGGAAGTGAAGTCGTAGCCGCGAAGCGGAGGCGCGAGGTGGCGGGACGCCTGCCACAAACGCATCTAACGCGCATGCACATCTCGATGCGTGGCGATTTCAGGCATTCCCGGCGATTTCACTTGATACGCAAGGCGGGCGTCTCTTCAATGCGCACGTCCCCGTTCTTTCACACAGGTAAGGAGTATTTCGAATGCGATCCCCATTTGTACGCGCGTTGGCAGTGGCTGCCCTGTTGTCGATTCCGGCCTTGGCCCTGGCGGCTGATATCTCGGTCGATCTGAAGAACTTTAAGTTCATCGTCGCCGAGGATGCCGCCTCGCTGTTCGGCTACAACGAAGACGAAGGCAAGCTGTTCTACTACTCGAACGGCAAAGCCGAAGCGACGGTGAAGATCCCCGCCGACGGCGAATACGAAATCGTCATCAAGGCCTCGGGCGACAAAGCCCAGGATGTGCGGGCCAAGTTCAAAGTGGCCATCGATAGCGAAGCGGTCGGCGAAGAGACAACCCTGACCGCCGACGAGCCCAAAGAGTACAAGTTCCCGGTGAAACTGAAGGCCGGCGACCACAAGCTGGTCGTCGAGTTCACCAACGACGAGTACAAAGAGAACGAGTACGACCGCAATTTTTACCTGCACGGCGCGACGCTGAAGAGTAAGTAGCGAAGTTTCCTCTCCGATGGAGCCGCGGCCCGAGGGCGGGTCGCGGCCCAACGAGGGGCGTGCAGGTTTTTGAGCGGAATGGGGCGCACGGCTTGGCGCTGTAACTTTTCGGGTTGGGGCGCAGAGGTCACAGGGGGCGCAGAGACCACGGGGGGCGCGGAGCCCACAGGGGACGCGGAGCCCACAGGGGACGCGCAAGTCTGCGAGTTGGCAAATCCGCACGAGTGCAGCCCCCCTCCCCAGCCCTCCCCACGGAGTGGGAGGGAGCAGGAAAGGGGCAGTTGTAACTTTTCGGGTTGGGGCGCAGAGGCCACAGGGGGCGCAGAGGCCACGGGGGGCGCGTAAGTCTGCGAGTTGGCGAATCCGCACGAGTGTAGCCCCCCTCCCCAGCCCTCCCCACGGAGTGGGAGGGAGCAGGAAAGAGGCAGTTGTAACTTTTCGGGTTGGGGCGCAGAGGCCACAGGGGGCGCAGAGGCCACGGGGGGCGCGTAAGTCTGCGAGTTGGCGAATCCGCACGAGT
>Ga0105046_10009591_pt1 | contig 15131 bp, 17 predicted proteins | sample MAT03_FD_78385 | JGI IMG/M metagenome (GOLD analysis project Ga0105046, IMG submission 78385) | Freshwater microbial communities from Lake Fryxell liftoff mats and glacier meltwater in Antarctica - MAT-03 (megahit assembly) | ecosystem: Environmental > Aquatic > Freshwater > Ice > Liftoff...
GCTCTGGACTTACAACAACGACCGCCCGAACATGGGCATCGGCGGGATCACTCCCGCCCAGAAACTGAAAATGGCCGCGTAAGTTCTACGAATGCATCCCGTTAAGAATGGGGGGATTACCACAGCAATCTGGAAGGTGCGGCCTTCGGCATCAGCTTTAACACCGGCCAGTGCTGCGCCTCGGCCAGCCGCCTGATCGTTGAACGCAGCGTCGCCGCCGAATTCGAAGAGATACTGGCGGCAAAGATGAAGAAGATTGTCGTGGGCGATCCATTGGATGAGGCCACTCAGGTCGGGGCCACTACGACCGACGCGCAGAATGCCACGATCATGGGCTTCATCGCCAAAGGCCTGGCGGAAGGTGCCCGCCTGGTCACTGGCGGGACGACAGTCGAATTGGGCAATGGTCAATACATCGCACCGACGCTGTTCTCGGGCGTGTCCCGTGATATGTCGATTGCACGAGATGAAATCTTTGGCCCAGTGCTGTCCTCGTTCCGTTTCGATACGGTCGAGGAGGCAATCGCGATTGCCAATGACACGGTCTATGGACTGGCAGCGAGCGTGTGGACCAAGAACATCGACAAGGCTCTGACCGTGACGCGGCGGGTTCGCGCCGGCCGGTTCTGGGTGAATACGATCATGGCGGGTGGGCCCGAGATGCCTCTGGGCGGCTTCAAGCAATCCGGCTGGGGACGTGAGGCGGGAGCGTATGGGGTCGAGGAATATACGCAGGTCAAATCGGTCCATATCGAGGTCGGCAACCGCTCGCACTGGATCAAGTAATGGCCAAGGGTTTTGATTATGTCATCGTGGGCGGCGGCACCTCTGGCTGTGTTCTGGCGGCACGGCTTTCAGAAGATGCGGCGGCCCGGGTTTGCCTGATCGAGGCCGGTGGCAAGGATACCAATCCGCTGATCCACATGCCGGTAGGGTTCGCCAAGACGACGACGGGGCGTCTGACTTAAGGTCTTGTGACGGCACCGCAGAAACACGCGAACAACCGTGAGATTCCCTACGCGCAGGCGAAGGTTCTTGGCGGAGGGTCTTCGATCAACGCGGAAATCTTCACGCGTGGCCATCCGTCCGACTATGACCTCTGGGCGACCGAAGAAGGCGCTGACGGTTGGGCGTTCAAGGATATCCGGAAATATTTCCTGCGCTCGGAAGGCAACAGCATCCTGTCGGGGGGCTGGCATGGCACTGGCGGCCCGTTGAGCGTATCCAACATCCCCGACCCCAACCCGATGAGCCGCGCCTTCGTGCAAAGTTGTCAGGAACGCGGCATCCCCTATAACCCGGGTTTCAACGGGGCTGAGCAGGCTGGTGCCGGTACTTACCAAACAACCACCCGCAACAACCGCCGCTGTTCGGCAGCCGTAGGCTATCTCCGCCCGGCGCTGGGTCGCAAGAACCTTTCCGTCGGCACGGGTGCGCGGGTTCTGCGGGTCGTATTCGAGGGGCAACGCGCCGTCGGTGTGGAATATACTGCGGGCGGAGAAACCAAGGTCGCAAGCGCGGAGGCAGAGGTCATCGTCACCTCGGGAGCGATTGGCAGCCCCAAGCCGATGATGCTTTCCGGCGTCGGTCCTGCTGCACATCTGAAAAGCCACGGTATAAACGTCGTGCAGGATCTGCCCGGTGTTGGTCAGAATTTGAACGACCATTCTGGCATCGATATCGTCGCCGAACTGAACGGGCACCAATCGCTGGACAAATACGGCAAGCCGCATTGGATGGTTTGAGCCGGTCTGCAGTACGCTTTGTTCAACTCCGGACCGGTCACCTCCAACGTCGTCGAGGGCGGCGCCTTCTGGTACACGGATGGCCCAAGTTCTGGCCATAATCCGGATCTGCAATTTCATTTCCTGTGCGGCGCTGGAGCCGAAGCCGGGGTGCCTTCGGTCCCCAAGGGGTCATCCGGGATCACGCTGAACAGCTACACCTTGCGGTCGAAGGCGCGCGGATCGGTCACTTTGCGATCTGGCGATCCGCGTGACAATCCAGTGGTTGACCCGAATTTTCTCGGCCACCCCGATGATCTGCGCGTCTCGGTCGAAGGTGTAAAAACCAGTGTCGAGATCTTTCGGCAGCAGTCTTTGCAAAAGCACATCCGCGAGATTCGCTTTCCAGACAGCACGGTGCGAACCCCAGCCGATTTCGAGGCTTATGCAAGGCAATATGGCCGCACATCGTACCATCCGACCTGCGCATGCAAAATGGGCAAGGATGAGATGGCGGTCGTCGACCCGCAATTGCGCGTGCGTGGGCTGGACGGTTTGCGGATTTGCGACAGTTCGATCGTGCCGTCGCTGGTGGGGTCAAACACCAATGCGCCGACCATCATGATCGCCGAGCACGCCGCTGATCTGATCCGGGGCAATCGCTGAACGATCAAGGCGTCCGTGATGCATGACGGCCCCCTATGAGTAGGTGCAACAAGTCAGTCGAAGTCCGGCGCGTAGGGGATCTTGACGGCATCGACCACACGGAAACCTGCGGTGTTCAGCGCCTCGATCCGGGCCATGTCGATGGATGACAGAATGAAATCCATCACGTCGAAATTCGCCCGGATGTTTTCTGCCTTGGTGGACATGGTCGTGATGGGCAGTCCCTTTTGCAAGATCCAGCGCAACACGATCTGGCCCGCCGTCTTGCCGTAGCTGGCCCCGATTTCGGCAAACAGCGGGTATTTGAACACCTCGCCACGCGCGACCGAGGAAAAGGATGACAGCGGTATGCCAGTTTCCAACGCCGCAGCCAGCATCTTGTCCTGGTTAAGCAGGGGGTGAAATTCCACCTGATTGATCAGGATCGGCCCGTCGATGATCGCGCGCGCCTGCCGCATCATTTTCACGGTGTAGTTCGAAACTCCGATATGGCGTGCAAAACCCTTTTCCTTGGCAGTCTGCAAAAGTTCCAGCGATTCCCGGATATCGCCGCCGGGTGTTGGCCAGTGGAGCAACAAAGCGTCGACATGATCCGTTTTCAGATCAGCAAGCGACCGCTCGACCGAGGGCATGAAAGTTTCGGCGGTATAGTTGTCGACCCCAACCTTGGTTGTGATGAACAGATCCTTGCGAGCGATGCTGCATTCGGCCAAGGCCGCACCAACATCGGCTTCGTTTCCGTACATTTGCGCCGTGTCGAATGCCCGATAGCCGGTTTCGATCGCAGCAGTCATTGCATCGCGCAGCACATCGCCCTTTAAAGGGAACGTGCCGAAAGAGCGTTCGTGGGTGTTCTGGAACAGGATATTCATGGTGCCTCCGTTAAGTGCGGCGCAGAGATGAAGGGATGTGGATTTTAACTCTTGAAGCCAAGCGCACGCAGTGGTTAAGATGATAACCAGTTAGTTACTTACTGCCAACAGGATTATGAGGCGACTCATGGCAAAAGTCAGATCAGCCGCCGAAGCAAGCGGCCGCATCAAGGATGGCGCTGTCATTGCGGTGAACTCTTCTTCCGGCCTGTTGTGCCCGGACGCAGTCCTTGCCGCGTTGGGAGATCGTTTTTTGAAGGAAGGCGCCCCAAAAAATCTGACGACGATCCATCCTATCGCTGCGGGCGACATGTTCGGGACCAGGGGCGTTGACCATCTTGCGCATAAGGGGATGATTTCCCGGATCATCGGCGGCTCGTATCCGTCGGGCCCCACGTCCGCGGAACCGCCGCTGATTTGGCAGCGCATATTGGCAGAGGATCTTGCGGCGTGGAACGTGCCATCGGGGATAATCTTCGACATGCTCCGCGAGGGGGCAGCCAAGCGGCCCGGCGTTCTGACCAAAGTAGGCATGGACACGTTTGTTGACCCCGAACAGGACGGCTGTGCGATGAATGCAGCGGCCAAGGCCCAGCCCTTGGTCAAGCGCGTAAGTTTTGATGGCGACACCTGGCTGCATTTCCCGCCGATCCGGCCAGATGTCGCCATCATCCGCGCCAGCACGGCGGATGAGAACGGCAACCTGACTTTTGAACAGGAGGGCGCCACCCTTGGCGCAATGGAGATGGCCTTGGCGGCCCGAAACTCGGGCGGGATCGTCATCGCGCAGGTGCGACGGGTGGCGGCACAGGGCACGCTGCGCCCGCATGATGTGCGCGTGCCGGGCATTCTGGTCGACTTCATCGTGGAGGCACCGGACCAGTTGCAGACTACCGCAACGCCCTATGATCCGGCTATTTCGGGCGAGCTGTTTCGGCCGCTGCATACGTTCCGACTGGCCGAGTTCAACGTTGGCAAGGTCATCGCCCGCCGTGTCGCGCGCGAATTGCAGACCGGCTGGGCCGTGAACATCGGCTTTGGCATTTCGGCCAATGTTCCACGGGTGCTGATCGAAGAAGGCCACCACGGCAAGGTCACCTGGGTGATCGAACAGGGCGCTGTGGGTGGAGTGCCCCTGCTGGATTTCAAATTCGGCTGCGCTGCCAACGCAGAGGCCTTCGTCGCCTCACCGCACCAGTTCATCTACTTTCAGGGCGGGGGCTTTGACTGCTCGCTGCTGTCGTTTCTGGAGATTGACGCCGAAGGTTCCGTCAATGTCAGCCGCCTGTCGGCCACGCCGCACCGCACGGCTGGGGCCGGGGGCTTTGTCGATATCACCTCCCGGGCCCGCAAGATCGTCTTTTCGGGAAATTTCAACGCCGGGGCCAAGATGCATCTGGATGATGGCCGCCTTGTCATCGACAAGGAGGGCAAGATCGCCAAGATCGTGCCAAAGGTTGATCAGGTTAGTTTTTCCGGCAAGCGCGCCCTGATGCAAGGCCAGGAAATCACCTATGTGACCGAGCGTTGCGTGCTGCGGCTCTTGGCGGAAGGGTTGACGGTGACTGAAATCGCACCGGGGATCGACATGCAGCGCGACATTCTGGATCAGGCCTCAACCCCGTTGCATGTGGCGGACGACCTGAAAGCCATGGACCCGGCGCTGTTTCGCGAAGGTCTGATCGGTCTGGCGCTGTGACCGATCCGCGCATCGAGTTGCGGTTTGAGGGCCAGCTTGCGCTTCTGACGATCCGTCGCCCGGAAAAGCTGAACGCGCTGGACGCAAGCATGGTCGATGCTTTTGTCCCGCTTTGTCGCCAGATCGAGCGGTCAGATGCCCGGGTGGTCATTCTGACAGGCGAAGGATCAGCCTCTTTCTGCGCCGGAGGTGACATCGCCGCGTGGTCGGGCCTTGGCCCCGAAGCTTTTTCGCGGCATTGGCTGCGCGACGGGCATCAGGCGTTTGATGCCGTGGCACGATTGGTTCAGCCCGTCATCGCTGTCTTGAACGGTCAGTGTCTTGGCGGTGGGCTTGAACTGGCGGCCTGTGCCGACTACCGCATCGCGGAAACTCATGTGAAGATCGGTTTGCCGGAAACTGGCCTCGGCATCATTCCCGGATGGTCGGGCAAGCGGCTGACGCGCCGCTTTGGCGCGCAGGTGGTGCGTCGTATGGCGATTTGGGGCGAGATTTTCCCCGCTGATGGCGCGCTTTCGTTGGGTCTCGTCGATCAGGTGGTGCCGAAGGGGCAAGGCATGGCTGCTGCGCAGAGCTTGGCGCTTGGCGTCAGTGCCCGCTCGGCCCGGGCGACCGAATTGACCAAGATGCTGATCAACGAGGCTGAAGGAGAAGAGAGCGGGCGCGTTGCCGATGCGCTTGCAGGTGCTGTCGCGGCCGCCTCACCTGAACTTGCCGAGGGCCTTTCGGCCTTTCGTGAAAAACGTAAACCCCACTTTAAAGGAGATGCCAGTTGATCCGCCACATCGTCGCACTACGCTACAAACCCGAAGTTTCCGCAGATCGGAAGGCAGGCATGATGTCCGATCTGGCAGCCCTGAGCGATCATCTTCAGGGCGTCCTCGACTTCCGCAGTTTCTCCAATGTGTCTCCCGAGGAACCTCTGGTGCGCGGCTTTCTCGACGTATTCTGGTTCGACTTTCAGGATGCCGCCGCGAGGGATGCGTATCTGGTGGACGAGGCGCACAGGACGGTCGGCGGACAGATAGGAGCGGCCTGTCAGGGTGGCGCCGAGGGTGTGCTGGTTCTGGACGTCGCATTGTGATGACACCCGTTGACCGTTCGTTTCTGATCGGTCTCTTTGAAGCTGCTTTACGGGCGGCAGACCCGGCGCAGGCGCTGAAGCGGCATCTGCCCCGGCGGCCCGAAGGCAAGACAGTTGTCGTCGGCGCTGGCAAAGGTGCAGCTCAGCTTGCGGCCGCATTCGAAGAGATTTGGGACGGCCCGCTGGGCGGCGTTGTGGTCACCCGCTACGGCTATGGTTGCCCGACGCGCCGTATCAGGGTGATGGAGGCGGCACACCCGGTACCGGATGCCGCCGGATTGGCAGCAAGTGCTGCCCTGTTTGAAGCGGTCAGGGGTCTGGGTCCGGATGATCTTGTGGTGGCCCTGATCTGTGGCGGGGGGTCGGCGCTGCTGCCATGCCCGCCCGCAGATTTGACGCTGGAGGATGAGGCTGGCCTGAACCGGGCCTTGCTTGCCAGCGGTGCACCAATCTCGGTGATGAACGCCATCCGCAAACAAGTTTCCGGCATCAAGGGCGGCAGGCTTGCGGCGGCGGCCTATCCGGCAAGGGTCGTCTCTTTGGTGGTGTCGGACGTGCCCGGGGATGACCCTGCACAAGTGGCTTCCGGCCCGACCGTTCCGGACCCTTCCGATCGGTTGGCCGCGCGAAACCTCGCGAGAAACTGGCGCGTGGATTTGCCCCCCAAGGTGGTGGCCTGGCTTGCAGGGGATGAGGGTGCGGCGCCCTCGCCGAAAGACGAAGTTTTTGCACGAAATGAAGTCAAGGTCATCGCATCGGCCAGCCTTTCGCTGGAGGCGGCGGCAGCACGGGCTGCAGCTCAGGGCATCCCTGCGGTCATCCTTTCGGATGCGATCGAAGGCGAGGCGCGTGATGTGGCGCGGGTTCATGCGGCTATTGCGCGCGAGGTCGCCCTGCGAAACCGCCCGTTCCAGCGCCCCGTGGTTCTGCTGTCTGGCGGTGAAACCACGGTGACCCTGCGCGGAACAGGTAGGGGCGGACGCAACAGCGAGTTTCTTCTGGCGCTCGCCTTGGCGACCGAGGGTGTGACGTTCAGCGCGATGGCTGCGGATACCGACGGAATTGACGGATCGGAAAACAACGCCGGTGCCTTTGCCGATGGTCAAAGCATGGCACGGATGCGGGCTTTGGGGCGCGATCCGGCGGCCTATCTTACCAACAACGATGCTTTCAGCGCGTTTGAGGCGTTGGGCGATCTTTTCTCACCCGGCCCGACGGGAACCAATGTGAACGACTTTCGCGCCATTCTGATCCGTTGACCGGCGGGTTTTGCAATCGGAAAGCCGCTCAGCGCAGGACCATGAGCTGGTTCTGACCCAATTGCACGACGTCATCACTTTGGTTCATGACCTGAAACGACAGGGTGACAATACCCCGCTCAGCTGCCTTGGTCTCGCGTTTGGCAACTACCTCCATGACCGCATGCAGGCTTTCATCGATCAGAACCGGCTTGCGGAACGACCAGTCCCATCCCAGCGAGGCCACAGCGCGGAACTGCGCGGGAGTCTGGTTCTTGAGCCCGTCAACCAAGCATAGAACCAGCAGCCCATGCGCAACCCGGCGCGCAAATCCCAATGCCTGAGCGCCCTCGTCCGTCATGTGGATCGCAAAGCGGTCGCCGGTCAGGTCTGCGAACGCGTCAATCACGGGGGCGGTTACCTGAAGGCTTGCAGTTTCGACCCGGTCGCCGATCTTGAGGTCATCATAGCCATAATCACCCGCTGCTAAAAATCGCCCTGTCATGCCGGAACGGGGGCATCTTCCCGCAGCAGCCCCTTGGCTTTCAGCGCGGCCCAGAACTCAGACGGTATGGGTTGGCTGAACCAGGCCAGGTTCTGGTTCAATTGTTCCACCGTTCGGGTTCCGGCGCAGAATGATGGAATCGCCGGGTGGGCCACGACGAATTGTAGGGCGGCGGCGGGTAGGGGCACTTTGAAATCGGCGCAGACGGCTTCGATCTTTGCCACCTTCTGCATGATGGCGGCGGGCGCAGGGCCGTAGTTGTATTTGGCCCCAGGCTTGGCCCCGATGGCAAGAATGCCCGAGTTGAACCCGCCGCCGACCACAACCGCCACATTGCGCCTTTCGCAAAGCGGCAGGAACGCGTCCAGAGCCTCTTGCTCCAAGAGCGTATAGCGACCCGCCAGCAGAAACGCGTCAAAATCGCCCTGTTCCAAAGCGGCGTGGCAAACCTCCCACTCATTCACCCCGACGCCAATTGCCTTGACCGCCCCTTGGTCACGCAAACTGAGCAGCGCCTTCAGGCAACCGTCCATCGCCTGCTTGAAGACTTCGGGTTGCTCGCTGCCTCGGGTAAAGCCATCAATGTCATGAATGAACAGCATGTCGATCCGCTCCAACGCCGTGCGCTGCAGGCTGTCCTCGAACGAGCGCATCGTGCCGTCATAGGTGTAGTCGAAGTCCATCGTGAAGGATGCGGCGTTGACCCAAGGCGCAAAGTCGATGTCGCTGCGTTTGGCCGGTGTCAGAACCCGCCCGACCTTGGAGGCCAGAACGAAGTCATCGCGGTTTTTCAGCGCAAAGATTGCCCTGTGCGCAATTCTGACAGGCCGTGGCCATACATGGGTGCCGTGTCATAGAACCGGACCCCCGCATTCCACGAGCTTTGGAACATCGCTTCCGAAGTTTCTTCGTCGATCTCTTTCAGGAAATTGCCCACGGGCGCGGTGCCGAAAGCAAAGGCCGAGACGTTCAGGTCCGTCCGGCCGAATTTTCGGTGATCGCCTGGTTTCATTCTGTCCTCCGCAAGTAACCATATGGTGCACTAATGGCATCTGGTCCGGTCTCGCGCAAGGAAAATCCAGAAGCGCTCTTCCCGGCACACGCGGGCGAAAAAAATCTTGACCGAAGGCAACCATCAATATTATGTAACTATATGGTTACTAAATGGAAAGAGTCGCATGTACCTCAATGACACTCAAGAGCAAGTGCGCAACATGGCGCGGACTTTTGCCGACGAGGTGATCCGACCGGCCGCCGAGGCCTTGGACCGCGAGGAACGCTTTCCGTCCGAGATTTATGACGAGATGGCCAAGCTGGGCCTGTTCGGCATCAGTGTTCCCGAATCTATGGGCGGTCCGGGGTTTGATACGCTGACCTATGCCGTGGTGATGGAGGAACTATCGCGCGGCTATGCCAGCGTGGCCGATCAGTGCGGGTTGCTTGAATTGATCTCGACCCTCCTTGTCCGTCATGGAACTGAGGGGCAACTCAAACTTTTGCCGGACATGCTGGCGATGCGGACCAAGGTTGCTTATTGCATCACCGAGCCGGAGGCTGGCACCGATGTGTCTGGTATCCGCACTACGGCCACTCCTGATGGCGCAGGTTGGCGGCTGAGCGGCGGCAAGATCTGGATCCACAATGCGCCGGTTGCCGATCTGGGCTTTGTGCTGGCCCGGACCGACAAAGACGCTGGCAACCGTGGCATGTCGATTTTCATCGTTGATCTGCATGCCGCAGGGGTCGAACGCGGCCCCAAGGAACACAAGATGGGCCAGCGCGCATCGCAGGTTGGCGCACTGAATTTTGCGGATGTAAAGCTGGGTTCGGATGCGCTGATGGGTGAGGTCGGGCGCGGCTTTCACATGATGATGTCTGTGCTGGACAAAGGTCGCGTCGGCATCGCCGCACTTGCCGTAGGCATCGGGCAGGCCGGGCTTGAGGCGGCCGTCGATTACGCAGGAACCCGCAAGCAATTCGGCAAGCAGATTGCCGAGTTTCAAGGCGTCCAATGGCTCTTGGCCGACATGGCCAAGGATATCGAGGCGGCGCGTCTTCTGGTCCATTCTGCCGCGTACAAGATCGACCGGGGTCAGGATGCAACCAAGGCCTGCTCGATGGCGAAATGCTTTGCTGGCGACATGGCCGTGGCGCGGACAGCCGACGCCGTTCAGGTCTTTGGTGGTTCGGGCTACATCCGGGGGTTCGAGGTCGAGCGACTGTACCGCGATGCCAAGATCACCCAGATTTACGAAGGCACCAACCAGATCCAGCGTATGATCATCGCACGGGAACTGATGAAGAAGGGCGCCAGATCGTGACCAGGGCTGTCATCCGCCCCACAGCCCTCGTCACCGGCTCCTCACGCGGCATCGGTCTTGCGGCGGCAAAGGCGTTGGTGCGCGAAGGCTTCGCCGTGGCGATCAACGGTCCGGTGATGGATGCCGAACTGGCCTCCGCCGCCGAACACCTGCGCGGCTTGGGCGCAGAAGTTGCCGTGGCACCCTTTGATGTCAGTGACTTGTCTGCCCATGACGACGCCCTGCAACGTATCGAGGCGGAGTTGGGGCCGCTGACCACTTTGGTCAACAATGCTGGCGTCGGTGTGCTGAAACGCGGCGATTTGCTGGATGTTAGCGAAGAAAGCTGGGACCGCTGCCTGAACGTCAACAGCAAGGCGATGTTTTTCTTAAGCCAGACTTTCGCCAAGCGGCTGTTGTCGCGCCAAAGACCCGCGCTGTTTCATTCCATCATCAACGTTACCTCCTCAAATGCGGTTGCCGTGGCCGTCATGCGTGCAGAATACTGCGCCTCAAAGGCGGCGGCGGCGATGGTGTCAAAGGCTTTGGCGGTGCGGCTGGGGCCGGAGAATATCGCCGTCTACGACGTGCAACCCGGCCTCATCGCGACCGAAATGACCGCCCCTATCATCGAAAGCTATGCCAAACGCGCCGCCGAGGGCCTGACCCTGCTGCCGCGCGTGGGCTTGCCCGAGGAGATGGGCGCGATCATTGCAACGCTGGCCACTGGCCGGCTTCCCTATACCACCGGACAGGTGATCTCGGCGGATGCCGGGCTGCTTGTCTCTCGCTTTTGAGGTGTGGCCATGAAGATTTCCCTCCCCGATACTACTGGCCGGATGGTGGAGTACCGGCTGGCAGGAACGCCGATTGCGGCGGGCAGGTTGCCGAAAGACCCTGCGCGCGTGGTCTATTCCGCCGCCCATGTGGTGTCCGATCCGTTCAGCGCCAATGACCCGACTGGGGCCGCCTCGGTGGATTGGGCCAAGACGATGGCGTTCCGGCATTACCTTGCAGGCCTCGGCCTTGGCATTGCCGAGGCGATGGACACGGCACAGCGCGGCATGGGTCTTGACTGGCCCGGCGCACTGGAACTGATCCGCAGGACCAAGGAGGAACTGCCCGACGCTTTGGTCGCCAATGGCTGCGGCACCGACCATCTGAACCCAGCCGACGTGAAGACGATTGACGACGTGCGCCGTGCCTATCGGGAACAGGTTGCTGCGATCCAGAAGGTAGGTGGCCGGATTATCCTGATGGCCAGCCGCGCCTTGGTGCAGGTGGCCAAGGGGCCCGAAGACTACATCAAGGTCTATTCGGACGTTCTTGCCGCCTGTGACCATCCGGTGATCCTGCACTGGCTGGGTGACATGTTCGATCCTGCCTTGGCGGGGTATTGGGGCGTCAACTCTTTCGAGGCGGCCATGCTAACGGCGCTGACCGTGATTTCGGAAAATCGGGCCAAGGTGGACGGCATCAAAATCTCGCTTCTGGACAAGGACAAGGAAATCCAGATGCGCCGCCGCTTGCCCAGCGGTGTCCGCATGTATACCGGCGACGATTTCAATTATCCCGAGCTGATCGAGGGAGACGCGCTAGGCTATTCCCACGCCCTTCTGGGTATCTTCGATCCGCTAGCCCCTGCGGCGGCCTACGCGGTGGAGCGTTTGGGGCAGGGCGATGTCGCCGCCTTCCGCGCCACGCTTGACCCGACCGTGCCCTTGGCCCGGCTTATCTTCCGGGCACCCACCCAATTCTACAAGACTGGAGTGGTCTTTCTGGCCTGGCTGAACGGGTTTCAGGATCATTTCATCATGCTGAACGGCGCGCAGGCACAGCGTCCCTTGCCCTATTTCACTGAAGTCTTCCGCCTTGCCGATGGCTGCGGCCTGCTGCGGAATCCCGACCTTGCGGTGCACCGGATGAAATCACTGCTGACGATTTACGGCGTTTGACATGCGCGATTTCACGTATGACCGCTCGGCCCTTGCGCTCAACACCGCAACACTCGGTCACAACGTCGAGGGTCAAGGTGCCGGTTGGTCGCCTGAACGTCTGATCGACGCCTGCGCCGCGCGCGGTTATGGCGGGATCGTGTTCTGGCGGCGCGAGATCGGCACAAGGGCGGTAGAGATCGGCAATCGCGTCCGGGCCTCGGGCATGCAGGTTGGCGGCCTCTGCCGTACACCGTTTATCGTCGGCCGCGATGCGGGCAACGAGGAAGAGGTCAAGGCGAGCATCGACATGGCCGCAGCACTCGGCGCGCCGGTACTGACCATCGTGACCGGCGGCACCGAACCGGACACCAAGGGCGTGGTTGAGACTCAAAAGAGAATGGCCGACCGTCTTGCACCCCTCGCCCTTTACGCGGCAGACTGCGCGGTGCGCTTGGCATTGGAGCCGTTGAACCCGATGTTCGGCGGCAATCGGAGTTGCCTTTTCACCGTGGCGGAAGCTCTGGCGATCTGCGACCGGATCGGCGCACCCAACCTTGGGGTCGCCGTTGATGTCTATCATGTCTGGTGGGACACGACCCTTCCAGACTCTCTAGGGCACGCGAAAGGCCGTGTTTTTGGCTATCACCTGTGCGACTGGCTGGAAAACACCAAAGACATGCTCTTGGACCGCGGCATGATGGGCGACGGAGTGGCCGATCTTCGCGCCTTGCGCGGCGCTGTCGAAGGCGCGGGCTATCTCGGCCTGTGCGAGGTCGAAATCTTTTCTGCTCAGAACTGGTGGAAACGCGACCCGGCCGAAGTGCTGGACGTGGTCGTGGACCGGTTCAGCACCTGTTGCTAAGTCTTGGAGGATGCGATGAAGGTCCTTGTGCCTGTCAAACGTGTGATCGACTACAACGTGAAGGTTCGCGTCAAGGCGGACGGGTCCGGTGTCGATTGCCGTCGAAGAGGCGATCCGCCTGCGTGAAAAGGGCATCGTGACCGAGGTCATCGTCTGCTCGATCGGCGTCAGGCAAAGCTAGGAAACCTTGCGCACCGCGCTTGCCATGGGTGCTGACCGGGCCATCCTGATCGAGGCAACCGACAACGTCCAAACCGACATTGAACCCCTAGCTGTCGCCAAACTACTGGCCGCCGTCGTAGGCGCCGAGGCACCCGGTTTGGTCCTGTGCGACAAGCAAGCCATCGACAACGACATGAACGCTACCGGCCAGATGCTGTCGGCGCCGCTAGGTTGGGCGCGAGGCACCTTCATTTCCGAACTGGCGATTGCCGTGGAGCACGAGGAGGCGCTGTTCCGGCATATGGAGCGGCAGGTCGTGGCAGAACGGCTGGCAAACGGTTTCATGATGGATGGTACGGCAGATGTCGACGGTTTCCTGTCCTTCTCGCTAAGCGTGCAAAACCGCCGCAAATCGCGCGCAGGCTGGGCATTTGGGCATCATGTCGAAGCGATCCTGCAGGCGCAGCGGTTGGACTTCAAGCGTGAGGCAACGACTGAGAAGCGCAATGCGGCGGACTTCCTTTTTCCGGGCGAACGGCAGTATGCGGACCCGGCATTCCCCGCTGGCCGGTTGGCGATGCTGGCGGTCAAAACGACATGCAAGGATCGCTGGCGTCAGGTGCTGGCAGAAGCGAACAGAATTCCTGCCAATCACCTGCTCACTTTGGAACCCGCAATTTCTGAAACCCAGACCGCCAAAATGCAGATTCAGAATCTGCAACTGGTTTTGCCTGCGCCACTTCACGCCACATACCGGGAAGCGCAACGGGGTTGGCTGATGAGCTTGCGGGATTTTACTGCGCTGGTTCAGGGGCATCAAACCATCGCCTGATGGGGACGGTGCGACCACGGCTGCACCTTCGGCATCGCTGCCGTCACTTCCATCTCGCGCAGCATGCCACCCACCACCAGCCCATCCCGCACCCAATCCAGCGCTTGCCACCAATCGTCGTAGCCGCGCCGGGCGGAGGCGATCTATTCCGGATGCGGCCGCCAGGTGACCGGACAGGCCAGAACTTCTACCGTGCGCCACTTGCCCCGGGTCTTAACCCGTTCGGTGCCGACGACGATGGTGGTCGCCCGCTCGCCTTGTTGGTTGCACTTTGTCTCCACCGGCACGCAGCGCGGCACGACGCCGGGCATCCAGTCGGGCGTCATTCCGGTGCGCGCCATTTCGGCAACGCTTATCGCCATACGGATGCCGCCCAAGCTGTCTGGCATCCCGGCGACAGTAGCGGCGATCACCTTTGGGTCCGCATGGGTGTAACTGCCCATCTTGTTCTGGCCGCCGTCCACTTTGCAGCCCAATCGCGCGCGCTCGATCAACACATATTCCAGGCCAAATCCGAACCCTTCTTCGTCGATGCCCCGTCGCACCGGCAGTTCCAACTGCGCATGTTCCACCCGGAACGCCCATTCCAGCGCGGCCTGCACGCCCAGCGCGCGTTTCAACTTCGCGCCGCCGATCCGGCCTTGGATGCTCATGATTGCATCCCCTCAAACAGGGTCATCTGAGTCAGGCGCTTGGCCGCATCCGTCGGCCGCCAGATCCATGGGTTTGAGGCCATGGGCAGCCGCGAGAGTGCGCCACGCATGTGCTGCTGCCAGAGGGTGAACTCCGTTGCCGAGCAAGCGCAGAGCGCGTGACCGATGGGCCAGCCCATCAGCCATCCGACGAAGAGCGGGTTCAGCCGCTGCCGCGCCCGGGCTTTCAAGATGCGCCGCGATACGACACGCCCATGCGAGGCAATCATCGAAGCCCAGAGCGGGCGCGAGATCGGGGCGTGATGCGAGGACCGCTGCCCATCCAGCCTAGTCGCCGGGTCCGGGTGGGTGAAGCCCTGTTCGGCCCGGTAGTGCAGGATATCCATCCGGCTTTTGCCATCGGCGCGGATGATGCTGGCTTCGCTCGATCCCTTCCAGTTCTGGGCCGCCGGGGTCGGCCATTGCAGCGCTTGTGCCGACAACTTCGGCTCGCCCCGGCTGTTGATCTTGCCGCGCAGCCGGTCCATCTGGTCGTCCGCCACCGGCGTCTGCCATTGCGCTGCTTGCGCTGGCAGGGGGGGCATGCCGCCCGAGCCA
>Ga0105046_10009592_pt1 | contig 15128 bp, 10 predicted proteins | sample MAT03_FD_78385 | JGI IMG/M metagenome (GOLD analysis project Ga0105046, IMG submission 78385) | Freshwater microbial communities from Lake Fryxell liftoff mats and glacier meltwater in Antarctica - MAT-03 (megahit assembly) | ecosystem: Environmental > Aquatic > Freshwater > Ice > Liftoff...
ATTTGTTGGCGTTTGGAGTTTGAGCCGCATTCTTGGCCAGCACAGTACCCTCATCTAACAAAGACGCTTTTTGATTTGGTGGACTCCTATCTCACGCCGCGTCTAATTTTGCAGAAGAGCTATGCGAATACAGCGATGTTTGGCATCGTTGCACTTCACATACTCGAAGCTGCGTCCGGTTCCCGAGTTGAGCTCGTTTCAAAACTGCGTGAAAAGACGATAGGTTCAGGCGTGAAGTGGTTTGCAGAAATGGTAAACGACAATCTCGACGAAGCAGTGCATTACATTTCAGAACGTGATGATGCGATAGGCAAGAAAATCATGGAGATTCGGCAAGGATAGTCGCGACTCATGCCAGCACAAAGAACATCCGACACTCAACCGGTTTCCGTGAGACCTGGCCATATACTTGCCAAATCCAACGGTGTTTCCGACCTCATGCTGCACGCCATGCTGTTCGACGAGGAGAAGGGTCGTGCCGATGTGACGACGATAACGCAACTACGGATTGCTCACATGGGACCACCGTTAGGAACGCGACCAGATCTTGTGATGCTGTGGGTGGAATTAAATTGACCGATGAGCAGATGCTTCGGATCAAGAATTTTATTACGCAGTGCAAGGATGCAACAAAGAAGCGAGATAAAGAATATCGACTGCGAGGCCTTGAGGCTACGTCGAAGGAGCTCTATGTCATCCTACCATCCGCTAAGTCACCTTCCGGGGATTTTGCCTACTGGAGATTTAGTTGTGTTGGCTTTGTGATTAAGGCGTATGAGCAGATACAGATCTACCTTTTGAAAGGTCCCATTCCCGAGCGGACGCTCGCAGATCTCAAATCATTCTATCCGTTTTTCTCCGCGGATCTCGATAAAGCAGACACTCGCGAGCATCTAGGTATTGGCACCGGTGACCGCTGGCCAGTCGAACTTGTTGGCTATGTTCTGCACTCTTTTGCTCGCAACGAAGCCGACGTAGTTGCGGGTCCTTATGCTCCACAACTTGGAGATGAGTATTTTCCGCGACAGTTTGTTTCTGGTGGAGCACCTCATAAAAGATTATCTGGAAAACAATGAACGAAATAGCAGATAAACGCTGCTGATGACGCTTCTCAAAGGCCTAGTCGACACTCCCGAGAATGGACCTATTGCATTTGTTCCTTTAGTTTGTCCAGCCGCTTAGGGGATACGCTCACGCGAGTGCCGAGCTGCTGAGCGTAGATGGACACCCGCAGCTCCTCTATCAGCCAACGGTATTCAAGCAATTGGCCTGTCGGTTCCAGACGAAGCGTTGTTCCAGTCGGTAGCAACTGCATCGTGGCTGGCGAAGGTTGGATACCTGCGACGCGTGCACTGTAGTCTTTCCAGTATGTGGATACCGTTGCGTCGGTTGCCATGTCTTTCACTTGCCCTACCGATTTCAGTCGGTCGAGTCGAACTGCGATCGCTTGCAGATAACGCGGGAGTTCTCGGACATAACACCACGGAACATGATACGAAAGTGAGTCATGAAACAAAGCGGTAAGCTGTTCTCGAATCGATTTGACATTATCAGACCAGGTCGCAGGCGTTTTTTCTAACAGCGATCGAACTTTGTGGTTCGCTTCTGCAAATTTCGGCAACCATCGTCCAATTTCCGCTGCCGCGCCCGCAACACGTTCTATTCGCTTGAGTCGGCAAATCTCAAACTCGACCTTGGTTCGGAACGCAGTTGTAACTTGTTCGCTCGTCCAGTTCATATCGATAAACGCAAGCCGTGCGATGAGGTCGCTAACCAGATCCTTCAATCGATCGCCGGCATAACGATCCGACAGCCACAACGACGACGTTGTCCACTGCGGCAAGAATTGAATCTGGCTCCGGATCTCGCGTCGCTCTATTTTGCTCAATAGTGAAGTCAAACCGCGACGCAACAATTGCTCTCCCAACTCCTCATGGTCAACCAACCCAGTTGCAATCTTTTCTTTGGCAACGATCAAGGTCGGGTACATACTCAGCCGCACGCCGCTTCGGAGTTCAACCACGCTTTTCGGCAATGCTTCAATATCCCAGGTATCCATTGATGCACGAGACCAATCGTACGTTATCGGCTTGCCTGCCGTAGCCGTCGGCAATACCTGAACGGCCGCAGTACGCTGCGTCTGCTGCAATTCGGCAAGATCGCGACTAGATTGGACCGCTACTCCCTTTTCATCGACTAGCTCGACCCGCATGCGCAAGTGTTCCGGAATGGCGCTCAAGTCAAAGTCGCTTTGCTTCACCGGCTCACCTAGGAAAGCACTCAAAACGTCGCAAAGCGATTTCCAGAATGGCGCTTGCTGGTTTGCCTTGTCCACCATCTTCGGCAACAACTGCTTGACCGTATCGGGTACCGGTACCAATTGTCGCCGCAGCGGTTTAGGCAACGACTTGAGCAAGCAAGTTAACTTCTCCTCCAACAGCCCAGGCACAAGCCATTCCAACCGTTCGTTGTGCAATTGATGAACGATGGTCTGAGGCACAATGAGGCTGACCCCGTCCGCTTGATCGCCCGGTTCGTATAGGTATTTGACCGGTAGTTGACTTACCCCAATTTCAATCTTGGACGGAAAGCGTTCCTGGATACTATCGCGGTCCAATTCAACAACGATATCGTCCCACGTCAAATAGGGTGATAGCGAATCGGACTTGGTGGCTGCATTACTTGACGGTTTCGGAGGCTGAACGGTCCGGTCCCACTTTTCCAGCGTCACGCGATCAACGACAAACTCCGGAATACGAGCTCGATAAAAATCGGTTAGTACATACGGATCCACGACCAAATCGCGACGTCTGGTTTTGTCACCAAGTTCTTTAACCTTCTCCAAAAACGCTTGGTTGTGTTGCCAGAAGCGAGCACGCGAGACAAATTGATCCTCCGCCAGCCCTTGTTCAATGAGTATCTTGCGAGCCAGCACGGGATCGATGGGAGCGAGTGTTACAGCGATACGAGGCGATACCAGCATCCCATAAAGCGTGCCCCGACGCATCACCAGTGCACTCCCTTGTTTCTTGCTGAAGTGCGGTTCGTCAAAACTATACTTGATCAAATGATGAGCCAATTGCTCGATCCATTCCACTTCGATCTTGGCGACCACACGAGCGTATCGCTGCGTCGTCTCGATAAATTCACCAGCCACGATCCATTTCGAACGACTTTGCTTCAAGCCGGAGCCCGGCCAAATAGTGACATCGAGGTTTTGAGCCCCTTTGTATTTCCCCGTGTCCTCAAGCATGGCGACACTGGACAGCAATCCGCTGAGCAGCGCTCGATGCAACGGTTCATAACCCTCGGGCAGACCGGTCGTTGATGGAGCTTTTGGTTGTTGCTGTTGAGCCAGTGGCAAAAAGCGTTGCTTGTGCTTCGGGACAACGTCCACCGAATCGGCAGCCAACTCCGTCAAAACTACCTTACGCTTGCCGATCGACAGGTTCAGTTCTTTGCACTGCTCCAAGAGTTGGCGATGCACATCGGCCCACTCTCGCAATCGAACCAGTGAAAGGAAGGAATCACGGCAAGCTTTTTCGAGCCGAGAGCGACCGAGATCCTCACGCAACTTTTGGTAAAAATCCCAAATGCGAACGTAGCTCAGGAAATCACTATTGGGATCGCGGAACTTGAAATGGGCTTCGTCGGCTGCCGTGGCCTTCTCCGGTGGACGAACGCGGGGATCTTGAGTCTCAATCGCAGCTGCAATAATGAGCGCGTCGTTTAAACAGCCGTTGCGTTCGGCTTCAATGAGAACTCGACCAACACGTGGATCGACAGGCCAGCGAGCGATTTTGCGACCAATCTCGGTGAGGTGACCCGCTTCGTCGACGGCGCTGAGCTCTCGCAATACGTTCATCCCCTCGCGAACCGACTCAGGCCTCGGCGGATCAAGCCACGGCAACGACTCTATGTCGTCGATGCCGAGCGACTTGATATGCACAATGGTTGACGCCAAATCGCTTCGACGGATCTCAGGCGTTGCAAACGCGGATCTCGAAAGGAAATCGGCTTCATCATAGAGTCGGATCGCGATGCCCGGACCAAGTCGACCACAGCGACCTGATCGCTGGTTGGCAGACGCTTGCGAGATCGGCTCAATCGGTAGCCGTTGTACTTTGCTCTTGGCGGCAAAGCGTGAGATCCTCGCCGTACCCGTATCGATCACGTAGCGAATGCCAGGAACGGTTAGTGAACTCTCTGCGACGTTGGTGGCCAAGATGATGCGTTGATTGCGGTGTGGTTGAAACACCCGTTGCTGTTCCGCTTCCGTAAGTCTTGCATAGAGAGGCAAAACTTCAATGGAGTTTTGTTGCCCTCGGTCGGTCAAATGTCCGCGAAGCTGTTTGGCCGCATCGCGAATATCGCGCTCGGTTGCAAAGAAGGCCAGAATATCTCCTCGCCCCTCGCCCAGTAACTCGTCGATCGAATCGCAAAAGCGCTGCGTCATCGAATCGAAATCGTAATCTGGACTACCTTGATTTTCGCGAGCATTCATCGCACCTCGGTATCGAATGTCGACAGGGAAGCTGCGTCCCTCAACCATCACGATCCGTGCTGGTCCAATGGCGTCGGTAAAGTGGTTGGCATACTGCTCAGCATCGATGGTCGCGCTGGTGATGACCACTCGCAGATCGGGCCTCTTCGGCAACAAACGTTGCAGATACGCCATAAGCAAATCGATATTGAGCGACCGCTCATGGGCTTCGTCGAGGATGATGCAATCGTAAGCGTCCAGGAATCGATCGCGTTGGATTTCGGCCAGGAGCACGCCGTCCGTCATGAGCTTAACGAGACTGGTCGGTTGGGTTTGGTCGTTGAAACGGACTTTGTAGCCAACGACGTTCCCACCCTTGGTCTCCATTTCTTCGGCCAATCGATGGGAAATCGAACGAGCCGCGATTCGACGTGGCTGCGTATGTCCGATCCAACCGAATTTCCCCAAGCCAGCTTCGATGCAGAACTTTGGCAATTGCGTGCTCTTGCCAGAGCCCGTTTCACCACAAAGTACGAGCACTTGTCGGTGAACCAGGAGATCGATAATCTCTTCGCGATACGCTGTGATTGGCAAAGCCGCATCGTACTGGAGTGTGTACTTTGCCGACTTTCGTGCATCGAACTGTTCTCGCGATTGGCGAACGGCAGAGTTCCAACGCTGCAAATCGGCGTCTTTGCGGCTGCCACTGGGGAATCGGTCGATACGTTGCCGTTGATCCCGAAGACGAAAGTACGACCGCCGAAGCACTTCACCGGCTCGAAGCGTCTCGTCGGTTTGGGCATTCGAGTCTACGGACTCAGATGGGCCAGAGGTGCCCATTCCGGAAGCACTCATGAGCGTTCCCAACGGATCGCAAAGATACGAGCGGCCACGATGAAAACAAAACCACTCGCAGTGAGAACGGCCAGCTCCATGCCGATATCTCGCAACGAGAGCTCGCGCCAGAAGATCTTGTTGTATCCATCCAGCGCCCAAGCATTGAATGTCCATAACCCGGCTTTCTGGATGGTCTCGCTCATCAAGTAGCGTGGCACCATACTTCCGCCAAGAGCGCTCATCGTGAGGATCACAATCGTGGAGACCCAGCCCAATTGCATTCGCGATTTGCAGAGCGCTGCCAGCATGAGGGCAAAGCTGGATGCCGCTCCGGCCGTCACGAGCGTCATGGCAACGAAGCCTTCGATGTGATGTTGCAGATCGATTCCAAAGACGATCGAACCCCAAAGGAACATCAACGCCATTTGTGCGGAGCCAATCATCGTGAGGAAGACCCATTTGCCTAGCAGCAGTTGATCCATGGTGAGCCGGCTGCAGAGCAATCGATCGAGCGTCGAGTTCTCGCGCTCCTCGAGGAGTGAACCACTTGCGGTGGTCGCGCTAAAGAGCAAGAACATTACCGCGATTCCGGCCGCGTACATGGCGATGACTGGATTGGTTTTTTTGCCACCGATAATGTCAACGGTTGCAATGGATGGCAATTGGGGCGCATTCATCAGTGGGGGTGCGGGGCTGGTGTAGCTGGCTGGAGCAACTGGATTGCTGCTCATCGATTTGGTTTTGGTGATCTCGGCGTTGGCCGTCATCACCGCTTTTTGGACAACTGCCGTCAAAACTTGCGATGCAACTTGGTCAAAGGAATCCGTCAGGACTTCGATTTCGGGTGCATCACCTTGATCGGGATTGTGCTTCGGGAAGACAACAGCGGCAGATACCATTCCGCGACGCACGAGGTCTACCGCAGATTCACGGTTCAACGATTTCGCGGATCGGTCGCTAAGCCGGAGCGACTTTTGGTCCTGCAGTAGAGCGACCGACCGGTCGGAAAGTTCGGAGGGCCATTCGTTGCTAATCGCGACTTTTATTTTGGGGGTGGAGGAAGAGGAATCCCGGGAACCGAAAATCAGCGCAAAGATACTGAAAAACACCATCGGCACAATGAACGTCAGGAGCAGTTCGGATCGATTGTTGCGAAGCCGCCGCCAACTGGTCTGAATGACCGTCCAAATCATAACGAGCAATCCTGTGGTGAGATTCGTGTATTCCGAGGTTGGCAGTTTCGCACCGACAATTGCGGGTCTTTCTTTGAGTGTGCGGCATTGTAGCACGCACCACTTCCGCATGGCAATTCCTTAACGGCAAATCGATCGGGCTAAAACTAGACCTGCACGGTACCTATTGCATTAAGAATTAGGGTTACTTGTGAGCGGCAAGGCGCTAGCCGCCGGTGTTTATAGGAACCGGCGGCTAGCGCCTTGCCGCTCACTAGCCTACTCCGGAAAACACATCCACGCTTGAACAAATCGCTGGGTCATGAAGCCGCAGGATTGGTAGAGCCCAATGGCGGCAATATTTCTAAGATCCACGGCCAACGTGATACCCTCGATCTCGCTTCGCAAAGCCAAGTCTCGAACAAAGTTCATCACTACTTTGGAAAGGCCCCTGCCTCGCCATTCGGGAAGCAATCCCAAATAAGTTAGCTCCCAACACTTGGCCACAGTCGGTGTAATGAGCAAGCAGCCGACTGGAACATAACGATTTCGCACAACCCACCATGTGTTTGGAACGCCTATTATTGCAGAAGCGTATCCAGCCAGTGTGCTGTCGATATTGCGAAGTCCATTCAACTCCGGTACATCTTTTGTCCCATCGTAAGTCCTTTCGACAAGTTGGCTCCATTCAGATCGTGGGATCGAATCGTACGCAATAAAATCGATCTCATTAGTGTCAACTCCAGTATTCATGATTGCCAGCCTTGGAATCGTATCGATACCAACGCACTCCATCTGAACGAGTTTTGCAATTGGAATCATTCCGGCCGATTGCAACAGAAGATCGCGTTGCGGGTCAGGCGAAACGAACGCGGTAGCAGGATCATGCGAGACACGGGAAACAATCAATGGCGAAATCCCCTGTACCAATTCAGCTCCAGCGAGAAATGCATCGCGAAACAAGCGTTTGGCGAGATCAATCAGCAGATCGCGTTTAAGTTCGTCGTCCGGGGGATCCATACGAAAACTACCAACCGATCCGAGGGCGCCTGGATACAAGACCACATAACCCGCCACTCGAACTCCCGCTTGTTCGTGCATCCTTGTCAAAATGGGTGATGCAATTTTCGAACGTTGGCATAGATCAACGAGCGTTGCGATATAGGTATCGACTGCGGTTTCGTCTTCTGCAGCATGGCACCAGCGAACGCATTCCATCCAATCCATGTTCATCGCTTCGCATGCCTTTAACGGAAAGACGATTGTATCTGGGCTTGGGTTACCAATGGACGAGCAAAGGGGGCATTCGAATTCGCTTCGCTCAAGCGAACGAGCATTAGCACAGGTTGTGTATCCCCCTTATGCGTTTTGGTATGAAAGAAGTGTTCACCGAGTCCGCGTGAATCCGATGTAGGGCCGATCACGATCGTGTCGCCTTGTTGAATGCGAAGTTCCACGGTGAGCTGCTTCCAGGCAACCGACTCGCGCCGCGTGTCCGTTCGAACGGCGAGTTCACGAGCTACCACCTTCTTGACAAGCTCACCGTGTTGCATTTCTGGAGTCAAATGGACCGTCGCCGAGCCATCGCCGTGCGGTGTTGCTTGAATGGCGTAAACAAAGTGAGGTGCATCGTAGACTAGCTCTTTTGAAGCGACATCATAGTAAATAACCGACAAAAAACCGGTGGTGAAATTTCGAACCGAGAGTTCTTTTCGAACATTATCGCGGCATCGCCAAAGCTGAGAATAAGAGGAAACATCGGCCGCAAAGCCAGCTTGTTCTAATGGATCTTCGCCGATGCGCTGGACTGTTTGCCGAACCCATTCATCCAACAAAGGCGGCGTGTGTCCAGCAATTTTTCCGGCTCGCAGGCCGTTCTTGTCCAACGCGATTCGCAAATCGGATTTGATAGCTTGCTCATCGATTTGAGCCCAGAGATCGGGCAATAGGGCTGCTTGCTGTGGGTTGAGTCGTACTAAGATCGTTTCTACGCCGGCAGCCTCGCTGGCGCTCTGCGCACTTCCGAAAGGCTTCGCACCACTCGCGACAACAGGTTCTTCACCGGTGGGTAGCCAACTCGCGCAACCTAGCTGAAAAACCAGGCTAGCGCAAAGGGCCATTAAAATCAACCGATTGAACCGCACGAAACCCATCGGCCTCAATCATCACTTTCGAACGTTGGGAACATTGTTGGGTCGAGGTGCTTCGGGGTTGCTAGCCGCCCGAACATCTTCCATCGCGGGTGGAGCAAAAACGCGGTCTTCGACTGCCCAGTCCTTTAAATCGAATGGAATAAATTCCTTGCGGAAGATTGCATCGTTGATCTTTTGCAGCAACGAAGCGTTCTTGGCACGGTCACTGAACTGAAATACTTCGCGATTGTCTTTGAGCACTTCATTCGGTTCATCAAAATGTTCAGGATTGTATTTGATTAACATCACTGGCAAGAACATTTCGCGGTCGAGGAAGATTTGGACGTGGTGGTAGTTCACTGCATCTGATTGAAATTTGGGATGTGCCTCAATCAAGAAGAGGTCGTCGCGAGGCCTGCCTTGCGAGTCTTTAGGTGACGGCAACAATCGTACCCAATAACGAGCTTTGATCTTCTCCGCCTTGACTCCAAACATAAACGGCATGGGAGACTCGAGAATCCCAGCACCTTTCAACTCAGGGGGCATCGTAAACCGCGTGCATCGCTTTAAACTACGATCGTACTCATAAACTTTCTCACCGTCACAAAGCCACCATTCGCCAAAGACGGAGTCAAAGCTCTTGTACTCCGGCTGGTTCTTTGCATCGAGTTGACCTGTAAGTTTGAGCAGCATCTCGATTTTAAACATTCCTTTGTCAGGTGCCATGTATTTGAGTTCACCCGAGGCCGTGGTTACATTGACGTCTCGAATGCCTCTTCCTGTTTTTTTGGCCAACTCGTCGACAAAGTTGTCGGACGAGTTGTACTGCCATCGAAGGAATTTGCATGAATAGCGTTCTATGTCTGAAGTCGATCTTTCCCAGTAGTTCAATATCTGGTCTAAGTCCGCTTGTTCTTTTGGCGAAGGAGGGTTTTTGGCAAATGGATCGATTGTGACGATTTCTTGTCCGCTACCCATGCGCGGAATCTGATTGGAAACGGGACGTTGGTTGAGGGCTGGATTCAGAGCCGGGTTCAATGCTGGATTGCCCTGTGTACCCTGGGCTTGTCCTAGAACATTTCCCTGCCCCGGAGCGACGCGACCTGCGTTTGGATTGCCTGCCCCGTTTGGAACTCCAGCTGCCTGGCCAGCTTGTCCAGTACCGGGCATTCCAGAACCGGGTTGGTTGCCGGGGCGCTGTGGATTGGCGGGTGGAACGCCACGGTTTCCGTTTGCGTTTCCATATCCAGATGTGGGCGGTGCGACCCCTTGGCCAATCGCAAGTGTGCCAAATCCAATCATCCATGCCGTGCTTGCCAAGCAGCGAAGTGTGGAGGTCTTATACAACCGCATTCTCAGAATGTTCATATTCATCATCCGTGATATTGCTGAATTTGAAGTTGCCCGTCCATGGGCCAATTCGAAACGTGAACGCTGCCAATCAGGCAGAACCAAGTATTGCCGGGCACAATAGCATCTCACCAAGAAACTACCTAGAGCGAATTTGCCGGTTGTGCCGGCTGAATGGAACAGAACTTCACGCAAGATTTGCCACAAGTTTAGCTATCAATTCTGGTCTGACCTAAGGTTCCACTAAGAGCTTTGTCCTTTTTCGCTTTACTTCAACGCTAATCTCCATGTCCATTCTCGCTCCTGTATTCAGTCCATCGATTACGCCGCTGATGTTGGTGCTGCACGGCCCCAAGGCACTGGCGCAACGCGAACTCTCGTCGCTGCATTTGATCAATGGCGAGCACTTTTCAGGTGCCGAACGAGTCCAGCAACTGCTTGGCAATCGGTTGCCTGACTTCGGCGTGGCGGCGAATTTTGTTTGCCTCAAGCCAGGGAAATTCCCGGAACTATGTGGTCTCGATCGCAATCGCGTTCAATCGATCGGAATGAAAAGCCGTTTTGACTTATCCATCGTCCAGCGGATCGCGGACTACGTCGACGAAACCCGATCAGATGTCCTCCACGCACATACGCCCAGGAGTGCAATGATCGCAAATTTTGTCGCCAAGCGTTGCAACCTGCCATGGGTCTATCATGTCCACTCGCCAACTGCCCGCGACTCCACGAGAGCACTCGTCAATCGAGTCAATGCTTGGGTCGAAGCGTATTCTCTACGCAATGCCGACCATATCATCACGGTCTCAAGATCGCTCCGGCGAGAAATGCTTTCACGCGGATACTCGCGTCACAAGATCACTGCTGTGGCCAATGGCGTCGCCGAACAACCACCCATCGATCCGATAGAGCGAATCAATCAGCACCACTGGAAACTGGGAATGGTCGCCCTCGTGCGTCCACGCAAGGGTATCGAGGTGTTACTTGAGGCGATCGCGAAACTCAATGCAGGTCGGGATCGAATCTCTCTCGATGTCATCGGCGGATTTGAAACACCGGAATACGAAGCGAGCATTCGCAAGCTTATCCATCGGTTAAACTTGGAGGGGATCGTCCATCTTCGGGGCTTTACTAGCGACGTGCCAGCAATCATGCGCACTTTAGACGCGATGGTGCTGCCAAGCTTATTCGGTGAGGGGCTGCCGATGGTGGTTTTGGAAGCGCTAGCATGCGGCGTGCCTGTCATTGCAACTCGCGTCGAAGGCACACCTGAAGTGATTCGGCATGGTCAGGAAGGGTTGCTTGCGCGTCCTCAGGATTCGGACTCGCTATCACATGCCATTCAAGCATTCATTTCGGACCGTGCCGCCTGGAGCTGCATGAGCCGAGCTGCGGTGGAGAGACACCGACAGCGATTCTCGGATACGAAGATGGCGGAACGAACGGCCCGCGTCTATCGAAACTTGGTCGGCTAATTCAGGCAGACATTCAAAACCGAGTTCCATCGGAATGAACTCGATTTGGCCGCCTGCTCCGCTGCCGAAGTAGCAAACAGCTTCGCCCGATCGTCTTGGCCTTCCAGCTTCATCCACGCGGACAGCAGTAGCAATTCCTTTCCGGAGTGTTCGGGCGATTCCAGAATCGACTTTGAGAGCAGTTCTAACTTACCTGCAACATCGACGGTACACGCGGCGAAGTAATCTTGGAGTGAGTCCTTTGCGAGCTCGCTGGGTTGTAGCATGCTGCCAGCGTTACAAGCCAACTCGAGCAGTTTGAGGATCTCTTCGTTCGAGGGCTTTGGCGAGGAGCTCACGTCTGTCGAAAAGTAGTTTAGCAACGCTTGGCGTAAGTAAACTCCGGATCCCTTGGGCTGCGTGACTCGCTCCATGCTCTTGCAAGACGAATGCGCGTGTCCCAATTCACCCGCTGCGATCATTTCATCGACAATGCCGACGGCCGCTTTCGTCCAAATCGGCGAATAAGGTTGCAACACTACCGGTTTGTAGGAAACTACCTTCCTTCCGAGTTGGTTTTGAGCTTGCTCAAGAGCAGTCGCTTCAACGGCGGGTTCTCTATTTGAAATGAGCTTGCCAGCAACGGTTAACCCGGCGAGGGGCGCGCGTGTTTGGATGGTGCGAGTCTGCATGGCGAGCGGAGCAGAGTTCGAAAAGCGTGCGCTGCCCACGAAACTTGGAGCGGCAAATGAGTCAACTGCGTTCGTTGCAGGGAAACGATTGACTCCAATCGGAAAGCTCGTGCTGAACGGAACGTTGCTCCAAGTGGAGCACGGTGCCGGGGCGTAGTACGTTGGCGCATAATACACCGGCGCGTAGTAAGTCGGTGTGTAGTAGTTCACCGAGTAATATCGGGGCGCACAAAATGAGAGCGACGGATAAAAACAGGAAGAACTCGATCCGTAATAACTTGAGTAGCCACCGAAACCGGAGTAACCACCGAAACCGGAGTAACCACCGAAACCAGAGTAACCGCTATAGAAGGAAACGCCGCGATAGTGCGATCCCCAACCAGACGATCCGAAGCAGCCATGATGATGATGAAAAGGATAGTGTGCGTTTGCACGGGGTTCCGTTGCCCAGTTACCGACTGCGACACAGCTTAACGCGAGAGTCCATTTGGCAACGGACCGTGACAACCAATTCCTACATCGCATGATTCGCCTCGTTTATCTATTTTCCTACCGGTATCTGGTTTAGACACCTCTAAGTATTGAACCTAAGAAGCAAGTTTGCCAGTAGTAGTCCTGGAATTGGCGGGAAAAATTGCCCCAATTGCCAAAGTAAGCCAACCGAGCATCATGGTGGCTCCCCCTATTGGGACGATGCTCCAGTGGCCCATGGCATTAAAAAACACCATGCTGTAGAGTCCACCTGAAAAAAGGGCAGAACCTACGAAGAAGAGAAAGCTAGCCAATGTCCAGCTTCTCCGAGTGGCTGTGGCAGGACAAAGCCCCAAACAAAGTGCGGCAAGTGCGTGAAACATCTGATACTTAACGGCGATTTCACACTGCCCGAGTTTCTTTTGAACATCGAGTTCGGAAAGCCCAGCCGCTTGAAGTCGTTTTGGTAAGGAATGGGACCCCATGGCCCCAATCCCGACGCAGATAAGGCCAGAGATAGCCGCAACAAACACAATCCAACGCGAATCCAAAATGACAGTTCCTTTTTTAAAAAAACGGCGATGTCAGAGCTCAAGCCGCCAAACATCCGAGTCCCAGTATTGCTTGCTGCTGTGTTTGCAACAAGGAGGCGTGACCACTTAGCCACAAAGCTTGCTTTCCCACGAGTGAACTCGTAGGGGGGCGGCGAGCCCCCAGGTCCCCCATGAGCTTGTTCATGGGAACCAAAGCTTCTCAGCTAAGATCGGGCTTAGCGGCTAACCCCCTTCCAATCAGGCGGTTCGCCCTCACTTCGGGATGCTCGATTTGCGAATGAATGTGACTACACTGGCCAAGTCATTCGGTGACAATACTTTTTCAAACCCTTCTGGCATCAAGGACTTTTCCGACTCCCGCATCTCTGCGATCGAGTCGCGCGCCAGTCGGATCAATGCCCCTTGATCATTGACTATCTCGATGCTGTCTTCGTTCTCTCGAGCTTTGAGGCCCACGATTGTACTCCCGTCCTGCGTCAAGATCATTAACCGTCTGTACTTGGCTTCTAGCGCTCGGTTTGGATCTAGGATCGCGGAGATCCATGCCTCGTTTTGCCAAACCGACAACGCTTGCAGATTGGGACCCACCGACGGGACAGGGCCATTCTCGTCCGATCTGTCCTGATGGCATTGGGCACAATGCTTTTTGTAAAGCGATTCTCCTTTATCGAGGTCGTTGGATAACGAAGCAGGCCACTTACTTGAATAGTCACTGACAATAGCCAGCCGATCTGTACCCGGCGCTGGTCCGAATATTTTTTGTGTATAAGCTCCTACCTCGACGCTCTTGCTACTCCGCAATTGCTCAATCTGGGCAGGTTGAAACGCATCTACGTGAATCGATCCAGCCGCTAATTTTTCCAGCAGTATCAATGCGCTCTCTTCACGGGCGATAGATTCCGAAACGACGCGCACGCGAGTTTCAGGAGCGAGGCTGTTCCATTTTTCTAGAACGCTCGCGATCGCTTGCTTGCCGAGCGATGCAAGTCCCTTTGTTAATGCGGAACTGAAACCGTTGTCCTGACAGCCAACAAGTGTTTCGACCAAGAAGTCAATCACCGTGGAGTCGGAGGCACTGGTTCTTGAAAGGAAGAAGTCAAGTGCCGAACGCCGCGTATTCAATTCGGTTTTGTTGTCGCGGATTGAGGCTTGGGAGTCACTTTTTAAACGGTCAAAAGCAGCGTCATCCAATCGAAGCGATTTGTCTTCCTCAAGTGCAAACTGGCGAGCCAGGGCATAATGCCAACCCGGGCGAACTGACACGGGCACAACTATTTGTTCACGTAGTTTCTGCTTCAATGCGACGGTGGCCTTGGGTATCAACGCATCGAGCATCGGCTGGCTGCGAATGCTGGCGTTGGAAAGCAGAACTTCGACGATTGGATCAATGCCTTTTGGCGGCACAAATGCAATCGATTGATTGATCCAGAGATCGCCCGCGTGTTGCGATAGTAGCATCCCAACTTCCGCAAACCCTGGCTCATCACAAAGACTCAGTACCGCAATCAGTTGCAAGCCCAGGGCCGAAGATTGCCGAGCAAGTTCGGAACGTGAGACCGCAATAACCGCTTCACGCATTTCGCCATGAAGTAATTTCTGATTTGACATACACTGGATTGCCCATCGGACAACTCGGCTGTCGCTATCCTTGCATGCGGCGATCCAATCGCTCGGCGTGCATTCCCGCATTGCGTTCAATGTCGCCAGAGCACGTAGTCGAACGACCGCAGTGTCCGAATGCAACTGTAAGCTTCGCAATTTGTCGGGGATCGCTTTCGTTCCCTTGCTGTGTCGCCATACCAATTGCTGCCTTGCAATATCGGCAATCGCGGAGCTGGGACTGTCCAACGCGGCAAGCAACTGCTCCTCGTCCGCTTTTGACCAATCGAGCTTTGAATAAGGGGTAAAATCCGATCGGAATGCCCGATAGATTCGCCCAAGATTTTCACCGGCTCGAACATCGATACGTCGCTGCCAATCGTTGGG
>Ga0105046_10009597_pt1 | contig 15123 bp, 15 predicted proteins | sample MAT03_FD_78385 | JGI IMG/M metagenome (GOLD analysis project Ga0105046, IMG submission 78385) | Freshwater microbial communities from Lake Fryxell liftoff mats and glacier meltwater in Antarctica - MAT-03 (megahit assembly) | ecosystem: Environmental > Aquatic > Freshwater > Ice > Liftoff...
ATATGGATACTATCTGAGGTAGCCAGAAATAGTTATTCAAAGGTAGATTCGGTTATTTGAAAATATTCAGATCCTATCGTAAAAATAAACCGGCTTCCCTCTCCGGATATACTTTCAGCCCAAATCTTCCCCTTATGATTATCGATAAACTCTTTGCACAGGATTAAACCAAGACCTGTTCCTTTTTCATCTTTGGTGCCTTTGGTTGAGAAACTCTGGTCAATCCTGAAGAGCTTATTTAGCGATGATTCCGTAATTCCAACACCATGATCTGATACCTGGACTCTTATTTGCCCATTATCAGACTGAATTTCAACTTCGATGGAACTGTTTTCATAGGAGAACTTAATGGCGTTTGCGATAAGGTTGCGCAAAACAGTACTAATCATCGTTTTGTCAAGAGAAATGAAGATCGGATCGGATGATTTGCGGAAGAGTGAAATATGTTTGACATCAGCCTGGCTTTTCGAAAGTGCAATAACCTCATCCACAAGCAATGAAAGATTAACCAATGAGGGCTGATATTTAATAGCCCCTGTTTGCGAGCGCGACCATTCCAAAAGATTTACCAGCAACTCCATGGTTTGCCCGGAGGCATTCTGCATCAATTTGGCGTAAATATCAATTTCTTTGGTATCGCCCGTTTCAATGCTTTCCAGGAGTAAATTACTCAGTCCGACTATATTGTTAAACGGGCCCTTTAAATCGTGGGCAATTAATGAAAAAAACTTATCCTTTGTTGCGTTTAATTCTGTAAGCTGTCTGTTAGCATCAACAAGTTCAGCAGTTCGTTCCTTCACTTTATCCTCAAGCAACTCATTAGCTTTTGTAAAAGCATCAAGCAACAGTTTATTTTCTATTACCAGATTATACTTCTCGAAAGCATCACTGATAATGTTTTCGAGTTCGGTTGGATTCCATGGCTTGGCTACATATCGATAGACATTGCCATCATTGATTGCATCGACAATGGCTTCAATATCTGTATAGCCGGTCAGAATCAGGCGAATTGCATCGGGATGATCGTTTTTAATTTTGCTAAAAAACTCAACTCCGGTCATTTGGGGCATTCGCTGATCCGATATCACCACATGTATTTCATGTTGAGTCATGATATCGATTGCCTCCAGCGGGCTATTGGTCAGAAAAACATTATATTGTTTCCTGAATTGCCGCTGCAAAGATTTGGTAATTTCGATTTCATCATCGACAATCAGAAGGTTTTTATTCCTATTTTCAGTCATTTGCAAAATCTTGGTATCCATTATTCAATTTTTTTAGGAATCAGCATGGAGAATATTGTGCCTGTAGCATCTCCCGTTACAAAGGACAAAGTTCCCTTGTGCATTTCATTAATAATTTTAGAGGTTATGCTTAGCCCGAGTCCGGTCCCGGTTCCAACCGGTTTGGTGGTAAAAAACGGGTTAAAGATATCTTTTTGGATTTGCGTGGGAATTCCGCTTCCATTATCTGCGACTTTAATTTCAACCTGCGTTTCGTGCGGTATTACCGATATTGACAGTTTGCCATGATTATGGTTGATTGACTGCACACCATTGATAATCAGGTTAAGCAATGCCTGATTCAGCTCTGATGGATAACAATCGATCAAAATACTATCGGGGCCTGAGCAAGTAAACTCAACTTTATGCTTTTTAATCTCGGGCATGGCAAGTGAAACAGTACTTCGAATGCTTTCCATGAGTTCTATTTTTTTAACTCTGGCTTCATCATGCCGGGAAAAACGTCTGAGGTCTTCAACAATTTTTTTCATGCGGTTAATCCCTTCGAGTGAACCCTTGATCATATCGTTGTAATCGCTGAAGAGAAACTCAATGTCAAACTTTTCAGTTAATAACTCCGCTTCAGAAAGGTCTTCTGCATTGCCTGAAGATTCAATAATTCCTTTCAGGCCATCATAAGCTTTTACTATATCGTCGAATGCACTTCTGATACTGTGAAGATTACTGGATAAGAAAGCCAATGGATTATTTATTTCATGTGCTACACCCGCTACCAGATGCCCAAGGGCATTCATTTTTTCGGCATGTATCAGCATTGATTGGGTATCCTTTAACTTCTTCAGCGTTTGTTCGAGCATCTTTTTATCCTTAATTAGCTGCCGCTGAAGGTTGTTAATTTCGTTGTTCAGATCAAGCATTATCTCATTCTGGCTTGTGATCTGGCCTATATCCTGTTCTCCAATAATCAATAGCTGGTCATCTATCGCGTAAACTGTTCCCACAATGGTAGTGTCATTAAACGAACTGTTACCAATGGTAATTAAACCATTAAACAAAATATCCTTTTGAGGTTCGGCATTGACTAAACTCCCGAAGGTAGGATTGATGACTGAATCAGGCCCCAACCCTGGGGCTATTCGGCGCATTCCTTCATTGGCAGCGATAAGTATGCCTGACCGATAAAAAATGCAATAACTGACAACCTTACTGCTTTCGAACCATTTATTAATTATCGGGCTCCACAAGGAAGGAATTTCCATACGGCGATTTTATTAATTATGCCATGGATCGGGTTCATCCGTATGCTGATCCGCGAGAATTACAAAAAGTGGAATATTTGTTTGCATCCATGCATAATAAGGATATATTTCATGAAATGCCTCACCGGGAAGTTCAGTTTTAAGGATTTCAATCCAGGCATTAAGCTGTGACGCCCAATAATTCGACGAAAAACCGTGCCTGCGATAGGCCCTGAAAACCCAGATAACTGTTTCAACAAGCACTTCGGGTATAAAATGCTGAAAAACTGATTCCATAAATCTCACATGGTTCGCATGGTTATCATACATCATAGTGAGGTTATTCTTTCCGATCAAGGCTTCAATGTCAGGCCTTGCCAGCATTCGGCTGTTAATGAGATTGAGGCATTGGGCAGACTTCTCCGAATAGTCAGCAGCCGCCTGTGCGCCAACTTGTTTCAATTCACCGGCTGATTCAAGTAGAAAAGTTTTATCCATGGGTCTGATTTTTTTTGATAAAGTAGTCCAGTTCATGAAGGTCACCAATGAACTTTACATTGACAAATTTTTCAGCCACTTCTCTCCCTCCATGCATAAAAGCCTGACCTCCGACTATAACCGGAAGTTCGGGGAACTCAAGCCTGATAAGTTTTAGCATTTCTTCAAGAGTTGGCAAATGAAAGTATATGCTGAGAGACAGAGCCAGCATATCGGGGTTCTCTGATTTTATAAATATAATCAACTCTGTAACTGGTACGTTGGCTCCAAGAAATAAGGCATCCCAGCCATTATTTTCGAAGACATTGGCTACCATCTTGATGCCCACCTGATGATATTCCTTTTCTACACAAGCCACCACTACCTTTTTACCAATCCTGATATCAGAAATCACCTGATCGTAAGACTCATTGAGGATTGCTTCGGAAATGAAGGTAGCCAGATGTTCAGTGGCTACGCTTATTTTATTGTTTTCCCACAGTTTACCAACACTGTAAAGTGCTGGTTTAAGCAACTCTTCATAAAGATTAATAACAGACGGATCAGACAGAAGTTTTTCGATTGCAATTTTTGAACAATCTTTTCTGTTACCCGAAATGAGACTGCTCAGAAATTCATCTGAAATACCTTTATAATTTTTTGCCATAATGTACAGAATGTAAATCCATTCGATTTACTATCAAAAATACTACAAAATGCTGAAGGCATGAATAAAATGATTGATTTCTAAAGTGATATCCTGAAAAGGTAGTCAAAAATCAATCAGTATTCTGATTAAGTGAAATCCATTCTGACATGTAATCAATTAAAGGCCTAATTGAAAAAACACTTCACAAATATAAAGTTCCTATAAGATTATGGCCAACCCAATTAGAGATGGCGTTTCATAAAGTGCGCTATTACCGGGAAAATTTTTTCTGGCGCCTCCAGGAAACCCATGTGTGCGACATTATCGAGCAGCAGAATTTCGGCATGGGCGGGCAACATGGCCTGAGCTAACAGCTTCTGGTATGGCATCCGGCTGTCGTTTTTGCCGATTACAAAAAGCAAAGGAATCTCTGTTGACATCAGAAAATCAAGTGATCCCTCCCGTTCCAGCATCCCATACAGGGCAGCCACCACGGATTTACCCGATGTGGATGCGGCCCGGTTACTCAAAATTTCAATTTCAGCAGCCAGCCGTTCTTTGCTTTCATCGGCAAACAAATCAGGAATAAACTGGTGTATAAAGTTCGATCGGTTGTTTTTTACAATGTTCATGGTTCGGTGTCGGTTTTCCCTTGCAGTTTCATCATCGGGAGCAGCATGGGAATGAAAGAGAACAGCGCCTTTAACCAGTTCAGGATGCATTGTTGCAATCTTGAGGCTTACATAGCCGCCCATGGAATGACCGCAGATTGCAAACTTACTGATGCCGAGATGGTCAATCACGGCTTTCACGCATTCTGACATCAGTTCCATGGAGTGGATTTCATTTACAACCCCGCTTCTCCCATGGCCGGGAAGATCAACCATGAGCACACTAAAATCTTTTTCAAGGTGAGTGGCAAATCCATCCCAGATTTCGATGGATTCAAGAAAACCATGGAGTAAAACCACCCAGGACCCCTTGCCTGTAGTTCGATAATGAATCGGGGTGTTGCGGAAGGATATATATTCAGACATAGAAAAGTAAAAAGTTACAGGGTTACAGGGTTACAGGATTGGTGGCTGAGTAGTTGCAGTAGAGGACTTCATATTAAAGCCGGATTTTCCCGCAACGTATCGAAGCCCAGAGTTAGGTGGCTGAGTGTTTTGCGACATAATTGTGTTTAATGACCAACTTTAAATTCGCAAAATGTATCGAAGCCCAGGGTTATAGTGTTAGTAACTGAGTAGTGAAATCTGAAATCTGCAACCGAACGAAGTGAGTTCACCGAAGGTAATCCGAAATCCGCAATCCGAAATTAAACCGGAAGCCACGGTTTTAGTTCCCTCAAATAAAGTTGAATGGTTGTTTCCAGTCCATAGGTTAAGGCGTCTGAGATCAAAGCATGTCCTATTGAAACCTCAAGCAGGTTGGGTATATTTTGGGCAAAGTAGCGAAGGTTGTCAAGGTTCAGGTCGTGGCCGGCATTCAGTCCCAGTCCTGATTTTACTGCCTCGTTCGCAGCAGCTATAAAAGGCGCGATTGCCTTCTCTCTGCCTTTAAGATAACCGGCAGCATAGCTTTCGGTGTAAAGCTCTATGCGCTCAGTGCCGGTTGCTGCTGCGCCTTCAACCATGCGTGGGTCGGGATCAACAAATATGGAAGTCCGTATGCCATGCTTATGAAACTCACTGATAATACCAGTCAGATGATCGCGGTAAGCGATCGTATCCCAGCCATGATTCGAAGTCAGGGCATCGTGGGCGTCGGGCACCAGTGTTACCTGAGCCGGTTTCACGGCCAATACCAGTTCAATAAAAGCAGGTTCCGGATTGCCCTCGATATTAAATTCAGTGGTAACCAGTGGCTTAAGGTCATAGACATCCTGGTAGCGGATGTGCCGCTCATCGGGTCTTGGATGCACCGTTATTCCCTGGACGCCATATCTCTCGCAATCCAGTGCAGTTTTGAGTACATCCGGAAGATTGCCACCCCTGGCATTCCTCAGGGTCGCGATTTTGTTTATATTTACACTTAATTTTGTCATAACCTGCTATTAATGGTGCAAAGGTAAAAATTTAACCATCAGAGGAGGCTGGATCAGATGATTGGAATTTTGATACCCAATTTTTTTCCATGAGGAATATTCTGTTTTTTTTGCTTTTTGTCACGATCTCATGTTCACGTAAAAACTGTGAACCCGATATGCAGGCGTTGAAACAGGAAATTGAAGATACTGAACTTGCTTTTGCCCGCATGGCCATGGATAGTGGTACTGAAAATGCTTTCAGGGCTTATGCAGCGCCCGATGCTGTGATTAAACGAGGAAACAAACTGGTATCAGGCTACGACTCAATTGTTGTTTATCCCGATAAAACCAAACAGGAAGGCGCTGAACTTAATTGGTCACCCGATTTTATCTCCGTTTCGAAATCTGGTGATCTGGCTTATACTTACGGAGAGTTTATCTATACTTTCCCCGATTCCACCGGTGTTATTCATAAACAGGAAGGTTTTTTCCATACTGTCTGGAAACGCCAGCCCGACGGAAAATGGAAATTTGTCGGCGATTAAACTGGTTCCGGCTACTGTTATCCAATTACTTTTCTGACTGGTAAGTGTTTAATGATTATTTTTGTACCTGCAACTCATAGAACCGGATTTATGCTAGCCAAAGAACTGATCAGCGATACCATAATGCCCCTCAAAACTTCCGACAGCGGCCTTATTGCCCTGAACTGGATGGAAGAGTTCAGGGTTTCCCACCTTCCCATCGTGAACGACGCCGATTTCCTCGGGTTAATTTCAGAATCGGATATCTATGAAATGAACAGCTACGAGGAACCTCTGGGAAACCATGTTTTATCACTATATAAACCTTATGTTACAGAAAATCAGCATGTTTATGATGTCATTCGCCAGGTTTATGAACAGAAACTTACACTGATTCCGGTTATTAATGAAAAGAATAAATACCTCGGTTCCATAACACTTCAGTGTCTTGTTAAATATTTTGCACGGCTTGCAGCGGTTGACAATCCCGGTGGAATCATCGTTCTGGAAATGGGTATCCGTGATTATTCGCTGAGTGAAATTGCAAGGATTGTCGAATCCTGCGATGCCAGCATTCTGAGCCTGTACGTTACCACATTGCCCGATTCCACCAGAATGGAGGTGACTATTAAGATTAACCGCATGGATATAGGCCCGGTGATTCAAACATTTATTAGATTTGACTACCAGGTTAAAGCTACATTTTTTGAGGGGGAACTCAATGAAGCCCTGAAGGATCGTTATGATTCTCTAATGAAATACCTCGATATCTGATAGCACCACATGGTATTATATCAAAAACTGTTTCCTCTTCTGGCTTTTATTGTTTTGTTTTGCCCGTTTCTTCAGGCTCAGACGGTTGATGAATCCGTTGTCGGAGACATTCTGGTCGTTGGAAATAAAGTTACGCATGAGGGAATTGTTATGCGGGAACTTGAGTTTCACACCGGAGATACATTGTCTGCCGACAGAATCAGCGGACTTATAGCACAATCGGTGCAAAACCTGCTAAAACTGCCTTTATTTCATTTTGTGACCATTGATTCAGTGAATGGCATCAAGCCTGGCACCATAGATTTCACCATCAACCTGACTGAGCGCTGGTACATCTGGCTGTGGCCGGTTTTCGAACTCTCTGACCGGAACTTTAACACCTGGTTTGAAAGGGGCGATGTTACCCGCCTGTCCTATGGCCTGTTTTTTCAGCAGGAAAACTTCAGGGGGCGGCTCGAAAAACTGCACATTAAAATCAGGCTTGGGTACCAGCAGGAAGCAACCTTGTTGTACGAGAAACCATACCTGAACCGGCGCAAAACGATAGGCACTGGCTTGCTGTTGTCAGTGAGCAGGCAGCGCGAAACCGGATACATAACCGAAAACGATAAACTCCGCTATTACCGGGCCGATAATTTTCTTCAGCGCACCGCTGATATAGCCCTGTTTGTGAGATGGCGGCCCGACATTCATTTTTCGCATACCCTGCAGTTCAGGGTTAACAGGGTTAGCGCTGCCGACTCTCTGTTGCTGTTGAATCCTGAATTCACCGTTGCAGGTCAGGCTAAACAGCAGTTCACAGAACTGTCTTACCTGCTGAAAACCGATTTCCGCGATCAGCGTGCCTATCCGCTCAATGGCTGGTATGCTGAAGCTTTGCTTGCCCGTAAAGGCTTTTCAAGGGCAGACGACCTTGATTTTACTTCTGCAAAAATTGTTCTAAGAGGGTATCTTCCATTGAATTGCCGTTTTTTTCTGGCTGGTAGTTTCACAGGCCAACTGCTCACAAAGGCCGGTTTGCCCTATAACCTTTCCCAGGCTCTGGGTTACCGCCGCGATTATGTGAGAGGCTATGAATATTATGTTATCGATGGCCGAAACTTCTGGCTGACAAAAGTCAACCTGAAATATGCACTGATCAGGTCGGCCGTGAAAAAACTCAAATGGCCGCCTTCCGAACGGTTCAATACCATACCTTATGCTGTTTATCTCGGGGGCTTTGCCGATGCAGCAAAAGTCTGGCCGTCCTCAGAGTCCGCAATGAACAGGTTACCGGGCAGTTTGCTGAAGGGTATGGGCATTGGACTTGATTTTGTTACTTATTATGATAAAGTGTTCAGGGCTGAGTTTTCAGTGAATGGAAAGGGCGAAACAGGTTTTTTTCTGCATTTTATGGCAGCCATCTGATTGAAACCTGCTTCACTGTTGTACATTTGCAACTGAAAGGCCGCGACTGATTATCCGGATAAATCTCAAAGACATGAAAATTGCACTTTTCGGGAAGAGTTTTGCCGACGACCGCTTTTTCTATTTTCAGCAACTGCTCGAAAAACTTGAACAAAGCGACATCGAGGTGACAATTTATGCGCCCTTCTATGATTTTGTCAAACACAAGGCAATATTTGCCCGACCCCCCGAGATATTCAGCGACCACCATCATTTACCCGGCAATGTTGACTTCTTATTCTCTATTGGCGGCGACGGTACCATGTTGGATGCCATCAAACTCGTGAGGGATTCCGAAATTCCGTTGATGGGTATTAACCTTGGCAGGATGGGGTTTTTGTCGAGTATCTCGAAAAACGAAATCAATATGGCCATCGACGGCATTCTGAAAAAAGAGTTTACGATCGAAAAGCGTTCACTTCTTTCTATTGATGTTCAAGGGAACCTTTTTGGGGAACTCAATTATGCATTGAATGAATTCACCATTAATAAAAAGGATTCCGGTTCGATGATCCTGGTCCATGTTTATATTAACGATCTTTTACTTAACTCATACTGGGCCGACGGATTGATAATAGCCACACCAACCGGTTCAACCGCTTATTCGCTGAGTTGTAACGGTCCTATTATCACACCTGATTCTGAGAATTTCGTAATAACACCCATTGCCGCGCACAATTTAACCGTAAGGCCGGTCGTTATTCCTGACAAAAGTGTGATAAAGATAAAAGTTGACGGGCGGATGTCGCATTATCTGGCAAGTCTCGACTCAAGGTCGGTAGTTATCAATGCTTCTACCGAGATGATAGTGAGAAAAGCGCCTTTTTCCGTTAACCTGGTGCAGCCACGGAATTATAATTTCTTTACGACCATAAGGCAGAAATTGCTTTGGGGGCAAGATATCCGTAACTAAATCAGGGTAACATCTTATCATTACTTTCCGGTCATTATTTTTTATACTTTTGCAAGCCGAAACGAGCGGTTAGGGGCCGGATATTATTTTATTATTCATCCGGTAAAAATGGCCTGTTACTATGAGGGCCGGTAAAGAGTATGAAAAGATTTTTTGTCTTGTTTTTTTTGGTAACCGGTCTGTCAGCCTCTGCCCAGCGCTATGGGGAAGTTGGCATATCTGCCGGAGGTATTTATTACCTTGGCGACCTCAATCCCGGAAAGCAGTTTCTCATGACCCAACCTTCCTTCGGCGCTTTTGTCAGGCATAATTTCAATGAAAGGATTGCGGTTAAAGCAGGCCTTAGCTATGGAACCCTCAAAGGCGACGATGCAGTTTCAAAGCAGAATGTGATGAGAAACCTCAACTTCCAAAGCTCCCTTACCGACATATCAGGTACATTCGAATTCAATTTTTTCAATTACTTTATCGGTAGCCAGCGCTATTACTTTACACCTTATATGTACGGTGGCGCATCGGTTTTTCTTTTTAACCCAAAAGGAAATGTAAACGGAGCACTAACTGAACTCAGGCCACTTGGTACTGAAGGTCAGGGAACCGGAGCTTATCCTGCGCGAAAACAATACAGTAAAATCGGGTTCGCCATTCCATTTGGTATCGGGATAAAATACAGTCTTGGTAGTTTTGTTGGCTTGTCGATCGACTGGAGCATGCATAAAACCTATACCGATTATATTGATGATGTCAGCACAACATACTACCTCGATCTTGCCGGAACAACGCCTGGCGAAGTTTCGCCTGCAGCACTGGCTTCGGATCCTACCCTGAAGCACAATGCAGGCATGCAACGTGGTGATTCAACCTACGACGACTGGTATTCAATTATTTCTGCAAGCATCTCGCTCAGACTTAATTACCTTGAAAAAACCCGCTGTCTTAACATTTTTTATTAAAGCGCTTAACAATTATTAACACCCCAATCGATCGGGTGTAAATGAATACAGCCTAATTTAGTTTGGTGATTCAAACAGATGGATCTTAAAGAGAAAATTGACCTGGCCAAGTTGCCTTCACACATTGCCATCATCATGGATGGAAATGGCCGGTGGGCAACAAGCAGGGGGGAAATGAGGGTATTCGGCCATCAGAATGGTGTTGAATCGGTGAGGCAAACATCAACTGCCGCGGCAGAACTTGGAGTTAAACACCTGACATTGTATGCTTTTTCTACAGAAAACTGGAAGAGGCCCAAATGCGAAGTTGATGCCCTGATGAACCTGCTCGTGCTGACACTTAATTCAGAACTGGGTACACTTATGGAAAACAATATCAGGCTCAGGGCAATTGGTGATCTGACCCATCTTCAGCCTGACTGTTACGCGCAGTTGATGGAAACAATGGAAAAGACCCAAAGCAACAACCGTATGGACCTGATCCTTGCCCTGAATTACAGCGGTCGTTGGGAGATTGCCGAAGCAGCACACAGAATTGCCCTGGAAGTTGCAGCAGGCCGGCTTGATCCTGAAGCGGTGAACCCGGATGTTTTTGAAAAATATCTTGAAACAAGGAATATACCCGATCCTGAGTTGCTTATCAGAACAAGTGGGGAAAACAGAATCAGCAATTTTCTTTTATGGCAGATTGCTTATTCGGAACTCTATTTTTCTCCGAAACTCTGGCCCGACTTCCGGAAGGATGACCTGTATGAAGCAATTCTTGACTACCAGAACCGCGAACGTCGGTTTGGAATGATAAGTGAACAAATAAAACAAGTTACTGATAAATGAATTCCAGCCGCCGATTAATTGTTATCCTGTTCTTCTTTTTCTCTCTTGCTACTCAGGCGCAGATACGCCTTGGCGACGACCTCAGCGAAATCGATTATTCAACTCCAAAGGAATATATTATTGGTGGGGTTACCATCAGCGGTGTGCAATTCCTCGATCCCAATGTGCTTATTATGTTATCGGGCCTTCAGGTAGCCGATCGTATTGAAGTCCCGGGTGATAAAATCCGAAAAGCCATCGAAAAGCTTTGGGCCCAGGGCTTGTTTGAAGACATCAGGATTTCTGCCACCAAAATTACCGACGACTTGATTTTCCTCAATATCCACCTTCAGGAAAGGCCCCGGCTGTCAAAATTTTCATTCAAAGGCATTCGCAAGTCAGAAGCCGACGACCTGCGCGAAAAAATCGAACTGGTAAAAGGCGATGTGGTTACTGATAATGTTGTTATAAGGACTTCAAACATCATTAAGAAACATTTCACCGGCAAGGGATTTTTAAACACTTCGGTTGACATTATTCAAAAACGCGATTCGCTGAAATCCAACGATGTCAGCCTCACAATCAGCATCGATAAAGGAAGTAAAGTACGCATCGACCGCATCAATTTTATTGGCAACAGTCAGTTGTCAGATATCCAACTTAAGCGGGCAATGAAGAGTACCAAAGATAAAGGTGTCTTCCTGCCTTTTACAGCACTTGATGAACTGATGCTGAAATCTCCGCGTAAACTGCTTTCATTTAATACCGACACCATTATAGAGTTTGCATCGGGCGTCATCACTGAAAATTTTAAATTCAGGATTTTTAAAGCATCCAAGTTTATTCACGACGATTATTCGGATGACAAAGCCTTAATCCTTGCTAAATATAATGAAGAAGGGTTCAGGGATGCTGTAATTGTATCTGACTCTGTTTCACGGATCAACGACAATACCATCAGGGTAGATATTAAAGTTGATGAAGGACGCCGTTATTATTTCGGGGATATTAAATGGGTGGGGAATACCAAATACTCAGCCCTGCAATTGGATGAGGTTTTGAAAATTAAAAGAGGCGATGTTTATAACCAGAAAGAGCTGGACGCAAACCTTAATTACAACCCCAACGAAATTGATATCAGCACACTTTACCTCGATGACGGCTATTTGTTTTTCCAGGTCGTTCCGGTTGAGGTAAGGGTTGAGAATGACACCATCGATATTGAGATGCGCATCCGCGAAGGGAAACAGGCAACCATCAATAAGGTAATACTCAAAGGAAATACCAGGACTAACGACCACGTGGTAATCCGTGAGTTGCGCACCCGGCCGGGTCAATTGTTCAGCCGGTCCGATATTATCCGCACCACGCGGGAGCTTGCACAATTGCGTTATTTTGACCCTGAGAAGATTGTTCCCAATCCGATACCCAATGCCAATGACGGAACAGTTGACATTGAATACAATGTAGAAGAAACATCGAGTGATCAGATAGAATTATCGGGAGGTTGGGGATATGGCAGGGTGGTAGGTACACTCGGGCTTTCATTCAACAACTTCTCGGCCCGGAATGTTTTCAAAGGCAGTGCCTGGCGACCAATCCCATCGGGCGATGGTCAGAAGCTGAGTCTTCGTATGCAGTCGTACGGTAAGGGGTACATAAGTTACAGCGCCTCCTTTACGGAACCCTGGCTGGGTGGTAGAAAACCCAACTCATTCAGCGTAAGCTATTACCATTCGCTCTATTCTAATGGAGTTTCAAAATCCAACGACACTTATCAGGCTTTTAAAATAGATGGGCTCACGTTTATGCTTGGCAAACGACTTGCATGGCCCGATGACTTCTTCACCCTGATGAACCGGATCAGCCTTCAATCATACAACCTGAACAATTACGGAAATATTTTTGCATTTGGCAATGGCAATGGAACATACAGAAATTTCAGCTATGGTATAACCCTGGCCCGTAATTCAGTCGATAGCCCGATCTTTCAGCGCTCAGGCTCTGAAGTATCATTAAGCCTCGATGTTACACCGCCGTACTCGCTTTTCAGCAATCAGGACTACACTACCCTTGAAGATCAGGAGAAATTCAAATGGATTGAATACCACAAATGGAAATTCAGTGCTACGATGTACAGGCAGGTGATCGGCAATCTGGTTTTAAGTGCCCGCACTAAATATGGTTTTCTGGGACTTTACAACACCGATATAGGGGTAACCCCATTCGATCGTTATTACCTGGGTGGTGACGGACTCTCCGGTGCCAACAACCTCGATGGCCGCGAAATTATCGGAATGCGTGGATATGCCAACGAAAGCCTTACGCCGGATTACTACAAAAACAAAAACACAGGTGCCACGATCTACAACAAGAGTACACTTGAACTCAGGTATCCGCTTTCGCTAAACCCCAGTGCAACCATTTATGTAATGGGCTTTTTGGAAGCAGGGAATGCCTGGAAGGATTTCAAAAGTTTTAATCCTTTCGCGCTTAAACGTTCTGCCGGCGTTGGAGTAAGGGTATTTCTGCCAATGTTCGGCTTACTTGGCCTTGACTGGGGCTATGGCTTCGACGATGTTCCCGGTTTGCCATCGGCCAACAAGGGGCAGTTCCACTTCTCAATCAACCAGAGTATTGATTAGTAAACAGAACTAAAGGCAGTTTGGAGTTTTGTTTCTGGAATGGAGAATTGGAGAAATAAGGAATAGAATCCCTGATCATTGCTTTTAAATTATGGCAGGTTTTTTGATCACACAAAGGCTAAACAATCAATAAATTAACCTCAATAAAAACACGGAGGAAATAGAATGAAAAGGATTTTAATGATTACCGCTATTTTAATTGCGGCCGGGGCAACCTCTTTTGCTCAGAAATTTGCCTATGTTGACAGTGAATTTATTCTGGAAAGTATCCCGGAATATGCTGATGCAAAAACAGAAGTTGATGAACTTTCCATTCAGTGGCAACGCGACATAGAGGCAAAATTCAGCGAAATAGACCAGCTCTACAAGAGCTTTAAAGCCGAAGCTGTTTTACTTCCGGATGATATCAAAAACAAACGCGAAGAAGAGATTATAGCCAGGGAAAAGGTTGCAAAGGACCTTCAGAAGCAGCGGTTTGGCAAAGATGGTGATTTATTCAAACGCCGTCAGGAACTGATCAAACCCATACAGGAAAAAATTTATAATGCCATCGAGTCTATTGCTGCTACCGAAAACTATGCGGTAATATTTGATAAAGCCGGCAGTGTATCAATGATGTACACTAATCCGAGGTATGATATCAGCGAAGAAGTTTTAGACAAGCTTGGCTATTCCTACAAAAGCAGAAAATAAGAAGCATTTGTTAAGCTTCTCATGGCTTTTCTGTTTAAAAACAGACAGACTGAATGCGTAAACCATTTGGAAGATTTGTTCCATATTTAATGGCCGGTGATCGCATTCACAACATATTAAGAAAATTTACTAAATTTGTCCCCTAAATAAATCTTAACCCAGAACAGTTCACAATGAAAAACATTTTAAAATTCTTCCTTATTCTTGCGATTGCTGTCTCAGCCATGCAGGTTAGCGCCCAGAAAGCCCAGAGGCTTGGACATATTAATTTTGCCCAGCTTTATGAATTGATGCCAGGTCAGGATTCAATTAAGACGGCTTTCACCGAATACCAGTCCCAGCTTCAGAACCAGTTTCAGGCCATGCAGACTGAGTATGAGACAAAACTATCTGATTACCAGAATAATCAGGCTACAATGTCCAACATCATAAAGCAGACAAAAGAAAAAGAGATAGTCGATCTTCAGAAACGGATTCAGGAGTTCCAACAAACAGCTCAGGAAGATCTTCAGGCAAAAGAAGCAGAACTTACTGCGCCGGTTATCGAAAAAGCCCGCAATGCCGTTAAAGAAGTTGCCAAAGAAAGTGGTTATACTTTCATCTTTAATTCAACAGAAGGCCTCCTGCTCTACACCGAACCGGCTGATGATATTATGGCTTTGGTTAAGAAAAAACTCGGACTGAAATAATTCCGGGTCAGTGTATCTTTAAAAAACCACATGAAT
>Ga0105046_10009599_pt1 | contig 15119 bp, 4 predicted proteins | sample MAT03_FD_78385 | JGI IMG/M metagenome (GOLD analysis project Ga0105046, IMG submission 78385) | Freshwater microbial communities from Lake Fryxell liftoff mats and glacier meltwater in Antarctica - MAT-03 (megahit assembly) | ecosystem: Environmental > Aquatic > Freshwater > Ice > Liftoff...
CTCGGTGTCAAGAACCCCGCTCGCTGCCTATCATGGGTGACAGGTCAGACACCAGCCGGCACGGCGCGTGGCGTGGCCGATGCGAACAGCGCAGACACGGCGCAACGAGGGGCACTCTTGGGAACAGGCAAGGACACCGGGCAAGCCACGGGCACGGTTGCAGCCGACGCAGTGCAGGGCGGGCAGCAGGGCGCCTGGGCGCGGCGGGCCTGGCGCCATGCCGGCGGCCTGGTGCTGTCCCTGGCAGCAGCCCTGCTGCCCGCGCTGGCCCTGGCGGCCGACCCGCAAGTGGCGTCGCTGATCGACAACCCTGACCCGGTGGCCGCTGGCGGCACCTACAGCTACACCCTGCGTGTCGACAACAACGCCGTCGATGCCGCCACCAACACCCGGCTGAATCTCAGCGTGCCCAGCGGCGCAGTCTTCGTGTCGGCCAGCCCGGCCGGTGCCAACTGCGCGCCCACCAGCGCCACCAACGTGCAATGCAACCTGGGCACGCTGGCCGCGTTGGGCGCGGACGTGCGCACCGTGGTGCTGACCTGGCGCGCCGTGGTCGCCGGCCCGTCGGTCATCAATGCCACCGCCACCGTCAGCGCCGACAACGACGCCAATCCCGCCAACAACAGCCAGACCGACACCACCACCGTGGTGGAGGGCGGCAACCTGGCGCTGACCAAGACCGGCACGCCCGACCCGGTGCCCGGCGGCAGCGTCATCACCTACATCCTGACCGCCAGCAACGCCGGCCCGAACGCCGGCGGCGCGATGGTGGTCACCGACACCCTGCCGCCGGCCGTTACCTTCCTGTCGGCCTCGGGCTCGGGCTGGGTCTGCAGCCACAGCGCCGGCGTGGTCACCTGCAACCGGGCCGGCGCATTGGCTGCGGGCGCGTCGGCGCCGCCGGTCACCATCACCGGCCGGGTCACGGCTGCGAGCGGCAGCATCACCAACAGCGCCTCGGTCGAGCCGGCCACCGGCGGGGTGCTCGACCCGGTGCCCAACGACAACGTGGCCACGGTCGACACCCCGGTGATCCCGGGTGCCGATGTGCGCATCGCGCAGAAGTCCGTCACCTCGACGCTGCCAGCCACTGCCGGCGGCAACGTCAGCTTCCAGGTCCAGCCGCGCAACGGCGGGCCGTCCGCCGCCGTGAATGCGGTGGTCACCGACACCCTGCCTGCCGGCTGGGGCTTCGTTTCGGCCAGCGGCAACGGCTGGGCCTGCAGCGCCACCGGCCAGGTGGTGCGCTGCACCCGCGCCAGCCTGCCGCTGGGCAACACCGACAACATCACCGTGGTGGCCACCGCGCCAGCCACGGTGGACCCGGCGGGCAGCAGCTTCACCAACACCGCCAGCATCGCCAGCGACACGCCCGACGGCAACGGCGGCAACAACAGCGGGTCGGTGACCGTGCCGGTGCGCCCGGACGGCGCCGACCTGCGCCTGTCCAAGACCAAGACACCCAACCCGGTGGCGCTGGGTTCGGAGATGGTGTCCACCATCACCGTCACGAACGACGGCCCGCGCGCGGGCACCGGCGTGCTGCGGGTGGTGGAGCTGCTGTCCGGCGAGACCTTCGTCAGCGCCAGCGGCACCGGCTGGGCCTGCAGCCTGGTCGGCGGCGCTGTCGTCTGCGAACACCCCAATGCCGGCGGCCTGGCGGTCAACGCATCCTTGCCCACCTTGCAGATCACCACCCAGGCCACGGTGGCGGGCGCGGCGCGCAACGAGGCCTGCACCGGTGGGTCGCTGCCCGCTGGCGGGCCCGCCGGGCAGGCGAGCCCGCCTGCCGAGGGTGACCCGAACCCGGGCAACGACTGCGCTGCAGTCACCTCCGCCTCGACCACCATCCGGCCAGACCTGGCCATCGCCAAGACCACCAGCACGCCCGCCGGCGGCGACAAGACCGTCAGCCTGTCGGAAACCAGCGTCACCTACACCCTGGTGGTCAGCAACCTCAGCCCCGGCGGCGACGGCGCCACCGGCGTGCGCGTCACCGACAGCGTGCCCGGCTTCTTGGCCGGGCGCACCACCTTCGGCGCGTTCAGCCCGGTGGTGTCGGCCGGCTCGGCGGTGTTCAGCTGCAGCGCCAGCGCCAGTGGCACCGTCACCTGCACCCAGACCGGCGGCACGCTGGCGCCGGGGCAGACCGTCACCGTGCCGGTGGTGGTGAACCGGCCGCTGGCCGATGGCAGCTTCACCAACACGGCCACCGTCACCAACACCGTCGAGGGCGACCCTGACCGCGCCAACAACAGCGCGCAGGACACGGTGGTGATCGAACCGATCGCCGATGTGGCGCTGACCGGCAAGTCGGTCACGCCGGTGTCGGTGCGGGCCGGCGAGAACGTCAGCTATGTGCTGTCCTACCAGAACAACGGGCCTTCGCTGGCGCAGGGCGTGGTGGTCAGCGACAGCTTCAGCTTCGGCGGCGGCGACACCGGATTCAACTTGGTGTCAATCACCTCCAGCCGGCCCGGGTCCACCTGCAGCATCGCTGCCGGCGCCCAGATCACCCCGGCCACGCCGACCTTCAACTGCACCATCGGCACGCTGGCCAACGGCGACACCCACAGCGTGACCCTGGTGCTGCGGCCCACCTTCATGGCGGGCAACCCGGCCCGAACCGTCGACAACACCGCCAGCATCACCACCACCAGCGTCGAGAACCCGGCCGGTGGCGACAACGGCAACAACAGCCGCAATGCCACGCTGCCCATCAACCCGGCGCTTTTGAATCTTCTGGTCAACAAGACCGACCAGGTCGACCCGGTGGCGTACTACCTGCCGGGCGCCGTGCCACAAGGTGGCACGTTCATCAACTACCAGGTGCAGGTGAGCAATGCCGGCCCGTCTTACGGCACCGGGGTGAAGATCACCGAGCTGATGACGCCGCCGGCCGGCCAGACCGTGCGCTTCGTCTGCGACACCACCACGTTCGGCGGCAGCAGCTGCAACAGCCCTGCGCTGTGCTCGGTGGGCGACGTCATCTCGGGCAGTGGCACTGCCTTGCCCGCTTTCACCTGCGATGTCCCGGCCGGCAATGCCAGCACCGGGCTGGCCCTGGGTGATCTGGCCGCCGGCCAGGCCAAGCGGATCTTCCTGCGCTTCCTGGCGCCGGACCAGCCGGCGCCCGCCGGCGACGTCTACCGCAACCGGGCCACTGCCAGCGCCAACGAGCCCGACAGCAACACCAGCAACGACAGCGCCGAGGAACCCACCACCACCCGCCAGCGGGTCGACCTGCGCGTCAGCAAGACCGGCAGCGTGGCCACGGCCGCGATCAACCAGCCTTTCACCTGGACGGTGACGGCGCTGAACAACGGCCCTGGCAACAGCCTGGTGACCGACCTGACCGACACCCTGCCGGTGGGCGCCGAGCTCACCGGCCCGGTCACCTACACCCGCGTGGCGCCGGCCGGCGGCGGCGCCGGCGCCGGCAGCGCCAGCGGCAGTTGCAGCGTGAGCGTGCGCACCATCACCTGCAACCTGGGCCAGCTCAATGCCAGCGGCATGGCCACCATCACCGTGCCGGCGCGTTTCACCGGCCTGCCGGCCGGCGGCAACGGCATCAACACCGCCACCGTCGACGTCGATCCGGCCAAGACCGGCGGCATCGACACCCCGGGCGGCAACAACACCGGCAGCCACACTGTCACGGTGACGCCGGCGTCGCTGGCCGGCACGGTGTTCCAGGACCGCGACCGTGCCGGCGCCAATGCCGGCACACCGCAGGCCGCCGGCGTGGAGCCGCGCATCGCCGGTGTGGTGCTGCGCCTGACCGGCACCGATGCCTTCGGCAATGCGATCGACCGCAGCACCACCACGGCGGCCGACGGCAGCTACAGCTTCACCACGCTGCCACCTTCCGGTGTGGCGGGCTACACCGTCACCCAGACGCAGCCGGCCGGCTTTGCCAACAGCCCGGCCGCACCGCCGGCAGCGGGCGGCGCAGCGCCGTCTGCGGGCGGCAGCTACAACGCCGGTGGCAGCACCGGCAACAGCAGCTTCAGCGGCGTGGTGCTCAGCGGCACCACCACGGCCACGCAGTACAGCTTTCCGGAAGTGCGGCAGCCGGCGCTGTCGGGCTTCGTCTACATCGACAGCAACCTGAACGGCGTGCGCGATGCCGGCACCGACACCGCCATTGCCAATGCCACGGTGCGGTTGCTGGACGCCGGCACCGGCGCAGTGGTGGCCACCGCCACCACCGACAACAGCGGCGCCTACAGCTTCACCGGGCTCGACCCGGTGCGGGTCTACACCCTGGAAGAGCCGCTGCCCAGCAGCCCGGCCAACCTGGCGAACGGGCCGGTCAACCCGGGGCTGGTGAACGGCGCGGCCTGCGCCAGCGGCTGCACCGCGCAGCCCGATGCCCCGGCCGCAGGCACCGACCGCATCAGCAACATCGACCTGGGCGCCGGCCTGGACGGCACATTGTTCAACTTCGGTGCGCGCCAGCTGGCCAGCATCGCCGGCCTGGTCTTTGTCGACACCGACCGCAACAACGCGCTGGGTGGCGGCGAGCCCGGCCGCATCCCCGGCGTGGTGGTGCGCCTGGTGCAGGGCGCCGATTGCAGCAGTGGCAGCACGCTGCAATCCGCCACCACGGCCGCCGACGGCAGCTACCGCTTCGACAACATCGTCGCCGGCGCCGCCTATCTGCTGTGCCAGACCCAGCCGGCAGGCTACGGCAACGGCAATGCCAACGGCACGGCCGGCAGCAACAGCATCGCCATCCCGGTGCTGGCACCCGGCGGGTCGGCCGACAACCTGTTCGGTGAACTCACCGCGTCGCTGGCCGGCACGGTCTACCAGGACAACGGCACCGGCGTGGCCGCACAGGCCGACAACGGCGTGAAGGACGCGGGTGAGGTCGGCATCGCCAACGTGCCCGTCACCGTCACCGGCACCGACCTGCTCGGCAACCCGGTGAACCGCAGCACCACGACCGACACCAGCGGCAACTGGCGCTTCGACGGCCTCTTGGCCGCCGATGCCAGCGGCTACACCGTGGTCGAGGGCAGCATTCCGCCAGCGTCCGGCAGCTTCATCGACGGCCGCGACACCGCCGGCAGTGCCGGCGGCAACGCCACTGCGGTGAACGACCGCATCAGCGGCGTGGCCCTGGCGGCCGGACAGCAGGCCAGCGGCTACCTGTTCGGTGAACTGGGCATCGCGCCGATCGGCGGCACGGTCTACATCGACCTGAACCGCAACAACGCGATCGACCCGCTGCCCACCGACGGCCGCATCCCCGGCGTGGTGCTGAACCTGGTGCGCGGCACCGATTGCAGCGCCGCTCCGGTGGCCAGCACCAGCACCGACAACGCCGGCAACTACAGCTTCAGCGGCGCCGCCACCGGCCTGGCCTACACCATCTGCCAGGTGCAGCCTGCCGGCTACCTGCAGGGTGGCGAGAACCCCGGCGCTGGCAACACCAGCAGCAGCAATGCCATCGGCATCGGCAACCTGCCGGTGGCCGGCTCGCCGGGCAACCACTTCGGCGAAGTGGCCAGCAACAGCGTGGTGGCCGGCCGGGTGTGGCTGGACGCCGACAACGGCGGCAGCGTCAACGGCAGCGAGGCCGGCATCGCCGGAGTGGTGATCAATCTCAGCGGCACCGACATCGCCGGCAATGCGGTGAGCCGCAGCACCACCACCGACAGCAACGGCAACTACCGCTTCGAGGCATTGCCGCCCGGCACCTACGCGGTGCGCGAGCCCACACAGCCCGCCGGCACGCTGGACGGCCGCACCGTGGCGGGCAGCACCGGCGGCACCGCCACTGCGCCGAGTGCGGCGTCCAGCGCCATCACCGGCATCACGCTGGGCTTGGCGCAGACCTCGTCGGACAACAACTTCGGCGAACTGCCGCCGTCCCAGGTGGCCGGCCGGGTGTATGCCGACAACAACGACAACGGCAGCATCGACAGCAGCGAGTCCGGCCTGTCGGGTGTGGTGATCAACCTCACCGGCACCGACGACCTGGGCGCCAGCATCGGCCGCAGCGCCACCACCGGCGCCGACGGCAGCTATGCCTTCGACGACCTGCGCCCCGGCAGCTACACGCTGACCGAGCCGCAGCAGCCCGCTGGCACGGTCAACGGCCGCACCACGCCCGGCACCCTGGGCGGCACGGCCACGGCACCCGGCGTGGCGCCGTCGGCGATCAGCACGATCAGCCTGCCGCCGGGCGGGCAGAGCATGGCCAACAACTTCGGCGAGATCGGCGTGTCGCCCGACCTGCGCGTGGCCAAGTCGCACAGCCCTGCCACGGTGACGGTGAACAACCGCTTCAGCGCCACGCTGGCGGTGCGCAATGCCGGCGAGGTGGCCACCACCGGCGCCTACACCGTCAGCGACCGATTGCTCGCCGGCATGGTGCTGGCCGGCCCGCCCACCGGCACCGGCTGGGCCTGCACCGGCGCGGCCGGTGACAGCAGCTTCAGCTGCAGCAGCAGCACCGTGCTGGCAGCCGCTGGACAGCCGGGCGCCAGCGCCGCGCCGATCACCGCCCCGCTGCGGGTGTCGGCCGACGCGCTGGCGCGGTCACCGTTGCAGAACCTGGTGCTGGTCGAGGGCGGTGGTGAGTTGCCCGCCCGCGCGCCGGGCGATGCCGAGCGCGCCGCCTTCAACGCCGGCACCGCCGACGCGCTGCCGGTGTGCGACGCAGCCGTGCTGCACAACGTCTGCCGCGACCCGGCGGTGGTGCAGGCCAGCGCGTCGATCGCCGGCACGGCCTGGTTCGACGCGGGCCCGTCGCCGCGGGTGCTGGACGCCGGCGACCGCCGCCTGCCTGGCTGGACGGTGGAGATCCTCGACGCCGGCGGCGCCGTGGTGGCCACCACCACCACGGCGGCCGACGGCACATGGCAGCTGGCCGGCCTGCTGCCCGGCGTGCCGCTGCAGGTGCGCTACCGCCACCCGGAAACCGGCGTGGCCTTCGGCTACCCGGTCAATGGCGACACCGGGCCCGGCACATCCGGCGCCAGTTGCGATGCCGATGCCGCTGCCAAGGGCATTGCCAGCAGCTGCGCCCACGCCAGCGGCCAGCCGGTGCTGGACGTGGTGCTGGCCCCCGGCCGGCTGCTTGCGCAGCAGAGCCTGCCGCTGGGCGTGGACCCGAGCGGGGTGCTGTACGACGCAGGCACCCGCACGCCGGTGGGCGGCGGCACGGTCACGCTGGTGCCCACCCCGGGCACGGTGTGTGCCGGCTGGGACCCACGCACCCAGGTGGCCGGCGCCACCATGGGCGGCTACACCATCAACGGCAATGCCATCTCGATGCCGGTGGGCAGCGACGGCATCTACCAGTTCCTGTTCCTGGCGAATGCGCCGGGCCGCTGCAGCTTCACCATCGGCGTCACACCGCCGGGCGGGTTCACCGCACCATCGGCGCTGATCCCGGCGGCCACCGGCCCCCTGGTGCTGCCCGCGGGCCCGGGCATCTACCCGGTGCAGGCCCAGCCTGCGCCGCCGGCCACCGGCCAGCCGACCACCTGGTACACCACGGTGGAAACCGGCTCGCTCGGGCCGGCCATCATCCACAACCACATTCCGCTCGACCCGGTGCTGCCCGGCGGCATCGGCCTGCAGAAAACCGGCGACCGGGCCGTGGCCGAAGTGGGCGACACGCTGCGCTACAGCATCACCGTGCAGCTGACCAGTGGCGTGCGGCCGCGCCAGACCACGGTGGTCGACCGGCTGCCGGCCGGGTTCACCTACATCGCCGGCACCGCCAACGTGGACGGCATGCGCATTGCCGACCCTGCTGGTGGCGTGGGGCCTGTCCTCGCCTTCAACCTGGGCCCGATGCCCGCCACCAACCGCCAGGTGCTGCAGTACCGGGTGCGCCTGGGCGTGGGCAGCCAGCAGGGCGACGGCATCAACCGTGCGCGGGCCCATGCCTGCGGCGTGCCTGCCGGCTGCGTCGGGCCGGACGGCCGCACCCCGCTGCCCGGCAGCGTGGCCACCAACGAAGGCCAGCACCGGGTGCGCATCACCGGGGGCGTGTTCGCCACCGAAGCCTGCGTGCTCGGCAAGGTGTTCGTCGATTGCAACCGCAACCATCTGCAGGACCGCGAGGAACCGGGCATCCCCGGTGTGCGCCTGCTGCTCAGCGACGGCACCAACCTGGTCAGCGACGTCGAGGGCAAGTACAGCGTCTGCGGCCTGCCGCCGCGCAGCCATGTGCTGCGCATCGACCCGCACACGCTGCCGCGCGGCAGCCGGCTCACCGGCAGCAGCAACCGCAACCTGGGTGATGCCGGCAGCCTGTGGCTCGACCTGAAGAACGGCGAGCTGCACCGCGCCGACTTCATCGAAGGCAGTTGCAGCAACAGCGTGCTCGACCAGGTGAAGGCGCGCCGCGCGCAGGGTGAGGTGCGCGCGCCCGAGACCGAGCGTGCCGGCCAGCCCGCGCTGCGCTTCGACAGCAAGGCGCATGGGCTGGACGCCATCAGCAGCCCGGCCCAGGGCACCGACGGCGCCAACCAGCAGGCCCCCAAGCCCCGCGCCACCGACGGCCCGCCCGCCCGCGGTGCGGCCGATGCGGCCGAGCAGACCCAGCCCACACCCGCCTTGCCGATGAACCGACCACCGCCCACCGGGCGACCCACCAGCCAGGCGCCTGATGCCGACAACGGAGGCCGCGATGCGAAGCGCTGATCGCCCCCTCCGCCCCGTCCGCCCCCTCCGCCATTCCCGCGCCAGGGCAGCACACAGTCTGCGCCTGCAGCCCGCGGTGCTGGCCCTGGCCGCACTGCTGGCCGCCTGCCAGGCCACCATGGCCGGCGCCCAGCCCGCCAGCCCGGTGTCGGCGCCGCCGGCCGGGTCGCCCACCGACCTGCGCTACACCCCGGTCAACGGTGACGCGCCGCTGCTCTACCCGCGCATCCCCGGCAGCGATGCCCAGCCCGGCCAGGTGCTGCTGGGCGACACGCCCTATGCCGCCAATGCGGCGGTGGCCCGCATCGTGGTGGAAGTCGACCGCAACGCCGTGCCGGCCGATGGCCAGAGCCCGGTGCAGCTGCTGCTGAAGCTGTTCGGCCGCGACGGCCAGCCGCTGAAGACGGCGGCCTTCGTCACCATCGAGCACTCGGGTGGCCGCATCCTGTTGCCCGGTGGCCGTACCGATGAATTCGGCCCGCGCGGGCTGGACGCCGACCGCGCCACGCCCGGCGTGCAGCTGAAGGTCGATGGCGGCAGCGCACGCTTCACCCTGCTGGCGCCCGACCAGGCGCAGGACGTGCGCGTGCGGGTGTCCGCCGGCAGCCAGGAGGCGGCGGGCATGGTCAGCTTCGTGCCCGAGCTGCGGCCGATGGTGGCCGCCGGCCTGATCGAAGGCGTGGTCAACCTGCGCCGCGGCGTGCTGCAGGCGGTGCAGCAGGGCGATGTGTTTGAGCGCGAGATCCAGGCCTGGAGCCGCAGCTTCAACAGCGGCAAGGCCAACCTGGGTGTGCGCACTGCCTTCTACCTGAAGGGCACGGTGCGCGGTGATGTGCTGCTGACCGCCGCCTACGACAGCGACAAGGACACCCGCGCCCGCCTGCTGCGCGACATCCGCCCCGACGAGGTGTACCCGGTCTACGGTGATGCGTCGCTGCGCAGCGTCGACGCGCGCTCGGGCAGCAAGCTGTTCGTGCGGGTCGACAAGGACAAGAGCTACGCGCTGTTCGGTGATTTCGTCACTGGTGACGGGTTCACGCAGCAGGCTGGGCAGGGCAACAGTGCCAGCCTCAAGCAGCGCAGTCTGGGGCAGTACAACCGCACGGCCACCGGCGTGCGCCTGCACCATGCGCAGGCTGGCCTCAGCGGCAATGTCTTCGCCTTCCACGACAGCCTGCGCCAGGTGGTGCAGGAATTCGCCAGCCAGGGCAGCGGCCCTTACGGCCTGCGCAACAACGCGGTGGTCGAGGGCAGCGAGAAGCTGGAGGTGCTGGTGCGCGACCGCCAGCAGCCGGCGCGCATCGTCAGCGTGCGGGCCCTGGCGCGGCTGGTCGACTACAGCTTCGAGCCGTTCTCCGGCCGCATCATCCTCAACCAGTTTCTGCCGGCGGTGGACGAGCAGCTGAACCCGGTGAGCCTGCGCATCACCTACGAGGTCGACCAGGGCGGCGACGCCTTCTGGGTGCTGGGCGGCGACGCGCAGTGGCGCCTCACGCCGCAGGTCGAGATCGGCGGCAGCATCGTGCAAGACCGCAACAGCCTGGCGCCGTACGACCTGGGCAGCGCCAATGCCACGCTGCGCCTGGGGCCGCGCACCGCGCTGGTGGCCGAGCTGGCGCGCAGCCAGAGCAGCGTCAACACCAACCCGACCAACCAGGTCAGCACGCCGGGCCTGGCCGGCCAGGTGGGCGAGGTGACCGGCACCGCCTGGCGGGTGGAACTGGCGCACGAGGGCGAGCGCGCCGAGGCACGGCTGTTCGTCGGCCGCTCGTCGCCCAGCTTCAACAACCCGGCGGCACCGTTGTCGGGCGGGCGCGGCGAGGCCCAGGCCCAGGCCAGCTGGCGCTTCACCGATGCGCTGAAGCTGCAGGCCGAGGCGCTGGCCAGCGAAGACCGCAACACCGGCGGCGGCGAGCGCCAGGCCGCCGGCCTGGGCCTGCAGTGGCTGGCCAGTGACCGGCTGACGCTGGACGCCGGCCTGCGCACCCGCCGCGAGACGGTGGGCACGCAGGCCAACGGCTGGTCGACTTTGCCCTTCAGCGACACCGCCGGCCTGTCTGGCAGCATCGTCACCGGCGCGGCGGGCGGCGCGCTGGGCTACGGCAACCAGACCGTCGACACGGCCACCGGCCTGCCGGTGATCGGCCAGGGCGGCCTGGCGGCAGCCGTCAGCAGCCTGCCGGTGGGCACCCGGCTGCACAGCGACACCGTGCGCCTGGGCGCCGGCTGGCGCGCCACCGAGCGCTGGAGCCTGGGTGCCGAGGTGGAGCACGACGTCGCCGGTGACAGGCGCCAACGCATCGCCCTGGGTGGCGACTACCAGCTGGCCGAGCGCACCCGGCTCTACGGCCGCTACGAATGGCAACGCGGCTGGGTCAGCCTGGCCGGCGTGACCGAAACCGGCCAGCGCGCCAATGCGCTGGTCTTCGGCGTCGACTCCAGCGTGCTGCGCGACACCCAGGTGTTCAGCGAGTACCGGCTGCGCGACGCCATCAGCGGCCGCGACACCCAGATGGCCTCGGGCATCCGCCAGGGCTTCGATCTGGCCGACGGCCTGCGCGCCACGGCGGCCTACGAGCAGATCCAGGTACTCAGCGGCAACACCGCCAAGGCGCAGGCGATCGCGCTGGGGCTGGACTACACCGCCGACCCGCTGTGGAAGGGCAGCACCCGGCTGGAGCTGCGGCGCAGCGGCGACATCGCCGACACCGCCACCGACGAGCGCTTCACCACCACGCTGTGGCAGGTGATGGCCGCCCGCAAGCTCGATCGTGACTGGACCCTGCTGGCGCGCAACCACTATCTGCAGACCGACTACGCCGCGCGTGGCGACGTGCTGCAGAACCGCGCCCAGCTGGGCCTGGCCTGGCGGCCGGTGGACCACAACCGCTTCAACGCGCTGGGCAAGGTCGAGCACAAGCTGGAACAGGACGCCAGCAACGCGGCGGCCGGTGCGCTGCAAAGCCGGGCCTGGATCCTGTCCACCCACGCCGACTGGCACCCCTCGCGGCCCTGGTGGCTGACCGGGCGGCTGGCCGGCAAGTGGCAGACCGACACGCTGGAGGCCGGCGTGCCCAGCCGCTTCGATGCCCAGCTGCTGGCCGGCCGGGTGGTCTACGACATCACCGAGCGCTGGGACATCGGCGCGCTGGCTGCCGTGCAGCTGGGCCAGCGCGGCGCGCGCCAGCAGGCGCTGGGCCTGGAAGCCGGCTACCTGCTGCAGCAGAACCTGTGGCTGTCGGCCGGCTACAACCACAGCGGCTTTCGCGGCGACGCCGACCTGACGGGCTATGAATACACCCAGCAGGGTGCCTACATCAGGCTGCGCTTCAAGTTCGACGAGACCCTGTTCCGCAGCCGCGACCCGCAGATCAACCGCAGCCTGGACAGATGACCTCTCCCCCGAAGCGCCTGCGGCGCCTTGCCACGGTCGACCAGAGGTCGGCCGGTTCGCCTGGCGACCAGACCTGCGCAGGCTGGTCTGGTCGTCCGGGCTCACCCCCCAGGGGGGCGCAGCCAGCGGCCCGGCGAAGCCGGTACCGCGGCGGCCGCTTGGCTGGCGCCTACCGTGCCAGTGGACTGAGAACGCCATGACCAACACCAACCCTCTGATCCGCGTCGCCGTCTTCGCGGCCTGCCTGGCCAGCCAGTCAGCGATGGCCCAGACCGCAACCACGCTGACGCCGCCAGCCCAGCGCATCAGCGACCGCGCGGTCGCTGCCGACCAGCAGACTTACGAAGCGCTGCAAGCCCGGCTGCGGGCCGTCAATGCCGCCGGCCGGCCGCTGCGCGACTACCACCTGGCCAAGGCCCAGTGCTGGCTGGACGTGAGCTTCCACGAGTACAGCCGCAACGACCGCGGGCCGTTCCCGCAGGCAGCGCTCACCGAGGCCGACACCCTGGCCCGCGGCATGGAGAACGCCGCCACCAGCGGCCAGCCGCCGCTGACGCGGGACACCCCGCTGGTGGCCGGCGCCGAACGCCTGCGGCCCGACCTGTGGGCCCAGGCGCAGGGCCTGCAAGGCCACCGCGGCTGGCGCTGCGCCCAGGCCAAGGCCGCCTGCGCCGAGGTGGAACTGGTGCATGCCGGCCATGAGCAGGTGCAGATCGGCTGGCGCCAGGCCAAGCCCTATGTGCAGATCGCCGAAGACCTGCTGGGCGAGGCGCAAGGGCTGGCCGAGCGTTGCGATCCGCCGGCGCCACCACCGCCACCGCCACCGCCGGCCCCGCCACCGCCCCCACCGCCCCCACCCGCGCCCCTGCCGCCGCTGCCAGCAGCCCCGGTGGAGCTTGGCGCCAGCGTGGTCTTCAGCTTCGACCGCCACACTGCGGCCGACGTGCGGGCCTTCAGCCTGCAGCAGCTGCAGACCCTGGTGGCCCAGGTCAAGGCACGCGGGCTGGTGGCGCGCCAGCTGCTGCTGACCGGCCATGCCGACCGCCTCAACGGCACCGGCAACGCCGACTACAACCGCGCGCTGTCGGAGCGGCGCGCCGCCACGGTGCGCGGCATGCTGCAGCAGCTGGGCCTGCCCGGTGCCGACACCGCCAGCGTCACGCTGGAAGCCGCCGGCGACACCCGCCAGGTGCAGGATTGCAGCGGCAAGTACGCCTCGCAGGCCGAGTTGCAGGAATGCCTGCTGCCGAACCGCCGGGTGGAATTGCGGGTGGTTGCCCTGCCGGCGCCACGTTGATGCGGCTGGCGGGTCTGGCGCCTGGGCCTCGGCCCGTGGGCCCGGCGCATCGGCCCGCAGCCCGCAGGGTCAGCCTGTGGCTGCTAGCCTCGGGCGCTCGACGATCGAAGGAGTTGCCATGCCCGCTGCGGCCACCGTGTTGTCCCCTGCCGATGTGCAGTCCCATCTGCAGGCGCACCTGCCGCACTGGACCCTGGCCGACGGCGCCATCCGCCGTGTGGTGAAGACCGGTGGCTGGAAGGGCACGTTGATGGCGGTCAACACCATCGGCCACCTGGCCGAGGCGGCCTGGCACCACCCCGAACTGCATGTCGGCTATGCCAGCGTGGCGATCGCGCTGAACACCCACGATGCCGGTGGCATCACCGCCAAGGACCTGGCGCTGGCCGAAAAGATCGAATCGATGCTGTTCTGGCAGCCGGGCACGGCGCCGGGCGCGGTGCTGGACGGCACGCCCGACACCGCCGAACACCGCTACATCGTCTACGACTGACCGGCGGGCCCGCGCGGGCCACGCGGCGCGGCCGGGCCCCCGGGGCGGGCCGGCCGGCGGTCATCACGGCGCGGGCCGCGGCTGTCGGGCCGGCCGCCAGGGCGGTCATCCTGGCGCAGGCCGCGCCGGTCGTCGGCCGTGCGCACGGGTGCAGGCGGGGCTTCGGCGGCTTCTTTCTTGGCCTGTTCCAGCAAAGGGCTCAGTGCCTCGGGCTTCATGCCCTTCAGGGCGCAGAAGTTGCCTAGCGTCAGCGTGGTGCGCTGGAAGTCGCGCAGCAGTGCCGCACGTGCCTGGCGCGCCTGCAGCGCCTCGGCCTGCTGGGCCATCTCGGCGCGCTGGGCCTCGTGGTGCTGCGCGCGCTGCTGGGCCTGGCCCTGCTGTTCACGTTCGCGAGTGACCTGGCGGCGGCGCGTCAGCTCGGCCTGGGCCAGTTGCTTGTGCTCGTCGCTCAGCTCGCCGGCCGGCTGGCCGTCCAGGTCGAAGCGGTGCGGTGCCTTGGTCAGCCCGATCAGGTAAGCGGTGCTGCCGGTGTGGCGGCGAAAGTAGGCCGACAGCGTGTTCTTGCTGAACACACCCGGCGCGCGGGCCTGGATGTCCTGCTGGATGCGCAGCTTGAAGGGCTTGGCCGGGCCGCTGAACAGCGCCGGGAAGTGCTGGCGCAGCAACTCGGCGGCGGCAGTTGGCGACAACAAGGGCAGGGCGGGGCTGCCGGGGGGCTGCGCTGATGCGGTCGGCTCAGTGCTGTCGGCGATCTCGGCGTCGGGGTCGCTGCCGGTGTCTGGCGACGACGCGACGGCTTCGTCGGCGTCATGTGCAGCATCGTGTGCGGCGTCATGTGCGGCATCGTATGCGGCGCCTTGGAGCGTCGCATCCTCGGCAGGCGCCTCGGGCAGTGCCTCGTCAGCAGGGATGGGCGGGACGGGCAGGTCGGTCGGATCGGGCATGGCAGCGCCGCAGGCGCGGCAGGGCTGGGTCAATCGCGCATTGTCGCCCGGCGCGCCTGTCTTGCGGTCGTCCCGCTGCCGTGCTGCCTCAGGTTTTGCGCCGTGCCACCCAGAAGGTGGCACCCTCGGCGCCGTAGCGCTCGGCATGCGGCACCGCGCGGTCCAGCGTGAAGGTGTCGCCCGGCCGCAGGTGGCGGGTGTCGTCGCCGATCGTCAGCCAGATCTCGCCCTGCGCCACCCGGGTGCTGACTGCAAAGTCGTGGGTGTGCGTGTCCACCACCGTGCCCGGGGCCCACTGGCGCTCCAGCACCACGTCGAAGC
>Ga0105046_10009603_pt1 | contig 15117 bp, 8 predicted proteins | sample MAT03_FD_78385 | JGI IMG/M metagenome (GOLD analysis project Ga0105046, IMG submission 78385) | Freshwater microbial communities from Lake Fryxell liftoff mats and glacier meltwater in Antarctica - MAT-03 (megahit assembly) | ecosystem: Environmental > Aquatic > Freshwater > Ice > Liftoff...
ATTTAGTTGCACGACGCTCCGCGTCGTGATTCCTACGACGCGGAGCGTCGTACAACTAAGGGCGTACCCCAAAATTAAGACTGGATGATGCACTACTCAATTATCCAAACCGGCCGGTGATATAGTCCTCGGTTTCCTTGAGCTTTGGCTTCGTGAAAATCCTCGACGTTAACCCAAGTTCGACGAGCCGACCCAAATACATGAACGCGGTGAAGTCGCTGATACGAGACGCTTGCTGCATGTTGTGCGTCACGATCAGAATCGAATAGTCCCCCTTGAGACGTTCGATGAGATCCTCAATCTTGCCCGTCGCTAGCGGATCCAGTGCCGAACAGGGCTCATCCAGCAGCAGAACTTCGGGATCACTGGCGATAGCCCGAGCGATGCACAATCGCTGTTGCTGACCGCCAGAGAGCCCAAGCCCACTCTCGTTCAAACGATCCTTGACCTCTTCCCACAACGCCGCCCCGCGCAACGATTGCTCACAGACTTGCATCAACCGCTGCTTATTTCTTTCACCATCGATTCGGAGGGGATAGACTACGTTCTCAAAGATACTCATCGGGAACGGATTCGGCTTTTGAAACACCATCCCCATCCGTTTGCGCAGCTGAATCACATCGACCCCTGGAGCAAAGATCGAGTCTTCACCGAGTAGCATGTCTCCCTCGATCCGAACCGTGTCGATGAGATCGTTCATCCGATTAACACTTCGCAGGAGAGTTGACTTGCCGCAACCGCTCGGGCCGATCAATGCAGTCACCTTGCCGCGTGCGATTGGCATTGAGATGTTGTGAATCGCTTGCTTGCGACCATAGAAAAGGTTAAAGCCCACGATCCGCAAGACTGGGTCTTCCTGCAATACTTCGTCATGCAAAACCGACTCAACTCGTTGGCCGTCGGCGATCTGCTTTAGTCTGTCCATAAATTCAATCGATATATTTTTAGAACTGGCTGCCTTGGAATCGTTTGCGAAGTCTCGCACGGAGCCATATGGCTGTCACGTTGAGTAAAGTGACGATGGTCAACAATAGTAAGGTCGCCGTAAACACCATCGGCTTAGCTGCTTCACTGTTCTGACTTTGAAAACCAAGCGAGTAGATTTGAAAGCCAAGGTGCATAAACGATCGTGAACCGTGAAAAAACGGGAACTCTAAGTCGAGTGGCAATTCGGTTACCAACGGAATGGCACCGACCAACATCATCGGTGCCACTTCGCCCGCCCCGCGCGCCATCGCCAAGATAAAGCCCGTGATGATGCCTGGCCTCGCATAGGGCAGGACGATGCGTTGTAGAGTTTGCCATTTCCCGGCACCGCACGCATACGAGCCCTCGCGAATCGAATTCGGTACCGCCGCTAATGCTTCTTCCGTTGCCACAATAACGACAGGCAAGGTCAACAGGGCCAACGTACAAGAAGCCCAAAGCAAGCACCCCTTGCCAAACGTCGGGTTAGGCAACGTTGCTTCATAGTAACCATGAAAGAAGGGGGACTTCACCATCAAACATACGAGCCCCAACAAACACAACAACCAAAACAATCCGCCAAAGCTTGCTAGTCGTTTACGAAATGGCGACATCTGTGCTGGCGAGCCTGAAGCTAAAGCAGCCAGAAAAAAGGCTCCCGTACCCGCCATGGCCGTCCCTGCCAGAGCGACAAACCAAAGACTCGATGGCCAGGGAGTGAATCCAGCCTTGACTGGCCCACCATCTATGTAACCACCAATCGTGTAGCAAAAGAATGAAAGTCCAAACACCCCGTATACGATGCTGGGCACGCCCGCTAAATTGTTGATGCTGATTCGAATGACGCTCAATACCCAACCGTTCTTTGCGTACTCTCGCATATAAAGTGCCGCGATCACTCCAAACGGCATCACCGCAATCGACATGATCAGGGTCATCACGATTGTTCCCCAAATCGCTGGAAAGAATCCTCCCTCGATCCCGCCCTCGCGAGGCTGACCAAACAAAAACTCGAGCCATCGAACAATATAGAGTCGAACCTTGCCAACGAAGCTCAATCGATTTGGCTCTACCAATCGAACAATGTCCGAAACCAAGACCGTCTTCTCCCTCAGCGCCGCCACCCGCGTCGAATTCTTTTCAAAATCATCTGCTAGCCAAAATCGCTTTCGTCCCTCTGGCGTCATGACCGCCATCAACGACTGAGAGGGGCTGAGTCGCGTTCGATCACTTGACGGTAGGTTTGCACTATCCTGAACCTCCAATCCAATCCGATTTGCAAGCTCGCTTTCAACCGCACTCGAAGTCGACTTGAACGGAAACGAGACGTCGCCAACGGCCACAGCATCGCGAGCCATAGGGACTTCGCCTATCCAGTCGAGCGTCGGCACCTGAACCGTTACGATCTCAGACTGCATTCCAGCTTCCAGGCGAGCAATCTCGATATTAAGCGAGTATTGCAATAGAGTTACCGACTCTGCTACTTTGATCACGGTCTCGATTGCTCGTTTCGAAGCGGTTGGCATAGACTCCAGCCTTGAACGAATGACGGCGAGAGATGGAGTATGCTCAGCGAGTTCCAGTTCCAAACGACTCTTGGTTGTGAGCTCCTGGCGTGTTAGCTGTTCCATCTGCTTTGGTTGTTTCTTCAAACGCTCTTTCCAGAGCTGAATGGAGGCGATCAAATCGCGGCCAACCGCTTCCGAAATAAACTTTGCTGAAGCGATTTGCGATGCCTCTTCAGCGATCGACTGCAAATCCGTTTTGTCCAGAATTTCAGCCTTTCTCACGCCAATACGCGACGCAGAAAGTTGGCGATCGAATCGCCCCAAACGGTGCTTTGCCACTTCGATTTTCGCAATCAATGCAGATTGCTTGCGATGCGATTCCTCCACCGCGGACTTGAGAGCAGACGCGTCGGTGATCGTATTGATCGCATCTCCCGAAGCCTTGCCCCCTAACAAACTCTTTTCCCATGCGGCTTTTAGTTCAGCGCTATACGTGCCCAATACCACCTTGAGATCGTTTTCAAATTCGGCTGCCGCTTCGGTTGCTTCCTTTTTAGTATCCAATTCTTGCTCGAGAGAACCAACGTTATCAAACAAAACTTTAAGCGATGCGAAATCGGAATTGAGCTCAGGTGCAAAGGTTTGTTCTAATCGAGACGGAAAACCATACAGCACTCCCCACTCACGACGCTCCAGCAACCAGATATCGTCAGGGTAAAAAGCCCGATTCGATTGCAGATCGGATGCAATGGCATTGACCGACACCCATGGCACATAGGCAAAATGGCGGTTGCTAACATCGTAGTTGCCTGTACGCAGATACAGCTGAGTCGATTCGGCTTGATCGCTACCAGCCAACACCTCTTCTGCTTTTTCACGGCTCTTTAAGTCCAATTGACCAAGGGCCTGACGACTGATATTGAACGGCTGACTGTACTGCAGCTCGCCTGCTTCCAACTCACCATTGAGCAGCGGGTAGACGTAATAGGATCGTTGCCAATGGGTTGCTAACCCTTTGTATAGAATCAAAGCCAACAGTGCAAAAATCATGGTGCAAGCGATAGCAAACATGCCGCCAGTCAGCCACACCATCGGCTCACCCTGTGCAATCAGGCTCTGTCCAGTTGATCTTGCTCGAGCGTGCTTTTTCATAATTGAAAGGCTCGCTTTCGAAATCGCAACCGAACGACTTCCGCTATCGTGTTGGCTACCAATGTAAAGCAGAACAAAAGGAAGGCCGCCAAAAACAATGCATGAAAGTGCGTCGAACCACGTGCGGCCTCTGGCAGCTCCGTCGCTAGTGTCGCGGACAACGTACGATAGCCATTCATCGGATTGATATCCATCACCGGTGTATTGCCAGCCGCCATCAACACAACCATCGTCTCACCCACGGCGCGTCCGAATCCAATCATCAACGCGCTGAATATTCCGCTCATGGCTGTTGGCACGACTACTCTAATCGTCGTTTGCCATGTGGTGGCTCCACATCCAAGCGACGCGCTTCGCAAGTGTTGAGGAACCGACTGGAGAGCATCCTCCGAGATCGTGTAAATCAAAGGAATAATCGCAAAGCCCAAGATGCCACCGACCAACAACGCATTACGCTCTTGATACGGGCCGAGCACCGAGCCTCTCGGGTCCATTCCAATCAATGATAGGCACCATGCAGCGAGAGCAGCCATCATCAAGGTCGCAAGCGTTGCACATCCAAACAAGCCTAGATTAACTAAAGAAAATCGTAGCGGGCTCGACTTCCTGGCAATGGCCTGCGTGTACGGACTGAGTGGACCATTGAGAAGCCATGCGACCACCAACGCGACAGGGAACAATGCCAAACAAAACCAGCCTGACCAACCCGAACCGTCATTCTGAGAAAGCCACTGAATCAGATTTCCGTTGAACAAGAGCGATTCTATCGATCCTGCCATTCGATTCGCAATGAACATGCCGGTCGGTATGAGAACAAACAAAATGGGAAGCCGATAGTGTCGCATGCGAATCGCAACTGTGCCGGGTATCACCAACCACAGATTTGCGAACAACAAAAACAAAAACAAGACCGTGACAACAGACAAAAGCACCGCCATGAGATTGTCACGCAGGATCGGAGCGAGTACCAACGCGCCAACAAAACCCAAAACGACACTGGGTACACTAGCCATCAATTCGATAATGGGTTTGACGCGTGCCCGCCAACGGCTGCTCATAAACTCGCTGCCAAAGATTGCCGCCATCAGCGCGATAGGGGCCCCTATCAACATCGAAAAGAAAGTTGCCTTGAGAGTGCCAAATATCAGAGGCCAAAATCCAAACTTGTATTCACCCTCGACGTTACCAGTACTGCTTTGCCAAATATATTGAGGTGTCGCGTAGCCCTCGTACCAAATGCGATTGAAGAACGAGCTTAACGAGGCCTCAGGAAACGGAACGCTCAATCGCCACAAGTCGACGCGGGTTGCATTCATGAGCCCCACACATGCAGCGTTCGCCGAAAAGAAAATGCGAGGTCGAAAACTAGAGCTCGCTTCTAACTTAGCATCCCAGGCGATCAGCTCACGATTCGTTGGTACATAATAGACAGCACCTTTACCGTCCTGAAATTGGGCTGCCACGATCCGACTTTCCGGCGACGCAGCCAGATCCGCAATGGGCCCATCCTCACCCGCAAATCGGTGAATGGACATCAACTCCTGACCACTCGCTTTGGCTGCCGAAGCAACACTTTCGATATGGCCCGATTGGCTTCCAATCATCAAGGTCGACCGTCCCAAAAGTGGTACCGATACGGTCGCTTTACTCTCAGAGCCTGCTAAGGAAGTATGTGATAGTCCCTGCACCAAGCGGTTCGCATCATCAGGAACCCAAGCCACCACGCGACCCTTTACATCAAGAGATTGTATCTGCTCGGAGCGGGAGCCAACCATCAAACCGATGATCTCGGGCGACCGTTCCGATCCAGCCTCTGCTGGGACATGCGACCATGTTTTGGATTCTTGCGTAACCGCGCCCGAAAAACTATTGACCTTGTTGTCAATCGTGCCGAGTGAAATCGAGCGCCCGTCCGTTGCTCCCCAGGCCCAGGCCTGTGACTCATCAAAACTCGATGCGGCTTGCGGATTTCGCCAGTCAACGCACTTTACAGTCGCTTTAAACAACGAAACCGGTGGATGGAAGACGACGTCGCGGACAGTTTGCTTGCGAACTAAACCGCCCTCTATGGACCGATACAATCCCCCTTCATAGACAGCGATCCCATCTTTCATGGCGGTAGCAACCTCCGCTGTGACCGCGTTCAATGGACTGAACTCGACTTGAATTGCCAAAGTGATTGGACGGACTGAACCGTTCGAGTAACCCGCGATCATGCTTGTATCGTTGTCTGCAACAGCACTGCAGACGATACCCCCCAATGGCTCCGGCAGAGTATCGTTTTTAGCGGAATGGGAACTCAACTGCTGGCCGGTGGCAACTGAATGCACAGTGATATAATCCCCGCGATGCAAAACCCACAACAGCTCTGCATACTCGTCCACTCCGCATGCAACCGGCGTCGCCGCTTCTAAGTCGACCGCGACAGAATCCGTTTCAGGGCTATTTAGCGGGACCGAGGTAAGAAACGTGGCCGAATTGCCTTGAAAAAGCGGCAAGACATTGCCAAGCAAAACAAGCACAACCAGCATCACGACCAGGATGGTGCCGACACCACCAATCGTGATGACTTGCTTTGCAACGCGATCCGATACGCGCACCCACCACGATGAATTGCGGTCTCGCCGGTAGCGAACTGTTGGTGTATTCGAATTGTTCACAAGTGCTTAGCCACACGTGGAGAATCATCGGTAGCACAGTGGTGCCACTTGTGATCGATCAAGGATCGATACCCACCAATTTCATCGCTTTCGCTGCAGTCTTTGCGTCGACAGGGAAGTAACCATCCTTGACCGCAATCTCTTGACCTTCCCTGCTGAACACGAACTTGATGAACTCTTTGCGTAACGGTTCCATCTTGCTCGTGGGTTTGTAGTTGACGGCCAGATAAAGAAATCTTCCTAACGGGTACTTTCCATTGTAGGCGTTTTCCTCTGAGGGCTCGATGGCTGGCTCACCCTTCTTTGGCGATAAAGCCAGCGGCTTGACAGCTTCTGTCTTGTAACCGATCCCGCTATAGCCCATGGCGAATCTGTTTTCGCCAACGGACGCAATGACTGCCGTACTTCCCGGCTGCTCATTCACTCGGTCGCGAAAATCTCCATTACCCATGGCCTTTTCTTTGAAAAAACCATACGTTCCGGAAGCTGCGTTGCGACCAAACAACGCAATCGCTTCTTTTTCATAGTCATCCTTGAGCGACACCTGCCCCCAGTTGTCAATCGAATCTCCACCTAGCTTCCGGGTACTGGAGAAGATTGCATCAACTTGCTCCATACTCAGGCTCTGCAACGGGTTGTCGCGATTCACATACACAGCCAACAAGTCGATGGACGTCGGCAGCAAAACAGGCTTGTACCCATACTTTTTTTCGAAGTCAGCAATCTCATTTGCCTTGGCATCGCGGCTCATCGGACCAAAACTTGCCGCACCCTCGATCAGGGCAGGCATGGCTTTTGAGGAGCCCTGTCCCTCGACTTCTGTCCGAACACCCTTGTAGTATTCCTTGAACTTCTCGGTCCACTGAGTCATTAAGCTGTTCATCGAATCGGAGCCCACCGATTTGATCTGACCAGACAATCCTGCCGCAGGTTTGTACTTGGGCAGGTTGGCATCCACCTTACTTTGAGCGAAGCCGTTCTCCGCCGAAATGCAATTCAGCAAGGATATCGCGACAAGAAGAAGCAGACTTTTTGGAAAGGAAGATCTCTGGGCCATGGTCGTCTCCGAAGTTTGGATAGCATTCAATCGACGAAATTGTTCCAGAAACCTTGGAAACCACTAGGTAGGCAATGTTAAGAAAGTGTTAATTGTGTGTTTTTGTTGTTAGTTGCACGACGCTCCGCGTCCTGATGCCTACAACGCGGAGCGTCATACAACTAAGGATTGAAGACGGGACCGAGTATCGGCGGAGCGGTGCTAGGCTGGCCGAATTGAGGTGGCGAACTAAACTGATTTGCTGGAATCGACGATTGGCCAAGCATGGGCAATGGGGCCACCATCGTGGGGGGGGCGGAAACAGCCACGCCTTGCCCCGCTTGCAAACGCAATTGCTCGCCGCTTGCAATCAACGCATCGCGCGGAACATCGGGTTCGGGTGAAAGCTGGACATCAATGATGCGTTCGTCTCTCGTTTCAAACGGCCACAGTGTTTCGCTAAAAAAGTCGAGCGGCGGAATGGCGTACCACGGCGGACGGATTTTTCGTAGAAAGCGTTCCGTTTTGTAGCCGTCCCGAACCACTTCAATGTTTCGGGTTGCATAATAAGTAAAACTGGTCGAAACCGGGGTCAATCCGATCGGCTGCTTGTCGATGTACGCCATGGCACCGGGCGGGCTGGTCCTGACCGTCATTCTCTTTCGAATGCAGCCCAATTGAGTCACGATCGAGACCATTAGGGCTAAAATCATGAGTTGGCAGAGGGGCTCAAGTCGCTTCATGAAATGTTTTCTGGCAGTTCAGCTTTTGTTTCACAATTCGGAAAACCACACCTTTCGCCAATTTCCACTCGGCTATCCGGCGGCGTGGCCAAGGTAGAGTCTAGGAATCAGGAAGGCGAAAACGCAAGATGGAATGGGTAATATTGAGAATTCTTTCCCTAACCCTTGTATTTTTCTTTGATTCGGCAACGATTGAGCGACAGTGATCCCGTTGGCCCTCAAAATGAGTTTTTCTTTTGGCTGTCATTCCATCCCCTCAAACCACAACGGTCCGCGCACTGGATAATCATCCGCCTGGCCGAGAGCCATTGACGCCCCTTTGCAAAGCCACCGGCCATACGCTAGCGTTCTTGGCAAAGCTTGTGAGTGGTTTTACTGTGCGATGGCTTGGTTCGCAGCCCGAGACTTGCCAACGCGTTTACTTTGCCAATCACACAAGCCATTTGGATGCGGTCGTACTGTGGTCGTGTTTGCCGAAAGAGCTTCGATTGCTGACTCGGCCAGTGGCTGCCCAAGACTATTGGGGTGGATCGGGGCTGCGTAGATTCCTCGCCAAGTCCTTCAATGCAATCTTAATCGACCGCAAGCAAATCAAGGTGCATCAGAGTCCAGTCGAATTGATGTTGCGAGAAATAGGCGACGTCTATTCATTGATCGTTTTCCCCGAGGGGAGCCGAGCCATCGACGGGGAAATGGGAGAATTCAAAAGTGGACTTTATTACCTCGCCAAGAAACGACCAGACTTGGAACTCATTCCGGTCTACATGGATAATCTAAATCGCATTTTGCCTCGCGGTGAATTCATGCCGGTTCCTTTGCTTAGCTCCATTACGATCGGCAGTCCGATCTACTTGGAAGCAGGCGAGGGGAAGGTCGATTTTTTGAACCGGGCTAGTCGATCGGTCAAAGTGCTGAAGGAACGATAGGATTGCACCATCAATTAGTGGGATAGGCTTCCAGCGTGTCAAGCCGAAAATGACAGGCTAGTAGCCTATCCCAATGCACAAATCAGACATTTATTGATCGACCGATCGCCTAACAGTCATTTCTACTTGGGCTCGTTAACGTCGTTGCTCGAATCATCGGCAGCCGGAGCTTTCTGTTCGGCCCCCACTTTTGGTTTCATGGATTGTTCGCGTTGCTCTAAAGCAGCTTGCATCTTGACTCGCTGTTCTTCGAGTTGCTGCTGGACTCCAATAAGTTTAGCTTTCTCTATTTCGACATTTTCTTTCTGTCCTAATTGCTCATAGGACGCGATCAGCTTTTCCCGGGTCGAAACACGTTGAGGCGAAGTTGATAGTGCTTGCAAGTAGCACTCCACCGATTCCTCAGTCCTGTTAAGCGAGGCGAGTATACTGCCGCGCGAATCGTGAAACTCCGAAACACTGGGTGTGATTGCGATTGCTCGGTCAATCAATTGCAAGGACTCCGTCAATCGCGAAGGCTCTGACTTTGTATACAGCATGGCGAGGTTGTTTAGTGCTAGTGTCATGCTTGGCAGTTCGGCCAGAATAACTTCGTAGTCGTTTACGGCAGCGGCGAGATCACCTCGCCTAAAAGCGGCTTCGGCCAATAGGAGTCTCGCTACATAGGATGTCCCAGAGGTCGCAATTCGGAGCCGGAGTGTTTCGGTCGATTCAGCGTTTTGCCCAATACCAAGCTGAGCCAGCCCGTTGAGCTCCTCTTGAATGAGCACGTTGGTCGGGTCCAGAGAAACCGCGAAGTCCAAAAACTCCAAGTTCACCTGAATCTGGTTATTTGTTCTGACTAGACTTGTCCGAAACTTGAGACGATAGGCGTCGGAAAGCGCTCGCGAAATCTTTGCCGACATGGGAAATCGTTTGAAGCCTTTTCGTAGCCCTTCCAACGCGTCGTCAAGCCGATTTGTTAAGACAAAAGCTTGAGCGGCAAGCACGGTATTTGCTTCATCTAGTTCACCTGTCTTATCCTTGATCCGTTCGATCAGCAAATCGGCAGTCGCTCTGGCTTGAACCGGCAACCCATTTTGCGTGTAGACGGCCACGGCGTTCAAAAGCAACTTGGGATCATATTCAGCTGCTCGCTTTAAGAACTCTTGTGACTCAGCGGTCTTGTTTTCTTGTTGAAGTAACTGAGAGTAGACCAGCAAGAGAACGGGCGGAATGTCTTTGCCAACGGCCCCGCGTTTGAGATGGTACTTGAGGGTATCGATATCGATGGGCTCCCCTTTTTGGCCACGTTCTATCAGGTCCATGGCCAGCCATGTGTGCGCTTTCGTAAAACCTGTACTATTCGTAGTGGCTAACTGCTCCATAATCTGCCGAGCGCTTCCACGGCTTCCGTACCGGACCATTTGAGACGCAACATAGAACTTGGCAAATTTATTGTTTTGATTGAGTTGCAGCACGCGTCGGAACAGCATGTCAACCAAAACAGGTAGCCGTTTTGTTCCCTCAGTGGATTTTTCCGTGTCGGAGTTCTCATCCTTGGCCTGATTCTCATTAGCTAATTCTATTTCCCTGTTCGCTCGATCGGCATACCAATTCACCTTCACGTTGCTCTCGGAAAATTTGCCTACCGCCACGATCGAACCGAGGGTCAAGAAAAACAGCATGACCGGGATCAGTGCCCAAATGGATCGCCAACGGCGCGACTGGCGCCAATGGGAACAGAGATCTAAAAATTCGCCGGCGAGGTCGACAGGTGAAAACCAGATCCATTGGAACCAACTCGGCCGAACAAGCGTGTCTACTTCGGAGTCAGCGGAGTCCATGGACTCACTTTTTTTTGCTGTCAATTGCGAACCTACTTGGCTTTCTGTAAGGTTATTTCACTTTGTTGCCGAACGCGTTCAAAAATTTCGAAAAAGAGTTTCCGATTGCGTTCCATTTCCACTTCGTTCAACTCGCGCCCTGATTCGAAAAACACTTGGACCTGATAGGAAACAGGAAGTTCCTCCTTGTTATCTTTTTGAAGCATCGAAAAGATATTCTTGCGACTCAACTCCTTCGAAGCGCTGGACCGCTCCATTGGAACTCCATTTTCATCAAAGAAGGCATACCAAACGAAACCCAATAACCCGTATTGGTTTTGCATTTTAAACTCGTCGATCGCTAGTGCTTTACCACTTGCAGTTAATTGCTCCAACTCCTTGGTATCGTTAATTTTCCACCCGGCGGCTTGGTAGCTTTCCCAAAGTGGACGCCAGCCTCGGAAAGGAAAATCAAGCGAGACAAAAATCTGATTTCCTCGGTCATCAAATTTCCAAGCATGCGAAAACCGACCCTCCGAATTGCCCCGGGGGTTTGTGTTCGTGTCAAAACCGATCAGGCGAATCCCATTCAATTCGTCCGGAAATGCATCTTTCGAAGGAAATGCCGCTGCTCGCTCTAAAGAGAAGCTCAGCGATTCGTCATTGTTGTCGACGCGAAAAATTGCCACGTAAGCGGAAAGTGACCCAAACAATGCACAAACTAGACAGCAAAGTCCAAGTACCAAGAAACTCGGGCTCCACGTTTTTTCGCCTTCTGAAATCGAAAGGTCCAAATTCGAAGTATCTCCCTTTGGCCATGATGAAAGCCGAATATACCATTGAGTTAACGAATTCTTTGTCGCCAAATCTGCAATCGGCTCGACCAATGCTTCAATAGCAAAGTGAAACAACAGCATGCACACCAGTGCAGCACCGAAGACTATAGTGGCGATTGCGATATGCCCAATACCAGTCGAGAGATCGCTCCCAAAGTACTCCATTCCTATCGCGATTGCTAACAGCCGAACCATATTCCCAACGACCAAAACAACTGGTACCGTTGCAATGCATAGGACACCCACCAAAAGCGTACTTCGACGAAACACAGCGATGGCAAGTACTGCTGCAATCAATGCGTTCAAGCTATCAGCCCCACTGCATACCCCTGACACCGATATTTTCATTGCGCCGACTTGAAGTGAGTCTCCTTCTAAAATATTTGGGATGCTGATAGCATCCAAAAATCCGTTGCTAGCCCAACTAGAGATTGACTGCAGCCAAGTTGCAATTCGTAAATCAAACCCGCCTGGTAGCGGTGCAGTCACAACAAACAACGAGCTAATTGCAGCAATCCGAGTCCAGCTCGAGCCGCCAAACGAGCCCAATGACCAAGCGAACAGGACGACAATCGCGGCAAATTGGACCACTAAGGATGAATACCAAAAAACCCCTACGACCAATAAACCAACACCGATCAAGTAAAGGAACTCGCTCAGTCGAGCCCGTCGAAAACTTGCAGGACGATAGGAACACGTCCGAACGAGAAACCCAATTCCAATCGCAATAGACAACGGAAAGAACAGAAAAGTCTGCTGACTGACAAGCCGTTTGGTTTGAGCGAAAAGCAATGGCGCCATACATAGAAACGGCACGACCAACGCAAACAACAGCCATGTTCTAAGAGTGGCTTTTTCGTCTAAATTGGTGATACGATCCCCCGTTGAGTCAGGTTTTCGATCGATAGAATCCGGCTGAACGTCTATTTCAGCCTTTACCGATTTGCTCATTGCGATTCCCAATTACTAAAAACCCTTTTCAATAAAGTGACAAGGCTCATTCGTTGCTGTAGTTTACATTACTAAACTCAGATATCGATGGACCTTCATGCAGATTTTTCGCTCAAGCCTTCGACTTTTTGTGTTTAAACAGGTCGACTTCCAGAGATTTTAGACACGAATCCACCAATCGTTGTTCTTCGACGGGCAGTTGTTCCAAGCCGCCAAAGCGACGCTCATAAAACAATCGAGCTATGAGGTCCCCATCGAACGCAATCGAATGCAGGTCGAGTTTTGCAGCGGCACCTAAAAAAAACTCTCGCTGCGTTTGATCGCCCACCCTGTGAATTCCAAACTTGCCCAGCAACCGAGTTGCTCGATTGTAAAAATCGACTGTCGAGAGTTGCCGGTTTGCAAATGGAGAACGCAAAACTATTTTTGGGATCCAACTAGGAAAAAGCCACAGAAGCGTCCGATGAAGACAAACTGCGACAAATCCAAAAATGGTAACGCCCAACGCAACTTGCCATGAGAACCAACGACTGGGCGAAAACACAAATCCTGTGACTTCGTTGTTCCGTATGCGTTCAATCGTACTTTTGAAACTAAGCCATGCGTTGGAATAGGAGTCATCCGAGGAATCACTAAAGTTTGAAAAAAGCGTACTCTGCTTGGACTTGTCCATGTTCAGAATCATTTCCGACCACAACTCTTGCATCATCCCAAGCGTTTGTCCGCTCGACCTTTTGAATGTCCCGCCGGCGTTCGAGCCATCTCCTGACGGTGTGCCATCCAACCTCAACCACGCACCATGACTAATGTAGCTGGGTACGTGAATAGAATGGGACGTCAACTCCTCAACCGAAAAGTAGGCTTCCACCCAAACATGCGCGTGGTTTTGCTGAACCATAAAAAAATCTCCGATTTCGTTGTATTCTCCGGGCCGAAAACCAACGACCAGTCGTGATTGGATTCCAAGCGACCTCAAGAGCATGGCCAACGCGGAAGCATAGTATTGGCAGTGGCCCTTTCTCTTGTTTAGCAGGAAATCAGCGATCGGATCGAGGCTTCGGTCCTTGGGCGCTGTAATCGACAGTGTGTATTGAAAATCCGGACCATTCGCCAAATAGTCTTCAAGAAATACAGCTCTTGCTAAACGGTCCTCTTTGCTTGCTGTGCAGCCTTCCAAAACTTTGTCGCGGAACGGAATGATTGCCTGGAGAGAATCAGGGAAATCAAGCAATTCCTCTTTTCGATACGAACTGTACTGCGAACTCACAGCACCTAGTTCTTCGTCACGCAAGCAGTCCCGAAACTCCGGTAATAGTGGGCTCTCGACTCCATCCTTGAAGGCATAAGTCGTATAAGAAAAGCGACGCTTTTGATGTTTCAGTTGAGCGGACTCGCGAGTGTCCAGCATTCTCCAGTCTCGGCGGATAACGCTGAACCCGTTTTTCGTGTTGCTTTGAGAAAAAGGTGCTATGGTCGGCACGAATTCGCCAAGACTATCTTTTTCAATGACGTTCACGACGACAGAATCCGAGTCCGTGGCCAGCGACTCGTTGATCTGCGCCGACATCGGTGGATCTCTCATCGTTCGTGTATCGCGGAGCAACCCAGGCTCGCCCGGTTGCCAAGTCCCATAACGGGGGCCCTCAAAATAGCGATGGGAAACGGTTGTACGAATGTAGGGCGGCGACTTGGGGCGATATGGTGTCCGTTTCCGTTCATCCTGCATGCTCATTCGAAAAAGCGGCGTCTCATTCTTTAGCAACTCACCAACCATGCGTAGGCTTATCTGCTCATTGAACCCAACGCTGGCCGGTCCGCTTGCGTTCCCCTCATAGGAACTCGTATTCAGTCGTGGAAGCGAATAAAAGTAAGCAACCGAAAAAACAAGTAGTGACATCGAAAACGGAATGACTCCACGACTCCATTGCAGCGGAGAAAAGGAAGGTCGCTTCACAGAGCCACTTAGCGACGTTACAGCCACCGCCGAAAGCTTGACTCCTGAGTTTGCTTTCGTAACAAGCTGCTCTTTGCCAAGCCAATGCAGCAATCGCGACCAAATAGAAGTCGACTCCGAAATCGATTCGCTGTGCCGCAACTGCGATGCAAAAAGAGCCAGCGACATCATCGCAGCTGAACCGATTGCAAGTACAGGCAACATCAATATTCCATACAAGACGTTATTGTTGACTAACGCTCCAACAACAAGCTCCAACAACAAAAAGACACCCCATTGCTCAAATACTCGCTTGGATTTTTTTTGAAACATGAGAGGCAATTGCACGTAAACCAAAAGGTTTCCGACCTCCACAATTTGATTGGCTGATCTATCCCCCAAGAAATCGACGGTTGCAATCCCGGCGCCCACAATCATGGCAATGTAAACCAACCACCGATTCAGGGAAAACCAGCCAAGCACGTCTGTATACACAATGGACAGGATGGAACAGAAACCAACCAGAACCGGCAAGTTCCAAGATTCCTTTCCAAGACCGATCAACCCAGCCGCAATCGTCGCAAACAATCCAAAGTAAATG
>Ga0105046_10009604_pt1 | contig 15116 bp, 14 predicted proteins | sample MAT03_FD_78385 | JGI IMG/M metagenome (GOLD analysis project Ga0105046, IMG submission 78385) | Freshwater microbial communities from Lake Fryxell liftoff mats and glacier meltwater in Antarctica - MAT-03 (megahit assembly) | ecosystem: Environmental > Aquatic > Freshwater > Ice > Liftoff...
CCCGCCGGGCGAGCTCCTCGGCGATGGCGAAGCCCAGTCCGTAGCTCGCACCTGTGACCAAGGCGGTTTGGCCCGATAGTTCTTCGTAGCTCATGCAGGATGCTCCTTCTGCGACCGCCGCGCGGGCAGTCGGAATACGTCCTCGACGTCCACTCGCACCCAGCGACGCTCGATCTCCGATCGGCCAATCGCCGCGACAATCGACGGCACGAGGGCCCCGCGGGCGAAGTCGGGCTGCGGCGGGGCGGCACGGTCCTCGATTGCCGCCACCATGGCCGCAAAAAGGCGCCCCAAGCTCACCGCGGCGCTGGCTTGGGCGGGCTCCGCGCTGCGCGTGCAGATGCCCAGGGGGCGTATGCGATCCGGCAGCATCCGCCACGCTGGAAGGTGGCCGCGCGCCGCCCAGTTCGCTCCGACGATCCCTACCCCGAGCTTCGGACTTCCCACTGCGCCTCACCCGATCAGTGCGGCACGTGGACGCGGCGGTATTTGCCTTGGAAAAACAGCAGTGGGTCGCGTGTCGGGTCAAACAGCACTTCGCGGACGCGGCCGATAAAGATGCGGTGATCCCCGCCGTCGAGAACCTGAAATTTCTCACATTCCAGGCTCGCCAGCGAATCCTGGACGATCGGCGCCTTGGATCCCCAGAATTCCCATCCGGTGCCCGAGAAACGATCGATGCCCTTGCGGACGAATTGATTCGACAGCTCCTGTTGGCCGATATGCAGCACGTTAACGGCGAAACTGTCGGCGGCTTCGAACAATTCGAGGCTCGATGCCTTGCGGTCGATACAGAACAGGATGAGCGGCGGGTCGAGCGAGACCGAGCAGAACGAATTGGCGGTCAGACCCACCGGCGTCCCGTCTTCTCCGGTGGTGGTCAGGACGGTTACCCCGGTCGCGAAGCAGCTAAGCGCCTGGCGTAGCGACTGCGGGTCGATCCCGCCGCAAATCGGCCTGTCGGGGTCGCGTCGCATATGCGACTCGAGTATACCGACGACTTCGGCAAGGACCTCTTCGGCCACCGCTTGTCCGTTGCTGTCTGCGATCAGATCATGGAATTGAGCGTGTGGGTTGATCTGCTGCAACCGTGTCTCGGCGTTCACGCCGAGCAGCGACTGTTCCTCTGTCCGAACGAACAGGACCGGGCATTTCACCGCTGCGAAGGATTCGATGAAGTCGGCGCGATCACGGACAAGATCGACGCGGCATTCAGCGGGCCCATGGAGAAACGCAGGATCGATGCGCCAATGCCAGCGTCCATCCTCGCGCTGGCGCATGACCCGGCGGAGCAGCGCCTCGCGGGCGAGCGACGGGCGCAAGTGCCCCAGCCGCTGCGCAGCTTCGGCCAGGTCCGCATAACCCTCCCCCGATGCCAGCGGCTGTCGCTGCTGGTCGAGCGCGGAACTGTCCGCATCGGGGCTTGCGTCGATCACGACGAGTGCCGGCACTCGGTCCGGGCCAAGCTCGGCTGCGAGCGAAAGCGCGAGTAGACCTCCGAGGCGATGCCCGACGACCGCGACGGGGCAGTCAATCTCCTCGACTATCCGCCGTAGGTCCTCGACCATAGTTGCCGAGCTATAATCGCCATCGCTGGAATCGTCGCTTTCGCCGTGCCCCCTAAGGTCGGTGGAGATGACGTAGCGCCCGGCAGCGACCAGCGCTCGTGCAAGGCCGGCCCAGACATGTCGGCTTTCGCCCGTTCCATGTATGAGCAACACGGCTGGATCTTGGCTGTCCCCACCGATATCAGCGACAATCACGCTGCCGTCGGCACGGGTGAAACGGCGAACTTGCATGGCTCGGCCCCCTCAGTCCAACGGCTGAATTCGCCCCTCGAAATGGGTCCGCCCACCTTGGCATCGGCGCAGGACGACGACGTCGGCGCCTTTGTTACCGCGGCGGTCCCATTGGCCAAAGGATATGGACTGGCGCGGGCCGCCAACGGCGGCGGGCAGGCAGCGGATGCTCTCCAAGCCCTCCTGGACGCCGGCGGGCGTCATGATCGGCGCCAACACAATTCCCTCGAGCGCCGCGACCATGGCGTCACGCCACACGAGGATCGGTTCGGCGGTATAGGCAATTACTTCGTCGTCCGGGTGACGTTCGCGATACTGGTTCCACCATTTCATCATGGTGGCGTTCTCTTCGTCCCACAACGCGGTCCCGACCCAACCCTCCATGTCTTCCCAGGCGTATTCGAAATTGGCCTGGAAGAATCCGCCATTGGTGATGCGCGGAACGTCCCAGCCGATCTCGCGCACCGCCTTGCCATAGGGAACGCTGCTGTTGCCGGTACCGAAATGGACGATAGCGTCGGGATTGAGCGCGCGATGCTGCGACGCGATTTGCTTCATCTTCTCATGGCGTTCGTCGGACGAGAAGACCGAAAAGCGATAGTCGGCAACGATCTCGATCCCGGCCCGCGCAGTTGCGATCTTGAAATGGCGGACATATTCGGTACCATGCCAGACCATGTCCCAAGTCATCGCGACACGTTTGAAGCCGTTCTGCTTCAGCCAGCTGGTCATCACGTAGGCATCGTCGGGAATGCTTGCCCAGGGCAATGAGAAGACATGCTTGGAGAGGTTGTCGGCGGTCGCGCCGAGCATGATGCATGGCACCTTGCGTTGATCTACGGTCTCGACCAGCGCGACGTTGTTGTCCGAATGGTTCGGGCCGACGACGATCAGGCAGCCCTTGTCGCAGAGTTCGCTATAGCCGTCGATAGCATCCTGGATGTGGCCGGTCGGGGCACCAAAGACCGGGCGCGTGACGAACTCGATGTCGCGCAGCAGGCGCCCGCTTGCAAGGTACTGCTCCTTCACTAGGTCATAGCAGGGTTGCGCCCACTTGTTAATGCGCTCGGGCATGTCCATCAGAATACCGACTTTGAGAGGCAGCGGCTTTTCCCGATAGACGTCGCGCGTGGCGGCCATGATAATTGCTCTCCCCAGACATCAGACAGGCCCGCTGTCCGGGCATTATTACGAGCGGCGGATCCCTCAGGAGCCGCCCTCAATTGCTCGTCAAGCTGACTGCGGCAGCTTGATCTTGTAAAAGTCAGTTACGTTTTGTTCGAGTATCTTCTTGCGATCGTCGAAGCTGACGCCCTTCATGTGATCGGCGAGCACCTCCATCGAGTTTGGCCACGTCGCGTCGGTGTGCGGAAAGTCGTTCGCCCACATGACCAACCGCGAATCGAGCAGGCCGGCGGCAACCATTTGCCAAGCGGTCTTGTCGTCCTGGTAAGTGAGCTTGAAGTGGTCGAGCCAGTACTCGCTGGGCAGCTTCTGGAGCTCCTTGCCCTTCATCCAGAACCGGTGGTGCTTGTAGGCATGATCCATGCGATACATCATGTGCGGCAGCCAGCCGGCATCACCCTCCACCATCGCGAGTTTCAGGCCCGGAACGCGATCGAACACGCCCGAGAATATCAGCATGCCGGCGATGTCTTGGACGGTGCGGATAACACCGATCCAGACGCCAAGCGAGGGGCCGCGGCCGGCGATGAAGTTACCCGCCTTGTCCTTCCTGTTACCACCCGCCGAAATGTGGAACGAGGGTGGCATGTCGAGATCGACCGATGCCTGCCAGAACTCGTCCCAACGCTCGTCGTCGTAATCAAACTCGGTGCACGGAAAGAGCGGCATCATCATGGTTTTCATGCCGGCCTGCCGACAGTCCCGCATATCCTTGAGCGCTTCTTTGACGCTCCGGGTGGCGGTCTGGCCGGCGACGAGCAGGCGATCGGGCGCAACCGATGCGTACTCGGCGATCCAGCGATTGTAAGCCAACATGCAGGCCTGCTTGTAATCCGGATCATCATGACCGCACAGGACCATGCCGACGGATGGATAGATCACCTCGGCATGGACGCCATCACGGTCCTGATCGGCGAGGCGAACGGTGGGATCGTAGCCGCCGCGATGCAGGCCCTCGAAGGTGCCGTCCTTGCGGACCTCCGAAGGGGTCTTTCCGGCAGCGGCGAAAGTGCCCAGCCCGATACCGCCTTTGATTCCGTCGATGTCGTAGAAATCCCCGCGATCGGGATCGCGACGAACACGCGGCGCCCGGTCCCGGTATTTCGGATCGATGTTGTCGATGTACGCGTTGGGAGGCTCCGTCACGTGCGAGTCAGCCGAGATTGGCCGGATCCTCATGTCCACACCTGTGGTTTCGGGACGATCCAATACGGTGGCCATTTTGATCTCCTAACTGCTCCGCATGCGATGCGACTGGGACGATCGGACCGGATCGTCACGTGTAGGACGCCGCACACGATCTCCCTACGCCGCCGAATTGCGTCCTGCAAGCAAATTAATGCTTATCCATTAACTCGGCATGGAAGCCGGTGGCGCATGTCTCGTATCAGGCGTTGTTCTCAGGTCATCGCTTCCTTGAACAACTCCTCCGGCTCGGAAGGAAAGTCCTCGGGTCCGCGGCAAAGCAACTCGATCCGGATATCGTCAGGGCCTTTGACAAATGCGATGCGCACGAACGGTCGCACTTCCATCGGCTCGAGCAGGATGTCGACACCCTCGCCACGCAGTTGCTCAACCGCAGCGTCGACGTCATCGACATGGAAGCCGATGTGCTCGAGGCCGGGCAGCGGTCCGAAATACTCGCGCGGAATGCGGGGCGAATCTTTCGGCAACTCTGCCAGGTAAATCATCGTCTCGCCAAACCTCAGGTCGATCCGGCTCTTGCCGTTCGACTGAAGGCTGCGCAGCACTTTTGCGCCGAGTTTGTCGTGATACCAGCGCGCGGTGCCATCGAGATCGGTGGCGAAGATATGAAAATGATCGATCTTGAACGCGACCACCGGTCCTTCTCCTTTACTGTCTCGACGCCCCAGCATTCGTCTGCAGAAGCTATGATCTCAGAGCAGACATCGCCAACTCAAGCGGCCGCGATCGGTCGGCTGACGGTGCCGTTTTCGTAGAGCGCTTCAATCGCGGCCTTGTCCCGCCCGATCTCGCGCAGCACCGATTCCGCGGCCCCGCCGAGCAGCCCGCAGGGTTGCGGCACTCCGGGCGGCGTAAGCGAAAACACCGGCTGGGGCGCGGGCTCGACCTTGTCGCCCACGGTCACGAACATTCCTGCGGCAAGGGCGTGTGGGTCGGATCGTGCCCCGTCCAGGTCGAGTACCGGCGTGCAGCAGGCGTCGACTGTTGCCGCGAGCTCGGCCCATTCGGCCCGGGTCCGGGCGGCAAACGCATCGGCAAACGCCCGGCCGGTCTGCAACCAGGTGGAACGGTCCATCTGCAAAGCCAGTTCGACCACTTCGTCGAGGCCAAGCATGTCGACGAGCGCGCGGTAGAACTGCGGCTCGATCGCTCCGACCGCCATGAAGTAGCCGTCCCGAGTGCGATAGGTCCGGTAAAAGGGAGCACCGCCATCGGTCCAGTTGGATTGCCGCTGCATCACCCAATCCCCGTGGTCCTTGATGGTGAAAAGCTGCGCCATCAGCGCTAGCGTGCCGCCTAGGATGCTCGCCTCGACAACTTGCCCCTTCCCGGTCACGCGGGCATTAATTAATGCCGCGAGCAGCCCGGTTACCAAGTAGAGCGCGCCGCCGAAATCGCCCACGATGTTGAGCGGCGGGATCGGTTGCTCCGAAGTGCCAATGGCGTCAAGCAGACCGCTCATGCCGAGATAATTGATATCGTGCGCGGCCACGTCGGACGAAGGCCCTCCGGTTCCCCAGCCCGTCATGCGCCCATAAACGATCCCCGGATTGAGCTTCAGGCAGTCGTCGGGGCCGAGCCCGAGCCGCTCCAGCACGCCAGGGCGAAACCCTTCCATCACAACGTCGCTGCGGGCGATCAGGTCGAGCGCGACAGCCTTGCCTTCGTCGCCGCGGAAATCCATCGCGATCGTGCGCTTCCCGCGCGATGTGAGGTTGAGCTTCTGGCGGCTCTGCGAAAGCGCGTCGTCGCCAAGCGGCCGCTCGATCCGGATCACGTCCGCGCCCAGATCGGCGAAATACATCCCGCAGAACGGTACAGGGCCGACCCCGCCCAACTCAAGCACCCGAACGCCCGCCAGCGGGCCTCGGCGAGCAGTAACGTTCAAGCTCCCGTCCAGACCGGCATGCGCTTCCCTGCAAACGCACGAGGGCCTTCCATGGCATCGCTCGAAGCAAAGTTTCGGGCTACCAGGCGGCGGCTACGCTCCCACGATGCGCGCTCGTCGAGCAGCGCCGTCTCCTCGATTGCCTGCCGCGTCAAGCGCACCGCAAGCGGACCGTTGGCGGCAACCGCCTCGGCCATCGCCACCGCCCGCGGCAGAACTTCCTCGGCCTCGGCCAGTTCGTTGACCAGGCCCAAGTCGTAGCAGCGCCGGGCCGAGAGCGCCCCGCTGGTGAACAGCATCTGATTGGCGACATTTCGCGGCAAGCGGCGCGGCAGCCGAAACATCCCGCCGCCTGATGCGAGCAGCCCCCAACGCACCTCGGATAAGGCAAATTTCGCCGCTTCGGCGGCAACGACCATGTCGCATGACAAGACTATCTCGAACCCTCCGCCAAAGGCCGGACCCTGAACCGCCGCAACCAGCGCGGCTTGTGGTGGCTGCGGCTGACGATCGTATCGCGCGGCGGTCGCTGATCGCCGGCCGGATTGCCCGAGGAAGCTACCTGCTTGAGATCGGCACCCGAGCAAAACACCGGGCCGTTTGCGGCGATCACGCCGGCACACAACGCCGGATCGGAATCGATCGCCTCCAATGCATCGAACAGCGCTTGTTCGAGTTCGGCATTGATCGCATTGCGCGCGGCCGGACGGTTGAGCGTAACGATCGCTATTGCCCCGCGTATCTCGTAGTCGATCATTTCCTCTACCCGAATTAATCGAACTGCATTAGCCTATCCCATCGGCAGCAAGGTTCAAGCGGAATGAGCACGTGCCTAACGGGGAAGACCGCACTGGTCGTCGGCGCGGCAGGTGGCATCGGTGCCGCAATTGCCCAGCGATTTGCGCGCGAAGGCGCGAAAGTCGTGGCGACCAGCAGCAGCGGCCGAGGCTCGAGCGACGGCGAACAGGCGGAATGGCTGGCGTGCAATCTCAGCGACCCCGACTCGGTCACGCGGCTGGGTGAAAGTCTCTCGAGGCGTTCGCTCGACATCGTCGTCAATAACGCTGGGGTCGGTATCGCCCGCGCCCGCCTGCACGAGATCGAACTCGACGAATGGGACCGCTTGATGGCGGTCAACCTGCGCGGGGCGTTCCTGCTGATGAAAGCCTGCATTCCCTTGCTCCTCGCTAACGGCGGCGGTTCTTTCATCAACATCGCGCCGATCGCCGCCCACCGCGCGACCGCGCGCGCCGGCGCATATTGCGCCTCGAAGGGGGGCGTTCTTCAACTGACCAAAGCCGCTGCGCTCGAATATATCGGGGACGGGATCCGCGTGAACGCGATCTGCCCGGGGACTGTGCGAACACCACTGCTCGACCGCCACCCGCCCGAGTTCGTTGCCGAGCTTTCCGCGCGGATTCCTGCGGGACGCCTGGCGGAGCCCGACGAGATCGCCTCGTTGGCAGTGTTTCTTGCATCCGACCAGTCGGCGTACATAACGGGGCAGGACTACATCATCGACGGCGGGAGGTCGGCGGGGTGAGGGCCCATTTCGACGAGCGCCTGGTAACTGGTTCAACCGCGCTCGCTGCATTCGGCAATTGCAATGAGCAGTTTGGCGGTGTCCGCAGGATGCGAAATCATGCAATCGTGACCGGCATCGAGCGTGAGATGGCGCCAAGACGGATCATCGGCAATTTCGGCAGCACGGCGGGCTATGCCGTCCATCAGCACCGCACCGTCGCGGCCAGCCGTGCATTCGACGAACCAACGCGAAATGTGCCGATGATCGGTGGCGAGGCGGACCGGCTCAAGCACGGTCCGGACAGACTGCGGCGTGATCCGCCGCTGTACCCAGGCGATATCGGCCTGATCGGTTAGCCCGAAATTATAGTCCGCAAACCCATGGATCATGCCGTCCGGCATATCGGCATAGCGCATCGTCAAGCCGGTGATGTCGGCCGCGCACTCCCCGTCGCGCGGCACCAGCGCGTCAAGATAAACTAACTGCGCGATACGCCCGCCGAGTGCCTCTGCGGCCGCCGTGATGATCATCCCGCCATAGCTGTGTCCCACCAGCACGAAGCGCTCGAGCTCCTCCGCCTCGATTGTCGCCAGCAGGTCCTGCACGTGGGTCGCCAACGATATGTCCGCGCCGCCGAGATGGCTGCGGTCGCCGAGGCCGGTAAGCGTGGGCGTGAACACCTCATGACCGGCGGCTGCGAGTAGCGACCGCACCTTTTTCCAGCACCAGCCACCGTGCAAGCCGCCGTGGAGCAGGACGATCGGAAGCTTTTTCACCCGATTTACCTTTTACATAGCCGCCGTCTTGACCTTTGCGTCGCCCCAATAGCGGTTGCGCAACTCCCGCTTCAGCAGCTTGCCAGTCTCGAGCCGCGGCAGCTCGTCGACGAAATCGACCGTGCGCGGGCACTTGTAACTGGCGAGCTTGCTCTTGCAGTAGGCAATCAGCTCGGCCTCGAGCTCGGGGCCCGCAGCATACCCCTCCTCGGGGATGACCACGGCTTTGACCTCCTCGCCCATCTCCTCGTCAGGGACCCCGATTACCGCGACGTCCTTCACCGCCGGGTATACGGTCAGCACGTTCTCGGCCTCTTGCGGGTAGATGTTGACCCCGCCAGAGATGATCATGTGGCTGCGGCGGTCGGTCAGGTAGAGCCAGCCTTCCTCATCGACGTAGCCGATGTCGCCGTTGGTCGGCCATCCGTGGAATTCGTAGGCGCTTTTCGTTTTCTCGGGATCGTTGTGATAGGCGAAGTCGGTGCCGCCTTCGAAACAGATGATCCCCGGCTCGTTAGGTGGCAAGACCTCCTTGGTGTCCTCATCGACGATGCGGATGTTGCCCCACACCGGCCGCCCGACCGAGCCCTTGTGCTCGATCCATTCCTCGGGCGTGATGCGAACAAAACCCGGGCTTTCGGTCGACGAGTAGAACTCGTGGAGCACCGGCCCCCACCATACGAGCATCTGTTCCTTGATTTCGATCGGGGTCGCGGCGGCACCGTGTATCACCAGCTTGAGGCTGGAGACGTCATACGCGTCACGGACCTCCCTGGGCAGCTTGAGCATTCGCACGAAATGGGTCGGCACGAAGAAGCTGTGGGTGATCTTATACTGGTCGATCAACCGCAGCGCCTCTTCGGGATCGAATTTCTCCATGATCACGACGGTGGCCCCATAGCGCAGCGCGCCAAGGGTCCATCCGATACCCCCCGCGAAATGCAGCGGCGACGGAACGAGATAGACGGTGTGCTCGTCGAAGCCGAATGTCTTGTGCATCGCGTTGACTTCGGCATCCAGCGGAGTGCCATAGGTACGCGCGGTCATCGTCCGCATGATGCCCTTGGGCTTACCCGTGGTGCCCGAGGAATAGCACATGTGGTTACCCTCGGGCAGGCCCTCGAGCCGGTCGGGCAAGGCTTTCGCGATGGCCTCTTCGAAAGACTCGAATCCAGGCAGGATCTCATCGCCGATCATCAGCTTATGGGGAATGTCGGCCCCGGCCTTCAGCGCCAGTTCGGCGGTGCTCGGCTGCGCGATCAACAGCCGCGCCTCGCTGTCGCGAACGATATAGCTGCTTTCCTCGTACTTCAGGTGGTAATTGATCGGAGTGTAGTAAATCCCCGCACGGCGGCCCGCCCAGGCAATCTGGTGCACATATTCGTTGTTCTCAAGGATGTACGCAATGTGATCGCCCGGCTTGAGGCCAATCGAGACGAAGTAGTTGGCCATGCGGTTGCTGCGCTCGACCAGCTCGCGCCAGGTCACGATCTTGCCGGACCCGCCAAGAATGATCGCGGGACGGTCAGGCGTCCGTTCGGCGAAGACGTCGGGAAGGAGATCGGTCATCGTCGGTTCCATCCATTGCTGTCAGCGAGTGCCAAAGTCCCAGGTCTCCCCTTTGGCGTAGAGGTCGGCGAGCCGGCGTGCGGTGCGCTCGATGTGCACTTCGTCCGGACCGTCGACAAAGCGCCCAACGCGGATGCCCCGATACATTCGCTGCAGCGGGGTGTCCTGTGACAACCCCATGGCTCCATGGACCTGAATGGCGCGGTCGACCACGGCATGCGCCATGTTGGGGCAGATGACCTTAATTGCGCTGATCTCCACGCGCGCCTGGCTGCCGGCATCGATCTTGGCCGCCGCATCGAGCACCATCAGGCGCGCCTGCTGGATTTCGGCATAGCTGTCGAATATCTGCTTTTGAACCATGCCCTTCGCGGCCAGCGGTTTGCCGTGGAGGGTCCGGCTGTTGACCCGATTGACCATGAGATCGAAGGCGCGTTGGGCCATGCCGAGCCAGCGCATACAGTGGTAGATGCGCCCCGGGCCGAGGCGGTTCTGGGCCATGGTGAAGCCTTGGCCACGCTGGCCGATAATGTTGTTCGCTGGCACACGGACGTTGTCGAAAACGATGTCGTAATGCCCGGAAAGTACCCCGCCGAGACCCAGGATGTCCATGTCGCGCAGGATCTTCAGCCCCGGGGCGTCCTTTGGCACGATGATCTGGCTGAAGCGCATATGGAGGGGCACCTCGTCGCCCTCGGTGCGACACCAGACGACAATGTATTCGGCATAGGCGAGCAGCGATATGAACCACTTGCGGCCGCTAATGACCCACTCGTCGCCCTCCAGCCGGGCAGTGGTCTTCATCTGCGTTGGATCGGAGCCGGCAACTTCAGGTTCGGTCGCCGCGAAGGAGACAGAAAAATCGCCATGGACCAACGGTTGCAGGACCTTGGCCTTCCACTCGGGCGAGGCATGCTGGTTGAGCATCACGGCGGTCTGAAGCGATTCCGTGCCAAGAATGAGCTGAGCGGCGTGTGTCCGTCCGATCACCTCGTTTACATAAGCATAGTCGAGGAACGGCAGGCCGCCCCCGCCGAACTCTTTTGGATGGCCGAGCGCCCACAGCCCCTCGGCTTTGGCCTTGGCCATCAGCTCGGCGACGATCGGGCGGATGCCCGGCTCGCCGTTGTCGAGCTCGGCCTCGTGCGGGATGACCTCCTCATCGACGAACTTGCGCACCTTGTCCCTGATGGGACGGATGTGTTCGGGCACCTGGAACATCATGGCCTCCTGGGGACGTATGACATCAGGGCAGCCCGCCATCGACGCGCAGCATTGCACCGGTAGTGTATGATGCTCCTTGGCTGGCGAGGTACAGCGCCGCTGCCACGATCTCGTCGGGCTTCCCCATTCGGCGCAGGGCGGAACCCGATCTGGTAGTGTAGGCTACCTTGTCTTCCTGGTTCCACGTTTTGGCGATGTCGGTTTCGAACGGGCCGGCCATGATGCAATTCACCCGCACCTTGGGACCGTATTCGAAGGCGAACGCGGTTGTGATGGCGTTGAGGCCGGCCTTGGCCGCCGCATATGGTGCGGAGTGCGGTTGAGGGCGAATGGCACCAGTTGACGAGATATTTATGATCGCCCCGCCTTCGCCCTTCGCCATCCGCGTCCCAACCAAGGCCGCGAGGCGAAACGGGCCCTTGAGATTCACTTCGATCACTTTGTCGAACAGCGCTTCACTGGTGGCCACGACGCTGGGCGCAACCGGCGACATTCCGGCATTGTTGATAAGTACGTCGATCTGGCCGAAATGCGACCAAGCGGCCTCAACGACCCCCTCGAGCGCATCCCAATCGCCGACATGTACCGCCAAAGGTAACGCGCGCCGGCCCAAGGTCTCGATATCCCGCGCAGCTTTCTGGCATGCCTCCAACTTGCGGCTGGCAATAATTATGTCAGCCCCCGCCCGAGCGAAGCCCTTGGCCATTTCGTAGCCCAGCCCCCGGCTGCCGCCGGTGATCATCACGACTTTGCCGGTCATGTCGAATAGCTGGGTAGACATCGTTCCTCTTCACGAAATCTGGTGCATCGGTGAAGTCGTCCAGACTTCGCCGCTACGCATCCGCGCCGGAGCGCGTTTGCAGGCATTTGCGGGTACCGCTTCAATCTGCAGAGTTCGCGCCTGTGGTTAAACCGCGATCGCGAACGCCGCCCCACGTCGTATCGACACGCCGTTGGCCGATCGTACCGATCGCACACCTCATGATATATTGCTTAATGGTAGTCAATTAATCTAACTAGGTCGCAGGCGGAGTCCTTCGCTTCGCCCTCCCCTATGGTCATTTCCTCGACATCCCGGCCGAGGATACCGAGCGCACGGCAATGGCGGGCAAAGAGAGTCAGGTGATCGTGGACAGTGTCGACACCTGCCCCATCGCCATAGCCTGCAAAGACTCAGGTGATCGAAAGGTTCCCGGCTTCCAGGCGCTCCGCCTGACATGCCGGCAGCCGCGAGTTGAGCGACTTCGTGAGTGAACCACGGACCATCCGGACGTCTTCGATCTGCCGCTCCTGCACGGCATTTTGCCCCATCGTGGTGACGGTCGATGACGGTCGCGCGGTTAAGGTCGAAGGCGATCGAGATGCGCCGCTATTCGACGGCTACAGCTGTCCCAAGGGGCGAGCCCTCGCCGAGGCGCATAATGATCCTTCACGTTTGCTCCATTGCCTGCGGCGGTCCAGCCGCGGCGACTCCGAGCAGGTTAAATCTGCAGACGCGCTTCGCGAGATCGCTGCGAGGGTAAGCGAAATCGTCGAGCGCTACGGCCCTCGTGCGGTGGCGATTTACAACGGCACCGGAGGCACGGCGCATTCCTCTGGGACGCAGATGATGGCAGCCTGGCTAAAGGCGCTCGGCTCAAACATGAATTTCGGCGCGAACGCGATCGACAAGCCCGCCGCCAATATCGCGAACGCTCTACACGGAACCAGGATAGCAGGTCCCCAGCCTTTCGAAACATCCGACACATGGTTGATCGTCGGCGCAAATCCGGTGATCTCCAAATCCAACGGCCTCCGGCCAACAATCCAGGTCGGCGGCTGAAGGAGGCGGTGCGCTCCGGCATGAAGCTCATCGTTATCGACCCCCGGAAGACCGAGACCGCGCAGCGCACAGCGCACCACCTCCGGGCCGCGCCAGGCGAAGACCCAAGCGTGCTTGCTGGCCTGATCCATTTGATCCTGCGCGATGCACGCAAGCGGCACCAGCGTTAGCCGACTGGTTGGCCTTGAGGAACACGATTCGATCACCGGAATCCCGCGCATGAGTGCCATTCCCATCTCGGTCGAGGCGCTCGACGGTCATCACAGCGATCACGCAACGACGAAGGAAGCTCGCAGTATGAAATAGCAGCGCCAATGCGCGACACACCGATCGCTCCGAACTTGGCGAGGTTGCGGACGGGCCGAACAGGCTTGCGTGCTTGCGCTGTACGCCGCTTTCGCAGAAGCAGGGCACATGAACACTACGGTCGAGAAGCCCAACGCCAGGCCCAGTGGGGCGCGGCTGCAACTCATCCTCGCGGCAGAATGCTACTTCGCGCTTCGCGGCTTTGCCGGGACATCACTCAAGGATATTCAGGAAGCTGCCGGACAGCGCAACTCGTCCGCAGTGCATTATCACTTCGGCTCGCGGGACCAGCTGATCGCCGCGATTCTCGATTACCGCATTCCCCCCTACGCGGAAAAGCGCAGCGCTTTGATGAAATCCCTCGAAGGGCGCCAATCCGAATTGACGATACGCGATCTGGTCGCGACCTGGATCGGTCCGTTGGCCGAGGAGCTGCGCCCACGTGAGGACGGCAACCACTATTTCCGTTTTCTTGACCAATTGCAACAGAACGGCCCGGCGCACATTCGCGCGCGGGCGGCCGATCTTCAGGCGCTCGGGTACACTGCCATTTTCGACACCCTCATGAAGAAGATGCCGACCGGATCGCCGCGCCTGGATCGTTCGCGCCTGGCGCTGACGGCCAAAATCATTCTCTCAAGCTTGGCCCAGCTTGAGGCCGCGATGCCTCAGAACGGGACCACCTCGACAGACTATCCGGAGTTCGCGATTTCGAACCTCATGGATTACGTTTCGGCCGGTCTTGCCGCGAGCCCCGACCCGCGAACTGTCGCCCTCGAGCAAAGCGCGTCGCGAACGACCGACTTCCACTTCAGCTTCCGGGGTCCGTTGTGAAGATTGGACGATTGGCATTGCGATCATCGCCGCCTGCCGATTGACCATGGCATCGACCATGCCGAGCGGGACCCTGACGTAGACAGCCGCCTTAGCAGTGTCGGCTATGGATAAATGTCATCACTACCGGGTGGCAGGCCGGCAATCAGTTGGCACGGGTTGTTCTCGCTAATAGCGATGCAGACCGATTCCCGCTGCGTGACGACCCGGATGCGGGTGGCACCTGTGCCGGAAGCATCAGAGCGCGCAGCCTAAGCCCGCACTGATCCATGCAACAGGTCCCCGGGAGCGAGATCGGAATCCCGTGAATGCCGCTTGGAAGGGTCGCATTTTTCGGCCCGCCCGACGGCGTCGCTGGCTGCGTTTGCGTCAAACGTCCGCTGCGGCGATAGCCCGATGCCATCTGTTACTTCGCTAAACTTATTGACGAACTAACGTCAGATGTTTAAGGTTTGGTCATTAACCAAAAACCGTGTCCTGGGAGGGAATAAGATGGCGCTGACATCGACCAAGCTAGCATTTTCGCTTTGCTGCTCTTCGCTGGCTCTCAGCGGAGCCGGCTTCTCCAGCCCGGCGCTCGCTCAGGATCAGGCAGAAGCCCAAGCGGACGCCGCGGACGCCGGAACAGGCGCGATCATCGTCACCGCACGCCGCAAGGAAGAGCTGCTGACCGACGTGCCAGTCTCGATCTCGATCTATTCGCCCACCATTCTGGTCGAACGCGGAGTTTCGAACATCCAGGAGCTGGCCACTCTCACGCCAGGCCTCAACGTCACGTCAGGTGCCACCGGCGGCCGCAACCGCCCGGCGTTTGAGCTGCGCGGCATATTTGTCTCTGACACGCTCGGGCCACAGGACCCGGCAATCGGCATCTACGTCAACGACATCTACATCGCGCGTTCTAACGGCACTGCCCAGACGTTCTACGATCTCGAGAATGTGCAGACGCTTTATGGTCCGCAGGGCACGCTGTTCGGCCGTA
>Ga0105046_10009606_pt1 | contig 15115 bp, 10 predicted proteins | sample MAT03_FD_78385 | JGI IMG/M metagenome (GOLD analysis project Ga0105046, IMG submission 78385) | Freshwater microbial communities from Lake Fryxell liftoff mats and glacier meltwater in Antarctica - MAT-03 (megahit assembly) | ecosystem: Environmental > Aquatic > Freshwater > Ice > Liftoff...
CGGGTTTGATTCCATGGATAATGGAAAAAAAGAAGTAAACAGAAAAACAATAAACATTCAACTACAGTAATAGCTCATAGAGCGAACCACTCGTATAGGATCGCACTTGTTTTATACTGGTTTAAAATCTGCGGGGATAGCCGTTCGGGTTAGAGCGAAAAAACTGTATTTTTACGCTCTAACCCGCTCTTGCATATGAAGCACCTCTTCCTTATTCTGTTATTTCTTTGTTTTTGCACTCCTACACAGGCTCAGACTCCTTCTCTTACTCGCGGCCCGTACCTGCAAGTCATCACCACCACGGGTATCACCGTTCGGTGGCGTACCGATACGCCCTCGGCCAGCCGGGTGTGGTTCGGAACGGCGGCCAATGCATTGAACCAGTCGGTTAGTGATCCGACTTCGGTTACCGAACATATTGTTTCGCTAACGGGCTTAAGTCCGGCTACACGTTATTTCTACACTATTGGGCAGGGCGAAACCCGACTGGCTGGCAATGCTGATCAAACATTCAAAACGGCCTTACCCGCAGGCGATACCCGACCATTCAGAATCTGGTCGCTGGGCGATTTTGGCAATGGGACTCAGAATCAGTTCGATGTGTATGAGCAGTATAAAAAAGCTACTGCCAACCGCCCGGCTGATCTTTGGGTTTGGATGGGCGACAATGCCTATTGCTGTGGTACTGAGCAAGACTATCAGAATTACATATTCAATGTATACGGGCCGCATCTGCGCAGTTTGCCGTTTTATGCTACACCCGGCAACCACGACTATGCCGATCAGAATCAGAAATTCGATAGCCCCTATTTTAGTGTATTCAGTTTCCCCCAGCAGGGTCAGGCCGGGGGTGTTCCGTCGGGGTCAAAAATGTATTACTCTTACAACTACGGCAACGTTCATTTCGTATCACTCGACTCGTTTGGGCTGGAAGATGGCAAATGGATTCTCTACGACCCAACCAGCCCACAAGTCCGCTGGCTCGAACGTGACCTAACGGCCAATAAGCAACCCTGGACGGTTATCTATTTTCATCATCCGCCCTATACCAAAACTGCCCGCGATTCCGACATTGAAGAAGCACTCCGCTTGATTCGGGAGAACCTGACCCCTATTCTGGAACGCTACAACGTTGATCTGGTGATGAATGGCCATAGCCACACCTACGAACGCTCGTACCGGATTCGCGATCATCGGGGGCTGTCTGCTACGTTCGACCCGGCGCAACATCTGGCTGAAACAACTAATGCCCGCTACGATGGATCGCCTAATTCGTGCCCCATTCTAACTAAAGGAAAAGGAACCGTTTACGTGGTAAATGGCTCGGGTGGCGCGTTGGGAGGAGCATATTCCAAAAATCCTAACCATCCGGTCATGGCAACAACGTTTAAAACGATTGGTGGTTCGATGGTGATTGATGTGAACGATAACCGGATGGATGCCCAGTTTATCGCTGCCGACGGGAGTATCCAGGATCGCTTCACGATTATGAAAAACGTAGAGCAACGCCAATCACTTCAACTGGCTTACGGCGACACGGTACAAGTCCGGGCTTCATGGCCTGCTGATGCCTATCGGTGGTCAGAAAATGGACAGACCACCCGTACGGCCCGTTTCACCCGGCGACAGCCCGGAACCTTTACTGTTACAGCCACCGACGAACGCAACTGCCTGCGCGACGAATTTAGCGTAACGGTATCAGCCCGCCCGCGAGTGGCCGTAACCCAATTGTCGTCGGCAACGCTTTGTCCCGGTCAGGTGTTCGACATCAATCTCAGTGTAGAAAACACGCTTCAGGCCGACGTATGGGATTATACCGTGCAGCTTTCGGACGAGCGTGGCAGCTTCGATCGGCCGCAAGTAATTGGAACAGGTCGGGGAAAGCGCATTAGCGTAGCGTTACCTACGAATGTGTCAGCAGGAAACACGTACTTACTTCGGGCGATTCCAAGACAATTGCCCGATGCTGAGCTTATAACTTCGGCGCCAATTAGGATATTGAATGCACCTGCGGCAAGTATTGCCGGGTCGGCAACGGTGAATCAGGGAGAATCTTCGTCGGTGTTGGTAAACTTATCGGGCAACGGTCCCTGGAGCGGCACATTGACGAATGGAACAACGTTTTCGGCCGCTGCATCGCCCGTTATATTGGCGGTTCAACCCACTCAGACAACAACTTACGCACTGGCAACTGTTCGTAACGGGTGTGGGGCCGGCACCGTAAGCGGGCAGGCAGTGGTAACAGTACTGGTACCCACGGCTACTGAATCGTTTGCCGAAGGAACGGTGAACGTATATCCAAATCCAACCGGCGGGGCCGTGACGCTTGATGTAGTCTTGAATAAACCCCAGGAAAGTCAGGTCGATGTGTTGAATATTGCGGGTCAGGTGGTACAGAACTTTACGCTGAAAGCTGCTCTACATCAGCAACGCACCATAAATTTACCGCAGCCGGGAGCATTCACTATTCGGTTACGGGTTGGAGGCTCGGTGGTGGTAAAGCGGGTGATCAGGCAGTAGTAAGGGGAAACTCCTCACACTATATTCTTTTCATGTACGTCTTTTGCAGGCGTTCACGAGCGCGATTGAGCCGCATTTTAACGTTATTGAGCCATTAGTGCCTGCTCTACGGTATGCCGATAAGAAGCTCCAACCGGAACCTGTGACTGCCCAACCTGAACATATCGGGAAGCCATATGATTGACTTTCCAGGAAGCTACAACAAATGATTTGTGAATACGCAAAAACAGATGAGCTGGTAATTTAGCATACACCGTCGATAAAAAATCGCTCACCACTGTAACTCCCTCCGTAGTATGTACTTTGCAGAAGGCCCCAAAAGCCTCCACGTAGTTGATACTCTCAACGGGTATTCTGACCGATTCCCAACCCACTTTCAGGACCACATAGTTGGGTAGAGTAGGCATGTTATTACTCGGTTGTCGGCTGAGTACCCGTTGTATGGCTTTTTCCAGGCGCTCCCGCGAAAATGGTTTTGTGATGTAGTCGGCTACCCCCAAATCGTACGATCGAACAGCATACGCTTCGGAAGCCGTCACAACAATCGTCTGCGGAGGATTCGGCAGGTTTTCCAGAAAATCCAGGCCATTAATTACAGGCAGTAGTACATCCAGAAAGAGTACATCGACGGTTTCTGACTCTAGTATTGGCAAGGCTGCCAACGGATTGGCGACTGTTCCCGCCGAGTGTAGGTAAGTAAACGTGGCCAACTGCTCCTGCAACAAAAGCTGGTCGGTTTCATCGTCCTCAATTATGACGTAGCGGTACTGCTTTTTGGAATACATGGTACTGTAGTAGTTTGAGTCATATGAAATATTGAGAAACTGATGCGAATACGGTTTGTGCAAAAACCGGGCCATATGCTTACTTTTGATTCTCATTCACTCTTTACTCCATGATCCGAAGCGCTCTTGCGGTCTTGTTGCTATTCCTGACCACATCATTTAACTCGTATGCCCAAGTCGAAAACACCTATAACCTAATACCATTTCCTGCCCAGTTTTCGGGTCAGGACGGGCAGTTTACACTGACAGCTGCCACCCGCGTTGTGGCTATGCCTAAAGATGCCGGGCAGCAGGCAGCTGCACAGTTACTGACAAACCAGCTCAAAACAGCTTCTGGAATGCCTATCGCCGTAGTGACCATGTCGCCCGCCGTAGCTAAGGGAAAACACATTGTTTTTCAGGCGCATAAGGGCGGCCGGTGTGGGCCAGAGGGGTATGTAGTGAATGTGAAACCAGAGCGTGTAACGGTAGAGGCCGAAACTCCTAAAGGGTATTACTACGCGGTGCAGACTTTATTGCAACTGCTACCCCCGGCGGCTTTCAGCCCGGCTGTGGTCCAAAGTGTCGCCTGGACAATGCCCGCCTGCCAGATTCTGGACCGGCCGCGCTATCCATATCGGGGTTTGATGCTCGACGTAGGGCGGCACTTTATGCCTGTAGCTACCGTCAAAAAATTCATTGACCTGCTTGCCCGCCACAAAATGAACACCTTTCACTGGCACTTAACCGACGATCAGGGCTGGCGAGTCGAGATTAAAAAATACCCCAAACTCACCCAGATGGGTTCTACACGTACCCAAACTATGGTAGGGCATTACGGCGAGAACTACCCGTTTAGATACGATGGGAAGCCCCATGCCGGATTTTACACGCAGGAGCAAATTAAGGATGTAGTGCGGTATGCCTCAGCCCGGCATGTGACGATTATTCCCGAAATTGAGTTGCCCGGCCATGCCCTGGCGGCTATTACTGCCTACCCCGAACTATCGTGCGAGCCGACAAAACCATACGAAGTCGGTAAAATTTGGGGTGTTTATAGCGACGTATTTTGCCCAACCGAAAAGACATTCACGTTTTTGCAGGATGTATTGATGGAAGTAATGGTGCTGTTTCCTGGCAAATATATTCACATTGGGGGCGATGAATGCCCTAAGGATGCCTGGAAGAAAAGTGCATTTTGCCAAAACCTGATGAAGCAGCTTAAACTCAAAAACGAGGAAGAATTGCAACAGTACTTCATCAATCGAATCGACAAGTTTGTTACCAGTAAGGGCCGTTCAATTATTGGATGGGATGAAATCCTGGAGGGTGAGAGTCCGACGACTCGGTTGGCTCCCAATGCAACCGTAATGAGCTGGCGCGGCATCGAAGGGGGCATTGAAGCGGCCAAACAAAAACACAACGTTGTGATGACGCCAGGGGCTTTCTGCTATCTGGATAAGTACCAGGGCGAACCAACCCAGGAGCCGCTTGCTATTGGTGGTTTTCTGCCCATCGAAAAAGTGTATAGCTACGAGCCAACCCCATCGGAATTAACACCCGACCAGCAAAAGTATATTCTGGGTGTGCAGGGTAACCTCTGGACAGAATACATTAAAACACCCGAACAGGTCGCATACATGACCTATCCGCGGGCCATAGCCCTGGCCGAAATCGGCTGGATGCCGGCCGGACCCCGTAATTTTGAAGATTTTGCCGTCCGGCTCAAAAACCACCTCAAGCGGCTCGACTATCTCCATGTAAACTACAGCAAACGACTGCTCGACGTGCGGGCAAGCACGCAGTTCAACAACGAGGGACAGTTGCAGGTGCGCCTGGAGAAATCGGACTCCGATAGTAAAGTGTATTATACCACTAATGGTCGCGAGCCCAGCACTAGTTCAACGGAGTACATTGCACCCATCACGTTGACTAAAACAACCACCCTCCGGGCTATTACCACGGCGGGGGCCACGCTCAACGAGACATTTTTGATTCACCGGGCCAAGGGAAAATCCTACACAAGCAACCTCGATAAAGGGGCTGACCCCGATGGTCGCAAACTGACCGACGGAAAGGTGGCTCAGGGTGCCCGAAGCGAAACAGAGTGGGTAAATTCGGCAGGTAAAGATCTGGAAGTGGTCATTGATTTAGGGGAAGTTCGCTCCGTGACAAAAGTTTCGGCAAACTTTCAGAAACGGGTTCCCTATCGGGTTTTCCCCCCAACATCGGTTGAAATTGCCCTGAGCCGCGATGGAACCGATTTTAAAGACGCGATTGCTCAGCCAGTCAACGTTCCGATTGAAGGGCCGTGGGCTGTAGTGCCAGTAGTGGCCGATTTTAAAACGGCTAAAGCCAGGTATGTACGGTTAAAAGCTAAAAACGCAGGTGTCACGCCAGCAGATCACCCCAAAGCCGGTCAGGCAACTACGTTGGCAATCGACGAAATAGTAGTAGAATGATGAATCGGGCAATTGGCAGGAGTATTCATCAGTACGTATTCATTATTCCCAATTAGGTCATGACCTCATTTGCTTCGTTTACAGACGCCATTCAACGCCGATTGCAGCAGCCCTTGCCGGGGGAAGCTGCGCATCAGCGTATGATGGCAGGCGCACGAATGCGAATGAATATCCGGCCAAACGAAAAAACCCGGCGGAGTGCGATTCTGATCCTGTTTTACCCCTATTTAGGTGACATCTATCTGCCACTGATTTTACGACCTTTGTACGATGGCGTTCATGCCGGGCAGATGGCCTTTCCGGGCGGCCGCGCTGAACGCACCGACGAAACCCTGATTAGAACGGCTCTCCGGGAAGCCCAGGAAGAAATTGGCATTCGCGTATCCGATGTGCAGGTTTTGGGCCAACTGACAGAGTTGTTTATTCCGCCGAGCAACTTCTTTGTGCAGCCAGTAGTAGGCATGATGAACTATAGACCGGATTTTTATCCTGACCCCTACGAGGTGGAACAAGTAGTGGAAGTACCACTGGAAGTTCTGTTCGATGAAACGATTGTAGGCGATACCCAAATCGACATTAAGGGAGTGAAGGTCGACGCACCGTTTTTTCAAATTCAAAATTACAAAGTCTGGGGAGCAACTGCCATGATGATCAGCGAGTTACTGGCCGTGATTGACTCAGCGAAATAAAATGACGTTTCAAAACAACTCCGCCATTGTTACAGGGGCTGGGCAGGGCATAGGCTATGCCATTGCCGAAGGGCTTTGCCAGCAGGGAGCCAGGGTGCTGCTCAATGATCTCGACGAGAACTTATGCCACGAAGCGGCTGAAAAAATCCGGCAGGCTGGGGGCAACTGCTACGCTTTACCCGGTGATGCCTCCGACGTAAACTTTACGCGGCAATTGGTGCAAACGGCTGTTGAGCAGTTCGGTAGTGTCGAGTTGCTGGTGGCCAACGCAGGCCTAACCCATTTCGGCGACTTTTTTGAGTTTGACCCCGCCCATTTTGAGCAGGTGCTGAATCTGAACCTTCGAGGGAGCTTTTTTCTGACGCAGGCTGCAGCCCGGCAAATGCGGCAACAGGGTAAGGGGGGAAGCGTTTTACTAATGTCGTCGGTAGTGGGTCATCAGGCGCACCCCGGTTTGGCTGCCTACAGTATGACCAAGGCGGCACTCGAAATGCTGGCCAAAAACCTGGTGATCGACTTATCCCCCCACGGTATAACAATCAACGCCTTGGCCCCCGGTGCCACCCAAACCGAACGCACATTAGACGACCCAACCTACGTTCCGATCTGGTCGAGGATTACACCGATGGGGCGTCCTGCTACCGTTGCCGACATGACTCATGCGGCTCTATTCCTACTTCACCCAGCCTCCAGGCATATCACCGGTCAAAGTTTGGTAGTCGATGGGGGCTGGACGAGTGTTAGTTTGCCACCGGAGTGAGCAGTTGGTAGTAGCAGTTGGCAGTGAGCAGTAGGCAGTAACAGTGGGGATTGCTTACTGCTACTGCCTACTGCTATTTTCTCCCCAACGTCACTAATACCACTCCCGCGACCACGATGGCTGCCCCGAAGAGGGATTGGAGTGTCAGGATTTCGCCTGCGAACAAGGTGCCCAGGAGCATGGCTACGACGGGGTTCACATAAGCGTAGGTGGACACAAGCGTAGGTGGAGCGTTACGGGCGAGCCAGGCGTAAGACGAGAAGCCGATAATGGACCCGAAAATAACTAAATAACAGAGCGAGCCAATCGCTTTGGAAGGGGCATCCAGAAAGCTGAACAACGATACCGGCTCCGCAAACAGGCTGAAAAGAAGTAAGATGATTCCGCCCGTGAGCATCTGTAATCCACTTGATATAATCTGCGAAGGTAACGGTAAGCGGGGCGACAACAAGGTGCCGAGTGCCCAGGCCACGTTGGCAACCATCACCAATCCCGCTCCAATCAGGTTATCGTTGGTGGTGCGGGTTGCGTACATGTTGTCGGGTTTGATCAGAAAACAAATACCCACAAAGCCCAGTAGTAAACCCGACAGAGCCAGGTTTGTTGGCCGCGTTTTGGCAAACCCCAGCCAGTTGAGTGAAAGCAAAAACACGGGCATAGTGGCCGCCAGCAAAGCGGCTATGCTGGTTGGAATGTGTTGAAGTGCCATGGACAGACATCCGTTGGCTATGGTCAGTAGCAAAATTCCCACGATCCCTGCCGAGCGTACCTGACTCCAGGTTGGGCGGGGAGTGCCGGTTAGGCGAGCGTAACTGTAGAGTATTGTGCCGGCCACCAGAAACCGCAACGACGACATGTAGAGTGGGGGCATCTGTTCGGTCATGAAATGAATGAACAGGTACGTGGAACCCCACAAAATGTAAACTGACGTGAGCGCCAGCCAGAGCGTTAAACGCTTGGGCTGAATGGCTGGTAGTGGTAAAGTAGTCTGCATAATACGTAAAGAAACTACCTTGTTAAAAAATATAGCGCACTTTGGGTTCCGTTTTGGGGAGATTTCTGATGAATGCAGATCAGTTTTTTCGACAGGATTACAGGATGGCTGAATCAATGAAAACCCATTTAATCCTGTCAAAAACCCCGTTTATCCTTAATTTCCGTTAATTGAGCCTAAATAGTTTCGGGGTAAAAACAGACGGTCGTAATTTGGGCACTCATCCAAAATTACCCGTATGCTTCGTCCTGTTTTTAGTTGCCTGTTTCTACTAGTTACCGCCCTGATTAGCCAGGCTCAAGGTATTCGGGGGACGATAAAAAATGCTAACGGCGAGGTGCTGCCGTATGCCGCTGTAGTCGTAAAAAACACAACAGCAGGTACTATCTCCAACACCGAAGGCCGCTATGAACTCCCCCTTGCGCCGGGTCGCTACGATCTGGCATTTCAATACCTCGGTTTTCAAACCCAGCAAAAGTCAGTAGAGGTAAAGAGTGGCGGGCCGGCCGGCCGCTTTGAAACCATCGACGTAGTGATGACCGAGCAGGCGTTTCGGTTGCAGGAAGTGCAGGCTCGGTCGAACAATGAAGACCCGGCTTATACCATCATGCGCCGAGCGATTGCCAAGAGTAAATTTCACCAGTTGCAGGTGAATAGCTATACAGCGCGGGTTTACGGGAAGGGGTCATTCACGGTTGAGAGCATTCCGAAATTGATTGAGAAAATGGCGGGCAAGCAACTGAAAGAGGCCGAACAGGAAGCCAATTTCAAAGTGGGTGTTCCAAGCGTATTTGAGTCGGTAGCCGAGGTGTCGTTTCAACAACCCAACACCTACCGTCGACGGCTGATTGCCTCGCGCAACTCCCAAACCAATGAACTTATTCCAGCCCAATTCTCGATGGGATCGTTTTACCGCCCCGAGATCAACAATGCGGTGTCGCCCCTTTCGCCTAAAGCTTTTGCCTATTATAAATTCGAGTACGAAGGCACTTTTCGGGAGCAATCGACAGAGATTAGCAAAATCCGTGTGACGCCCCGATCGTGGGGAGAGGGTGTTTTTAGGGGCGTTATCTACATTATCGAAAATACATGGGCACTGCACAGTTTGCAACTGGAACAGGTTCTTCAACAGGGGTTTACGATTAATTTACGCCAAACCTATACACCCATTCAGAGCGTATGGATGCCCGTAAATGGGCGCTTCACGTTTAAAGGATCATTTTTTGGGGTGCAAGGAAGTGGCGAAGCCGTGGTGAGTTATCAATACCGGGACCTGAAAATAAACCCAGCTTTTATAGAAGATGTGCAGGTGGTTGACGAAAAGAAATTCAAACCGGAAACCACGCTTTCCAAACGCGACGTGAAGGGCCAATCGCTGGATGAACTGGTGAAGAAACAGAAAGAGTTTTCGACCAAAAACCTCCGGCAGATGATGAAGGAATACGAAAAGCGGGAGGTAAAAGAACGAAAAGAACGAAAAGAGGAAGTGGAAGTCATACGAAACGATTCGACAAGTATCGACTCGCTGGCGGGCAAACGCTCCACAACCTATTGGGACTCGCTTCGGTCGGTACCGCTCACCACTGCCGAAATCAGGAGCTACGTTCGCAATGATAGCCTCAAGATTGTACGGGAAGTAAAAGCTAAGAAAGACTCCGTTAAAGTTGCCAAAAAAGATTCCACCAAAAGCACCTCGTCGTTCAAAATCATGCAGTTAGTCGAAGGGGCCAACTGGCGGCTTGGCAACCGCACTAACCTGCGGTATGATAGCCCCCTGAGCAATCCGTTTGGGAGTTTCGGCTATAATACCGTGGAAGGGTACTGGCTACAGGCCGGGCTAAAACTAAATATCCGGGGCGGTGCGGTGGATTCCACCAGGAAGGGCAAATTTCCGCAGTATAAACCCGGGCCTGCCTGGACGGTAGGAGGCTTGGCCCGCTATCGAATTGCCGGTCCGGGCTTCAATAGTAACCACGTCATTGGCTATGGGCTGGCTCAGTATGCCTATAAAAACACCATAATTGGCGTTCAGGCAGGCCGTTACGTATCGCAACTGAACGCCGATAAACCCATTAGCGATGCCCTGAATACCATCACGACCCTCCTGTTCGAGCAGAATTTCCTGAAAGAGTATCAGAAAGATTTCATCCGAATTTCGGCCGACCTGAAACCGATCAAAGACCGCCTGACCGTGTCGGGATCGCTCGAATACGCCGAACGCACTGAACTGTTTAATTACCGCGAAGACCTGCGCCCGTTGATAAACTGGCGAAACCGGGTTTACACACCCAACCGGGTCGATAATGCCGAGGTGGGGTCGTCGGCGTTTCCGGTGCATCAGGCACTCGTGCTGAATTTGTTAGCGACGGCCCGGCTGGGTTCTCCGCGCTTTTATGTTCGCAATGGCAAACGCTACAGCCGCCCCAATAACGATGCTCCCCTGCTCTCGCTGAACTACCGAAAAGGAATTTCTGGTATTGGTAACACCCGGCTTTTTGGTGTGGGACCCACCGGCCCGTCGGCTGATTTCGATTTTATTCAAGCCCGCATCAGTCATTCGTTCGAGACGGGGATTCGGAGTCGGCTGAGTTATAACCTGTCGGCGGGGGCTTTTATGAACGACCGGGTCGTTTACTTCCCTGACTTCCGGCACTTTGCGGGCAACCAGTTTTTTCTGCAACAGGGCGACCCGGTCAGTATTTTCCGTTTGCTGCCCTACTACCAATACAGCACGGGCAAGCGGTTTGCCGAAGCGCACGTGCTGGGCGAATTTCGTAAGTTTTTGCTGACTCAACTGACCATTGCCCGGTTGGTTGATCTCAAAGAAAACGTGTTTGTGCATTACCTGGCCACGCCCAACTCGCGTAACTATACGGAGGTAGGGTATGGTCTGAACGGGTTGATTCCCAAAGTGTTCCCGTTCTTCCGGCTCGAAGTAATCAGTCAATTTCAGGACTTCAAGTACAAAGGATTAGGCTTCCGGGTGGGTACAACGCTGAACTTTGGGCGGTAGCAGGTAATGGGTTAAAACTCCAGTATCCCTTTTATGGCGTCGCCGAAGGTGCTGCCGCTGGTGAGCTTGGTACTTTTTTTGTCATTCAGAATAATCAGGAATTTACCGTCGTAGTGTTTCACAATCTCACTGATACGGTGGCTGTTTACCAGGGCTGACCGGCTGATGCGAACGAACGTTTCGGGGAGTTTCTCGGCGAGCGTTGTAATGGTATAGGTGGTCAGGAATTTCTGCCCGTCCGTAGTAGAGAGGAACACATACTTGTCTTCGGCTTCGAAAAAAGCGATTTCAGGCAGGGGAATCAGTTTGATCTTGTCGCCCGTTTTTACCGAGATCGAGTGGATTTCCTTTTTGGGTTGCATCCGTTCCAATAACTTCATCAGGTTTTCGGTACTGGGAAAATTGTTGATACTCTCCGACCGGCTTCCCAACTCTACGATCGACCGAATTTTTCCAATTGTCCGTTCCAGCCGTTCCCCTTCAATGGGTTTCAGCAGGTAATCAATGGAATGCTCCTCAAAAGCCCGGATCGCATATTGATCGTAGGCCGTAGCAAAGACAACCAGCGGCATATAGGTCAGACGGGAAAGCATCTCGAAACCGTTTAGTAGCGGCATTTCAATATCCAGAAAAATGACATCGGGTCGTTTGGCCTCAACCAACGCCAGCCCTTCGGCTCCGTTGGAGGCTTCGCCAATGATCGAAAAAGCATCGGGATATTTACCCAACAGGCGTTTTAACCGCGAAATAGCCAGCGACTCATCGTCGATCAGGATGGTGTTTAAGGGGAAAGTCATATCAGTAGGCAGTGATCAGGGAGTAGCCAACAGTTATTTCAGTGAACGGTTATCAACGAACAGCCAATAGTTTTTGACTGTTCACTATTGGCTGTTCGTTGATAGCTGATTAAGTCGGATAGCTAATAAAACCTGTTTGTAGGGGTCGTTTTGAAGTTCAACGCGTGCATCGTCGCCGTAGAGAAGCCGGAGTTTTTCATGGATGCTCCGCAGGCCGTAGCCTTCACCCATTTCGTTGGGGAAGGGCGGGCCGTTGTCGTGAACGCTCAGGTATACCCAATCTGTTTGCTGATAGATTTTCACGTCTATACGTCCTTGCCCCGCCCGTTTGCTAATGCCATGTTTCACGGCGTTTTCAACAATGGGTTGCAACAGAAATTGGGGAATCTGAAGCCCGTTCAACGACTGGTCGGCAATAGAAACGCTATACAGAAGCCGACCTCCAAAGCGCACATGTTCGACCTGCAAATACGTTCGAACCATGTCGAGTTCATCCGTCAAACTGCTCGTGTGCGAGCCGTCGCGCCCGGTTGAATAGCGGAATAATTTGGAGAGCAAGAGCGTCATTTCCTCCGCCTTATCGGGATCTTCGTGAACCAGACTGGCAATACTGTTGAGGGCATTATACAGAAAGTGCGGGTTAATTTTGGCCTGTAGGGCATCGAGTTCGGCGCGGGTTTTCAGTTTTTCCATGTTGAGCAACTGAAACTCCTGTTCGGATATTTTACGCGTCAGTTGCCGTCCCTGCCGAAGGGCATACAGAAACATATTGCCGATAATAAGGCTGGCAATTACGTATAAAAACCAGGGTGCGTTACTATTTTGACTGTATTCGGGGGGGTGCTGCATTTTTGCCAAAGCCTCCATAGGCTCTTTGCCAAGCCAGTAATACACGGATGTGCTGACAACAAAAAATACAGGGATGATGATGACGCTAAAAAGAAGATGCCGTAGCCAGATAGGCCTGATACGGCGGTCGAGCCAGCCCGAGCATAGCCAGGTAACCACAAAAACTGCTATGCCTTCGGTGATATTCTGTACGGCGATGAACCGGTTCACATTGGCCAGGAGCGGATCTTTAGCGGTTACAATGAGGTTGGTAAAATAGATGATTGCGCGGGCACCGTATACCAGTAAAGCTCCCAGAGTGGCTCCGATCAACACGCCCCAAACAGGCCTTTGTAATAAGTTGGTCAGCGTAATTGGTTCTGCCCGTAACTCTGGAGGCCTTACATTGCGGCCACCTCCCGAAAAAGACATCGAAACACCGTTCAGGTTAGCCCCGGTTAAATTAGCTCCATACATGCCGCTGAAATTGAGATTAGCTCCCGTCAGATCGGCATTCTCAAAAGACACATCAGTTAACGACGAAAAACTCAGGTTTGCGTCGCGGAGAATACTGTTGCTGAAATTAGCCCCCGACAAATTGGAGAAGCTAAAATCAGCTCCCGTTAGATCAAGCCCACTGAAATCATAATTGGCCAAATCGGAGCCACGCATCTTGATAGGCCTTATAGGACCATCGGTTTGCTGCTGTTTCAGGGTTCGTTCGAGTTGTTCGCGAGTCATTTTCGTTTATTTACACTTCTCTAACATGGGCTCAATCTGTTTCTGACCCCAGTTGGGGTGCATGTCGCTGGCTGGTTTAAAGGTAGCGAATTTCTCCTTTGCCGTTTTCAGCAACGGACACGCATTGGTCGCACCACCACCAAATTGCTCAGGAGTGTACATCAACGATGACCCTTTTAGCACATAAGGTCGGGGGTTTTCGGGGTTGAGTTTCATGGCTTTTTCAATACCCGCTTCAAACAAGGGACCGTATTGTTGCCAGCGCGACATGGGGTCAACTACCATCCGGGCTTGCGCTATGTAGGCTTTCAGCGTTGCGAGTTCGTCGTTGTCGGTTACGGCTTCGGCGGCCTTCAGGTTTGCATCGGCTTTATCTAAATAGGCATCTTTTTCTGTGGCATCTTTACCCATAAAACCCAGGTAAACGTACGCTAAACCCGCATAATAACGGGGAAGCCATTCCTTTGTTTCGACACTGGCAATGCGCTCAAACTGGTTGGCCGACGCTAAAATATCGGCTGGTGAGGTAGTCATCGATTGCGTTTTAGTTGTGCCAATGGCCGCTGCCATAGCTTGTTTATACTGTTCTGATTGAGCCAGTACGGGGATGGTTGCGCCCAGCAAGGCTGCAATGAGGGAGATAACGAGGGTTTTCATTGATGTAATGGGAAATAGTTAATTGAAAATGGAAAATGAATGCGTCCTGCGTACCTGGCCAAACATCAGTGCTACAGTTTATTCAAGTCGACTTTGGCCTTTTTGCCGAGCATAATCAGGCCGCCGACAAAGAAGCTCCGGTACGTGGTGGGCCCCACGGCATAGCGGGTTTTGCGCGGTCCGCCGTTGCGGTCAGCAGTGTAGCGATACGTGAACACGTTGCGGGTGTTCAACACATTATCTACTGATGCGTACAGCACCACAAAATTGCCTTTGAACCGCGTGATGTAATTGGCTGATAGGCTTACGTTATGAACCTGTGGCGTCCGGTCGGTAAGAAATTCACCTTCGGGTCGGTTTGGGTTGTAATAGGGCCGGCCGCTGGTATACGCGTAGGTCAGGCTTAGGTTGGTGCGAATTTTCTCGAAATAACGACGGGTAATCAGGCTTAGATTATGGTTGGAAACGAACGTCGGCGTGGCAAGCATCGTGTAGTTGCGGAACAATCGTTTCGTATCCACGTAACTGTACGTCACCCAATAATCGAAGCCTTTGATGCTCTTTTCATCACGCCAGAATACATCGAATCCCTGGGCATACCCTTTACCCGCGTTGTTGGTGACGCCAGTCGGAAAGCGATAGGGATTGTCCGGGCCGGTGTTCCGGTCGAAGCCCGAAACATCGCCCGGATTGGGTAATTCACGTACCAGTTGAGCGTAATTTTTATAGAATGTCTCGAACCGGAACGTCCGTTTGTTTTTGATAATCTGGTAGTTCAGAATCAGGTGATCGGCGCGTTCGTAATGGAGCGATTGATTAAGGAACAGGTAGTTATAGTCGGGAGTCTGATAAAACTGTCCTGCTCCCAGCGATACCTGGCTATACGACCC
>Ga0105046_10009608_pt1 | contig 15114 bp, 16 predicted proteins | sample MAT03_FD_78385 | JGI IMG/M metagenome (GOLD analysis project Ga0105046, IMG submission 78385) | Freshwater microbial communities from Lake Fryxell liftoff mats and glacier meltwater in Antarctica - MAT-03 (megahit assembly) | ecosystem: Environmental > Aquatic > Freshwater > Ice > Liftoff...
AGTTGTAAAAACGCCCCAAAGCTCCCGCTTGTCCAATAACGGCATCCATCGATTTTTGCGTTTCGGGGTCATTGATTAGTGTCACCAAAACCTTCATATTCCTGATAAATTTTTCATTCAAATCAGAAAAGGTAACATCCTCATTGTCCCTATTAGGTGCCAGCACCTGCGCCGCAAGGTGGTGGGTTATACTTAGGAACGAAACGATAAAAAAGAATTTAAGGAATATTTTCATAACAAGTGCTTAAACTAATCTCAATTATATTGATTACTTTACAAGCCTATTTTTTACAAAGTCGACCATGACTTGAACCCCGCAGCTAGGGTTTAATTTCTGGCAGCTTGGCTCTTTACTAAACCACGTAAGCTGCCTCTTCGCATACTGCCAAGTTTCAACGCTCACCTTTTCTAAGCACTCTTGCCCCGACACCTCTCCTTTTGCCAACCGAATTATTTCCTTGTAGCCCAGTGCCTGAGCCGATTGACTCTCACTCCAACCAGGGACTTTCATTAACTCAAGAACTTCTCCTAACCAATTCATCTCCCACATCGACTGCACCCGGTTACGGATTTTTATCTTTAACTCTGCCGTGTCAGGCTCCAAGTAAAACGCCGCACCCTCTCTAATCAAGACCTGACCGGGGGTTTCCTGCCACTGCGAAAGTGGTTTTCCCGTTTCCCTCACTACGGCTAAAGCGCGGATAAGCCTTCGGGGGTTATTTAAATCCGCTTTATTTGACCAAACGGGATCAAGGCGTTTAACTTCGCTTTGCAATTTCTCCAAAGACCAATTCATAAGTTCCTCAATCTGTGCGGGTGAAGAAGATGGCGCAGGTGATAGTCCCTTCCTTAAGGCTCGAAAATACAGACCCGTTCCACCCACCCAAATCATCGGCCTATTTCGACTCACTAAATTCCGATACACCACCTCCGCTTTTTTTAAGTAAGCCGCCACACTAAACGACTCGCAAGATCCAACGATATTCAGTAAGTGGTGCGGGATTTTTTGACGCTCACTTAGCGAGGGTTTTCCTGTGCCCACATCCAGTCCTTCATAAACTTGGAATGCATCCATAGAGCAAATTTCCGCCCCTAAATCCTCAGCTAAGGCTAAAGCCAACTCAGACTTACCCGAGGCTGTCGGACCAACCAAAAAAATCACTTGCGGCGTGGCGCTCATTAAAAAGGCTGCTCTTGATCATCCCAAGGCGTTTCTGCCCGTATGGTCCACACATTGCAAAGCTCTCGCGGGAAATCCGATAAAAAGCGTGAAGGTTTTTGCCACGTGTCGCCATACCCCGCACCCGTGCGTATTTGCGGATAGGTCAGATAAAGTTCATCTTGTGCCCGGGTCACTGCCACGTAAAACAAACGCCGCTCTTCTTCTTCACCCTCAGTGGTTTCACTGGATCGACTCGAAGGGAAAAGCCCGTCACATAACATCACCACGAAAACCACCCTCCACTCCAGCCCCTTAGCTTGGTGAATACTGCTTAACTTCACCGTCTCGTCTTCTAGCACCATGGAGGCCTCTGAGTCCGCATCCATATTGGTCATGAGCGAAAGCTGGGCAAGAAACTCCGACAAATCTGTAAACCCAGTCGAGAACTGCATCAACTGCGTGATGTCCTCTAAACGATTCTTAAAGTTTGGATACGTTGCTTTTACATAATCTTCGTAAACCGCATCTAAGATGAGTTGGATCATCTTGCCCGGACTGGTTGAAGACTCTTTACCCAATTGTTCGTGCGTCTCTGCCCACTGCTGCCACGCTTTAACTGCTTTAGCTGGAACTTTAGCTAAGCTCATCTTCCCCTTAGAGGAAACTTCTAACCACATCTTATGCGCCGTCTTGGATCCTATCCCTGGAAGCATTAAAGCTAGGCGCTTAAAAGCCACTTCGTCCTTCATATTGAGCGAGAACTTTAAATAAGCCGCCACATCCTTGATATGAGCTTGCTCAAAGAAACGTAACCCTGAAGTAATCTGAAAAGGAATCTGACGCCGAGTCAGCTCCATCTGAATCTCCATCGAATGATAATGGGATCGATAGAGCACGGCTATTTCGTTCAGACTAATCCCCTCATCCCTCAACTCCAGAATTCTTTGTGCTACAAACATGGCCTGCTGCCGACTATCATCTAAAGCCACTAAAGCGGGTTTCACCCCCGTTAAACGGGAAGCTCGTAACTCTTTCGGGAACTGCCGGGTGTTCTGAGAGATAGCCGAATTAGCCAACTCCAAAATTTCTGGAACGCTCCGATAATTCGTTTCAATCCGTATAATTTCCGTGCCTGAATGGCGTTCGGGAAACTGCATGATGTTTTCAAAGTTAGCTCCGCGCCAAGAGTAAATACTTTGCGCATCATCTCCCACCACCATGATCTGATGATGTAAGGCTCCAAACATATCCACTAAATCCGATTGAATACGATTCGTGTCTTGATACTCATCCACTAAAATATGCTTAAAACGATTTTGATAACGCAGGCGCACATCTTCGTGCTGCTGTAAAAGACGCAAGGTTAAGGTCAGCAAGTCATCATAATCCACGGCACTGACTTTGTGTTTACGCTGCACAAAGGCTTGCGCTAACATTTTGATCTGTGGCTCAAATTCGGAAAAGTGATCATAACTTTCCTCCAGAATGGAAAGGATACTTTTTTCCTTGTTGGAAGAAAGACTGAATATGTCCATCAACACATCCGCCTTGGGGAAACGCTTATCCTTATGATCCACATCTGAGTCGCTTAAACAAGCCGCTACCAGATCCTTTGCATCTTCACGGTCTAAAATAGAAAACCTAGGATCCAGCCCGACCCGGTCTGCATGGCGTCGTAAAATCTTATGCCCTATATGGTGAAAGGTTCCACCCCAGAGCCGAGAAATATCGTGAGGCAAAAGTTCTTCCACCCGGCGGAGCATTTCCTTAGAAGCTTTATTCGTAAAAGTAAGTAATAAAATTTCATCCGGACTTACTCCATGCTCAATCAAATACGCTACCCGATAGATTAAGGTGCGTGTCTTACCGCTACCCGCTCCCGCTATCACTAGTAGAGGGCCAGGCTTAGCCATCACAGCTTGGAGCTGCTGTTCGTTAAGCAGACTCGCATAGTCGATCTGCGGCTGGATAATGTCCCGAGGATTTTTTAATGTGTAAGAGACAGACATTCGCTTAGTTTCACTTTCTCATCATAAAGAGCTTTACCAATAATGGTGCCATATAAATTAGGAATGAGTGAAAGGCTCCGCACGTCCTCTAAACAGGAAACGCCTCCAGAAGCTACAACCTGAGCTGAAACTGTTTTGACCATCGCCTCTTGCGCTTTTAAATTAGGCCCCGCCAACATCCCGTCCGTAGATATGTCCGTATAAATAATCGTTCCCACACCACAGTCCACCACGGCCTTGGCTAAGTCAAAAGCATCCCAATTTGAAATTTCTACCCAGCCCTTCACCGCTACTTTGCCATCCTTCGCATCAATCCCAACAGCTATTCTCTCCCCTCCGAAGATGCTCACCGCCTCCTTAACAAAGTCTAAAGATTCACACGCTTTACTTCCAATGACGACCCTAGTGATGCCCGCCGCTAGGGCTCGTTCAATGGCTGGCAAATCACGCATCCCTCCGCCTAACTCACAGGGGATAGAAAGCGCAGAGCAAATTGCTTGAACGCTATTCAAGTTCATTAAGGTGCCTGAAAATGCTGCATCTAAATCAACGAGGTGCAGATACTCTCCTCCCTGCGCCTCCCAGTCTAGTGCTACGGCCACAGGGTCTTCGCTGTAGACTGTTTTTTGTTCGGCCTTACCTTGCAGTAAGCGCACCACCTGCCCTCCCATTAAATCAATTGCTGGCAAAATCAACATAGAAGTATCGTAACTAAGTAAACCCATTTGAAAACACGAATAAGCGAGAGGCTTGCATTTGCCTCACGAGTTGCCACACTATATCTACCTATTAACTTATGAAATCATTGTGTTTTCTACTACTTCTATTGACTTTACCTATGCTGAACTGCCGTGCAGAGAAAGCTTGGGATGACGGCTACAGACCTTATCAAGACGTAGCCCCTGAGTATCTTGAGATCAGAGTCACTCAAGCCCAAGTTAAAGGTGCTGGCTCCTTTTACGCTTCCAGCTCCACTGTGGAGTTGCGAGCCGAAGTAACTCAGGTCTTTCGCTCCTCCTCTGGACTAGCTCCGGGTAACCCCATCACGATTAGATTTAAAAGGAAATCTCAGGCTGGCTCTGCCACATTAGAGCCGTCCATCCCAGTAGAGGGAAAGGTCGTGCCTGCTTTTCTTAGGAAGAAAGGTAATGTGTATGAACCAGCCGCGTTACATCATACATTTGAACCGCTAAGTTCTCAGCAGCTAATGGTTTTAAGTAAGAGTAACCCGAGTAAAAGGATCGTAAGCCCTCCCTCTCCCTTTACCTCCCCACAAAAAACCACTACCGCTTCTGAAGAGGCTCTCCTCTTCCCAGCAATCGCCGAGCCCACTATTACAGAAACTAAATCAAGACTAGAAGTTACGGGAACAGAAGCAGTTGAGATCACGAATTCTAACACGCCTGATTTTACTGATGCTAGTGCGCCTGTGATTGTAACCTCTGACACAGTACCCACAACTGTCATTAATGAAAACTTACCCGAAAGAGGCGTGGCGGAAACTCCAGTCGCCGCTCAGATCATCGAAACCAGCGCTCCCTCCAGGGAAGAGCCTATTGTAGTAACGAGTCCTATCGTTGTGAGTAAGCCAGCCACCATTGAACCATCGTTGGCTATTATCAACCCCGAGCCTGAATTGGGATTAGACACGCCGATCAATCTTGAATCTCCTAGCCCAACACCTGTCGTTGTCGATCAAAGTGGGGCTATTATTCCTTCTTCAAATAAAGAACCTCAAGTGCCAACGGATGCAGTAGGAATTACCCCTGAACAGCCTTTACCCACCACGACAGCTTCTGCACCTCTACAAACACAAAGTCCCGCAGCTACTGCCCCACCGGCACCCGCAAGTAGCAGCTTTGATCAAGATGGAGTCTCGGCCTACTCCATGATCTTCGCTAAGATTAAAGAAGCCGACAGTGCCTATGAAAACAGTGACTTCAAGACAGCTCGGAGCATTTACGAAAGTGCTCTGGTTGACTTAAAGAAACTTAAAGAGTCTAAACCCGATTTTCAGCCATTTATTGTAGAGTATAGGCAACGCGATATAGCTCGGAAAATCAAAGCCCTTGAAGCGAGTCTTCCGAAGTAAGTCCATACTTACAGTTACTCACTTAGCCTTAAGCTCTACACTCACATCGAACTTTAACTCTGTGCCTCCAGCTGGCTTAATAGTTGGAGGTAAATTAAAGCTGAGTGGCAGGCGATAGATTCCGGCTTTGTTGATAGTACTTAAATCCACTATTTGCGGTTTTACAGAAGCACCTAGCTTCCATTTGGTGTCGCGCACTTCCGCTCGGAAGCTTTCCTGCTCTATTTTAAGTCCGCCAAGCTTCAGGGATTTACTTAATCCCGTGAACTCAGGCTTCTCAATGCTAATTTTGAGATTTCTCGTTTCTGCCACGGTATATTGAATAAAAGAGGGATTAAAGCGTTCCACTTTTGCGTCACGGGGTAACCCAGCGACGATGGCTTCAGAAAGGTTGAGCGTGTATTTACCAGATTTGGCTTCTTTTAAGTTAACTAATACAGTCATGCCGCCGATCGGCTTGAATATTTGCGGTGCCTTAAGAAATAAAGTAACCTCTGTCGGTTTTATATCGTCAACAAATAAACCTTCAGGCAATGACGCTATCTCGACTCTAGCTTCCACTGATGTGAGGACAGTTGAACTCTCAGAAAGCTGTGCCTTCCAAGCATTAATGTTAAAGGAACAAGTCAATGCTAATAGAAAAGAACCGATCCAAAGTGCGTAAGCTAAAACCATTCGTTTACTATTGGGTTCTCTATCAGATTTTTTACCAAAAATTTCTTTTAGTGCCTTATCCAAACCCCCTGCACAAGTCAATGGTAGGGGTGTTAACTTTCCATCATGGACATAGGAAATAACATGCCTTTCCTCTGAGACGACAAATACGTGAGACTCAGAAACCTGCGTCAATCCTAGTGCCGCTAAATGCCGGGTACCCATCTGTGACTCAGAACCTTCAGCCGAAGCTAGCGGTAGAAAAGCTCCGATCCTTTTTAAACGATTGTTGATAATAACAGCGGCACCGTCATGGCGAGGGCAGTCAGGGTTGAATAAGGAAACAAGCAGGGAACTATTCAAAGAAGCATCCACCTCCTCGCCTCCATGGATAAAGCTATCAACCTCGCCGCTAGTAGGTATGGCGATTAAGGCTCCATATCTGCGTCTGACTAATTCCTCCAAGGTAGCAGCTAATATAGGGGTAAAATTCTCTGATTCATTACGGAAATTACCAAATAAATGACCCCGACTAGCTGAGTGATAAATCTTACCCAACTCAGGCAAGAAAGAGAGTAAGACAACTAGAGATACAGGTGCTACTAATAACCAAAAAAGTAGTCCAGAAAATGGTAATTGTGTCACTTGAACTAAGAAGCCGAGAGCGACCAAGGAAACCAACATGAAAATTAAACGTAGCAAGCGTGGGTAACTTAGTAACCATCCAAAGGCCATTCTGAGAACGATGGTGCCGAGAAGGATGTCGAGAACGTGGATGTAGGCTGCTTCAACCATTTAAAATAAAGGAAATTAAGATGTAGCGTGATTTGCTGCAAACGAGCACTAGTTTATTCAGATTTAATCGTTGGCTTTACAGTCTCAGCAGGTAATGGAGCTTCATTCACAGCTGGAACGGGTGCAGCCATTTTTGTTTGAGGCTTTTCTTTTTCAACGGGAATAGGCCAAAGCAAGGTAACGGAACCTCCCTCAATCTTTTTAATGGAGTAAAGAGTGGCTATGTTCGTAGCCTTAATAGTGTCTTGCAATTGACGAAGAAATTGCCTGAATAAAAAAGCTCCTAGCCGGGAAGGTAACCGAGCCCCGCCTACATAAATATTTTGGTCATAGAATGATAAAACTTTACCGTCGGTTTTATAAAGGATTTCGTAGCGAATAAGCATTTGTTTTCCGAGGCAAACGACTTCGTCGATAAATTCCACACGATCGGAATAAAAACGCACTAAGAGTTTATTCCTCTCAAGGTCTAAGATTTGAGCCTGATCTGAGCGTTGAATTTTTAAATATTTCTTAAGCAATACATTTAACTGTCTGTCCTCAAAAGTGACGATGGCATCACTTGGACGGATGCGTCTATTTTGGGAGCCTGAAGCTAGAAATAGCATTCGAGGTAAAGGATTAACTACCTGATCTTCGGGCTGTGCGGCCTTGTAGGCCTCGGCCCAATACTCATTTGCGCTGGTTGTAAAATTAAGTGCCTTAAAGCCGTAGTATCCGTAACAACCCAGAACACCGAGACCCACTAAAAGTATAATTGCACCAACAAAAGTAAGATTTCCGCCTCGTTCGGTAGCAAGATAAAAGAATGAATAAAAGACAGAAAGTAGTAGGAGGCTAATTGTGCCTAGGATGAGTAGCATGGAGGCTTGGGGGAGGACTAAGGATGAGAAAGATAGCTTAGTCGTCTCTTTAAAAAAATTTTCCTGCTCTTGCTCGCTTCTCACTTCCAAAATTTCTTTGACCTCTTGTGGAGTCAACCATTTGCCTTCAAAACGTGTTTTATTCTCTTTCAGGTAGCTCTGCCTCTGTAGCCATGGCACCAAAAAGGCGTCTATTTTTTCGCCTAAGTCTGGATAGTCCTTTGCGACTATTTGGGCTTGTGTGATTAGTGCGTCTAACTCTTCTGGAAGATAATTTTTAGCATCCTCAAAAGTCTGATTCACAATTTTTTCAAAAGCTTCTTTTTTAAGAGCTTCTTTCTCAGAGGCAGCACGTTTGCGATCCTCGGAGAGTTTTCTCAACTTGAAAGATTCTGATTCCAAGAGTTTTTTCGTGTCTGGAAAGTCAGTGGTTAATTTTTCATAGGAACTTAAGATTTCTTGAATTTGTGCATCGGTCATGTCCTCGATACCTTTTGCATCTACAAGAGGAACCATTCCGACAAGAAAAGATTTTTGCCATCGTTGACTTCGATTAAGTTCATCGACGGTGACGAACACAATATCTTTCATTTCCACTTGGCTAGCACGTATGATTTTAAGAGGGCTGCCTGGAATCTGAAGTACGACAACCTGATTGGTCTTTATTTCATCTGTTTGTGCTTGGGAGCTCATAATTCCTATGAATAAAAACAAGGATGCTACAAGAGATGTGAGAGATGTTGCGGGAAAAAAAATCATAGATAAGTATGGCTTAAAGTGGCTGTTTGTGTTCGGGGTAATGCTGGGTGGTTTATAAACTCAGTCAATGCCTTAAAATAAATGTCTGCTAGCTCCTCTGGTTATGGAGTTTACAAAAGTCCCCTGCCCCTAAGGTCTTGAATGTGGCCTTCACCTGATGCCGTGATCATATCGACCATGAATTTTAAAAGGGAAACTTCCCAGCCCGTATCTATTCCGGCCAAGACTGTAGCCATAGGATCATTCCTTCCGATGACGTCTTCTTTCACTCTGGCAATAACTTGCTCAAAAGGTTCATGAACTTCGTAAAAACGTGTGTCTGACTTTTTCACGGAAAAGCCATATTTTAAGACAGCTATTTTATGGGCTTGTTGGTTTATTTGTTCAGCGAACTTCTCCGCCTCATCCCCAAAGCCCTCTAAAAGTAGTTTAGCGATATTACTGGAGGAAATGATTTGCGGGCGCTCCGCTACAATAGTTCCCTCCCGCACATAGGACAATCCCGCATGATCCATATTTTCCGTAATGAGATAATAATTAACAAACGAGTTACCAAAAGTTTCCAACCTTTTTTCAGGTGGCAAGATCACTCTGGTTTGTTCCATGGCATAATTAAAATCGTCTGTGGTTAGCATGTATCAATCGATTCTAGTAGCACTCAGGCGTAAAAACAATGACATAAGCGTAAGTTTTTGAAATCCAGAATATTAAGGTGACTCGACGCAAATTTAGTTTCTACATGCAAGTAGATTAGTTTTGTCGTTTATCTTGGCGGGGAGTAATAGGCGTAATTAAAATGAAATCGCCAGCGTGTTCCACAATGCTTCAAACGGACCTCAGAAAGGGGATGAGCCATAGATGGTTAAAATCGGTGTGTTGTCCAACAAGAATAGTCCAGTTTGATACGAATGCCTAAAATAATCTAGTCACGCTCTTCATGAAATGCTCTAGACTTCGTATTGTTTTTACATTGGAAATAGCCAAAATTTAAATTTTATGTATTGTACTTCTATGGCTTCTTTTAGCGCTGATATTGAGCGAAACTTGGAGATGGACTTTTTGCGTGCCACAGAAATTGCTGCACTCAACACGTTACAGTGGCTGGGAAAAGGAAATAAAGAGGCTGCGGATGCCGCCGCTTCCGACGCAATTCGCGGCATGTTTGATCTAATGGATATTTCCGGCAAAATCGTCATTGGCGAAGGGATCAAAGATAAAGCTCCAGGTTTATTTATCGGTGAAAAAGTAGGCCTTTGGCGCCAAAACTCACCGCGTTTCGATATTGCTCTTGATCCCGTTGATGGGACAACCAACGCAGCTAAAGGAATGCCCAATTCCCTAAGTTGTATCGCTGCCGCCCTTGCTGATGAAAAAGGCGAATCTAGCCTGCTAGATATCCCCGCATTTTATCTTAAAAAACTAGCCTATCCCCTTGCCGTCCGTCGTGCGTGGATCAATGATCCCAAACTTCCCATCGACGTTGACGCACCCATCGAAGAAGTCATTGATGTTACCGCAAAAATTTTAAATAAAGAGGTGCGTGACGTCGTCATCTGCGCTCTAGATCGTCCGCGCAATAGCGAACTCATTGAAGCTGTGCGTAAAAAAGGTGCTTGCCTGCGTTTGATCGTAGATGGCGACATCGCCGCTGCCCTAGCTCCAGCCATGCACACGTCGAATATTGATCTATATGCGGGCATTGGCGGTAGTCCTGAAGGCGTCCTTTCCGCTGCAGGCTTGCGATGTCTCGGTGGCGGAATGCGCGCAAAAATCTGGCCTCGTGACGAAGCTGAGCGCCAGTCCCTTATTGATGCGGGTTGGGGAGATCGACTTAACTTTCAATTCATGTCCAAAGACTTAGCTCGTGGCTCCAACATCCTATTCGCTGCAACAGGTATTAGTAGCAGTCCTCTGCTTAAGGGCGTTGAAGTCCGCGGCAACATTGCTACGACCTATTCAGTTCTAATGCGTGCCCGCAGCGGAACAGTGCGTATGATCGAAGCTCAACATAATCTTAGCCGCAAAACAATCCATCTGCGCTCCACCCAAAGTGAAAAACCTGTTTAAGTTCATCTCGCCCTAACATTACTTTTTCACATTAACTTTGCTCGTAAAAAGTATGTTAACACTTCACAGAAAAATCTAAGTTATCCTGAGAACTAACTGACCTTTTTTATGATCAAATCCTCAAGCACCGCACAAACCAATAAAAAGAAAAGTATCCAACAACATTATTTGCAAGCCTTTCTTCTTGCCTCTGGGATGCTAGGTGTCTCCCTCTCATTGGGTATACTCGGTTACCACTTTATTGCGGGATTCACTTGGGTTGATGCCCTTCTAGATGCTTCTATGATTTTGTCAGGCATGGGTCCTGTGCAGATACTCGATACAAATGCAGCTAAAATTTTCGCCTCTTGTTATGCGCTTTTTTCAGGAGTCGTCTTTATAGCGGCATCGGGAATCCTGCTAGCACCCATGTTTCATCGAGTGTTGCACCGTTTCCATCTTGAGCAAAAGGATTGAAGGAATTTTCCGCAAAAACGTTGCTCTGCCGATGGGCAGAAGTGTTCAAGGTGGCTCATTTTTTTGTTTTATCATTGTAAAAGCAACTTTCGGAACCTATTTGGTCTTATTCGAAACCCTATATTATTGCGACGTAGACGATTTTCTAGCCCTGTTCATAAACTTATTGCAAAGCACCCTGTCATGACGTATGTTTTCCCTTCACATACGGAGTGTAGCTTAGCTTGGTAGAGCGCCTGGTTTGGGACCAGGAGGTCGTAGGTTCAAATCCTATCACTCCGATTTTTTGAAACCTAAAAACAGCACTTTTAATTGCTTGCCATAGCTCCTAACTTGTCCACTATCTAATACCCACTATGGCTATCAATCGTAACGAACTCGTCCAATCCGCCCTGAGCAAAGTAGAAGCTCCGGAAATCCTCATCAATATGATCTCTAAGCGTGTGCGTCAGCTCGGTATGGGAGAACGCCCCATGATCGTAGTAGAACCTCGCATGACCTTCATGGATGTAGCTCTTAAAGAAGTGGCTGATGGTAAGCTGGCCTTTGAATTTATTGATGCTAAGAGCTAAACCTATTTGGCAGAGCCTATCTCGGTTACCTGCTAGAGGTGCCATCCCCTTGCACAACGAGGATCGCACCTATGAGTAACAAAGTAATCGAAATCAACAACCGAAAAGCGGGTCACGACTACACCATTCTCGAATCCTTCGAGGCCGGAGTTGAACTACAAGGCACCGAGGTCAAGTCTATCCGTGATGGACAAGGTAATTTAAACGACGCTTTTGCTCGCATCGAAAAAGGTCAAGCTTGGCTCTATAATTTCCACATTGCACCCTACGATAAAGGTAACCGCGAGAACCATGAAGCGAAACGCATTCGCCGCCTACTGGTTCATAAAAACGAAATCATTAAGCTTCATGCCGAGACTAGCATCGCAGGTAAATCTCTCATTCCACTCAAAGGTTATTTTAAAAATCGCCGCTTCAAAATTTTAATCGGCATCTGCAAAGGCAAGACGCACGGAGACCGCCGTCAAGACATCAAGAAACGCGACACTGACCGTGAAATCAAACGGCTCAGTGCGCATCAACTAAAACGGAAGTGAAAACAGCGCACTCATTAGGTTCTAAAAAAGCAATATGGCTTCCTGCCTTAAATAAGCTCTTACCTAACAAGGTTTCAACCACAGAGGCCATACTTCATGAACATGGCGGAGATGCGTGGTTTGCCCATTCCATGCCTCAGGCCGTTGTGATACCAGAAAGCACCGCAGATGTGCAAAAACTTATGCGCTTCTGCGCTAAGCGTAAAATCCCTGTCACCCCACGCGGATCTGGCCGAGGCTACGTAGGAGGCTGCGTGCCCGTCCAAGGCGGAATAAGTCTTGCCCTTAAAAAGATGAATCGCATCTTAGAAATTTCTAAAGAAGACAGTCTGGCAGTAGTAGAGCCAGGGGTCATTACAGGAGATATTCAATCTTTAGTTAAAGCTCAAGGGCTTTACTACCCGCCTGACCCCGCCAGTGCGGCAGAAAGTTCTATTGGTGGAAATATCGCCACGAATGCAGGCGGGCCACGCTGTCTAAAATATGGCGTGACGCGGAACTATATCATAGGATTACACGTTGTCTTAGCTAATGGTGATCTGGTTAAAGTTGGCGGTCGCACCCAAAAGAATAAACTAGGCTTTAACTTAACCGACCTCTTTATTGGTTCTGAAGGCATGTTAGGCATTGTAACCCAAGCCACTTTACGCCTCCTACCGCATCCTCCCGCACGAGCCTTGATCGTAGCCTCCTTTGCCCACGCCACGGGAGCAGCTATGGCAGTGCAAAAAATTTTATCCGCAGGCTTCTTACCTAGTGCTTTGGAAATCGCCGACTCCTTTACCCTCGAAGCAGCTCGCACTTATTCCACGGCGGTGCCTTTAGGCAAAGCGCTCCTTATGGTAGAGATTGACGGCCAGATCAGCTCCGTTAAATCTGAAGAAAAAAGTTTAGTAACCCTGCTGCGCCAACTTAAAGCACTCAGTACCCAAACATCCCATGACCCGAAAGGCATGGAAAAGCTTTGGGCTATTCGGAAAGCCTTTTCCTACAGCTTACGAGCTACGGGATTAACCAAGCTAAATGAGGATGTCGTAGTGCCACGTGGTAAACTTCTTCAACTCTTTCAACTTACAAAAACGTTACAAAAAAAATATAAGATAGCCGTAGCCTCCTTCGGTCATGCTGGTGATGGTAATATTCACGTCAACCTCATGGTTCCCCCACAGGACGCCCAGTCCCCCCATGTTGCGGCTGCTTTAGAAGAACTATTTCATACTGTCTTATCTTGGGGCGGCACGATCACAGGGGAGCATGGCGTAGGCCTAGCTAAAAAACCATGGTGGAACGCTGCGACTACACCAGAATTAAGAAGTCTCCATCATTGCATAAAAACTGCGCTTGATCCACTAGCTCTCCTCAATCCTGGTAAGTTTTTAGACTAGTGCTTTCTTAGTCATTTTGTCTCTAGGCCAAGCTAATAAAATAACTGCGTAGCCGACTAATCCCGCCACAAGTCCCACGACAAAGCAACCTAGGAAAAGAGTTAGAATAATTTTCAAAACCATAGAAGCATCCAGTGCCAGCTCGTGAAACCGAAACTCAACAATTTTATGCAAAATATGTTTCCAGCCTCCCATGCTTTCTGGTTTAAAGCCTAGGATACGGCAGCCTAAAATAAAAGCTGCAGGATAATACACGGGGGCGGTGAAAGGATTGGTGATCCATTGCAGACAAAACGTCATAGGCAAGTTCGCTCTGACTGCGACGGCCACGAAGGTTGATAACACGATGTGAACCCCCATCAAAGGACTCGAAGCTATCAGACAACCAAACAACCACGCCCGCGCCACAGGCTCACGCTTTAACTGCCAGAGATCTTTACTAAATAGGTGGTCACCTAGCCATGAGTGTAAGCGTCCGCCCTTAAGCTTATGGCGAGAAAATCCTCGACGGTGAAACCAACGAAAAACTTTAAAGGACATGCCCTACTCAACTTTCGGCGAAAAAGCGTCTACGAGTTTGACCGCTTTATTAACGTCTTCGGGCTTCATTAATTGTTGTAAATTTCTAGCATCTTCTTGAGCGGTCGCATCGCCATTTTTACCTGCTAGGATAAACCATTTTAACGCACTAACTAAGTCAGCCGGCGGAATTCTGCCTTCCTCGTAGATGATCCCAACATTAGCCATAGCATTCTTGTTCCCTTGGTTTGCCGCCCGCTCCAGCCAATAAAGTGCTTTCTTCACGTCTTTAGGAACTCCCTTACCTTGCATGTAGAGAAGACCAAGGTCGTTTTGCGCAAGTTGGTTGCCCTGCAAGGCAGCCTTTTCATACCACTTAGCCGCCTCCTGTGGATTAGCTAAAACACCCTTACCTTGCATGTAGAGTGTTGCTAAAAGATTTTGACTTTCTTGGTCTCCTGTCTCGGCGTAGCGCCGTATCCATTCGGCACCCTTAGTAGGATCTGGAGCTACTCCGAAACCGTTCAAATAGGCTTTACCTAAATTAAAGAAGGCTGAGGGATAGTTAAGGTCCGCTGCTTTTTGATACCATTCAACTGCGCCCGTAGGGTCTAGGTCTGTGCCGTAACCATTCGCTTTGCAAACCCCCACAGCATTGATAGATCGGAGATGCCCCAACTGAGCTGCCTTTAAAGTGAATTGGTAACCTTTCACTTTATCTTTTTCTAGACCTTGCCCAGCCCAATAACGAAATCCCAGGCTCGCCAACCCCTCTGCCTTCCCTGCGTCAGCCACCGCTTGCACTTCAGCTAAAGACTTGTCTTTTAAAGGGTCTTGATTATCTTGCGCGCCCAGATGGCAAATCAGGTTACCTAGCAAAATGGCGACAACTAAGGCCCTTATTTTTCCGACATGGCATTGAAAGAAAAAAGTCATCTGTGAGAGGAATTAAATTTAAGCACCGATTTGAATACGCATGGCAAGAGGCTCTGGGAGTCTGGCCATAAGGATTTTACGTTGCGTGAGTTCTATATTGTAACTAATGCGGCGAAATTCGATCAAACTTTGATCAGGCGTGTAAATTACATAGCTTGAGCGCCAATCCCTATCTCTTGGTTGCCCAACAGATCCCACGTTAACTAAATATCGAGCGCCTTTTTTAAGTTGTAGCCGCTGCATCTTGGGCATTTCACTTACACCTCGATCTTTAATAAAAACTTTAGGTATGTGGGTATGTCCGCAAAA
>Ga0105046_10009612_pt1 | contig 15111 bp, 10 predicted proteins | sample MAT03_FD_78385 | JGI IMG/M metagenome (GOLD analysis project Ga0105046, IMG submission 78385) | Freshwater microbial communities from Lake Fryxell liftoff mats and glacier meltwater in Antarctica - MAT-03 (megahit assembly) | ecosystem: Environmental > Aquatic > Freshwater > Ice > Liftoff...
GCAACGCTGCGCCAGTTCGTCACTGAAACCGGCAAGATCGTGCCCAGCCGCATCACCGGCACCAAAGCGCGCTACCAGCGCCAACTCGCCGATGCAGTCAAGCGTGCGCGTTTCCTCGCGCTCATTGCCTACACCGACACTCACTAGGAGCCACTGCGATGGATCTGATCCTCTTACAAAAAGTCCAGAACCTTGGCAACTTGGGCGATCGTGTCAACGTCAAAGCGGGCTACGGTCGTAACTATCTCGTGCCTACCGGGCGCGCTGTGGCTGCGACTAAAACCAATCTTGAAGCGTTTGAAGTGCGTCGCGCTGATTATGAAAAGAAAGCCGCTGAGCAGCATGGTGCTGCTGACGCCCGCAAGCTGCAGCTGGAAGGCAAGTCGGTCACGTTGAAGGCCAATGCGTCCACCGAGGGCAAGCTCTACGGCTCCGTTGGCGCGCGCGAAATTGCCGAGGCGTTTACCGCCGCTGGCATGCCGCTGTCGAAGGTCGAAGTTGAAATGGGCGCAGGCCCAATCCGCCGCATTGGCGAGTTTGAAGTGCCCGTGCATCTGCACGCGGACATCTCGACCACCGTCAAAGTGATCGTGCTGCCCGAGAGCTAGAACTTGCTGCCGGCGAGCTAACGCTCGACAGCTGGTATAGGAAAGCGCAGTTCATCTGCGCTTTTTTTTGCCCATTTTTTAGCCTTGAAAGCCATCGCGAAACAGCCAGCATTTCTCCGGAAAGCTGCCTTCGATTGTTGCGAGCGGCGAGTTGCTTTGCGCGCTGAAAGCACCGGTGCTCAAGTTGAAAGTGCCGTAGCCGTGGAACACCGGGCTGGCCTGAGTGCCGCCGATAACCCAGCCGTGCAGCAATCCGGTGGTGTTGTTGAAATCCATGCCTTGCGCAAAATTGGCATCAACCCCGGTTAGGCCAATCGCGGTCGCTTGTCCTGAGCCGCGATTAATGCTGAGCAAGCGATCCCCGGCGATATCGTGGCCATACATTTGACCGGTGCAGCTGATAGCAAGGTCGATATTGAGCAGCGAGACGTCGTTGGAATTCAGATTGCCGCGCAGCAGCGCCGCACCATTGCTCAGATTAAGGTCATACAGCCGCGAGACAAAGTTGCTGCCCACCAGCTCAACCGTGGATAGGTAGGCCTGGCCCGTGCGCGGATCGATGGTTAGGTCGGTTGGTGAGGCGTTGACGCCATCGCCGATCAAATTGCTGATTTGCGCGATGTTGGTCTGCGTGCCGATGGCGGGATCGACGCGCACCAGCGTCATTGGAGCGGCCGCAACTGCAAACAGCTCGGCACCGTCAGGCGTGCTGTCGAGGCCAAAAAGCTGGCGGGAATTGCTCGCGCCCAATGCCACGAAACTGCCGTAGCTGTTGAACCCATGGCGGCTTAAGCCGAGCTGTGGCGAGCCGTTGCTGAATAGCGTGTAAATCAGCGCTTGATCCGGGCGACGCGGGCCACCGGCGGTGATGGTGATGCTGTCTAGCAGCAGGCCGGGCCCGTTCACGTTGGAAAGCCTGGTGCGCATCATGAATGCGAGCCGATGTACGCCGGTCAGGGTCGGCTCGAGCTCGCTGGCAGGCACGGTAAAGCTGCAAAACTCCTGCGTGCGGATGCCGACATTAGCCCCGCCGGTGAATGTAGCCGAACACGGCGGGTCGTTGGTGGTATCCGAGACGCCCGAGCTGCGCACGCGCCGCGCGAGGCAAAACGAGCCTTGGCCGGGCAAACACGCTGCAGATCCGTCGGGGCTTAAATCGATACCGTTTTCTTGCTGATCACCGGTATCGGACTGACCATCGCTTTGCCGCAAGTCGAACGCGCCTGCGCCGAAATTATCTTTGCGCAAGCGAAACGTGACCGACCCGCCGGCGGCAAAAGTAATCGGTGGGGTGATGATCCAGCGTCGCACCTGGCTGCTGGCCTGTGATAGCGCGCGCGCGGCGCGCACGCCGTCCACTTCGGCAAAACCCCAGCCACAGCTGGCGATATCACCGGGATTGGCGCAGGTGGCGCTGCCGACACCGTCGCCGTCGCGAAAAATCCAACCGCGCGCGCTGAGGCTTTGAAACTCCGCCACGCTGTTGAAATTGGCACTGACCACATCGCCGGGTTGGATAGTCTGGGCGTTGACCAAGGTGCTTAAAAGCAGCCCGCAAAGCATAGATCCCGCAGAGAAACGCATCGGCTTAACCTCAAGTAAAAGTTTTACAACACCCAACTGATTGCGCAGCGCCGTCGCTCAACCGGGCGCTTTGCCGGTTTTGATTGTCGCCAGCAGCAGCGCCTCGGTCCGATCGAATAGCACGCGGTAGTCTGCGCTTAAGTTCGGCGCGCCGTTGCCGCCGAGCGCGTTGCTGCGCGCAAGCCGTAAGTGCTGAACGGCATCGTCATAGCGCTGCATTTCGGCCATCAGCGTGACGGTTTCATAACAGGCGTCTAACCAATCTTTGCGGGCTGCCACGGTCGCGCTCAGATGCGCGGTTTCAGCAAAAGTGGCCTCGGCGATTTGCTGCTGGGCGAGCGCTTCGGGCAAGCGCAGCTGGGCAAACAGCAGCCGCCCAAGTTGAAACTGGCTGATTGCCACAAAACCGAGCCAAAGCGGTTCTTTAGGGAATTCAGAGACGAGCGCTTGGCGGATCGCAAGCGCCTCCTGGTGGGCGGCGAAAGACAGATCAAAACTCTTTTGGTGCATGCGCAAGCGCCCGATTTGCTCAAGCGTAGCGGCCAGATAGCGCCGTGCGAAGGGTCGCTGCGGATTGGATTCAAGCAGGCGACGATCCAGCGCCAGCGCACGATTGAGCGACACTTCTGCGGAATCAAGATCACGCTTGAGCAACTGCACTTCGCCCAAGCGGCGCAGCGCAAACGCGAATTCGGCTTGGATAAACAGATTGCGCGAATCGCGCGCGGCGCTCTGTGCCATCAGATCTACCGCGCGACCGAGCGCTTTGAGTTGCGCCGCGCGGTCGTTGCTTTGCTCGCTTAACGTAGCGCTGAAGCTGAGCAAGCCCTGCAATGCGAGCGTCACCATGGCGGAGTTTGGGTTGGCCGCGACCAGCTCGTCGCCCATGCTGATCGCCGTATCGACCTGCTCGCGCGCGGCCGCACGATCGCCGCCGCTTAAGGCCACGCGTGCCAAACCGCGCCGCGAGCGCAGCTGAACTTCAGAGAGCTCGGCCGAATTGGGTTCGCGCTTGCGGGTCAAATCGCCGAGCTCGCGCGCGCGCTCGAACGCGCGCCGGGCATCATCGGGGCGGTTTAAGTCCAGTGAGGCATCGCCGTAAATATTGCCGATCGCGGCAATCTGGATGGCGCTATCGACGCTTGACTGCGCTGCTGAGGCCCCCACAGTCGCCTGCAACGCAGCCACTGAAGCGCCTAGCTCGCCGTCTAAGTACAGCGCGCTGCCCAGGCTTCGGGTAGCGCGAAGCCTAAGTTCTTCCGCATCCGGCAAAGTTCTGGCAAGCGCATCGGCGCGCTCGGCATGGCGTCGAGCGGCTTTAAGGTCCAGCTCGAAAAACCCTTTCTGGCTTAAACCGAGTTCCGCTTCGATGCGATAGCGCTTGAGCAGCGGGTCGCTGCTGAACGCCAACTCTGCTAAATCAAGCAGCGCAATGGCCTCGGTGAGCGCGGCATCGGCATCCACGCTGCGCGCCACCGAGCGATAGGTATCGGCAAAGCCCAGCAGCATGCCGATTTGCGATTTCTGCAAATTCGGATTGTTGGGGTCGGCTTGCGCGATCCGCTCAACCAGGGTGCGCGCCTGTTTGAGCACGGTTTCGACGGTTTCCGCGCTGATCCCGCGCGCGGCTTTTAAGCTCCGCGCGATATCACGCGACAGGCCGTCGACCGCGCTGACCGCCGCCGAAAAGCTTGAGCGCGCGCTGGCTCTCTGCTGGAACGCAAACAGCGCAGCTACGATTGCCAGCACGGCGAGCACGCTCATGCTCGCCGCAATGAGCGTCAGGCGCCGCGTTCGGACCGAGCGCACGCGCCGATCGGCGTCCAATGAGGCGCGGATAAAATCGCGCTCAAGCGGCGGCAGCAGCGCGGCATGCGGCCCGCTTGCGATTACCGCCGCGCTCGAAAGCAGAGGTCCTGCGGCCAACAAATACTGTTCACTTTGGTGGCGCTGCCACTCGATCGAGTTGGTGCGCAGGCGCTCGCGGATTTCGATGGTGTCGTGGATGCCAAGCAGGTACTCAACGGCACGCGGCCAATTGCGCAGCAGCGCCTCGTGCGCCACGCGTACGCTGCCTTCTTCAACGATAAGCAAGCGGTTACGCGCGAGTGTCTCGATGAGCTCGCTGCGGGCGGACTGGTCGGCGTCGGGCCGAGCGATCGGCCGCGCGAGCGCTTCACCTGAATCGCCAAAGCCGGCGGTGAGTTCCGCAATCACGCCGGGCAGGCAGCTTTTGGCCTGTGCGGAGAGCTGCGCATAAGCGACTTCAGCGGCATTGATCACCGCGCCGCGCACACCGCCAATGGCGCGGTAGGTGTCGAGCTTGAGCAAATTCCCATCGCGGTTATCAAACAGCTGCGCCAAGGTCAGCTGCAGCAGCGCGAGCGCGTCATTGCCGCGCACATCGGCCAACAAATAGTCGGCCAAATCAAGGTTACGAGCGATGTCGAGTTCGAATTTAAGCTCTGCTGCGCGCGCCGGACCGCGCACGATCTCGTCGAGTTCAGCCGCGTTCGGGCTGACCAAATCAAAACACACGGCGCGATCTTTGAGCGCGGCAAGCGGCGCATTTGCGGTCAGCGCGCTGTAGCGATCGGTGCGAAAAGTGGCGACCAAGTACACCCGCCCGGTGTCGAGCAGCGCACCTAATGCGTGCGCGAATGCAAGCACCTCATCGTCTGGCGCATTCAGCACTTCTTCGAGCTGATCGACCACCAGCAGCAGCATCACCTGGTTGTTGCGCAAGCGCACAGGCTCAAGCTGCAAGCTAGAATCAGCGCACTCCAAAGCGTGCATGACGCCCTCGACGATCGAGCCCTGCACAGGCCAATCGGTGAACGCTTCGCGCAAGCCTTCTTCAAGGCCTTTAAGAGGTTGCAAGCCGGGCTTGCAGCTGGCGCTGCGCGCGCGGTCGAAGCCACGGGCGTTGAGGGTTAACTTAAAGCGCGGGATCAGTCCTGAGCGCACCAGCGAGGATTTACCAACGCCGCTGCCGCCTAAGATCAGCAGGAATGCAGCGCGATGGTCGCGCGCTTCAAGCAGGCGCTGCCAGCAGCTGTCCAGCGCTTGGCGGCGCCCAAAAAAAACCCGCTGGTGGGATTCGTCGAACGCTTCAAGCCCGCGAAATGGTGAGCCGGACACCGCCACATTCCACAGCGGTTGGTCGAGCAAATGGCCCTGTTTGGTCAACCATTGGCGCACGCAGCTTTCGAGCTTCGTCTCAAAATCCGGCGCATCGGCATAGCTTTGAAAAGCGCGTAAAAAGTGCCCATGCGTATCGACAAAAGTACGCTGCCAAAAGGCTTCAAGCGCCGCCAATTGCTGCTGCTGCTCAAGCAACTGGTCGGCATCAAAGCGCGCAGGAGCGCTGGATCGAAATACGTACACCTGCGGGCTCTCGTGCGTGCTCTGCGCGTCGATAGCGGTTTCAAGCTCATAGACGGTGCCGCTTTCGTAGCCGACTCCGTTGGCGCGCAACGGCGATCCTGGCGGCAGCGGGGTGCCCAAACGACTGCGCAAAATGCCGATAACTAAATCGCAATCGGTGGCCTCAATGATCTGCGGCTGAAAGCTCAAATGCGCCGAGTAAAACCGCGTCTCCCAGCGGATCACTTCGATTTCGAGCAAGCCCAGATAGTCACCGTTGATCACCCCCACCACGCGCTCAACGCGCTCGCGCTCGGCCAAAACATCGCCCGGCGAGGAAACAAACAGCTTTAATTGTTTGATTGGGTGCACGCTGCGACTTGGTTTATCTGCGCCGTTCAACCCGGTAGGTCGGGTAGGCCCCCACGTTTTTAGCCCAGTTCAGCCGCCCCACATAAAAGGTGCCGACATCGCTGATGCGCTCGCCCATCAGCAGCGCCGCGAACGGCTCGCTTGCGTAGATCACGCCCGGCGGCGTGGCGGGTTCGAGGCGCGCGGCGTGCGAGACATGCGCGCCCCAGTAGCTTGGACGATGGGTAATCGGGTCGATCGCCGGACTCGCGTTACCGGCGTGCAGGGAGATCCGCGCGCTCAGCTCACCTAGAGGGCTTTGGCGCCAATTCGGCTGCTCGCGGCTGATCCAATCGCTTAAATTGAGCGCAAAGCGCGCCGCGTGGCTGGGCCGTGCGAATGCCAAAAAAACGCCGTCGCCCCAGGTGTTTTGCACGCTTGGCCCCGTCCCCTTTGCAGCGGCCGCTTCAAGCAGGCGCGCGATGCCGCCGAGGACCTCACCGACAAACTGCGGCAGCGCCTCATCGGCAAGCCCACTGAATCCAGAGAAATCGGCGAATAGAAAACAAATCGCTTGCGACCCATGATCTTCCCCAAGCTCACAATACGGTGCCGGTGTGGCGAATTGTTCGGGATCGTCCGGGCCGCGCGGTCGCAGCCGCTGCATCGGGATGCCCATGTGCGACCACATGCGCCATGCGTCGCAAGTGCCGCCGCGGCTGGCCGAGCGTTCGCCATCCCACGCCAACAATCCCGACACTTGCGCATCAAGCGACTCCGCGCGCAGCAGCGCTAACCCGGCGATCAACTCGTTGCACAGGTGAAAATCGCGATCGCGCCAAGAGCTTGCTTGCGGCGAGGCGACCGTGACGGAGGCAGCGCGGTCAATGGCTGCCTGCAAACGCGGTCGAAAGTGCGCGCCGTGAGCAGCACAGGTGCTGTCTAGGTACGCGTCGGGATCAATCGGCAGGACCAGATGGGTCTCACAGCCGCGCCGCGCGAGCGCCTCGAGAAAGATCAAATCGGCGCCCACGCTGAGTGAGCTCAAGCCGCAGGCAAGCTCGCCTGATTGCATAAAATGATGACCGCGCAGCCAGGCGTCGATGTCGTCGCTGAGCGCTGTTTCCCAAGCGCTAGGCAGGCGCGGAGCGGGCCGCCGTTCGCTCAAAAAATCAAAACGATGGCCGGAGAAGACCAGCACCTGCGGGCGCGGCAGCCAGCGCTCAACCTCTGCCGGATTGACAGTCAAAGCGTGCGCTAGACGGTGCACTTGACGTCGGGTCGAGGCGAGTTCAGCAAGCTTGTGCTGCGAGCACGCCAGCAGGTGCGCCGTGCGATACCAGGTTTGTGCAGCCGCATGGTTGCCCGCAATAAAAGCGCAATCGCCCAAAATCGCGCTCAACCAGATGCGCGAATCGGCGTTTTCAGCGGTTTGCCTTTTCTGGGCATCGAGCGCTAGCACGTGCACGCGAGCCGCGAGCTCACGTGCGGCGTCGCCGCGCCCGAGCATCAGCAGCAGTGCGGCTGCGTTGATCCCACAGTACAAATTCTGCTGGCGATCAAAGCCGCGCGTGTAGGCTTCGAGCGCGAGTTTTTGCTGGCGAGTGCGTTCAAAAGCATCCAGGCTCTTGGCGCTTAAGTCTTTATGGGTGCGCCCGATGGCACCGAGCAGCTCAGCGCCAAACTCGCCCGCTATCGCGCCAGGGCGTTCAAGCAGCTCTAGAAAAATCTGCTGTGCGCTGAGTGTGGCGCCTAGGTTGGCCAAGGCCAATGCGCCGGTGTGGGCGAGGCGAATACTGCTTGGAAAGCGCTTAAGTGCGGCGCGGCTGACTTCAAAGGCATCGACCGGCGCGCCGATCGAGAGCAGCTCAGACCCCAAACGCTCGAGGTCGCTGGATTCCAATAGCGCAGCTTGGCCCAGTTCCAATTCCTCGCGCCACAGGCGTTTGAGACGTTGCAAATCGCCCTCTGCGCGCAACATTGCATCGGTAAGAATTAGGCGCGTGAGCATGGTAATTGGTTCAAGGGTGACGCTCCGAGTGTAGTCTCGCTAAGCCTACTCCGCTAAATGGGCGCTTCCTAAGACGCCAATGCCTGTGCAAGAATCATGAATAGGGGCGCAGGCACGTTTGCTTTGCGGGTATCTCGATAACGTTCAGGAGTGATAAGTGGCGCGCATTTTGATTGTTGATGACTCGCCGTCGCAGCTGTTCCAACTGCGCAAGATTGTTGAGGCGATGGGCCACGTTGTGGTCACCGCCGAGGACGGCTTGCAGGGCGTTGAGGTTGCTAAACGCGAAATTCCCGACCTTATTCTGATGGACGTGGTGATGCCGAATTTGAACGGCTTTCAAGCGACCCGTTCAATCAGCCGCGATGCCTCTACCAGTCACATCCCGATTGTCCTGGTCACAACAAAAGACCAGGAGACCGATCGGGTGTGGGGTATGCGTCAGGGTGCTAAAGGCTATGTCACCAAGCCGATCAACGAATCTCTGCTGAAAAAGACCATTCAAGATTTCTTGAAAAGCGCCTGATCGGCTGATCGGCTGCGTTTGTAGCGCGCTTGCAGCGCGCTTGAGCAGCGAGCTTAAGTAAGCGCTCAGCAGGGGTCTGCCCAAAGCGCTTTAATAATCAAAGCTAGCGTTCAGGCAGCAGCGGCACTACTTTCAAAAACACCTTTAGCAGCTGTTCGACTTCAAGCTGCATCAGCGCAAAGCGCGCATCCAACTCAGCGTCTAAGCCTTCGTTATCGTTGCCGAGCGCTTCTTGCACTACGTCAAGAAACTTGAGCTTTTTCAAGCCGCCCTGCTCACTCAACACAAAGCTCAAGCGATCGCCAAAATTCAGGGCAATTGCGGTTACTTCTTTGCCCGCTTTGAGATGCTCGCGCACCTCGCCTGCGGTCAGGTCCTGTTTGCGGCAGCGTGCAATCGAGCCATCACCCGCTTCGTCTTTGAGATCAATCTCATCGCCAAAGGTAAAACCACCGGGGAGCGCATCGTCGCGCAGCCAACCGGTCATCACCGCGCGCAGGCTGGCCACATCCGGCGGCGTGCCCAGCTTGAGCGAGCCAAGGGTTTTGCGCAGCTCCTCGGTCACGGTTTCGGCTTTTTTGCGCGCACCGGCATCCACCACCAGCCAGCCATTTTTGCCGTCGATATAGGAATCGATAGCAGACGGCTGCGAAAACGCGCGCGGCAGCAGTTCGGTGAGCACATCGTCTTTGAGGCGGTTGCGTTCTTTGCGGCCCACTTCGCGCGATTCTTTCAGCTTGATCGACTCGACTTTCTTGGCGATTTCCTCGTTGATTACGCCGCCCGGCAGCAGCTTGCGATTCGCGCCCAGGCGAAACAGATGCGCGCGCCCGATGGTGTGCAGCAAGCGCTCGTCGGCGCGCGAAAATGGCGAGGCGAAGCCGGTGGTTTCAAGCTCGAGCGCGCCCACTTCACGCAGCGGTTTGGTCTTTAAAGCTTCCGCGAGTTCAGCGGAATCAAGCGAAAAAGCATCCACCAGCCCAAAGAGCTGGATATTTTTGAACCACATAGTGAAAACCTCTTGAAGCCTGGCTTGAAAATAGCCGGGCGTTGGCGTTAAGCGGGGATCTGCGTGTTGCTTGAGTTGCTGGGGATGTCATCGTTTTGCGATTGACCGAGGAGCCAATCTATCGGCGTCAAGCGCTCGCTGGACTGGCTGCCGAGTGCGGCGAAATCAAATAAAACAGGGTCGGCGAGCTGCGATGGACGAACATTTCTGATCGCGCGAAAAATCGTCTCGATGCGTCCCGGAAAACGCTTTTCCCAACCCTGCAGCATTTCTTTGATCACCTGGCGCTGCAGCGCTTCTTGCGAACCGCATAAGTTGCACGGAATGATAGGGAACGCTTTGAGCTCAGCGAACTGGGCCAGATCTGATTCGCGACAGTAAGCAAGCGGGCGGATCACTACGTGTTTGCCGTTGTCCGACAGCAGCTTTGGCGGCATCGCAGAAAGCTTGGCGCCGTGGAACAGATTCAAAAACAGCGTCTCAACGATATCGTCACGGTGATGGCCGAGCGCAATTTTATTGAAACCATGCGCTTCGGCAAACGAATACAGCGACCCGCGGCGCAGCCGCGAGCACAGCCCGCACATGGTCTTGCCCTCGGGAATGACGCGCTTGACCACGCTGTAGGTGTCTTGCTCGAGGATGTGGAACTTAACGTCAATCGAGCGCAGGTAGTCGGGCAGGACGTGTTCGGGAAATCCCGGATGTTTTTGGTCCAGATTAACCGCGACCAGCTCAAACTCGACCGGCGCTTTTTCGCGCAGCTTGAGCAGTAAATCGAGCATCGCGTAGCTGTCTTTGCCACCCGACAAACACACCATAATGCGGTCGCCGGCCTCGATCATGTTGTAATCGGCGATTGCCTGACCGGTCGCGCGGCGCAGCCGCTTGCTGAGCTTGTCCGCGTTTAATTTGTCGTTTTTCATAGCGTCTAGTGCTGGGTGGTTTGAGCCAAGCCCGACATTCTAGTCCGGAGTTGAGCCATGAGTGAACCCAAGCATCTTCCCACGCCAGCAGCCAAGCGACAGAGCATGCGCGTCGACTATCACACCCACTCGCATTTCTCAGATGGCACGCTGAGCCCGACTAAGCTGGTGGAAATGCTCAAAGCAGCGGGCGTTGAACGCTTTGCGTTGACCGATCACGACACTACCGCGGGGCTCGGTGAGGCGTGCGTCGCCGCGAACGAACACGGCCTCGAGCTGGTGCCTGGTGTTGAGATCTCGGCGAGCCATGGCGCGTTGGGCGTGCATATCGTCGGGCTGCAAATCGAGGAGAACAATGCCGAGCTGTGTGCGTTTTTAAGCCAACAGCAGGCCGCGCGGCATGCGCGCAACGTGCAGATCGATATAAAGCTGGCCAAAGCGCGCTGGCCTGGATTGCTTGAGCGCGCGACCGCGATCGCCCATCCGGGCTTGGTTACCCGCACGCATTTTGCGCGCGCTCTGGTGGGGGCCGGCGCCGCACTTGATCTCACCCAAGTCTTTAGCCGCTTTTTGACCACCGGCAAGCCGGGATATGTCAGCGCCGAATGGCCGACGCTGAGCTGCGCGGTCCAAGCCATTGCGGTCGCTGGCGGCGTCGCAGTGCTCGCCCATCCGAACCGCTACGGCTTGAGCGGCGGAAAATTGCGCAGCCTGCTTCAAGCGTTTAAGAATGCTGGCGGTCACGCCATTGAAGTGGCCTCGGGCGCGCGTTCGAGCGATTCGCTTGGCGCGCTCAGCGATGCCGCGAAGCGTTACGGCTTCAAAGCCAGCATCGGATCGGATTTTCATGACCCCGCGCAGACTTGGCTCAAGCTCGGACGCCTGCCAGAACTGCCGCCGGAGCTTGAAATGGCCGTGTAAACGGCTACTATCGCGCGGATCAATCAGCGGGGCCGTCATGATCTACACCGAAGATCCCGCGTCGATAGCGAAGCTGCTACCAGAATTGCGCGCCGAGCACCGCGACCTCGACGCCGCCATCCGCTCGCTACAAGAGCAGCTTCCCGACGCTGACGAAGTGCAAATCAAGCGCATGAAAAAACGCAAGCTGCGCTTAAAAGACATGATTTTGTATTTCGAAAACAAAATGATTCCAGATTTGGACGCCTAAACGGGCTTGCTCGCAGTGGCACGATTGCTTGCTTGCTGGCTGTGCTGTGCGATTGCTCTATCCGCGCACGCCGACACGCGCTTTGTGGCGACGGTCGGGTTTCAGCAATCGCTGCGGTTGACTGGTAGTGAGGTAATCACCATCGAGCTGCGCGCGCATCCCACAGCGCAGGTGTTGCTGGTCGAGCAGCTGGGCATTGACGTCAAGCTCTCGGTGCTAGGTGAGCAGACTTCGCGCAGCAATCCGACCGGCGCTTGGGGCCCAGAGTCAATCGTCAGCACGCAGGCACGAAGCATTTCGATCCGGCCTAAATCGCCGGGATCCCCGGCAGGACGCATCAAGATTCGCGTGCTGTCCGGCTTGAGCCCGGCTCAGATCGAGCTTTGGCGCAATTGGTCAGCAGCGGCCAAAGCCAACGGCCTCGCCACTGCGCAGGGCTATGCCGATGCGCTCTCGACGATGCGCATCGTGGCAGTTGGCGCCACGGGTGAGTACCGCGTGGCCGCGCGCTACAGCATCGCGTCGCTGCTGCGCAATCTAAATCAGCACAGCGCTGCGCTTGAGGCTTATAACGATCTTCTCAACACGCCAACGCTCGCTTCCGGCTGGCGCGCGCGCAGCTTGAATGGGCGCGGTTTGTCGTTGATTGCGACCGAGCAATATGCGCGCGCCGCTGCGGATTTTGCGGCCGCGGAACGCTCAAGCCAGCAGGCGCAAGACGCTTACGAATGGACCACGGCTAAGAACAATCAGTGTCTCGCCAAGCACTATCAGGGCGAGTTGGAGTGGGCGCAAGCCTGCTATCGACGCACAATCGAGGCCTATCGCGAGCGGGCGCTCGGCGAGCACGTCGCAGTGGCACTGCTTAATTTGGCGGCAGTATCCACCCACTTGGGCCAGCCCGCGGCTGCGATCGCCGCGCTCGACGAGGCTTTGGCAATTCGTCGCGCGGGCAGCGATCGAATGTCGCTCGGCATCGTGTTAAACAATCTCGCAATGGCCCACTTCAGTATCGGACGCTGGCAAGCCGCGCTACAGGCTTCCAGCGAAGCGGAAGGGGCGTTTTCCGCAATCAACGATCCGCAGCAGCTAGCGCGCGTTTGGCTGATTCGAGCGCGGATTTACCACCAGCTCGGCGAAAGCGCGCGTGCGCAGCAGCTGTTGCAGCAAGCCGTCAGCTCAGCGACCCAAAGTGGCGATCAGCGCACGGCGATGCTGGCCAAGTCGGACCTGGGCCTTGAGCTCAAAGCTGAGGCGGCACGTGCGCTGCATCAAGCCGCGCGCGCCCATTGGACGCAATCCTCGCAGCCCATGCTTGAGGCCAGCGAGTGGCTGCATCTGGCTGATCGTGAGCTGGAAATGGCGCGTCTTGACGATGCTCAAGTGTCGCTCGCGAACGCCCAAACGATTGCCGAAGCGCGCGGCTCCGCACCCCTGCTGTTGCGCGCGCATTTGGTCAGGGCCAAGCTTGAGTCGGCTCAGTCGCAATGGACGGATGCACTCAGCGAGGCACGCCTGGCATTGCGCCTTAGTACTGAGCTGCGCGATCCGCACAGCGCTGCAAGCAGCGCCGCACTGGCGGCCCGAGCGCTGATCGCCGACGCGCAATTCCAGGCAGCCATCGAGCAGCTGATCACGGCGATCCAACGCCTCGATCGCGAAATCCAACTGCCCGCAAGCCCGCTACTGCGCGCCAATCTCACCGATCAACATGCCGAACTGAGCGAGCTGCTGATCGAGCAGCTGTTTGCTCGCGGGCAACCCTCGGACGCTGCGCTCGAGATGGCGCTTGCCGCCAAGTTCGTCAGCAGCCAAACCCAAGCCGCCTTCAGTCTCACGCAAGCGCCGCTGCTGGATGAGCTGCGCGCCAAAGTAGCGTTGCTCAACGATACGCGCAGCGTGCTTCCCGAGGCGCGCCGAGCTGAGCTAAAAAGCGACATCGAGGCGCTGGAATCGCGCCTAGATCTGATGGCTCCACAGCAGCCATTTGCCGAGCCGCAGGGCTTGACGCTTATGCAACTGCGCGCAGCGCTCGCACCGACCGCGGCACTGCTGATCATTTCCAGCAACGAGAAATCGAGCCATGCCATCGTCGTTGAAAAAGCGCGCTGGTCGCACATCAAGCTCCCGTCCAAAGCGGCGTTGAATGCAGCGATTGCCACCCTCGAGAAAACGCCCGCCGCGCGCCCTGCTTGGCAGCCGCTTTCCGGCCTGCTTGCGCCACTTGCCGACGCCCTTGCCGGGGTTTCGCGCGTTTGGCTGTTGACCGACGACCCGCTCACTCGGGTGCCGTGGGCCGCCCTTGCGCACCGAAAGGGCGGCTATTGGATTGAGCATTGGGAGCTGATACGCCTCAGCGCGATGCCGAAATCGCCCGCTTCTCTCGGCTCTACGCAGCTGTTGGATGGCTATCAGATTGGACTGTGGCGATCCACGCCGTCATCAAGCGCGCTTGAGCAGATAACCTTGCCACGCTTGAGAGCGTTCGAAGCGGAGGCCACGTTGATCAAGCGCGCGCAGCCGAACCGTGTGATCGAGCTCAATGCCCGCAACGCTGCCAGCAGCACGCGGCCGATGGTGTTGCACATTGCCTCCCACGGGCTCGCAAGCCTGGCGTCCCCGCGCGCGGCCGCGCTAGCGCTGCCGATCGATCAGGGTGCCGGCATCCCGCATACCGAGCAGTTTCAATTGAGCGGACCTGAGCTTTTGGACGCGTTTAAAACGCCGCCGCAGCTGGTGTTTCTCAATGCCTGCGAAGGTGCGCAAGGGCGCACGACGCAAGCGCGCATTGACGGGCTCGCTGGCGGTTTTCTGAGCCACCGAGCGCAAGCCGTCATCGCGCCACTGTGGCCGATCTCCGATAGCTCCGCTGCACGTTTCTCAGCCGATTTCTATGCAGCCCTCAACGCCTCAGCAAACGCCGACCCAGTCAGCGCAATTGCAGCCGCGCAACGTGAAGCCCTAGCGCGACCCCGAGGCGCCCGCCAGCTCGACCAATGGGCCGGCTACGTCATTTATCGATAGGGTTTCGCAAAACGGTTCAAGTGAGACATTTCGCCAGCTGATCCCTCTTCACTTATAGCGGCACATGGTGTGTCGCCATAAAATATGGGGTGGTGTGATGAGTATTGTTGGCGATTGGGTAATTAAGTGGACTTTGCCGGTGCTGCCCTATCCAGGTGACCCCAGAAGCAAGTCAGTCGTAATCAAAGATGAACATTTCACGATTGCTGAACTTAATTCTGGGAACGCCAGCGTAACCTTTAAATCAGCTTCTCAGGGTGGCGCCTCAGTTACTGGTAACGTCTCCCTCCAAGATAGTGAGAAACAGATTTCTGGAATATTTACGATAATAGATCCGGTAAATGGCAGGGCGTACGAGTACACGGTTAGCGCGATAGCGCGCGGCACTGCGCCTGACCTTCACGTATCGGGTTGGGTTTCCTGCAAGACCAACTCGGAAAATAACGGCGGCCAATGGGGCGTTCCTTAGTTTCATCCGTAACTCGCATCTGTCTGGGGGCGCATGCACATGAAAATAAATATCCTGGTTATTGCC
>Ga0105046_10009618_pt1 | contig 15106 bp, 14 predicted proteins | sample MAT03_FD_78385 | JGI IMG/M metagenome (GOLD analysis project Ga0105046, IMG submission 78385) | Freshwater microbial communities from Lake Fryxell liftoff mats and glacier meltwater in Antarctica - MAT-03 (megahit assembly) | ecosystem: Environmental > Aquatic > Freshwater > Ice > Liftoff...
GAACTATGTACCTTGTTGGGTAATCCTCAGCCCTCTCCACCGGAGCTTCAGCCATCCCCATGCTAGTAGTTTTGGGATAGAAGGTATTCGCAACAAGCTCTACTTCTTGCTGTGACTAAATACTAAAGTTCAAATAGCCTTTTACTAGGAGGCTGTTTTGCTGTCCGTTCACAATGAACCAGTCAATGTCAATTTGGCTGTGTCTGTTGGCAATAAGTAGAGAGGGACATTGTAAAGAGTTTGTAGAGAATATTTATAGAGAGTATTTAGGAAAGTTTTTAGGGAGAGCAAAACAGACGTTAGGTCTTAGATTAATCAAGGAGAGTTATTTTTATGACATTAGAAATAAGACGGTTGCATGGGAAACCTTGTTGGGCTAGCTATGTTGTGGTTGCTGTGGTTGCTCCTGCCGTATCGACAGCGACGGCGATGGAGATGGAGATGGATGTTAGTTGCAATGATGATGCTACTAGCGTCACCATTGGGGATAGCCATCGGCAATTGGGGATTAACAGTCTTTTTACCCGCTGATTCAGGCGCATCGGTTGATGCGATTGTGGTATTGGGGCGAGGAGACGAAATGCGCGATCGCCGCACTGTGGCAACTTGGAAATTATGGCGAGCCAATCGTGCCCCTCAAATTTTTGCAAGTGGCATGTTAGACGCACGGGCTATCGTGCAAGAGCTAGAAGCAACAGGGGTCCCCAAGCAGCGTTTAGGCGGAGAAGAATGTTCTCAAACAACTGAAGAAAACGCTCTATTTACGGCGGCTCTTGTACATTCCCAAGGTGTCAAACGAATCTTGCTGGTCACAGATTCTCCTCACATGCTGCGATCGCTCCGCACGTTTCAGAGCTTTGGATTTACAGCTATCCCCTATCCAGTTCCGTTATCAGACAAGTTGCGGACAGTCGAAAGATTGCAGATTTTATTTCGAGAGTATGTAGCACTGGCTCAATATACGGTGAGTGGCCGTTTCCAACCCCGGTTGGCCTCAATATCCACAACGCCTCCAGGTGCTGTCACCCAAAAAATTCAAGACTGGGGATGTCGGGTTACAGGAGATGGGTAGGCAATCAATGATAAGGGTAAGATGCAGGGTCAACGGTTATTGTGTATAAAACATTTCTATATTTTTCATTTTTCTCGTAAACTTTACCTAAATACAGGCGTACCGACGAGTTCTCTAAAATTTTCCGGCGATCATGAGCAGTGAGTTCTCAGGTTTTTTGGATTCCACGTATCGCATTACAAAAGAGTTAGGGCACAATCGAGCCGGGGGGCGGGTCACTTATCTGGCAATTGACACCCAAACTAACTGCTCTGTGGTGATTAAACAATTTCAGTTTGCTCAGTCAGGCAGCAGTTGGGCAGACTTTGATTCTCATCAACGGGAAGTGAAGCTTTTGCAAGAGCTAGATCATCCCGGAATTCCTGGCTATTTAGACTCGTTTCAGCTAGGAAGCGGCTTTTGTCTGGTGCAAGAGTACAAGCCTGCAATGCCGTTAGCAAAATCGCGCAGCTTTAGTCCCGACGAGATTCGTCAAATTGCGATCGCTGTCTTAGAAGTTTTGGTCTATTTGCAAAATCGGATTCCTCCGGTTATTCACCGAGATATTAAGCCTGAAAATATTCTGATAGACGAACAAGGCAAGGTGTACTTAGTGGATTTCGGGTTTGCTCACGTTGGAGAAGGAGAAGTGGGGGTGAGCAGTGTGGTTAAAGGAACACTAGGGTTTATGCCACCAGAACAACTGTTTTGCCGCGAACTCACAGAAGCGTCAGATCTATACGGTCTAGGTATGACCTTAATTTGTCTGCTCACGGGCACTCGATCAGATCAAATTGGTGATTTGGTGGATATTAGCTATCGTGTCAGCTTCAAACATCTAGTGCCTCGGATCAATGCCCGCTGGATCAATTGGCTCGAAAAAATGGTGGAATCGCGCCTGAAAGATCGCTTTCCCAATGCTCTGGCAGCTTTGGCGGCTGTGCCTACGTCTCCATTGCGATTACCGGAGGCGCAGTTCAGCACGACTAGGGTAGAGTTTCAAGCCAGCCGCCTTGGCGAGCGGTTAACTCAGTGTGTCATGATCACCAATCCTGCTGCCGAAACGGTTCTAGAGGGACGCTGGGAAGTCATTTCACATCCTCATGATCCGCAGGCCGAACTCTATCGGTGGATTACGGTAGAACCAACTGAGTTCGTGGGCGACCAAGTTATCTTTCAGGTGACGATCGATACCTCTAAATTGATGGCAGGTAAGACGTACCAGCGGGTACTGAGATTACATGCCAACACCCTAAATCAGACCTACCCGGTAACGGTGCAGGTGCATACGGCACCCGCTCCCATGCAGGCTCAAGTAGTACCCTATCGAGTGTTGAGCCTGCTTTGGATATTCTTAGTGGGTTTAAGTTGGTTGGCTAGCAGCGTGATCGAAGTTGTGAATAATTTAACGGAGATTTATGGAGCCGCTGGCTTTTGCGCGATCGCGGGCCTTGCCATTGGGTTAGAAGTCTCCTCTTGGCTTATGCGAAGTGCCGGATGGAAAGTTGGTGCAAAGGCGACGACGTTGGTGTCGGGAAGTCTGGGCTTTGGAGTTTTGGCATGGACATTGATGGGCAATATCACAACTGGTTCAATGGCGATCGCAGGGGCGATGGTGGGGTTAGTGAGCGGTGCGATCGCCGCTCTAGCGTTGGGGCTAGTGGTAGAAGAATTGGTGACGCAGAGTTATGCTGAGGGTGGGGCGATCGCGCTCTCTCTGTCAACGGCAATGTTTGGTGCTAGCTTAGGGGCCTCTTTGTCAGTGGGGTTTAGTCACACTTTATTATGTTTCCTATTGATTGGGAGCGGGCTGGCTCTATTGACAACTATTGTGCGTTTACAACTCCAACGAGCCAATGCCCTGTTTTCTCACCGTAAAACAGAGCGGTACTTGATCAAGCCTTAGCCACTTGATTTTTGGTAGTTCCAAACTTGTAAGGATTTTTAGATGGGCAGGCTTTGCCTGCCCATCTAAAAATCCTTAAACCAAGAAAGTTGAATGAATTTGTGGACGCTCTGCGTCCACAAATTCATTCAACTGCGTAAGTCCTAAATTACTGTAAGTTGCACTATTTACGCATGTATTTTTTTGTAGTACTCCTGATATTCTGCTGAAAGCAGCGGTTGCCACCAGTCAGGATTCGCCAAATACCATTGGATCGTACGACGTAGCCCTTCAGTAATCGTAACTGATGGCTTCCAGCCCAATTCCGTTTGGATTTTGGTAGCATCAATTGCATAGCGGCGATCGTGACCAAGACGGTCTTTAACGAATGTGATTAGACGCTTTGCCGGACGAACTGGCAACGTTGGAGCAAGTTCATCCATTAGCTCGCAAATCATTGTGACTAGATCGATGTTTTTAACTTCGTTGTTGCCGCCGATATTGTAGGTTTCTCCAGGGGCACTGTGGTGAATGACGCAATCGACTGCGCTGCAATGATCGCCTACGTATAGCCAATCGCGAATATTTTGACCGTCTCCGTAGATAGGTAAGGGGTTCCCCATCAAAATATTGATGCACATCAGTGGTATTAACTTTTCGGGAAAATGGTAAGGACCATAGTTGTTAGAACAGTTGGTTGTGAGGGTGGGCATACCGTAGGTGTGGAAGTAGGCGCGAACTAAATGATCGCTACCTGCTTTGGATGCAGAATAGGGACTATTGGGTGCGTAAGCTGTCGTTTCACAAAAGGCTGGATCGTCTGTTCCTAAACTGCCATAAACCTCGTCGGTCGAAACATGTAAAAAGCGATCGCCTGCTGGTTTACCCCGGTTTGTCCAATGTTGTCGGAAACTCTCTAAAAGGGTGAACGTTCCTACAACGTTTGTGCGGATGAAAACATCTGGGCTAAGAATCGACCGATCTACATGGGACTCGGCAGCAAAGTGAGCAACTGTATCGATGGTTTCCTCAGATAGCAATTGATCGATCAGGCTACTGTCACAGATATCTCCTTGCACGAATCGAAAACTGACATGATTTTCCAAATCAGCAAGGTTATTGAGATTCCCAGCGTAGGTTAGTGCATCCAAGACAACGACGCGATCGCCTGGATATTGATTGCACCAGTGATGAACAAAATTAGAGCCAATAAATCCTGCTCCGCCAGTAATCAGAATTCTGCGCGGTTGTCTCAAGAGTTGGGAATTCATGGAGATTTGGTCACCTCGTGTCAGTACTGTAGTAGTGAAAGGCATTGCTTAATCTGGGTATGAATTTTTTTACAGGGGCGCTCCGCGCCCCTGTAAAAAAATTCATAGATGAAATCAGCAACACCTAGTGAAATAAAGCCTAATCTTGCGTTTATAGCGGTTACCGATCTGGTGCGGTACGAATAACAAGCTGAAACCCTTGCCCTGTCTGTCCAACGTGTACCTCATGTTAAGAGGAACCGCTATATAGGCGTTAAGTTAGTTCTACCTGGCTATCGTCGCCGATCATGAACCGTAGAGCTTTTGGTCGATGTTGTGCTGCTTTAATTTGCGCCCGTTTCCCAATCAAACTATCGACAATTCGCTGTTGAATGCCCGTTACTTTTGCGCCCTGTAGCAGAACGCTATGTTCTAAATCTGCGTTAATCAGCGTGGCATCATCGGCAATGCTGCTGTAAGGCCCAACAAAGCAGTTTTCAATGTGGCAATTTTCGCCAATGACGACAGGCCCCCGAATTGTAGAGTTGATTACCTTAGTGGTTTTTCCAATCTGTACTCGCCCAATCACTTGGCTTTGCTCATCCACGTCTCCATAATTGGCAGCTACTAGACAGGTGTCTAAGATGACTCGATTGGCTTCTAACAGATCGTCTTTTTTTCCAGTATCGAGCCACCATCCTTGAATCTGCTGGGCTTCTACCTTTTTGCTGTGATCAATCAACTGTTGGATAGCATCTGTAATTTCGAGTTCTCCTCGTGCAGAGGGTTCAATCTTGGCGATCGCTTCGTGCACGCTTGTATTGAACAAATAGATTCCCACCAAGGCTAGGTTTGAAGGAGGAACCTTGGGTTTTTCAATCAACTGCAACACCCGTCCGTTCTCATCCACTTTGGCAACTCCAAAGGCACTGGGGTTGCTTACCGGGCAGAGTAGGATCAGTGCATCTAGCTGTTTAGCCTTAAATTCATCGAGAAAAATGGTGAGGTCGGTTTGAACCAGGTTATCGCCCAAATACATCACGAATGGCGAGTCGCCCAAAAACGGTTGAGCCACTTTGACAGCGTGTGCTAACCCAGCAGGCTGTTCTTGAAGAATATAGGAGATATTGGCCCCAAACCGCTTACCATTGCCAGTCTTGGCTTGAACTTCTGCCCCAGTTTCAGGGCTGATAATGATGCCAATGTCTACAATGCCTGCTGAGACTAAATCTTCGATGCCATACCAAAGAATAGGCTTATTGGCCACTGGAACCAGTTGCTTAGCCCCTGTATACGTGAGGGGGCGAAGCCGAGTTCCTCTACCACCAGAGAGAATGATTGCTTTCATACTGCTTCCACTTAAGAACAACTAATCCGCATTGAATTCGTGTATGCCACCTATGGCTGCTCGGCCATCTGTTTGAGCATGTGGCGCAGTCCTTGTCGCCAGTGTGGGGCAGGGTTGCCTAAAAGAGCAGAGGTTTTTTTATCAGATAGGACAGAATACGCAGGGCGGAATGCCGGAGTGGGATATTCTGCTGTGGTGATGGGAATAACTCGTTGGAGCTTGAGTGGAACCTTCAGAACTGCTGCTTCTTCAAAAATGGCAACGGCAAAGTCATACCAGCTAATGGCTCCGCTATTAGTGAAATGGTGAATACCAGCGGTTGCAGCCTGTTCGGCAGTAGGAGAGCATAAATGACACATTAATTGGGCGATCGCCTGAGCCAAGTCTCCCGTCCAAGTTGGGCTGCCAACTTGATCAACTACCACTCGTAATTCTTCCCGCTCGGCTCCCAAACGCAACATCGTTTTGACAAAATTGCCCTTTCCTCCTGCTCCATAGACCCATGCAGTTCGCACAATCATGTGGCGATCGCAGGCAGCCTGAATGCCTTTTTCCCCTAAAAGCTTAGATTGACCATACACGCTAATTGGATGAGTCGGGTCATCTTCTAAATAAGGAGTATTTTTCTGCCCGTCAAATACATAATCGGTAGAAACATGCAGCAACGCTGCTCCTAGCTTCTGGCTGACTTCTGCGATGATAGTAGGCGCTGTGCCATTAATGGCAGTTGCCCGGTTGGGTTCACTCTCTGCGCGATCAACAGCCGTATAGGCTGCGGCATTAACAGTCACATCGGGCTGGATCTGCCACAGGATTTGACGAATTGCATCAGGGTCTTCTAAGTCTAAGGTGGCGCGCCCTACAGAGATGACCTCCCCCAGAGTTGCTAAAATTGGTAATAAGTCATGCCCTAATTGCCCGTCTTTACCAATCAGAAGAATACGCATTAGGTATAGACCTCAGCGTCTCTAAATAAAGCGGCAGCTTTATCTTTAGCCGATAAAATGGGGGGAGCCTCAAGATTCCAGGCGATCGCCAAATCTGGGTCATCCCACCGCAGGCTACGTTCATATTGAGGTGCATAGTAATCTGTGGCTTTGTAAAGCACTTCAGCCACATCTGACACGACTAAAAAGCCATGAGCCATCCCTGGCGGTACCCATAGTTGGCGCTTATTCTCAGCACTTAAGAGGCAACTATCCCATTTTCCAAAGGTTGGAGACCCTCGGCGCATATCGACTGCTACATCTAAGACCGCTCCCACCACTACGCGAACGAGCTTACCTTGAGGCTGTGAGATTTGATAGTGTAAACCGCGTAAAACATTCCGTACCGATCGAGAGTGGTTGTCCTGCACAAAACTAACGTTCAGCCCAGTTTTCTCAGAAAAGCTGCTTTGGTTAAAGCTTTCCAGAAAGAAACCACGCTCGTCTCCGAAAACTTGAGGTTCAATAATTAAGACTTCAGGAATTTCAGTTGGAATGACAATCATCTCAACCTCTGGCCGACAGAGAAGGCCCCCTTGATTGGTAAACTTCGACATTACTAGAGTCCTGTAAGAATTGAGTGCTAGAGAACTAAAGTCCTACTTTCTAAATTTATCCTCTAATCTAGTAATCCCTAAGTTGTAAGTAATCCAACTTGAGTGAATCCAGATACTAAACCCTGGGCTGCTCAATGCCCAGTACGGGCAAGCTTGTAAGAGCTTTTGCTTAATTTTGAGGTACCCTCGTAGTTGAATGTAAGCGATGCAGGCTGCGAAGGATCGTACCTTACGAGAAGCACAAGGCCTTTAATTCTATTTTCAGTGAGCTATAGCGGTTCTTTGCCGGGTGAGGTACAGTAGACCCCGGCAAAACCCTTGCTGAATAAGGCTTTTAAAAATCAACTTGTACTTCACTGAACCAGGAACCGCTATATCTATTTTCAGTGAAATAGATGATATCTTCATGTCAGACTAAGGCCACGGCGGATCTTTACCGACTACCCACAAACTAGGTTTAAATGTTAAGAGGAAGTAAAGTCTAGCGATGCATGGCTTGATTTTATAAAGATGGGAGAATAAGATTTCTTAGTGGCCTACCAAAAAATGGATCAATCAAGGTTGCGTAAGTAATCGATTATTGATAATAGTTGCTTGAATCAAGCTATACGCAATTATCAAGCCACTGTTACAACCCATTCTAGGATGACCTGATGAGTCACCATGCACAGAAAAAATAAAAGCGTCATATTTGAATGGGTAGCCCTAAATTTGTAAGGATTTTTTGATGGGCGGGCTAAGTGCGCTCATCTAAAATCCTTAACTCAATACCACTATCAATTTCTTGAAGCCTAATAAGCCCGAATTGTTTTTAAGTAGTTCAACCTAAATATAAGATCCTAAAACCCTGCGCCGCCCGCACAGCGGGCGGCGCAGGGTTTTAGGATCTTATATTTAATTAAGCCTACCTACTTATAAGTGTCTTGAGAAATTTAAACTAATTTACGAAATTTATGTGAAATCCATGTAGTTTGCATAAATTCAAAACATTAAACAGTATTAGAAAGTGACTCTATGCTATATTTTACTTGCCACTATTTGGCATTGCAAATGAGTTAGCTGAAATTAGTCAGAAGTTGTTGAGAAATAAGCATAAAGATGGCGAGCATCTCAGCGGTTCAACTGTCTTCTTGATTCGGTAGCTATCCTTTATGTGGTTGAAGCAGTTAAGGGGAATTAACATGATTGAAAACAAACGTGCATTACTTACAGGTATTACAGGACAAGATGGCTCGTATCTAAGTGAACTATTGCTCGAAAAAGGTTACGAAGTCCATGGAATTATTCGGCGTACTTCTACTTTTAATACTGATCGGATTGATCATATTTATGAAGACCCACATAACGAGCAAGCACGACTATTTTTGCACTATGGCGATTTGACTGATGGCACTACGCTCCGTCGTATTCTTGAAGAAGTAAAGCCGCAAGAAATATATAATCTAGGTGCTCAGTCTCACGTGCGTGTGAGCTTTGATTCCCCAGAATACACGGTCGATGCGGTTGGAATGGGTACACTACGGTTACTCGAAGCGATTCGTGACTACCGTCATCGTACTGGTATTAACGTTCGCTTTTACCAAGCCGGTTCATCGGAAATGTATGGCAAGGTACAGGACGTACCTCAGCGGGAAACGACACCCTTTTATCCTCGTAGCCCTTACGCGTGTGCTAAGGTTTACGCTCATTGGCAAACAGTGAACTATCGTGAGTCTTATGACTTGTTTGCATGTAATGGTATTTTGTTTAATCACGAGTCTCCGCGCCGAGGTGAAACCTTCGTTACGCGTAAGATTACCCGAGCGATCGCCCGGATTGTTGCAGGGCAACAGAAAACGTTGCACATGGGCAATCTTGATGCCAAGCGAGACTGGGGTTATGCCAAAGATTATGTCAAAGCTATGTGGTTGATGCTGCAACAAGATGCACCTGATGATTATGTAGTAGCTACAGGTGAAACTCACTCTGTCGAAGAGTTTTTAGATCTTTCCTTCGGTCATGTCAACCTCAATTGGCGAGACTACGTAGCATTTGATGATCGCTATCTACGCCCTGCTGAGGTGGATTTGTTAATTGGAGATCCAACAAAAACTAAAGAAAAGTTAGGTTGGCAACCCAGTGTGACTTTTGAGGAGTTAGTCCGTCTTATGGTTGAAGCTGACCTTAAAGCAATGGGTCTGATTTCGCCTAACGGGCATAACCATGAGTCTGTTCTAGATCACGCGACCATTCGCAATATTGTTGGCAGTGGAGTTTCCTAAAGGAGAACAATGATGACTCAATCACCTTTAGATTTTGGTAACCAGCGCATTTTGGTTACTGGTGGAGCTGGTTTTCTGGGCAAGCAAGTAGTCGAACAGCTCTGTCAAGCGGGTGCAAGCCCTGACAAGATAACGGTTGTGCGATCGCATGAGCATGATCTTCGCCAGCTCGACAATTGCAAACGTGTTGTTGATCAACATGATGTTGTCATCCATCTAGCAGCCCATGTCGGTGGCATTGGCCTAAACCGCGAAAAACCTGCTGAGCTGTTTTATGACAATTTAATGATGGGTACTCAACTTATTCATAGTGCCTATGAAGCAGGAGTACAGAAGTTTGTTTGTGTTGGTACTATCTGCGCCTATCCCAAGTTCACTCCAGTTCCATTTAAGGAGGAGAGCCTGTGGGATGGCTACCCAGAAGAGACCAATGCTCCCTACGGCATAGCTAAGAAAGCATTGTTAGTGCAATTGCAAGCTTATCGTCAGCAGTATGGGTTCAATGGAATTTATTTATTACCCGTGAACCTGTATGGTCCAGAAGATAACTTTGCTCCACAAAGTTCTCATGTGATTCCTGCATTGATTTGCAAGGTGCATCAGGCTCAGCAGCGGGGTGAAGCTAGGATACCGGTTTGGGGAGATGGTTCTCCTACACGTGAGTTCTTATATTCCACTGATGCTGCTCGTGGTATTGTAATGGGCACACAATTCTACAATGAGTCAGAGCCAGTTAATCTAGGCACAGGTTACGAAATTTCAATCGGTGACCTAATTGAGCTGATTTGCGAATTGATGGGCTATGACGGCGAATTAGTCTGGGAAACAGATAAGCCCAATGGTCAACCACGTCGTTGTTTAGATACGCAGCGAGCTATGGAAAAATTTGGCTTCGTAGCTGAGATGGAGTTTCGTCAGGGGCTAAGCAAAACAATCGAATGGTATCGGCAGCAAAACGCTTAGGGCAGTCTCAGCCAAAGGCTCAATGACGGTCCCAGACGTTACTTGTCCGTAGAGGTGTCATACCAATTCAAAAAACAAACGCGACAGATGAGTTTGAGAAGCGGCGCTGAACGGGCTTCTCAAACTCATCTGTGATAAAAACAATCTAAATCGGTATCAAAAATCCGTACGGTACGGAGCACAATGATGGTAAGTTCCCTATAAAACCTCATTTCGTCATGTTGCAGGGTCAACTGACCGTTGTTTTAGGGGTCACGGTTCACTCTATGGGCAAAGCATAGTATTTTATGTGATGCAAATTTAAAAACTGTAAAATTGCGTGCAGAAAGGATTTCACAAAATTGACCTAAATATCTATACATAACACTACGCCTTCTGTCCAAGTGGGCAATTTTCGATTGGGCATTGCTCGACGGGTATATCCTTAATTACATCTTCAAACCGAGACACCCCAAACTGTTGATGCAGTTGTTCTAGGGCCTCCCGAATGTAGGCGGTTACCTCATTTCCTCTCATCCCCATACAGTGAGTCGCGTCGACTTGCCTAATTTTGCGATCGCCTTGCCAAATTTCGGCAGCAACAGCATGAACCGGAGTATCTTTCCCTTGGCGATATAACACTAGAACAGCAGCATAGGGAAACAACGACGGTGAGTGGGTAAATTCAATTAGTTCCAATTTGGGCACATTTGCTTGAATTTCCTGCTTTTTCAATTTTCGCATCCGTCTACGCGTTTGATTATCGTTTTGACGATGCCGATAGTGATGGCGACGGCGGTGGCAATCATAGCCTAGATCACGACAGTTGCCTGGATTCCAACAGTTGTCGCCGTCAGACCCGTGTAGAGCGATCGCCTCCTCTACAGGTAAAGTGGCGCAGTGTTGACATTTGCGGTTAATTAATCGTGCCATGGTAGAAAACAAAAGTTAATTTAGCGTAATTTTAGCGTAAGTAAGTTTTACAATTATGTCGAGAACTATTTGAGGTGCGTAGTCCTGTCTCTTGGTTTTTGTGTGAGATACATAAACCCTCTAAATTTAGTCATACAAAACTGAAAGATAGCAATCCCAGATGGGTTGTGAGCAATAGGTTTCGTCTGATTGTTCAAAACCATTTGCTTAAAAAACAATTCAAATTGCAATCGTTATCAGATTAAGATTGAGCAAATATTGATAAACTCCAATATGGTCTTTTGACTTGCAGAACAGTAGGGGCAGCTTGCAAGTTGATCGCACTTTTGCTCTTTAGATCCCCTCAACATAGCTTTGAAAGGCTGGTTGTACTTTATTTATGATTAAGAAGGTTGCCTCAAGAGTCAGACTTTCGTACGTTTCATGTACGAAAAGCCACAAACTTAGAGGATATTTTCTGAGCGTCTTCTGAGGGTAAGTTGATATGGGAAATCTTGAAACCGACAATACCCACAGCCTTGTCTCTTTAGAGTTTGATGGGTTGGTGCAACGAGCGATCGCTCATCCAGCAACCGTAGAGTTTCAGGTGTTTTGGGAACTGTTAGTACCTATTCTGGAACGACTACCTCAGAACGAGCGCTTGCAAGTAGCAGGAGAGGCGATCGCTCAGCTTGCAACGGTCTGTGCTGCGCGGGCTTCTTGGTTACTCGAAGGTTGGCAGCGTAAGTATGACCCTACGCCTTCCGAGTCGTTAGGGGAGCCAGTCTTAACAGACGATATGCTAGCTGGGGTGCTCCGTCATACCATGAGTTTAAATTTAGATGAAATTTTGGAATCGCTGGAGCCGCAGCAACGTAGTGGGCGATCGTATCCAGAAGACTCATTTGCTGAAGTGGTTGATAAAGACGCTCTGCTAGAAATACTGGATCAGATGAACGCAAAACAGTCGTCGCTGTCGACGGCTTATGAGGAATCGATCTCAGATTGGTCTAGAACTGTGTGCGATTGGTTGCAAACGCAGCCCAAATCTGTCGATATGGCAACGGTTTTTCGGAGCGTTCATCTTTCTCCAGTACGCATTTGGCTGGGGCTGTTGCTAGGATCTGGATACCAGTGGGAGCATTCTTGGGAAACCGAGGAAGAATTTTATCGCCCTGTTAATATTCGAGTAAGCTTAATTAAACCTCCCTCGCAGAGGGCGTAGACCGCTTAGATCGTTTTAGAGGTAAAACAATGCGGGTGCTGTGGACAAAGGAATCAGGCAGTATTTCCAGTAGGCGTGACGAATCGAGCGCAGTACAGTTCTCGGTTGCGGAGCTTGATGGTGTACCTGATGGATTATCAGCTATTGCCATCAGCACGGGTTCAAGAACTATTGTCTGAGGTATTTGGGTGTCAATTGTCAGAAGGAACCTTGTACGAGGCACGGGAGAACTGTTTTGAGTCCCTCGCTGAGGTAGAGGTAGGGTATTCCTAGGGCATCCCATTTCCCTCAATCTCAGCCTGAGTAGTTACGTTTGGTTTAAATTAAACAGTCCGTAATAGAATTAAGGCAATCAAATTACGGATGACATGGCGAATGATTATTACGACTGCTTCGTTCAAGGGGGGTGTCGCAAAAACCACTACAGCCGTTCACCTTGCAGCATTTCTACAAACCAAGGGCGAAACATTGTTAATTGATGGCGACCCTAATCGTTCAGCAACTCGATGGGCTGAACGAGGATCACCGGGTGGTCTATCTTTCAAAGTAGTAGGTGTAAATCAAGCGGCACGGTATAGCAAAGGCATTGAGCATTTCGTGATTGATACTGAAGCAAGAGCTGAGGAAGAGGATTTGAAGGAAATTGTGGATGGATGTGATCTGCTTGTGCTTCCTACTACCCCTGATACCTTGTCAATTGATGCTCTAATTCAAACGGTGGAGTTATTGAAAGTACTAGGGACAGATAAATATCGAATTTTGTTAACTCGTGTACCACCCAACCCTCGCAAGGAAGGTGAAGAAGCACGAGAGTTTCTGACGGAGGCAGGATTTCCTCTATTCGAAGGTAAGATTCGAGAAGCGGTTGCGTTTCAAAAAGCAGCAAATGAAGGCATAACTGTCAAAGATGTAAGCGATCGCCGTGCTGGGCTAGCCTGGAAAGAATATTGTGCAATTGGCGAGGAGATTGTGAGATGAGTAGAGTTGAAAAGGCAAATCGGTTCAAGGGATTGATGCAGGTGATTCGGCAGGATATCTCTATTTCAGCAGCGCCACCGCCATCTTTAGATATAGAATCTCCCCTTCCATTACCCACAGCTCCGGCATCAATAAACACTAAGGTGCCTGATGCACCAATAACCGACCCAGTTTTGTTTCTGCCAACTCTACCTCTACCAATTTCTGAACAGCCTACAACAACAACCGTCAAACTCAGTAAAATTCATCGTGATCCTGATCAAGATCGTCGTTATTTCGACCAAGCTGAGTTGGATAACATGGCGGTATCGATTAGAAAAGTTGGGATAATTGACTCGCTTTCTGTCCGTCTGTACCCAGGCCGAAGCGATGAATTTGACCTGCTTGCGGGTGAAAAACGTCACCGTGCTGCGGAAATGGCAGGGCTAGATATAGTTCCAGTTAGAATTTTTGATATCGACGATGACACCGCTGCAGATATCAAATCGATTAGCAATCTTCAACGCAGTGACTTAAATAAGTGGGAAGAAACTAGTGCGCTTATGAACATGCTCTGCCGCCATTTGGGTAAAGAACAAGAGGAAGTTATAAGCGTCCTAAACCAGATGGCTAATCAAAAAAGAGGGCTTACGTCCAACGTTGTCCGTAATGAAGATCTTGAGATAGTGCAGGAGGTGTTTTCGGTAGCAGGACGGCTAACGCCTGAAAGCTTCCGCAAGCATCGATTGCCTCTCTTAAAGTTGCCGTCCTATATTCAGACAGTCTTGAGAGAAGGGAAATTGCATTACACCAAAGTGAATGAGGTTCTTCGGGTTAAAGATACCGAGCAGCAACGTCAGCTTCTAAAGGATGCGATCGCCCAAGAATTATCTGTAGATGCTATTCAAGCACAAGTGAAAGTTTTACGCCAAGGCTATGATGTGAGCAGTACAGCTCCGAATCAGGCTCTCTTAATGCAACTTAAAGGGCTGCCACAGCGTTTGAAGAAAGCTCACGTTCTGGAAGATTCCAAAAAACGCGAGCGATTGACAAAGCTCCTGAATCAAATTGAAGATCTGATTTATTAATCGATATTTAACGCAATGTGCAACTAAGAGGCTGAAAATCAAAGTTTTTTGTGGAGCAGGCATCTTACCTGACTGGTTTGCACGGGCAAGATGCCCGTCCCACATGAGGTTTGAGAAGGTTCCACATCGCGTATATTTATAATCGGCTATGTATGACTTGATTGGGTATGACTTGATTGGGGTATGACTTGATTGAGGTATGACTTGATTGAGGTGAAATGATAGCTGGTGTTAAAAAGATCAAAGAAAGTCAGGTCAAGTATTTGAAACCCTCACTCAACAAAGGTTTCAAGTCTTTGCTCTAGATGGCAATTGCTAAAATAGCCGATTTAGAAGCCAATCATGGCGGATGATTTTGAGCTGCTTTGCTCCACCCGACTCTTCAAGGTCATACGCCATAAGAGCAATTTGAATCGGGATAGTTGAGCGACGGCTACTTTTTTTGGAGGTAAAGGGTTTTCTCGCATTTCAAAGATCACTGATCACTATTAAGCTTTAGTTTGGACTAACTTTGAAGAGAGAGGCAGTTAATGAGAGCCACCGACTGCCGTAAGGTCAATGAAGTATTCATCACATTGACCTCATGATTTTCAAACAACTTCAGCAATTTCGCCAAGCCCTGTATGACAATCTGGGAAAAGCCA
>Ga0105046_10009621_pt1 | contig 15103 bp, 12 predicted proteins | sample MAT03_FD_78385 | JGI IMG/M metagenome (GOLD analysis project Ga0105046, IMG submission 78385) | Freshwater microbial communities from Lake Fryxell liftoff mats and glacier meltwater in Antarctica - MAT-03 (megahit assembly) | ecosystem: Environmental > Aquatic > Freshwater > Ice > Liftoff...
ATGCGGCTGACTGTGGAGCCCTGCCTCGTTTGATGAATGTCGATTGACAAATGCTCATCACGGCGGAGCGTGATGGCTACTTTAGGTTGCGGGCGAAGCCCGCACCAAGAATCACGGTGTTACACAAACTGGCGGTCGTGTGTCCTACGGTCTGGCACCACACGGTCGGTCAGTTGACGGATCAGTCTGTTCCAGCGAAAGTGTGTGGTGATACAAAACGTGACTCCCGCCGAACTGCTTCCTTCGCGGTTCTGAATTCCAACCACTTTTCGACGTATTTTTATGGAAGCCGTCGTCAAAGTCCTGATCGAGGATCGATATGCGTCGCAAATATTCAAGATCTGTCCTGGCCGTTGTTGCCGGACTGACATTTGCCGGATTTTTGCTGACCGCACCCGGCGCGTCTTTCGCGCAGGAGTCTGCCGCTTCGGCTGCCGGCCTTCCAGACGTGATCGAATTCAATCGCGACATTCGTCCGATTCTGTCCGACCGATGCTTCTTCTGTCATGGCCCGGACAAGAATAAGCGCGAGGCCGAACTGCGTCTGGATACGAAAGATGGTTTGGTCGGCAGCGACGGCACTGGCGGTGCGTTGGTGCCTGGAAAACCGGAAGAGAGTGAATTGTTCCAGCGCATAATATCCACAGACGAAGAAAAGAAAATGCCACCGACCAAGTCGGGAAAGTCGTTGTCAGAGTTCGACATTCAGTTGTTGAAAAAGTGGATAGAGCAGGGAGGTCAGTACGAAGGACACTGGGCATTCCTTCCGATTCGAACGAACAGTGCCGATACCGTTCCTGCCGGGCACGATCACGTCTACGCGACAAGTTCGCGGATCGATCATTACATCACTCAATCGCTGACTGAGCACAAACTGCAGCCATCCACAGAAACGGATCGCATCACGCTCATTCGACGACTTAGCTTTGATCTGATCGGACTGCCGCCGACAATCGAAGAAGTCGATGGTTTTCTGGCCGACCAGTCACCGGGTGCGTACGAAGTGGTTGTTGACCGATTGTTGACGTCTCCGCATTTTGGTGAACGACTGGCAATGTGGTGGCTGGACCTCGTACGTTACGCTGACACCGTGGGGTATCACGGGGATCAGATGATGAGCGTGTCGCCATTTCGGCAATATGTGATTGAATCGTTCAACGCCAACAAACCGTTTGATGATTTCACAGTCGAACAACTTGCCGGTGATCTGCTGCCGGAGCCCACGCGATCGCAGCAGATTGCATCCGGCTACAATCGACTGGGAATGATGAGTGCCGAAGGTGGTGTCCAGGATAAGGAGTATCTGGCGAAGTATATTGCCGAAAGAGTTCGCAATGCCTCCGGCACCTGGCTGGGGATTACACTCGGATGCGCGGAATGCCACGATCACAAGTTTGACCCTGTGACCACGCGCGACTTTTATCGATTTGAGGCGTTCTTTGCGGACATTAAGGAACGCGGTCTGTATTCCGGAGCGAACTCGGACGGCGACTGGGGCCCGTTTGTCAAAGTTCCCGACGAACAGCAGGCGGCGGATTTGTTGGCAGTGGATCAGGAGATTGCGGCCAGGAAAATTGTCCTCGCAGCCGACAGCCCGGAACTTGTTGCGGCCCAGGCCGATTGGGAGAAGATTCAGATTCCGTGGACGGCCTTGAATGCAGATTCCATGGTGTCGGTTGAAGGTGCGAAACTGGCACTGCGGGCGGACGGTGCGATTCTGGTGAGTGACAAGAATCCAGCAACCGACACGTACGAACTTACTTTTTCAAACCTGCCACCCAACGTGACCGCATTTCGGCTTGAAGTACTGCCGGATGATTCACTGCCGAATAAAGGGCCTGGCCGCGCGGGCAACGGAAATTTTGTGTTGTCGGAATTCATCGTGAAGGTCCTGCCACCGACATCGGAGCCGCAGCAAAACGCCGAAGAAATCGCCGTTCTGCTCCAGAATGCGACAGCGACTTATGAACAAACCGGAGCCGCCGGTGACAATCCGTACGGCAAATGGGCGGTCGAAGCCGCGATCGACGGCGATGCCCAGGGCAGGAAATGGGGCTGGGCGATCATGGAGAAAGCCGGGCAGCCGAATTTCGCTGTGTTCGAAACTGCCGCCGATCTGACGCTCAACGAAGGCGCAAAGCTGAAGATCGTGATGGCCCAGAATCTCGACAATCCTCAACACAATGTTGGCTGTTTTCGCCTTTCCGTAGCCACATCATCGCGTCCCATCAAAGCAACTGACGCTCCACCGGCAAGTCTCAACGCCGTGCTGGCCGTGGCAGCGGACCAACGCACGGAATCACAAAAGGCTGAACTGGCGACATTCTATCGGTCGATTGCTCCGCTGCTGAATCCAGCGCGGGATGAACTGGCCGTGCTCGAAAAGAAACGTGGCGAACTCGATGCGTCCATTCCGTCGTCGCTGATCACCGAAGCCGTAGCACCGCGAATGGTTCGGGTTCTTCCGCGAGGCAACTGGATGGACGACAGTGGCGAAGAGGTGACCCCGGCCTTCCCGGCAGTGCTGTCCTCTGGACCACCAGCCGAACAACGACTGAATCGACTCGATCTTGCAAAGTGGATTGTCTCTCCGGAGAATCCGTTGACGCCGCGCGTCGTCGTGAATCGATTGTGGAAGATCTACTTCGGGGCTGGAATCTCCCGCAAACTCGACGACCTCGGTGCTCAGGGCGAATGGCCCAGCCATCCGCTGCTGCTCGATTTTCTGGCCGACGATTTTCGCAGCCACGGCTGGGATCTCAAACGCACGATCAAAGCAATGGTGATGAGCAGGACGTATCGGCAGTCATCACTCTCGGACGAAACCCTGCGCGAAGCCGATCCATACAACCGCTGGCTCACGCGCCAGGGGCGCTTTCGCATTGATGCCGAACTTGTGCGCGACAACGCGCTGGACATCAGCGGCCTGCTGGTGGACTCCGTCGGCGGAAAAAGTGTGTTTCCTTATCAGCCGGCAGGCTACTGGGCGTATCTGAATTTTCCGGCGCGGGAATGGCAGAATGATGTCGGCGAAAAGTTGTATCATCGAGGGCTCTACACACACTGGCAACGTCAGTATCTGCACCCGAGTCTGCTGGCGTTTGATGCTCCGAGCCGCGAAGAATGTACGGCTGACCGTGCAAGATCGAACACGCCACTGCAATCATTGGTGCTGCTGAACGATCCCAGCTATGTCGAAGCGGCACGTGCGTTTGCGGAATTGATCGTGCGTCAGGGCGGGGCGACGACGAACGATCGACTGAACTTCGCCTTTCGCCGCGCCGTCTCGCGTCGCGCGACAGACGAGGAACTTGCCATCCTCGCACAATTGTTGAAGACACATCTTGCTGAGTACGAAGCAAATCCAGCAGTCGCCGCAGAAGTGCTTTCAGTCGGCGCTAAACCAGGTCCCGAGGATCTTTCAAGGCCCGAACTGGCTGCCTGGACAAGTGTGGCGCGTACAATTCTGAATCTGCATGAAGTGATTACCAGAAATTGACGCCGTCCCCCAGGAATTTCATGTAGGATGGACATTCATGTCCGTCGGATAACCTTGAAAGACTGAACTGACCAATCGTTCCAGCGAAAAAAATTGGTTGATCCATTTGCGATCCTCATCCGTTTCGGGATACTTCGCATACTTGTAGAGAATTAATAGTCAAAGGGAGTTCAAAATGTCAAACGGGCGTCCAACATTTGCGTTTTACGCGGCCGTCCTGGCGGTGGTCGGTGGCCTTGTCTATTTCGCGGGGAAGCAGGCTGGGTTCTTTGGGAACGCGGGTGGCGATCCTGCAGCAAACAAGACCGAAGGCAAAGAGGGCGGTGATGCTCCACAGCTTGACCCCAACAAAATCAATGTCGGTGGAAGTCAAGCCGGTGGCGAGATGGCGGCTGAGGGCTCATCGGACGACATCATCACGACAAAGAAAGAATACGGTTTCGTACCTGCCGATCGCCTGCCTCCTGTGAAAGGCACCGCTGGTTATGCGAAGCTGGAAGACAACACCGTGCAGTTTGCCCTGAATGTGTGGGCCGGCTGGGCACCGATCATCCACGCCAACGAAGGATTTCAGCCAAAGAAGGTCTGGAAGACAAAAGACGGCAAAGAATTTCGCATCCAGCTGGTGCTGGCCGACAATCCGGTTGATATGCGGGATAAGTATGCTGCCGGCGACTTTCATATTGGCTGGGCAACCGTCGATATGCTTCCGCTGTTCATGGAAGGATTTGTGGATGCCAGCGGCAAGCCGCGCGACAGTCGGATTATGCCGCGGATCTTTCAGCAGGTAGACTGGTCCAACGGCGGCGACGGAATCGTTGTGCGCGACACCATTCGCACTGTCCGGGATCTGCGCGGCAAGACTATCGTCCTGGCACAGAATTCACCATCGCAATACTTCGCTTTGAGCATGTTGGTGGCGGGTGGCGTGCAGCCGGGGGAAGTGACTTTCAAGTACACGAATGATGCGTTTGAAGCAGCCGCTGCGTTCAATGCTCAGAAAGATATCGCCGCTTGCGTGTCCTGGGCACCGGACATTTACAAGCTGTCTGAACAGCCAGGCAATCGGATGTTGGTTGATACTCAGACGGCCAATAAACTCATCGCAGACGTCTGGTTCGCCCGCGCAGACTTTGCTCAGGATCATCCGGACCTTATCGAAGGCATTGTCCGCGGAATTTTTGATTCCATCGAATCTCTGAAAACTCAGGAAGAGAAGCAGAAGGTCGCCGAATGGATGTCTGCAGGTTATGCGATCCCTGCCAGCGATTGTCTGGGAATGCTGGGCGATGCGCATTGGACAAATTTCGCAGAAAACAGCCAGTTCTTCCTGAATCAAAACAATCCATCACGCTTCGAATCTGTCTGGCAGCAGGCGTATTATATCTACCGCGGCATCCGTTCGGTAACGCATCAGCCAGTCCCCTTCGATCAGGTCGCAGATTTCAGCGTGCTGCAGCGTTTACAGAGCGAAGCAAAATACTCAACGCAACGCGACGAGTATCAGGCTCAATTTGCTCCGAAGACAACTGGTCAGATCATCGCGGAATCGGATGAAGTGCTGACCAACACCGTCATCATCCATTTCGCTCCCAACAATTCTGATCTGATGAAGAAAGTCATTCGCAAGGATGCCGAAGGCAAAGAAATCGAGGAACTGTATGATCCAAACGTCGATTTCATTCTGGAAGAAATCTCAAAGATTGTAGGTCAGTTCGGAGCTGCTCGGATCGTGATCGAAGGACACTCCGATGCGTCTATGAAAGCGCTGTTGCCGGATGATGTACTTGTTAAACAACTCTCCGAAAACCGCGCCAATTCGGTGAAGGAATCCCTCATTCAGAAATACAAGCTTGATCCGAATCAGTTCAACGCAGTCGGCATTGGCTGGGACCGTCCGGTCGATCCCAGGGATCCCCTGAACCACGCGAAGAATCGCCGCGTCGAGATTCGCGTGTTCAGTGCGGAACAGGATTAATTCAGCCAGCGCTTTGTCAGGCCTTAAAAATCAATGCCCCGCTTCGTTGCTGGGAATTGGCACAGGCGTTTTTGTTGAAATGTGGGAGGATTCTTTCTTCATTCAGGAAAGGGATCCTGCATGTCGCGGCATTCGGTGGAAGAATCGGCGGTACATGATTTGACTCTCGATCGAGAGGATCGAGCCTGTCCGGAGTGCGGAAGACGGATGCATGTTCGGTGTCGTCGGGTAGGGAGTATTTTGACGCTGAATGGACCATTGCGGCTGAGCGTCAGGCTCGTGCAGTGTTGCGATGAACGGTGTGAACACACGAAGCTTCACGGTGCGGCACAGGAATCTGGTTATGCCATGCCGCGTTGGGCGATCGACGCCCACTCTCCGCATCCAGGCGTTTTCACCGAAGACGAACCCGTCGGGTTCGCCACAGCCACCGCTCATGCAGGCCAGCTCGCATTTCACCAACGGCATGGCGTCATGCAAAAAGCCCGCTCAAAAAAAGCGAATCCTGCTCCTGAATCAACTGAAAGCCCGTATCCTGAATCCCTGTTCGGCAATCGTTCGGAATTTTGCTTTTCTGAGAAGATTTCGGAACAACAGCATCGCAAAAACCGGAGACTGACGTCTCGCGGCTCGCCGATTCTCGGCGAGCGGGGGACGTCAGTCCCCTGATTGTGTCTGCCCCTGATGGCGATTCCATGGATTGGCGCGAACTTCACGGCGGAGCGTGAGGAGCACAATTGGGTTGCGGGCGAAGCCCGCAACAAGACTAAGCTGGCCATTGTTTCAACTCCCTGCTCTTTAATTCCGGACATTCACGAATCGCACTGGGCAGGACATTCGTCAGTGCACAATATCCTGCCATTTCCCCTGCGCTGACGCTCGGCAGGTCTGGTCCCTGCGTCGGGCGCATGTTCAGTCAAGCGCCGCAACTCAGCCCGGTGCTGCATGCGCATGATTGATATCTTCCTGCAGCTTATCCAGGTGTTCGATCAATTCTTCGCCAACTTCGCCGGCCTTTTCGATCTCCTCTACCAGAGTTGTGACCTGCGTTGTTTGGGTCAGATCGTGCAACTCCTCGTCGGTCCCGAGGTTCTTCAACTTCAAGTGCTGGCAGATCTGATGAAGCATTTGCATGTTCTTTGTCACCTCCTGCTCAGCCAGCAGACACACCTGAAGAGTCAAGTGGCCCCACTTTTCCTGGCGGCTGGATTGCAGGTTTTGATTCATCAACACAAACGTGGTCAGGAAGATGAATTCAATGCCGATGATTAAGCCGAGAAATGGGAATGGGTACGGGTCGAATCCATTGAGCCCCGGCAATAGTCCGACATTCCATAAGATCCAGAGGGTCAGAAACGCGGTGTGAGCGCCGATGAACCACAGACTCCCGAAGAATGTCGCAATTCCGTCTCCGAGCCTCTCCACGCGCGATCGGCGACCATGCGACCGTTGCTCGACCTGGGCAATCGCATCAATGTTCTTTTTCGCGGTTGTCGAAAGATGGACCGGTGACATGCTGCACTGACCTGAACTTCTGTCTCACGGGATACCTTCGATCATCGCGCAACGAACTCGTAGTCTGAGTTCTTCTCATCGAAGTCGCTGTCACTCAGCGTCGCAGCCTGATCGATCCCGCGATAGGCATAGTGTTCCACCATTCTTGGAGACTTATCATCGCTCCAACCAAAATTCTGAACGACGATCAGTAGTCCTGATGCCTCGTCGAAGCTGAGTTGGCTCTTCAGATACTCGGGTGAAACACTCTTATCGCGGAATTGCATGCAGTATTCGGTCACGACGTTATTCGCCGCCGACGACTTTGATACACTGCAGTTCACAACTGATGACCAATCGTCACGCGCGGCGTAGAAATCGTCACAGCGATTTACGAGATTTTCCATGCCTGATTCGGTGATTGCATAGCGGCACGACTGTTTTGCCATCCGGCTCTCCGGATCGAGTCGCCAGAGCCGCTTCAAAGAAGCCAGACCGCTGGCTGGCTTTGCGAGCAAACGATCTTCATTCCTGCCTCGCACGAAGAGCGCCTCCTGGTTGGTGTCAGTCCAACGCATGTAGACACTGAAAGGCTGCTGACGAAGCTTGAACTGGATGCTGTCCATTGCCCTTAGACTCCCATTCACTTCCTCCTGCATTTCCAGGATCGCGGTGTAGCTCGTCAGCTCGCGAGCTCGCGACCTTGCGGTCGCGAGTGCCGCCCGCATACTTGTGAAGACTTCCTGCGTGTTCGAAAACGAATCTGCAACTGGATGCAGAGGTGGCCGTGGGTCTTCCTTGTCTGCTGACGATTGCGAACGCGATCCGATCGGCTTCGCAGCGTCTTCCGAATCAGCTTGCGGAATTGAATGGTTCAGAAAAATGAGGAATCCAGCAGAGACTGCAAGACCTATAGCTAGCTTCGACCTGATCGACACTTGTTAAACCCCTGTACTTGTGAGTGCATCTCCATTGATGCCATGCCTGAATCGAATCCCTGAACGCACCGCGCAGAACGTCTGCCAATGCGCAATCCGCGCCTTTCGCCTCGCCATACTCATGCAGGCGCGCAACAAAAAAAGGCCGGTGTGCGGGAATACTGTTTTGTATTCCCGCACACCGGCCTACTTTTTATCAAGCCACCCGAAACTCATCATTAAGATGATTCGCGCTGCCCTGTAATTAGTCGTCCGATACTCAAATGATCCAATCGCGATGCATGACAAGCAAGGCAATCCGTTCGTAGGCGACTCTAACACGCGCCGGGCGAATGACAATGGCGGAATCTGACTTTATGGAAAATTCATCAGAATTGACTCGGACCAAAGAGTCGCATCAGTTTAAGTTAATTTGAGATGTTACGCAGAATGTGAATTGTTGCGGGCATCACCGATGTTATCCTGATGAGACACGCTGCAGGAATTCCATATGGGTTCTGTAACGGGACGAAAATTCCGGAAGACGAACTAAATCGCGGGCCGCCATTTGGCAGCTCGCGGGTTAAAGAGTAAGCCGATGTGGTGAAATCCTTCAATGGATTTCGCCACATCGGTTTTTTTATTGCCTGAGGATTGAGGAGATCGTGATGAATTTCGTGAGCGTGTCGGGACTGGGCCTGGCGGTAGCCGGTCTGTTGAGTCTATTTGCTTCCGGTCCGGGCTATCGTCTGGGATTGTGGGAATTCAAAACCGGGATCAGTCTGGTAAAAGCTGCTGGGTATATCAGCGTGGCTGCAGTGATCGTTTGCCTTGCCGGTTTAGCCGTCTGGCAACTCAATGTGTTTCCGCAGGGAGTGATTCCTGCGACTGTCGGCCTTGTGATCGGATCTGCTGTCCTTGGGTTGACGCTCAAGTGGAAATCCAACCTGGCGAGCGTGCCGTATATTCACGACATCACCACCGATACAGAGAATCCGCCTCTTTTCGAAGCCGTGCTGCCGCTGCGTGCCGGTGCGGAAAACTTTGCCGCATACGGTGGACCAGATATTGCAAGGCAACAGAAGCAGGGATACCCCGACCTGAAGCCAGGCTTTGTGAGTCGTCCACCCGCTGCGGCATACCCAGAAGCTCTGCAGGCGGCGAAGGATATGGGTTGGAAGATTGTGGCGTCGGAACCGACATCTCTGCGAATCGAAGCCACCGACACGACTCCCTGGTTTGGATTCAAGGATGACGTTGTTGTACGCCTCAGCCCAACTCCGACCGGCAGTCGCATCGACGTGCGTTCGGTGTCGCGTGTGGGCAAGAGCGACGTCGGCACCAATGCCCGCCGCATCAGTGCCTATTTGACTCGAGTGAAGTGAGCAGGTTCTCCGCTGACTCCCGCTGCGGCAAAGACACAATCCGCGACCACGCCAGCTCGTAATGTTGGTAATTCACAGGCAGATTTTGTCGCGTGGCACACATTCTCGATGGTCAGGAAGAAGAAGAAAATGCTCTGGACCACCGATCACGTTTACCTGGCGATTTAACGAATCATGACTTTTCAAACACCACTACGAGAGAGTAAGACGATGGAGTTCTTGATACCTGTTGGCGTTCTGGTTCTATGGTTCATTCTGCAGGCCTGGGTATTGCCTCGGTTCGGCGTCACAACCTGACTGAGTGGTGCATGCGGGCCGAGTTCGGCTCGTTCACTCGAGAATGACAGGCAGCCATCCAGCGATACCTCAACGACAGACCAGAGCTCAATTAATGGTTCATCGACAAATTGAAGTGCGCGGTGACATCTGTGCATTCAATGTGTTGGCGTTGCTCGACGATGATCGTGCTGCGACTGAGCCTGAAAGGCTCGCGCATATCAGCCTGGGGCAAGAGAATCCGCGAATGCGGATGAACGACGCCCCAGGTTGATATCTAAGTCGCGCACTTCATTTGTCGCTGAACCCAATTAATGACTGCTTATGAGTGCTGATGAATGTAGTGACGCACTCTGATTGACAGTTTGACCAGCCCACCTTGCAAAACGCTGCAACATCCCGATACGATCACACCTGAAAAAAGAGTCCGCAGCGGCAGTGGCCTGCTTAAACGATCGGTTCAACCCGAACGGCGGATCGGGTTGGTTTCAACACAACAAGTCCTGGCCGTCGCCGGGTTACCGTTGGCGTTCGGCCAGGAGAATCATATGAGCAAGGATGAGTGCGTGACTTCGCGATTCCCGCGTTCCTCGGAATACAATCCGGAGTGGGTGCTCGCTGGCGTAAGCGGCGGAGCCAATCCTCTTTGGCTGACCGAGTGGCTCAGCGAAGCAATGGACTTGCGGCCTGGCATGCGGGTGCTGGACCTCGGCTGCGGGCGGGCTCTGTCTTCGGTGTTCCTCCGTCGTGAGTCCGGCGTGCAGGTTTGGGCCGCTGACCTTTGGTTCAGCGCCTCGGAGAACATCCATCGAATTCGGGATACCGGCGTCGAGGACGGCGTTTTCCCGATCCGCGCCGACGCTCACTCATTGCCGTTCTCCGAGGGGTTCTTCGACGCCATCGTCTCCATCGACTCGTTCACGTACTACGGCACCGATGACCCGTTCCTGAACTACCTCGCGCGGTTCGTCAAGCCTGGCGGTCAGATCGGCATCGCCCAGGCTGGGTTTCTTAGCGAGATTGATGATCCGATCCCTGAGCATTTGGCCGATTGGTGGGCCGCAGACGCGCCGTGCAGCCTGCATTCGGCGGCTTGGTGGCGTAGACACTGGGAGCGGAGTCGCACTCTGGAGGTCGAGGTGGCCGATACGTTGCCCGACGGATGGCAGTTCTGGCGGGACTGGCTCAAGCTCGTCGCTCCCACGAATGAGCCAGAGATCAGTGCGCTGGAAACCGACGCTGGCCGCTACTTCGGCTACGTCCGAGCCGTGGGCCGCCGCCGGGCTGAGGCTCAGTTGCTCGACCCATTCACGACGATACCTATGGAGTACGCGAAAAGGCCGCTGCTTCGCGGCGCGGACCAGGATTGAGCGGAGTGGGCTCATCGTGTTGAGGGCCATTCGAGCCGAAGCTCACGGCGGTTATTGTATTGGCATTCGTGCCAGGAGCAATTGAACTGATTTATCCCCGCCTCGATGGGTAACAAAGAGAACCTCAAGCACAAAGATCGATCGTGCCGAATCCATTCACGCTCTCAACGTACGACGGCATGCACGCAACGGTCATGGGCCTGGGGCGATTCGCTGGTGGTGTCGCAGCTGCCAGATTTCTCACTGAGCACGGCGCGGTCGTTACGGTCACAGATCTTCGCAGTGCCGAAGATCTGGCAGGCTCAATCGAGATGTTGTCTGATCTGCCAATCGCACGATTTGCGCTGGATGGTCATCCGGACGATGTGCTCGCGGATTGCCAGTTGCTGGTCGTCAATCCCGCCGTTCGGCCCGACCATCCGCTTGTGGCTCTGGCTGAATCCCGGCAGATCGATGTGACAACGGAAATCGAACTGTTCCTGCGTCACTGTCCTGCATTCGTCGTCGCAGTCACGGGAAGCAACGGAAAATCGACGACGACAGCACTGATTCATCACTTACTTCTGCATGCGAATTCGGATTTCGAAGGCCGCGTCTGGCTCGGCGGAAATATCGGAATCAGCCTGTTGGATCAGGTCCAACTGATTCAGCCACAGGACATCGTCGTTCTCGAATTGAGCAGCTTTCAACTGCATCTGTTGGGAAAAAAGGGGTTCCGCCCGAATATCGCTGTGCTGACAAATTTCTCGCCCAATCATCTGGACTGGCATGGATCGGAAGCCGACTATCGCAAAGCCAAGCAGGTAATTTTTGACGCTCAGACGTCAGACGATGCTGCCGTCATTCCCGATGACACCCATTCAGGCAGTCACCCGAACCATATTCCATGGCGAGTTCGCGGAGGCCGATTGCGATTTGGATTAACTGATCACGGCGACGACGGCGCTTTCCTCGAAGGCGGAACGTTGATCCTGAGAAGCCACGTCTTTGAGGAGGCCATTCGGTTCACCGTGCCCTCACAACTTCCCGGTAAACACAATCAACTCAACGTTGCGGCCGCAGCATGTGCCGCATGGCTCGCGGGAGCCAACTCAGTACAATTCTCCGCTGCCCTGCAGACATTTCGAGCGTTGCCACATCGCCTGCAACTTGTCGCAGAACATGCCGGCCGCCAATTTTGGAACGATTCCATAGCCACAACACCGGAATCCGCCACAATGGCGCTGCACGTTTTTCCCGGACGCATTATCCTGCTGGCCGGGGGATACGACAAAGGTCAGGACCTTTCCGCCTTTGCATTCGAGATCAGGTCGCGCGTCGCGGTCGCAGTCCTGATGGGGCAGACGGCACACAAACTTCATGAATTACTAACCCGTGAATCGGTTGACATGCCGTCTGAACTGCAGATCAGAATTGCGACAGACTTTCGCGAGGCATTTCGGAGTGCGGTTGCGTTCAGCCAGCGAGGCGATATTGTTCTGCTTTCTCCTGGGTGCGCGAGCTACGGATGGTTTCAGGATTTTCGAGAACGCGGAGACCTTTTCTCCGCTCTGGCAAGGGATTGGAGCCCGGACACATGACTCAACGATCGTTCAACATTAAGACACACATCGCACTGCTTTGCGTTCTGACTTGCGTCGGATGCGGCAAAACCGAACAACAATCCGGATTGACCCCTGCCGAGCAGGCGCGGCGCGCAGCTGAAAATGACAAAACGACTCTGCGTGCGGACCCAAAGGCCCTCCGCCAGCAATTGGGTACCAACGAAATGGCAGAATTTCTCGTGGAAGGAAATGATGTCGTGGAAGCGAATTTGTTTCGATCAGGGCTGCGGTCCCTCGAACCACTCAAGGGCCTTCCTTTACGAGATCTCGATCTTGGCTTCACATACGTTTCCGATCTGTCGCCGTTGACCGGCATGCCACTCGAGAGCCTGGTCCTCGAAAACACCAGCGTCGCCGATCTGTCACCGCTGAAGGGCATGGCTTTAACGGTTTTGAAAATCCAAAACACCAAAGTCACCGATTTCGGTTTTCTGGAAGGCATGCAGCTGACGCACTTCAACGTCCTGAATTTGCCGTTCAGCGATCTGAACACCGTGCGGGAGATGCCGCTGAATACGCTGTGGCTGACCGGTTCAAAAGTGACCGATCTTGCGGCGTTGTCCGGTTCGGGAATTGTCAGTCTGGACATTGAACGCACAGAGGTCAGTGATCTCGCTCCGCTCGCAACAATGTCTCGTTTGAAGCGGCTGAATATCGCGAATACGCCGGTGACGGATTTGAGTCCTCTGGCCAGTCTGAGCATTGAACGCATCGTACTTTCGCCGGAACGAATTCGCACAGGAATTGAAGCCATTCGAAATATGAAGAGCCTTGTCTATATTCAGACGGCCGTTGATCAGAATCAGACAGCCGACGAATTCTGGAAAAGATTCGACCTCGGAATCTGGGATGATTCCAGACAGTCGTCTGCGACCGAACTCGATTCAGCAAAAGACACGCCAGCGTCCCAGGAAACACCGTCCAGTGAACCCGAAATCAACACACCGTGATGTCGATGAGGAAATTGTGAGTCAGCAAGTCATCAGACAAATCATAGCCAACGTCGAATCCGCTGTGCTCGGCAAATCTGCCATTGTGCGATTGTCCGTGGTCACACTCCTGGCAGGTGGCCACATTCTGCTGGAAGACGCTCCGGGACTTGGGAAAACATCGCTGGCCCGAGCCCTTGCGAAAACGCTGGGCTGCGGATTCACACGCATGCAGTTCACTCCGGATCTGCTGCCCAGCGATATTCTGGGTGGCAATGTTTACCGACCAGGGACCGGTGAGTTTGAATTCCGCGCCGGCCCGATTTTCACAAACGTGCTGCTCGCGGATGAAATCAATCGCACAACTCCCAGAACGCAAAGTGCGTTACTGGAAGCGATGAGCGAACGGCAAGTGTCTATTGAAGGCACGACGCACAAACTTCCCGACCCGTTTCTGGTCATCGCCACGCAGAATCCGTTTGAATTCGAAGGGACGTATCCGCTGCCGGAGAATCAACTGGATCGTTTCATGATGTGCCTGGGTATTGGCTATCCGGATCGCAAATCCGAACTGGAAATCCTGAAGCGACATCGCGACGGTCAACCTGTCGATGCGCTGACAGCTTCCGCCACCGCCGCTCAGGTTCAGGATCTGCAGCGCCAGGTTCAATTGGTGAATGTCGATACGTCGCTTGCTGAGTACATGCTGGAGATCATTGGACGGACACGCTCAAACAGTGAACTGACGCTTGGCGTGAGTACGCGCGGTGTGCTGACGTGGTACCGTGCCGCTCAGGCACTGGCGCTGGTTTCGGAACGCAACTTCGTCATTCCTGATGACATCAAAGAGACCGCATTGCCGGTTCTCGCCCATCGCGTCGTGTGCCGAGGCGCGTTGCGGGAAGGTCATCGCCAGCGTGCGACACAGATCCTGCGAATGATCATGGACAGCGTTGCGGTGCCAACGTGACAGACGCTCAGACGCCATCGGCCAGCAATCAGACTGCCGTCATTATTGTCGATCACGGCTCCCGACGAACGGAGAGCAACGAAACGCTGCATCGCGCCACCACACGCTTCGCAGCTGGTTCGAACTTCGAGATTGTTGAACCCGCTCACATGGAACTGGCAGAACCCTCAATCGCCACAGCCTTCGATCGCTGCGTTCAGCGCGGTGCGAAGCGGGTCATCGTATTTCCCTATTTCCTGTCACCCGGTCGGCACTGGTCCGACGATATTCCCGCGCTCGTGGCTCAGGCTGCTCAGAATCATCCCAACGTCGAATGGCTTGTCACAGCCCCATTCGGACTGCATCCTGATATGAACGCCATCATCACTGACAGAATCGAACGCTGCCTTAGGAACGCTGCAGCGATCCAGGATCATCAGTCTCTTCCCGACTGCGACATCTGCAAAGGCAATTCGGGTTGCCACTTCGCAAAACATGAATCAAGTGCTTTGTCAGGCTAAAAGGGGTCCGGAACCAATAGCCAAATGGCCCAGAGGGTGCTTCGCACTATTGGTTCCTGACCCCTTTTTTAAACAACAGCCCGCTGCAAGGCTAAGCTCACGAATCCACGCCTACGACAGCTTTGACAGGACTTTCCAGAAGGAAAGGCATTCGATGCAGAAAAATGTGCGGCAGAAAAAT
>Ga0105046_10009624_pt1 | contig 15097 bp, 12 predicted proteins | sample MAT03_FD_78385 | JGI IMG/M metagenome (GOLD analysis project Ga0105046, IMG submission 78385) | Freshwater microbial communities from Lake Fryxell liftoff mats and glacier meltwater in Antarctica - MAT-03 (megahit assembly) | ecosystem: Environmental > Aquatic > Freshwater > Ice > Liftoff...
CGTTGAAGGTGAAGATCACGTCCTTGGCGGTGACCGCGACCCCGTCGCTCCACTTGGCCATCGGGTTGATCTTGATCTGCAGCACGGTGAAGTCTTCGGTGGTGTATTCCATGCTTTCGGCAAGCCAGGGAACGAACTCGTCCTTGAAGATGCTGAAATACATCAGCGGCTCCCACAGAAGGGCATTGCCTTCCTGATGGGTATAGCCGGGCACGGCCCAAGGGTTGGTCACCCCGATGGGCGAGGACATCGACCAGCCAAGGATCAATTGCTCGTCACGGCCAAGCTCGGCCAGCGGCTCGGCCGGAGTGATTTCGGCGGCGGCGTCCTGTGCGAAAACCAGGCCGGGCAAAAAGCCGCCCGCCAACGCACCAGCGGCCACACCTTGCAACAGTTGGCGGCGGCGAATCCAGTTCAGGGCAGCGATATCACGAAAGTTGTCTGTCATTGCGTGTAGTCCTCCCAGACCATTTGCGACGTTGCGCGCAGAACCGGATGCGGCCCCAAGACCAGGTGCCGATGCCGGCAATTCACGCCTGCCGTCGCCGCTGATTGCAAATATTCCAACGCACGTTCCGGGCCATATGGGTCATTCCACATGCCACATCAGCCAAACCGGACACCTTAACGTTATTCCCTCAGCCTCACGGCCCTCCCCAGGGCGTGACACCGTAACACAACACGCGGCTTTTCACGTGTCAAGCCACCGCCAACAGCCTCGCCCAAGTCTTTGGCGGGTGCCACAAAAATCTGCCTGTTGGTTGAGCAGTGGCGCAAAATGCCCTCTGACCGGGCATCGGTGGGCCGGTCGGCAGGCGCATGAAGCAAGACGGTGCCGATCCCGACCAAGCGTGGCCGCAGTGCGTGGGCCGCATCAGTCAAAGAAACCGGAATCACCCTCGGTCAGATACTTGCGCGCCAGTTTGGGGATCAGGTCCACGCCCAGACCGGGCCGGTCGGGCACATCGATCAGGCCGTTCCTGACCGGCACCCCGTCAAAGCCATCGGTGATGTCGTACCAGAACGGCTCGAACCGGGCGGGGTATTCAAACGCGATCAGGTTGTCGGGCAGGGTGGCGCAGACCTGGATCAGCGCTGCCAGCCCCAGGATGCCGTTGGCGGTGCCGTGCGGCGCAATCGCGATGCCATGCAGGTCGGCATGTTCGGCGATGAATTTCAACTCGGCCAGTCCGCCCACGTCGCAGGGGTCCGGGCCGATCACGTTCACCGCGTGGCTTTCGATCAGGTGTTTATAGTTCTGGCGCAGATAGATCTGCTCGCCGGTATGGATCGGCGTCGTGGTGGCGCGCGTCACCTCGCGGTAGACATCATGATTGACGTAAGGCGAATAGTCGCCGGTGATCATGTCCTCGATCCACAGCAGATGCAGATGTTCCACCGCCCTGGCAAATCGCAGCGCGTCATGCGGCAGATAGCCCGGGCCTGCATCGACGGCCAATTCATAGCCCGGCCCCAGCGCCTGTTTGGCAGCGGTGACGCAGTCGACCAGATGGCGCATTCCGGTTTCGCTGATCAGGCCCTTGTGCGGATAGGGATAGGGTGCATCATGCTGCACCTCGCCATAAAAAAAGTTCGGCACGTCCGCGACCATCGACGAATGAAACGATGTCGGCAGCTTGAACATCGTAAAGCCTTCGGGCAGCGATTTGCCGTAGGCCGCCCATTGTTCATAACCTGCGGGCGTATGACCGACGTTCAACTCGCCCTGATACAGGGTGCGATAGGTGCGCACCTGATCGCGCACCTTGCCCCCCAGCAACCGATAGACCGGCACACCCGCCGCCTTGCCCGCGATATCCCACAGCGCGTGTTCGATGGCGCTGACCGCCGAACCGAACGGCTTGAACCCGCCGCGCACCCGAATCCGGCGCACCACCCGTTCGACATCGCGCGGATCCTGGCCGATGATCCAGTCGCGCAGTTGCAGCACAAGCGGCTGCACATAGGGCTTGGGCGTCTCGATCTGGCTCCAGCCGGTGATGCCGGCATCGGTGGTGATCCGGATCACCGGGCTGCTGGCGATGACGGCACATTTCAGATCGGTGATCTTCACCATGACACTCCCTGACGAATCCGGCCCCTTGGCGCGTGGCGTCACCCTAGCCAGATCGACCGCAGCTTGAAAAGCCCGCACGCGGTGGCCCGCTGGCGCACGCGCCCTTGCCGCGGGTGGCCCGATATCTGTCTGAAACATGTGCAATATCGGTGCGCCGGGTCTGGTCTTCCCCTGCCGATAGGGTCAATGTCGGATCACTGGCCTGCCGTTGGGCCAGACTGCAATTCCCCCCGCCGGATCAGCTGCATGTCCGCCACCGCCGAAAGCACCGCCCCGAACCGCCCCGCGCGGCCGGTCGAGGTCATGGCGCCGGCCGACACGGTCAGCTGGCGCAAGGGGCTGGCCACGATGTGGCGCGTCACCCGCTATGCGGGCGAAACGCCGTGGCAGGTGGTGACGGCGCTGCTGGCCACGCTGATCGCCGCGACGCTGCAACTGGTTATCCCGCGCCTGCTGGGCCAGGCGGTCGACCAGACGCAGGCGCTGCTGGCCGGTGCGGGCCGCGATGCGGCCGAGGCGGCGCTGTGGACAACGGCGGCGCTGGTGCTGGGCGTGTCGATCCTGCGCGGGGTCTTTGCCACCTTGCAGAACTATTATTCCGAGGCCGTGGGCCATCACAGCGGCTATCGGCTGCGACTGCAATTCTATGACAAGATCCAGCACCTCAGCTTCGGTTTTCACGACTCGGTCCATTCCGGCGATCTGATCACGCTGGGCCTGCTGGATATCGAAGGCGCGCGGATGTTCTTTTCCACCGGGCTGATCCGCTTTGTGCTGCTGGTGATCCTGATCGGCATCGGCGGCTATGGCCTGATCGTCATCGACCCGTTGCTGGGGCTGCTGGCGCTGTCCTTTGTGCCATATGTCGGCTGGGAATCGTCGGTGTCGCAGCTGAAACTGCGCGGCACCTGGCTGGACCTGCAAAAGCGGCTGGATATCCTCAGCCGCGTGATGGAGGAAAACCTGGCCGGCATCCGCGTCGTGCGCGCCTTTTCCGCCCAGGCGCACGAGATCGTCAAGTTCCGCCATGCCAGCGTCAGCGCGCTGCAACTGGCGCATCAGCGGGTCGATATCCGCGTGCGGTCGACCAGCCTGATGACGCTGTCGTTTTTCGTATCCATGGGGCTGGTGCTGCTGGTGGGCGGGTTCAAGGTGCAGTCGGGACAGATCAGCGTCGGCACGCTGGCGGCATTCCTGACCTTCATGACCATCCTGCAGATGCCGGTGCGGCAATTGGGGATGCTGGTCAATTCCATCGCCCGCACCTCGACCTGCGGCGCACGGCTGTTTGCGCTGCTGGACCTGACCCCCGCCGTGGATGACCGCCCCGGCGCGCCGGCACTGCATCTGACCGACGGCCGGCTGGCATTCGAGGATGTGCACTTCGCCTACCCCTCGGCCCCGGACAAGCCGGTGCTGCACGGGATCAGCTTCAGCGTGGCCAAGGGCGAAACCATCGGTCTGGTCGGCCCGCAGGGCAGCGGCAAGACCACCATCGCGCAACTGATCCCGCGCTATTACGACGTGACCGGCGGCCGCATCACCATCGACGGCCAGGACATCCGTGCGCTGTCGCTGCAGTCGTTGCGCAGCCATGTCGCCGTGGTCAGCCAGGACGTGTTCATGTTCACCACCACGATGGAGAACAACATCGCCTATGGCGACCCCTGGGCCGCCGTGCCCCGGATCGAGGGCGCATCCGGCAAGGCCCAGTTGCATGGTTATATCGACGGTCTGCCGGATCGGTATCGCACGGTCGTCGGCGAACGTGGCGCTTCGCTGTCGGGCGGGCAGCGGCAGCGGATGTCGATTGCGCGCAGCCTGATGCTGTCGCCCGCCGTGCTGGTGTTCGATGACAGCACCGCCGCCATCGATGCCCGCACCGAAGACAGCATCTTTGCCGCCATCCGCGCCCAGGCGGCCGACCGGGCCACGATCCTGGTTGCGCACCGGCTGAACACGCTGATGCGCGCCGACCGCATCCTGTTTCTGGATCAGGGCCGCATCGTCGAACAGGGCAGTCATGCGCAACTGCTGGCCGCCGGGGGCCGCTATGCCCGGCTGCACGATCTGCAGACCCGCGCCTACGGGGACAGGGCATGAGCATCGGTGCGACCGGCGAGACGGAAACCGAACGCGCCGATGTGCGCGAGGATGGCCGCCGCCCGCCGCGTGCCGTGGTCGGATCGCACCGCCAGGCCGAAGCGATGTTCGGCCGCGCCTTTGACGCCCGCATCATGCAACGCATCTGGGTGTTCGTGCGGCCGTACCGGCGCGGGTTCGCGATCTCGGTCATTGCGGTGCTGGGCTTTACCCTGTCGCAACTGGCGATTCCGCTGATCATCCGCAGCGCCATCGACGATGGCCTTCTGGCCGCCAACGGGCACGGCGCCCTGGTCCGGGCGGCCATCCTGTTCGCCGCTGCCGTGGCGGTGAATTTTGTTGCAAGTTTCGTGCAGGAACGCACCGTGGGGCGCATCGCCGAAAACGTGCTGTTCGACATCCGCGAGGCGATGTTCGCCCATCTGCAACACGTGTCGCAATCGTTCATGGACAAGACCGAGGTTGGCCGCCTGATGTCGCGCCTGCAGGGCGATGTGAACGCCATGCAGGAGTTTCTGGAAACCTCGGTCATCTCGGTCGGCGATCTGGTGCTGCTTTTCGGCATCGTCGGCTGCATGCTGTGGCTGGATTGGCATCTGGGCCTGCTGACCCTGTCGGTCATGCCGGTGCTGTTCATCGTGCGCCTGATCTGGCTGCCGCGCGCGCGCGATGTGTTCATTGCGGCGCACGAGGCCAACTCGGTCACCTCCGGGGCCCTGGCCGAGGCGATCCACGGCGTGCGCACCGTGCAAGGCCTGACGCGGCAGACGGTGAACCTGCTGCTTTACGACGACAAGGCGACCACAAACCTGCGGGCGCAACTGATGTCGGCGCGCTATGCACAGGTGCTGGTGCCGATTGTCGATGCGCTGACCGGGCTGGCGATGGCGATGGTGGTGGTGGTTGGCGGCACGATGGTGCTGGACCGCGACCTTGACGTGGGGGTGATGGTCGCCTTTCTGTTTTTCATCCAGCGCTTTTTCGATCCGATCCGCTCGCTGACGCTGCAATATTCGGTGATGCAGCGGGCCATGGCGTCGGGCCAGCGGCTGACCGAGGTGCTGGATGTTCCTATCGCCGTCGCCGATGCGCCCGATGCTGTGGCGATCCCGGCAGGCACGCCCGCGTCGGTCACGTTCCGCGATGTCCGCTTTGCCTATGACCCGGACCAGCCGGTGCTGAAAGGGGTCAACTTCAGCGTCGCCCCCGGCGAAACCGTGGCCCTGGTCGGCCCGACCGGGTCGGGCAAGTCATCGGTGATGGCGCTGATCCACCGGTTTTATGATGTGCAGTCGGGTGCGGTGCTGGTCGGGGGGCAGGACGTGCGGCAGGTGACGCAAGCCTCGCTTGGCGCGATGATTGCGATGGTGCTGCAGGATCCGTTCCTGTTCACCGGCACGGTGATGGACAACATCCGCTACAACAAGGCGTCTGCCAGCGACGCCGACGTGATGCAGGCCGCAACCGCCGTCGGGGCCGATGCCTTTATCCGCGCCCTGCCACAGGGCTATGGCACGATGCTGGCCGAACGCGGCGCGAACCTGTCGATGGGCCAGCGCCAGTTGCTGTCCTTTGCCCGCGCGCTGGTGGCCGACGCGCCGATCCTGGTGCTGGACGAAGCGACATCCAGCATCGACAGCGACACCGAGGCGCAGATTCAGGCCGCCCTGGTCACGCTGCTGCGGGGGCGCACCGGTCTGGTCATCGCGCACCGCCTGGCCACGGTGCGCAACGCCGACCGCATCATCGTGCTGCAGGCCGGTCAGGTGGCCGAAATCGGCACCCATGCCGAACTGGTCGCGGCAGGCGGCCCCTATGGCCAGTTGTACCGCGCCAGCCACGCATCGTTCGACGATGTGGCACAGGCGCGGGCTTGAAAGGCTGCCGAAAAGCGCAAACGTGACCGCAAAGCAGCGCTCGGAATCGACGAAAACCGTCCAAGATCGCCCCGAAACTGCGATTCTCAAGCCATTCCTAACCGTAGTGCGGAAGAGCTTCCCTGTTGAAACACCCCAGAAACCCTTTTTTTCAGCAGCCTGTTGAGGCGGTTCGCTGTTGATGCCGTTCCTGCGGGAGGGGCCACAGGCACGGGCTGCGGTCGTGTCACGCTCTGGCATGGGGCCAATGCATCAACCCCGGCCGGCGTTGTTGCGGTCGCAGCCGCGACAGGGCGGCTGTCCAGCCTGGACCCGTCCTTGAAGGTTGCCATCGTGGCGGCCATCACGCCGATACCGATACCCGATCCGATGCGCCCCGACCCGGGCGCGCAGGGCACCTGACCTGCGCGGCCATCAGCCCCACCGCGATGATTGTCGGGCACGGCAGGCAGCCATGCGGCACCTGCGCCGCGCATGATTGACGGCCAGCCGGGCCAGAGCCGCCCCTGCGGCTGTCATCGAAACTTCATCCTGCCGTCACATTCGCGAATCTGCGCGACCATAACCCCGGCGTCCAAGACCGGAGGGGACATGCTTGACATCGCTGCGCTGACCAAGACCTTTGCCAAGGCCAATGCTGTCGACCGGGTGTCGTTCCATGTCCCGAAACCGGCCATGATCGGCATCATCGGGCGTTCCGGCGCGGGCAAGTCGACCCTGCTGCGGATGATGAACGGGCTGACGACGGCCACTGCGGGCACCATCACCTTTCAGGGCCAGCTCGTCACCGGCCTGCGCGGCGCGGCCTTGCGGGGCTGGCAGGCGCAATGCGCGATGATCTTTCAGCAGTTCAACCTGGTGCCGCGCATGGACGTGGTCTCGAACGTGCTGCATGGCACGCTGAACCGGCATTCCACGCTGGCCACGCTGTTCAACCTGTTCCCGCAGGCCGACATCCACCGCGCCATCGACATTCTGGCACGTCTGGGCATTGCCGAACACGCCGCCAAACGGGCCGAGGCGCTGTCGGGCGGCCAGCAGCAGCGCGTCGCCATCGCCCGCGCCCTGATGCAGGACCCACGCGTGATTCTGGCCGACGAACCCATCGCCAGCCTGGACCCGATGAATGCCCAGGTGGTCATGGACACGCTGCGCCGCATCCATGACGAGGACGGGCGGCTGGTGATCTGCAACCTGCACACGCTGGATACCGCGCGGCGTTACTGCGACCGGGTGATCGGCATGCGTGCCGGGCGCATCGTGTTCGACGGCACGCCCGAACAACTGACCACCGACATGGCCCGCGAGATCTATGGCGCAGGTGCCGATTTTTCCGAAGCCGCAACCTCGACCGCCATCGAGACGCTGGACCGCCCCGTAATGGCCCAACAATTGGCCTGATTTTACCTGTCCCGGCTCATGAGAGCCGGGCTGCACACCTGGAGAACGACGATGACAAAACTCTTTGCTGCCGCACTCGCCACCACCGCGCTTGTCTCGCCCCTGATGGCGCAGGACGCGATCACCGAATTCAACGTCGGCATCCTTGGCGGCGAAAACGCCCAGGACCGTCTGGCCTCGCAGGAATGCTACCGCGTTGCGCTGGAAGCGGCGCTGGGCGTTCCGGTGACGCTGTTCACCCCCGCCGATTATGACGGCGTGATCCAGGGCCTGCTCGGCGGCACGCTTGACATGGCCTGGCTGGGTGCGTCCGCCTTTGCCAAGATCTACCTGACCGACCCCGCCGCCGTCGAACTGGCCCTGACCAAGCAGAACGTGGACGGATCGACCGGTTATTATTCCATCGGCTTTGCCCGCGCCGACAGCGGCATCACCTCGATGGACGATGCGGCCGGCAGATCCTTTGTCTTTGCCGATCCGAACTCGACCTCGGGCTATCTGGTGCCTGCCGCGGAGCTTCAGACCACTTACGGCAATCTGGAAGAATACTTCACCTCGGTCGCCTTCTCGGGCGGTCACGAACAAACCATCGTCGGCGTTGCCAATGGCGATTTCGACGCCGGCGTGTCCTGGGCCGATGGTCTGGGCAATTGGGAAGACGGCTATAACTCGGGCGCGTTCCGTCGTGCCGCCGATGCCGGCCTGGTGAACATGAGCGACATCGTCCAGATCTGGCAATCGGCGCTGATCCCCGAAGGTCCGATGGTTGTCCGTTCGGCCCTGCCGGCCGACGTCAAGGCAACGGTCATTGCGCTGACCGCCGACCTTCACGAAACCGACAAGGAATGCGCGTACGGCGTTGCAGCAGGCGATGCGATGGACTTCGTCCCCGTGACGCTTGATGCCTATAGCGGCATCCTCGAAGCTCGCAAGTTGCAAGAAGCTCAGTAATTTCAGCACGATTGATCGGGTCCCGCCGTCAGGCGGGGCCCGAATTGCATTTTGGGGGCAGCATGACGGATATTTCATTCAGCCCCAAACCGGGGCCGCAGGCACCCAAGGCTGCCTATGTCGCAATGGTCCGCCAGAAGCGGCTGTATGGCGGCATCATCATGTTGTTTTTCGTTTTGATGATGATATCCGGCTTTCAGGTGGCGCAGCATCGCAATGCCGGCGACTTTGTTCCCGGGCTGAACAACATCTTTGCCTTTCCCGCCGAAGTATTGGGCGAGGCATGGACCGACCGGGCCAACATTCCGGCCTTTCTGGCGCAACATCTGGGGTCGCTGATCGAGACGATCAATATCGCCGCCGTGTCCACGCTGGTCGGGGCGCTGATGGCGATGGTCATCGCACCGATGGCGACGCGCGGGCTGGCCCCCTGGCCATTCATGGTGCCAGTGTTCCGACGCATCCTTGATATCCTGCGGGCCTTTCCGGAAATCGTGATTGCCCTCGTGCTGATCTATGTGCTGGGTGGCGGACCGGTTCCCGCGATGATCGCGATTGCGCTGCATACGGCAGGCGCCTTGGGCAAGATGTTTTCCGAAGTCGCCGAGAATGCCGACCTCAAACCGATGGAGGGGCTGGCCTCGGTCGGGGCCAACTGGTCCCAGCGGATGTGGGTCGGGCTGTTGCCGCAGGTGGCGCCGGACTGGTTTTCCTATGTCCTGCAGCGCTTTGAAATCAACGTGCGCGCCTCGGCCATCCTTGGCTTTGTGGGGTCGGGCGGGATCGGTTACGACCTCAAGATCGCGATGCAATGGGGGCAGGGGCGTTATGATCAGGTGGTCGCGATCTTTCTGCTGTTGTTCATCACCATCGTGATCGTCGATCAGATGTCGAGCCATTACCGCACCACCCTGGTCAAGGGGCGCTGATCATGGCGATGACACAAACAAACGCCGACCTTGGCACCGAAATCAACGGTCTGTTCGCCCGCAAGCGTCGGTTCGCCTTTCTGGTGCCCGGTGTCGTTCTGGCCTACCTCGTCTATATCTTCTTTGCCTTTGACGTGGCCGGGCTTGCGGAACGGGCGCGGATGGATAACGCCCGCATCCTGCTGTCGGATTTCTGGTCCCACAAGACCCATGTCACCCGCGACAACCGGACCGATGCCGTCGGCGTGTCGATCGAGGGCGAGGCGCGCGCAACCTATCCCGAAGGAATGCTGCCCGACTGGGTCACGATGGCGGATGGCGTGACCACCATCGACCTCGGGCGCGGCCATCAGGTGATTTATGACGCTGCGCGCGCGCGTTACATCGTTCCCGGCTACGGCACGATTTCCGTCACGGCCGATGTTGGCGGCGTGACCGTCGACGCGCCGCAACCTGTGCCCGACTGGATCGAAGTGGCCCAGAACCGTGTGCAGGTGACAACGGAACAGGGCCGCTTTCTTGTCACGCGCAACCGGACCGAGACGTTTCGTTATCAGCCGGGATGGGAACTGTTCTTTTTCACCCTGGACAGTCCGTTCTACGACAAGGGTCCGCTGACCCTGCTGGACATGGCCCTGTGGGGGGAAAGGGTCGATCCGGCGCATGCCAATGTCGCCCTTATGGGTTCCGAATTCTGGAACAACGGCATGTGGCGGCACCGGGATGTGGCCTGGGCCATAGCCGAAACGATGCTGATGGCGTTTCTGGGCACCTTTGCCGCCGCAATGATTGCGCTGCCTCTGGCCTTTGTGGCGGCGTCCAACTTTACCCGACTGCGGTCGATCCGTTTTGCCATGCGGCGGGTGTTCGACTTTGTGCGCGGCGTGGATGCGCTGATCTGGACGATCATTCTGGCCCGCGCCTTTGGCCCCGGACCGATGACCGGGGCGCTGGCGATCATGATCACAGATACCGGGTTCTTTGGAAAGCAGTTTTCGGAAACACTCGAGAACATTGACGAAAAGCAGGTCGAGGGTGTCCGCTCGACGGGGGCGAACGCGGTTCAAAGGGCGCGTTTCGGCGTTATCCCGCAGATCACTCCGGTCCTTCTGGGCCAGATCCTTTATGCCTTTGAATCCAACACCCGCAGTGCGACGATCATCGGGGCCATCGTCGGCGGCGGCATTGGGCTGCTGTTGACCCAGGCGATCAGCACCCAGAAGGATTGGGAAGAGGTTGCCTATTACATGGTTCTGATCATCCTGATGGTCATCGCCATCGACACCCTGTCCGGATGGCTGCGGCGCAAACTGATCAAGGGAGAGTGATGCCGAAACTGTCGCCAGTGCCGTTCGTGCATCCCGATGCCACCCTGTCGAACACCACCATCGGCGCCTATTGCGAGGTCGGGAACGGCACCCGGCTTCAGAACGTCAGCTTTGGCGATTATGCCTATTGCGACCGTCTGTGCGACATCGCCAATGCACGGATCGGCAAGTTCGCCAATATCGCCAGCATGGTGCGGATCGGCGCGACCGACCATCCGCTGGACCGCGCCAGCCTGCACCATTTCATGTACCGCGCCGCGTATTATTGGGATGATGCGCAGGACGAGGCCGCGCTGTTTGCCGCCCGCGCCGCCCGGGTGACGGTGATCGGGCATGATACCTGGCTGGGGCACGGCTGCATGATCAAGCCCGGCCTGACCATCGGCGACGGCGCCGTGATCGGGTCGGGTGCGATGGTGACCAAGGATGTGGCACCCTATGCAATCGTCGCGGGAAACCCGGCGCGGCTTGTCCGCATGCGCCAACCGCCGGATATCGCGGCCCGCCTGGTCGCCTTGGCCTGGTGGGACTGGGACCATGCCCGCCTGCGCACCGCGCTGGACGATTTCCGCAGCATGGATGCCGCCGCGTTTCTGCACGCCTATGGCGGCTGAGCGGCCTATTCCGCCGCCAGCGACAGCCCCGCGCCCATTGCCATGAACCGATGCGCCGCCCCGCCCGCCAGATGGGCGATGCGGCCGCCGGTGATCGTGGCCTCGATCAGCCGCGTCGCCTGATTGATGATGGTCAGATCGGCCCTCATCCCGGGCGCGATCACGCCCCTGTCCGGCATCCGCATGATCCGGGCCGGCGCCTCGGACAGCATCGCCCAGGCCTGTGGCAAGGTCCGCAAGCCCTGATCCACCAGCGCAAACGCGGCCTGGGACAGGGCCGGATAATGGTAATCCGACACCAGCGCGTCGCAGCGCCCGGCGCGGATCAGCGTTGCCGCCGCGATGTTGCCCGCCTGACTGCCGCCGCGCACCACGTTGGGCGCACCCATCAGCACCGGATCGCCCACCGCATGGGCGACATTTGCCGCCATCATGCTGGTCGGAAATTCGCAGATCCGCGCGCCGATCATGGCGAAGGCCTCGCGCGTTTCGCCGTCGGGGTCGTCGTGGCTGCCATAGACGACGCCCAGCCGGTCGAACGCCTCGGCCAAACGGCACAGCGTGCGCGGCACTTCGCGGGCACGGGCCTTGGCGGCCTGAACCACGGCGATCAGCTCCTCACCGGTGCGCCCGCCCCGTTTGGCCCACAGCGTCACGTCATGGGGACTGGTTTCCCACATGGTCAGGGCTTCGTCGATATGGTTGTTGAACACCACCAGATCGACACCGTGGGCCTGCACCGCGCCCAGCAGCCGCTCGGCGCTGTCAACCTCGTGGGTTTCAAAGCGCAACTGTACCCGCAGATCGGTCAGTGCGCGCGGACGATAGGCGGCGATGGCGGCCAGCAGCGCCTCGGCGAAATCGGGGCTGCGCTGACCGCCCTCCCAACTCCAGCTTTGCGCGATCCATGCGGTGGTCACGCCATTGGCCGCCGCGTCGCGGTCGGTGCCCGCCAGCGCCATCGGCAGCGGGAATAGGGCCGAAGGGCGCGGCGCAAGATGGCGTTCGAACGCATCGCCATGCAGATCGATGATGCCGGGCAGGATCCAGTAACCCGACAGGTCCACCGCCGGGAACGGTCCGGCGGCGATGCGGCCGCCCGCGATGGCGACGGATCGGTTGATCATCTGGCGGTCGCGCAAAACGGTGGCGCCGGTCAGGCGCAGGGGGGCAAGCAGGGGGGCAAGCAGGGGGGCAAGCAGGTCATCCACAAGTGTGCTCGGGCCTTTGGCGGGTTTGTTGGTTGCTGCGCTCTGGTGCGGCGCTTGGACTTTTTCGACTTTCTGGTTGCTCACCATGGGGTTGTCCTGCGTCAATCTTGTGACATTTTGCCCTGTTGCGGCGATGCCTCGGCAGAAATTGTCAGTGTCACCCGCTCGCCCGCAAACCAGGTGGTGCCATATTCCACCGCCAGCCCGTCCAGATCGGCATTCATCCCGACCGAACGCAGCAGCGGGGCCCCTTCGGACAGATGCAGATGCGCGCCCTGTGCGGGGGTTGCGGCGGTCGCGGTCAGTCTGGTCCAGGCGCGGACATAGTCGCCGACCCCGGCCAGCGCCAGCGCCCGGGTGACCGAGCCTTCGGTTGCCAGATGTTGCGGCAGATCGGGCAGGCGGTCGGCCGGAAACACGCTGCGAAACAGCGCGACCGGCTGTCCATCGGCCAGCGACAGGCCCTCGGCCACGTGGACCGGCGCGCCGGGGTCCAGCTGCAGAGCCTGCGCTTCGGCGGTGTCGGCGGCGCGGGTGGTCAGCGACAGGATCCGCCGCCCCGGCACCCGCCCCGCCGCCGTCAGGTTCTGGTGAAACCGCACCCGGCGGCCCAGCGGATAGTCGGTGGGCCGTGCCGCCACGAAAACCCCGGCACCCCGGCGGGCATACACGATCCCGTCCTGGGCCAACCCCGCCAGCGCGCGACGCAAGGTATGCCGGTTGACCCCGAACCGCGCGGCAAGGGCGGCTTCGGTCGGGATCCGGTCGCCGGGGGCGTAATGACCTGCCGCAATCTCGGCCCGCAATGTAGCGGCGATGTCGGACCAAAGCGCGGTGCGGGTCATGTCATGAAATCTTCATGGTTCGCGGGCTTGCCTGTCCGGACGACGCCAGATAAACGGTTGTCTAGTTGTATAGAGCGCATTGCGCAAGCTGGAAAGACCCCCGGAATGGACGGCGGCATCCCGATCGTTGACAGCCATGATCGGCACGACAGGCAGGAATGGCTGGGCCTGCTGGCGCGGGCCCCGGCGGGGCGTCTGGTGGCCCTGTGCCTTGCATCCGGGATTGGCGCGCAGTTCGACTGGCTGCGCCGCCCCGAGATTGGCACCGTCATGCTGCGCGGGCGTGCGGGCGGAACCGGCGCGCCATTCAATCTGGGCGAGATGACGGTGACGCGCGCAACGGTCCAACTTGTGGCGGGTCCGGTGGGCCATGGTCATGTGCAGGGCCGCGACAAGGAGGCCGCCGAATGGGCCGCCGTGGTCGATGCGCTGATGCAGACCGACCGGGCCCCGGCGATCCGCGTCGCCGTGCTGGAGCCCTTGGCCGCCCAGATGGCCGCCATGGCGCAGTCGCGTGCCGAAAAGGCAGCCGCCACGCGCGTCGAGTTCTTCACCCTGGTCCGGGGCGAGGACCGATGAGCGCCCTGCAAGGTGGCTTTGCCAACCCGCCGCATGATGCCGCGCATGCGTTTCGTGCCGCGATGGGGGCGATGGCCCGGCCCGGCACGATTCACACTGTGGCCGGTGCGCTGCCGCCCGCGCCGCTGTCGCTGGCCGCAGGCGTGCTGATCCTGACGCTGTGCGATCCTGAAACGCCGCTGTTTCTGGCCCCGTCGCATGACCGGCCCGACCTGCGCGCCTGGATCACCTTTCACACCGGCGCGCCCTTTGCCGCCGCGGCCGATTGCACCTTTGCCGTGGGCACATGGGACGCTCTGCTGCCGCTGTCGGCCTATCGCATCGGCACGCCGGAATACCCCGACAGGTCCGCGACCCTGATCGTCGAGGTGCCCGACCTGCATGCCCCCGGCACCCGCCTGACCGGCCCCGGCATCAGGCATACGGCGCATCTGCCCCTGCCCGAGCCCACAGCCCTTGCCGCCAATGCAGCGCTGTTCCCGCTGGGGTTCGATCTGTTCCTGACCTGCGGTGCGGAACTGGCCGCGCTGCCCCGTTCGACAAGGATCGGCTGATGTACGTTGCGGTCAAAGGTGGCGAACGCGCCATCGGTAATGCCCATGCTTGGTTGGCCGAAGAACGCCGGGGCGATCCCGGTGTGGCCGAACTGTCGGTGCCGCAAATCCGCGAACAACTGGCGCTGGCTGTCAACCGGGTGATGGCCGAAGGGTCGCTTTTCGACCCCGATCTGGCAGCGCTGGCGATCAAGCAGGCGCGGGGCGATCTGATCGAGGCGGTGTTTCTGATCCGCGCCTATCGCACCACGCTGCCCCGGTTTGGCGCCTCGCGTCCGGTCGATACCGGTGCAATGGCCTGCGACCGGCGCATCAGCGCCACGTTCAAGGACCTGCCGGGTGGGCAGGTGCTGGGGCCGACCTTCGACTATACCCACCGTCTGCTCGACTTTGCGCTGATGGCCGAGGGCGAGGCCCCGCAAGCGCCCCGCGCCCCCGCCACGGCTGACCCCGTGCCGCATGTGATGGGCTTTCTGGGCCGCGAAGGGCTGATCGAACCGGCGCAGGCCAGCGATACCACCCCGCCCGACCTGACCCGCCAGCCGATGGAACTGCCCGCCGACCGCGCCTTGCGGTTGCAGGCCCTGACCCGCGGGGACGAGGGGTTCGTGCTGGGCCTCGCCTATTC